>Ga0181524_10002140_pt1 | contig 21080 bp, 20 predicted proteins | sample PEATcosm2014_Bin_34_FD_119761 | JGI IMG/M metagenome (GOLD analysis project Ga0181524, IMG submission 119761) | Peatland microbial communities from MTU Mesocosm Facility, Houghton, MI, USA - PEATcosm2014_Bin05_60_metaG | ecosystem: Environmental > Terrestrial > Soil > Wetlands > Peat | place... | reverse complement strand
CTTTGCTAGGAAAGCCGGAGCGTCATCAACGGGGTTCTGCAAAGTCTCCGTCAGCTGAGGTGAAATCTTCTCCGTGTTGAGGCCGTCAGCTCGGTTGAAGGCGCGCGCGCTATGCAATATGCTGCGTGCATCCGCCTCACCCTTGGCGCCCTTGATTATCGCTCCCCGAGTCTGCTCCCCAAGCTCCCGGTACCCCTGATTATCGCGATCTTCATCTTTCGAACCGCATTTGCCTCTTCGCTTCCAGGTTCTTTGTAGACTTGGTGTACAGCGTCTCCTTGATTCTCTCTGCCTAGCGCGCGATGAGCTTCGGCGTCAGCTGGTTCCTGGTATCTTAAGCTTCGACCTTGCGCTTCGCCAGCTCCCTGTCTAATATGAACAGCCCCGTTGAAACGTCTCCAACTCTCTTGATGTCCTGAACTATATCGTTGGTACTTTTCTCCTCTTCGACCTGCTCTTTGACAAACCATTGAAGCATCTCGTACGTCGTGTAATCCTTCTCCGTGACGCTCAGCGAAACTAATTCGTGTATTTGAGATGTGACTTTCTTCTCGTGCTTGTAGGCGTCCTCGAGAGCAGCCAGAGCCGACTTCCATTCTGTCGGAGGCTGTTGTATCTGCGCCAGCTTCACTCTTTCGTCGCTATCAACTATGTAGTTATAGAACCTCATCGCGTGCTTCATCTCCTCCCCCGATTGCACCCTCATCCAGCTCGCAAATCCCCTGAGGTCTGTCGTTTCGAAGTGCGCCGACATGGCCAGATAGAGATAGGAGGCGTTGTATTCGGCGTTCAGCTGCTTGTTGAGCGCATCTACCATCTTCTTCGATACCAACCTTTCACCGCTTTATTTTCTCTCCAGACCCATCTAAAAACATAGCGACTTGATTTCCCTCTAATCCAAGGAGTCACGTTCGACGCGTGTTCTGAATTACCTAGGGAGCGTGTTGATAGTCGGAGGAGGAACGCGAACGACAGAGAGCCAGAGTTGTCATCGACCTTATATTCTCCTCATTCAATAAAATTCCTATGCGAGGAGAAGTCTAATGGGCCGTATCACTGTTGGTCAGGAAAATTCAGACAACATAGATCTCTATTACGAGGACCACGGCACGGGTAAGCCCGTCGTGCTGATTCACGGGTGGCCGCTGAGCGGTGCCTCCTGGGAGAAGCAGGTCGGGGCCCTATTGGATGCAGGTCTCCGGGTCATCACCTATGACCGCAGGGGATTCGGCGACTCAAGCAAACCGACCTCCGGGTACGACTACGACACCCTAGCTGCGGACCTGCACAAGGTCGTGACGAAGCTCGACCTGCGTAGTTCCGGTCTGGTCGGGTTCTCGATGGGCGGCGGCGAAGTCGCCCGCTACCTGGGCACCTACGGATCAGAGCGTGTGAGCAAGGCGGTGTTCATCTCTTCGGTCCCGCCGTTCCTGCTGAAGACGGCCGACAACCCAGAGGGGGTGGACAAGAGTGTCTTCGACGGGATACAGAAAGCCATCGTCGCGGATCGGCCGGCGTTCCTCTCCGCCTTTTTCAAGGACTTCTACAATGTCGACGTCTTGGGTGGCACGCGCATCAGCGAACAGGCGGTGCAGAGCAGTTGGAACGTCGCCGCCGGCGCCTCCGCCAAGGGTACTCTCGACTGCGTCCCGGCGTGGGGAATCGACTTCCGCAAGGACCTGCAGAAAATCAACGTGCCTACGCTGGTCATTCACGGCGATGCCGACCGGATCCTTCCCATCGCAGCCACCGGAATCCGGACGAACAAGGCCGTCAAGGGCAGCCGATTTGTGGTGGTGGAGGGTGGGCCTCACGGCGTCAACTGGACCCACGCGGACAAAGTGAACCCTGAGCTGGTAGGCTTCCTCAAATAACGATAGTGCGCGCGCTCGCTATTTGATTTCTTTCATGAGTTCTTCTCAGCGGCGAGGTCGAACCGGTCGAGGTTCATTACCCTGTTCCACACGGCGACAAAGTCGTGCACGAACTTCCCCATGGAATTCTCATATGCGTAGACTTCCGCCAAGGCCCGGAGCTGGGCGTTCGAACCGAAGATGAGGTCGACACGGGTGCCGGTCCACTTGAGTTTACCAGTCGCGTGATCACGACCCTCGAACACGTCTTTGTCTTCCGAGCTTGGATTCCACGTCGTGCTCATGTCGAGCAGGTTCACGAAGAAATCGTTCGTCAGCGTCCCGGGGTGCTTGGTGAAGACGCCGCGCTGGGACTGCCCGAAATTGGTATTCAGGACTCGCAGGCCGCCAATGAGAACCGTCATCTCAGGCGCCGTCAGCGTCAGCAATTGCGCCCGGTCGACCAGCAGTTCTTCGGCCGATACAGAGAATTTAGCCTTGAGGTAGTTGCGGAACCCATCCGCGATCGGCTCGAGCACGGCGAAGGAGGCCGCATCGGTTTGCTCCTGCGAGGCGTCCATGCGTCCCGGCGTGAAGGGAACCGTCACCTCGTGACCAGCACTCTTCGCAGCCTGTTCCACGCCGGCACAACCGGCCAGAACGATCAGGTCAGCCAGTGATACCTTCTTGCCGCCGGACTGCGCGCCGTTGAACGCGCTCTGGATGTCCTCCAAGGTTTTGAGCACCCTCGCTAGCTGGGCAGGCTGGTTGACTTCCCAATCCTTCTGAGGCGCCAGACGGATACGGGCACCGTTGGCACCGCCGCGCTTGTCGGAGCCACGGAAGGTGGACGCCGACGCCCAGGCGGTCGAAATCAACTCCGACACGGACAGTCCAGAAGCCAGGATCTTGCCCTTGAGGGAGGCGATGTCGAATGCATCAATCAGTTTGTGATTGACGGCAGAGATGGGGTCTTGCCAGATGAGCTCTTCTGCTGGAACCTCCGGTCCGAGATAGCGCGTGCGCGGGCCCATGTCGCGGTGCGTCAGCTTGAACCACGCCCGGGCGAACGCGTCCGCAAACTGATCCGGATTTTCCATGAAGCGACGTGAAATCCTTTCGTAGACAGGGTCGAACCGCAAAGCGAGGTCTGTAGTCAGCATGGATGGCGCGTGACGCTTTGACGGGTCGTGCGCGTCTGGCACAGTACCGGCGCCTGCGCCACCCTTCGGCTTCCACTGGTGCGCACCGGCTGGGCTCTCCGTTAGTTCCCATTCGTAGTCGAAAAGGTTCCGGAAGAAGTTGTTGCTCCACTTCGTTGGCGTCCGAGTCCAGATGACTTCAAGGCCGCTGGTGATCGTATCATCGCCTTTGCCTGTGCCAAACTTGCTTTTCCAGCCGAGACCTTGTTCCTCGATGGGGGCGGCTTCAGGCGCGGGGCCCACGAGTGACGCATCACCGGCACCATGGGTCTTGCCGAAGGTGTGACCGCCAGCAATGAGTGCGACGGTTTCCTCGTCGTTCATCGCCATACGCGCGAATGTCTCGCGAATGTCCTTGGCAGCGGCAAGCGGGTCCGGATTACGGTTCGGCCCTTCCGGGTTCACATAAATCAGGCCCATCTGCACAGCAGCAAGAGGATTTTCTAGTTCGCGGTCACCAGAGTAGCGCTTGTCGCCAAGCCACTCCCTCTCGCTCCCCCAGTAAGTGTCCTCTTCGGGCTCCCAGACGTCTTCGCGCCCTCCGGCGAAACCGAAGGTCTTGAAACCCATCGATTCCAAGGCGACGTTGCCGGTGAGAACCATCAGGTCGGCCCAAGAAATCTTCGGGCCGTACTTCTGTTTGATCGGCCAGAGCAGCCGGCGTGCCTTGTCGAGGTTCGCATTGTCGGGCCAGCTGTTAAGGGGCGTAAAGCGCTGGCTGCCGGACCCTGCGCCCCCGCGGCCATCACCTATGCGGTAGGTGCCCGCGCTGTGCCAGGCCATTCGGATGAAGAGCGGTCCGTAGTGGCCGAAGTCCGCCGGCCACCAGTCCTGCGACTTCGTCATCAGTTCGCGGAGGTCCTTCTTCACGGCCTCCAGGTCGAGACTCTTGAACTCTTTAGCGTAGTTGAAGCCCTCGCCCATCGGATTGGACTTGGAGGAATGCTGGTGCAGGACATCAAGCCTTAACTGGTTCGGCCACCAGTCTCGGTTCGTCGTGCCGACTTTCTTATCCAAATATCTAACCCCACTTGACTAAACGGCTCAGTTGTCAGTGAATATTAGGCTTGCGCGATTGAAATCCAACATCTATTATCCTGCAATTGGTATACCTCTTGTAGACAGCATTAGAGCAAGGTAGATATGGAGCAGGGCACTAGGCAGGTAGAACAGGAATCGCTTCCGGCGCGAACCCTTGTCCTCTGGCCCGCATCTTTTTCCAAAAGGAGAAGGATTCGCTTAGAAAACAGGCTGTGTGAAAACTCGGGCCGCTCCAAAGAATTTCTTACTACTGAGATCCAATAATTATGATTCGCTCTAAGCTGCGCGCTTTTCTGCGCGCAGCTTCAGAGTTTCTGAGCCAGCGCGCGCGCGTGGAAGACGCAGGTGAGGTTGTCAGTGACGAGCTCGTCCGGGGACAGGGCGACCCCCAGGCTCTTCAGCCATCTGAAGTAGAGGACAAGGGAGTCCAGGTACACTCTCCTTGTGCTCACCTTCCCATATCTGTCGATCAGCCTCGCCGCAGCCTCGGAGTTGCCCAGCTCGTCCAGATACTTCCGGACCTCCCTCTCGTTTCGCAGTTGCTGGCTTGTCTTGCTCTGGGTCCCCTGTGTCATCCCATCAGTAAAAGTGTGAACCAATCTTTACCGCGTCGGTATCGATTCTTGAGCTTGGTTCTTTTGTTGAGCGAGGCCCCCAAAAGAAGGGAGTTGCGTGTCAGAGGGTTCCGTGTCAAGAGGAACACCGAGATCGGTGAGTACAGGCTGACCGACGTCTTTGCTGGCCTCGAATCATCTTCTTCCCTGATGAAGGTCTTCGGGTCCAGGTCCCAGATGACCAAGATCATGAAGCACCTCAAGTTGCGAGTCGAACCCAATGATTCCGGGCTCTGGTTTGACAGGGATACCAGCACAATCTGTATCGGGTCCAAGCATCTCAGGGGGGCGAAGGCCGACTTCCTCTACCTGGACGTGATTCACGTTCTCGTTCACGTCTGCCAGTTCCTCGAGGGCAGGGACCTGAATGACCAGGCCTTCGAGTACGTCGAGCGACCGACCGAGCTTGAGGCCTACAGGTACACGGTGGCAGAGGCCAGGAAGGTCGGCCTGGACGAGGGCGAAATCCTCCGGTACCTCAGGATGGACGCTGCCGACGACTCCGAGCTCGGCAAGCTGATGGACAAGATCGGCGTGAAGGCCCGGCGCTGAAGACGCTCGTTTTCTGACGCAAATGCCTTCAGAGTTTCTTGGCTGGGATTCCCGGTCTGACCAGGTCCTTCATGTTGAGTATTGCGTCGATCTCCTTGTCCCCATAGCCGAGCCCTTTCAGGGCCGTCCTGATTGGGACGCCCTTGGCCAGCTCCTTGCCCAGCACCGCCGCCTTGTCGTATCCGATTTTCGGGGAAATCACAGTGATCAGGGCCGGGCTGCTTTCGGCGTACTTCCTTGCCCTCTCCCGATTCGGGACGACGCCGTCTATCACCAGCGACGAGACTTTCCTCAGGGCCTCTGCGAGCAGTTTGGACTGCAGGACGATGTTGTATCCCATCAGGGGCACTCCCATCGTCAATTCGAACTCTCCCAGAGAGGCAGCGATGGTGTTTGCGCCGTCGAGCCCGGTAACCTCTGCGCACGCCAACAGGGCGCTCTCGAGGGTGACGGGGTTGGTCTTGCCCGGCATTATGCTGCTTCCTGCAACCTCTTCCTGCGTAGGGATGTCGATCTCCCCCAGTCCGGTCAGGGGTCCCGAGAACATCAGCCTCAGGTCCTGACACAGCCTGTACAGGTCTATGCTAACGGTCCTCAGGGTCCCGCTAAGGGACGAAACGTCCGTGAGAAGTCTCGTAGGTCTGAACTTGTCCTTGGCACTTACGAAGCCCAATCCGCTCAGCGTCGCTATCTCCTTGGCGACCATCCCACCGAACTTGGGGTCGGCGTTCAGACCTGTGCCGACTGCCGTTCCTCCTATGGGGAGCTCCAGCAGGTACTGCATAGCCTTCTTGACCAGGTCTGTGTCTCGTCTGAAAGCGTCGGCATAGGCGCCGAACTCCTGCCCCATTGTCACTGGCAGGGCATCGCGAAGGTGCGTCCTGCCAGACTTGTAGACCGATGAAGTCTTCCTCGAAAGGGTGGTCAGGCTCTTCGTCATCGTCTCTAGCGCCGGCACCAGGTCCCGACTGACGGCATAGGCGGCCGCAATTCTGACTGCGGTCGGTCCTACATCGTTGGACGACTGGCTCATGTTGACGTGATCGTTGGGGTGTACGTTCTTGCCCATCTCTGCGGTCGCGAGTTCGGCCAGAAGCTCGTTGGCGTTCATGTTAAGGCCGGTCCCGGACCCTGTCTGGTAGACATCTACCGAGACCATCGCGTCGTGGTTTCCCTTCATCAGTTCCTCGGCCTTAGCCTGAATCACCTGCCCCACTCCCCTGTCGAGCAGTCCCAAGGCGACGTTTGACTTCGCGGCAGAGAACTTGATTGCTCCTACGGCCCAGATTACCTCTCGCGGGAAACGCGTGCCCGTGTTCAGAAACACCCTCTTCGAGCCTTCTACGTACTTCATGAGTCCGGCGGCGAGCCCCTATGTTCTTAAGCCTTAGCGAGACATGATGGATTTCATTCAATGACGCCAGAAGGAGGCTTGGGACCTTCACGCACGTCTTGAGGAGGATAGCCGCCAAGCCCACATTAGCATGACCACCATCATAGCCGCCCCGATGACGACGGAGGTAAGGGCGAGCCGGTCTCCGGCTGGCCCGGATCCAAAAACGAACGGAACAGGTCCGATGAACACAACCCCTCCGACGGAGACGGAGCCGCCGGCACAACTAATCACTACGAGAAACGAGCCAGCCACGACAAGAGCAAGTCCCAAGCCTAGAAGCTTCTGCAACCGTCACACCTTTGACATTGACAAGCTAAGGATCATCAGGATAATCACCAATCCGATTACAATTCCCACCCACTTGGCATCCGAACCGAAAACGATCGGTATGGGGCCTATCATGACGACCCCCGCTCCTCTGACTTCACCCTTCGTCTTCCCTGAGGCGGAGAGGACCGAGAACGCCACTATAGCAAACCCTGCAATGATTAACAGGATTCCGACGAGGATGACGTCGAACACGGTCCCAAGAAGCCTCGACACACGATAAAGGCTTTTGACAGAGAAGCCATCGGGCAGTTCTGGGCTCTCTTGGTAGAATATCGCTGGTGCGAGAAGTGCATGATGCGGACGGAACACGAAGCGATCGGAGACTCGAGAGACTACAACCCGCGGGGCAGGGGGCTCTACAAGTGCAAGCGGTGCGGCAGGGTCAAGTCGATGCGCCACCTCCGGCCAAGCTCGGAAATCGGGTACTAGTTTTGACAGAGTTCGACGGTTTTCTCGTAAACGTGTTAATACACGATTAAATATCCTGAACTTTTTGCTGCTCCTGTTGTCTAGTTCTGAGCAGACGAAAGCTCAGCCGGTGCAGCCGAAGATTTTCGTAAGGGAAAGCACCGGATTAGTCAAGAATGCGTCGTTCTTTGATACAATCGCGCTCAACCTCAGCAACATGTCGATTGGCGCGCTTCTCGGGGTCTTTGGGCTCTATGGTTACCTTATTCCAAGTATCGTTGGATTGAATTTCACATACACTTGCATCTTTGGATTCGTGGTCGCTATCCCTCAGATTGTCATCTACACTATGATGACACGACGCTTCCCTAGGACTGGTGGAGACTACATCTGGATCTCCCGGACCTTCGGCGGCTTCTGGGGAAGCTCGCTTTCTTTCATGGGCTACACTCTTGAAACCACTGCTTATCTGGCGCTCATCGTTCTGAGCGCGGTTTTCGCCATAGGAGCAGTGGGTTTCATCCAATCGGGCTTCAGCAACGGAACGTTCCTCGGTCTGTCCCTTCCCAGCAATTCGGGAGGAACTCCTCTTCCCCAATTTGAAGCGGGTGCGGCCATCTTCGCTATCTTGATATTGATCAACGTCTTCAAGCCCAAGGCAGGTTTCAAACTCGTCTCCGCCCTTACTATCTTCGGCATCGCGACCCTTCTCATCGCAATCTTCACCCTTCTGTGGGCTGGACACAGCTCTGTCGTCAACTACGTGAACTCTGCAGGATGGACAGTCAGTCCTTACGTCCCTGCTGGATATCACGACATCGCCGCAGTCAACGCGAGCCTGAACTATAACACCATCATCGGTACGTTCCAATCGTCGTCGAATTGGTTGACACCTGCGCTCTTCCTACTGCCATTAGTGTTCGCATTCGTCTACCCCTGGGTCAACGCGGGACCGGCTGTCGCGTCAGAAATCAAAGGAAGAACCGCTATCAGATGGAACATCCCAATTTCCGCGGTCATCGCACTCGTCCTTGTAACGTCTTCCTTCGCGACGCTCTACTATGTGGGCGGCATTTCTTTCATCAACCAAGCATTCGCGTCTTGGTCCATCTCGGTCTACTACACGTTCAACTTCTGGACCCTCGCCATGGGAGTAGCGGGCAATAGTTACCTCGCTTGGTTGATTGGACTCGGCTGGATCGTCTGGAACGTAGGCATCCTCGCCTATGGAATAATCGTGATCTCAAGGTACCTGCTGGCTCAATCATTCGACAGGTTCCTGCCTGCGAAGATCTCGTACGTCAGTCCTAGGTTCGGCTCCCCAATGGTGGCTCAGGTGATCAGCCTCGTCGTCACGGTCACTCTCGTCGGACTTGCAGCCTTCTATTACGGAACTGTGTCTGCACTCTTCGGCGCAATCATAGCATCAATGATCTACTTCATTTTCATCGGATTGACTGCGACCGTTCATGCGCTGAAGAAGGAGACCGGTTCTGCTAGAGTCATCCTAGGCGTAGCTGGATTGCTGAACATCGTCGTCTTTGGCTACGTCGCCTCAGAGTTTGTGGCGAACCCGGCCGTCTGGAGTCTCACTACCTTGACCTCCGGCTTCGTGATATTCTCCTTCTTATTCGGCGCGGCAATCTACCTCGGTTCCAGGACCTACTACAAGCGCAAGGGGATTGACATATCTCTGGCGTACAAGGAACTTCCGCCAGAGTAAGGATGAATGCAAGAAGCACAAACAAAGACCCTCGCCTCTTCAACGACTGGCACATAATCCGATCCTCCACACACTCCCTAGGGCACTCTAAGGAAAGCTAAGAAGGGCAGCCTGTCGCACCCCCGGCGTTGGAATTCGAGAAGGTCGTCCGCAAGAGACGAATGGTCAGGCACTTCACCAACCAGCCCGTCTCTGCGGATGCCATATCCAAGATTCTAGAGCTGGCTCAGCACGCCCCGAGTGCAGGCTTCAGTCAGGGGAGCGCGTACGTCGTCGTGACCCGGGAAGAAATGAAGAAGAAGGTCGCCCAACTGCAGGGAGAGTCTGAATACACCGGAGCAGGTTTCCACGGATGGATTTCGGAAGCACCTGTCGACATCATCGCCTGTGTCAGCGAGAAGCTCTACCACGACCGTTACAATGAACCTGACAAGCTTGAGAATGGAAAGGAGATCGATTGGCCCACGCCGTACTGGTTCTTCGACATCGGGGCCGGCTGCATGACCATACTTCTTGCCACTGTCGACGCAGGGCTCGCAGCCGCCTTCTCCGGGGTGACCGACCCGCCAGGAATGAGGAGATTGGTGGGGATTCCTGGGCATTTCCATCCGGTCGGTGTCATATCCATCGGGCATCCAGCTAAGGACAAGAGATCTCCTTCACTGAAGAGAGGCAGGCGGCCTTCCAACCAAGTCGTCCATTACGAACATTGGTAGAGTGCAGCGACGGGACCAGATGGTGTAGAAGCCGGCGGAGGGCTTTGCTCCCTCGACCCCGCGCTTACGAGGCGCCTGAGCCCTGAAAGGAGTGCTCTGCTGGACTGAGCTACGCCGGCGCAATCTCGACCCGCGCTGTCAGCCGTTAAAGCCATTTTCCCGAGCACAAGGGTTTTTAGAATTCCCGAATGCGGCGTCAGAATCGTGCGGGGGTCGCCCAGCATGGTCAACGGCGTGGGACTGAGGCTCCCATCCCTTAGGGGTTCGTGGGTTCGAATCCCACCCCCCGCACCAAGTTCCGTCCAGTAGTCCTGGACTATCAGTTGACCTCTGAGACGGAGGTGTCAGATGGTCTAGACTGTCAATTCCTTCCGGCCAGTCGCAAGGTCCTCGAGCAGCTTGTAGCTCCTCAAGGCATCCTTCTCTTCGACCACAACAATCGCGTGCGGGCTGCATGTGATGTATTCGATGAGGTTCACTCCGTTCCTTGCCAAATGGGTGCTGATTGTCGCGACCACCCCCGGGATGTTGAGAACAGAATCTGACAAGGAGATAACTATCTCTGCGAGGTCAGTCGTTATACTTAGGATGCGCTTCTTCGGGACTATCGCGGTCAATTTCCCCAGATTCTTGTAGTCGGTAACGACCTTCACCGTTTCGATACCTGAGACTATGTGGAGGGTCTCACCTCTCGAGTAATCGACCTGTGCCGAGAATCTCGCCAGGGCGCGCGGAATCTTTGGGTCGTTGGCGAGGGCTACGACGACAATCTTGTTCTTCAGAGTCAGTTTCAGAACGAGTTTGGTCATGGATTCGTGGCTGCCGATTTTCTCTTGGGGAGAGTACCTCTTGACTAGGCTGATGTTCGGTCCGTCATCAGGGGTCCCAGCTCTGCTTTTTTCGTCCCAAGGCATCTGTACCTTGTAAACGTCAATGGGGAATGTCACGTTCTTGAGATTCTGCGAATCGAGCCTGACCATCCCGTATGGGATCTTGTTTCTGACTTGGTCGTACACCTGTTCCGAGATGCACACCTCGCCGCCTTCAGCAAGAGGTTCTATTCTGGAGGCAATGTTCACGGCGTCTCCATACACGTCGCCCTTCTGATGGATCACGTCGCCGATGTGTATCCCAATCCTTACCAACAGCTTTCTGGTGGCCCGCTTGTTGTAATTGTGGAGAACTTTCTGGATCTCTATTCCACATTCAATTGCGTTAAGTGCACTGTCGAACTCGACAAGGAAAGCGTCGCCCATTGTCTTGATTTCATGGCCTCCATAACGTCCGAAGATCGGTCTAACGAGTTCCCATTGTTTCTTTAGAAGCTTGAGGGAAAGTGATTCGTCGCGCTGGCTGAGTGCCGTGTATCCAACTATGTCGGTGAACATTATCGCCGCCAACCGACGATCAGAGCGCGCCAAGTTGAACAGTGAGACCGCCCAAGGTTCTGGTTAAAACAATTTCTTCAACATGAAGAACGTAATTGGAGTCGCACCGAGATCCGGCTGCAAACGCGTTTCCGGCGAGACCAATCGGCTTACGGCCATTCCATTCGTTCGTAGTCGAGGACGGCCTTCTCTTGATCCCTTTCCACAAAACTAGGTCTGATCTGCCTCAAGGCCCTGATCGCTTCGTCTGCCGAGATCCCCCTATCCTTGATCAGATACGCCGCGAGGGCGCACCCTGTCCTTCCCTCTCCTGCAAGGCAGTGGACTAGTGTCGTCTTGCCGTCTTTGACCTTGTCCCGGATGAAGGTGGCCGCCTCCTCGAGGCTGGCGGCGTCAGGCGCCTGGTGATCCTTCATCGGGATGTGATGGACCTCGAGGGTGAGCCCATCGAACCACTGACTCGGAAGCGGGTTTTCGGTGAGCGTCAGTATGGTCTTGATTCCCTGGCTGCGAAGCCATTCCAGTTGGTTTCTTGAGGCTGGGTATCCTGAGCCTGCGAGCCTACCCTTCTCGACCCACACGAACCCGGTCGGCTGGTCAGAGACTCTCGCCCTTAGCTTCCTGAGGAAGAGCCCTCCGGTGCCCAAGACATCACCGTGTCGATTCGAAGAGGACGAAAATGAGGTCTTCAGCCCTCGAGGACTTCGAGCTTCCCGTACTTGCCCACGTTGAGCCGGAGCTCGCCCCTGAAGCTGTTCGTGTAGCCGTTGGTGACCCTGACCTTGGAACCTTGCTTGACCATGTCAATCTGATCGTCCCAGAGAGACAACTTGATCTGTCCACTCTCGTCCTTCAGCATGCAGTCGGCCACTCTGGCCTGGTCCCCGGTCCTCAGGTTCACCGTGCGGGGGTCCGCCATCTCGGCTATCTCGCCTTCAGCGTCGACCCTTCTCATACCATCTCGCAGGTCCTTTACGTTCATGTATGTCCTCGGTCGGCCCAGGGCCATATATAACATTGAAGCGTCTGGACCATGTCTCGAAACCGTTTAATCGGAAAGGCCTCACGGGTCGCCAAGAATGCAACCGGACTTGGCTGAGGCCGGACTCATCCTGCTTTCGTTCATCATTCCCCTACTGCTCGTGATCCTTGCGATGCCGAGGTCTATCCGATACCTTACAAGGTCGGGCAGGGTTGTGGACGACGTCCACAAGCAGCCTCCGACCAAGGTTCCCTTCCCGGTCGGCCCCCTGCTCTTTCTCGGTGCGCTTGCTGGCGAGATCTTCGTGTACATAGCCTTCGGTTCGCTCGTCCCTCTGGCAGTGATTGGGGGTGCGGCGATTGCCTTTGCCATAGGCCTTGCCGATGACCTGTTCGTTCTCGGCGGGAAGACGAAACCCCTACTCCTGCTGTTCGCAGCGGTCCCTCTGGTGGTCTCGGGGGTGTTTCAAAAGAACCTCTATGAATCTAACCTGACCTTCCCGCTCCTGGGGCACATTGGAGAGCACTTCACCATCTACATCCTGCTGGTCCTCGTCGCCTTCCCAGTCGTTGCAAACGCGTTCAACATGATGGATTCCTTCAACGGCCAGATATCCGGGTTCACCCTGCTGACCTCCCTGGCCCTGCTCTTCGGGGTCGTTCTGCACGCAATCGCGGATTCTAGCTTCTCACTCGCCCGGGTGGCCTCTGTGCTCCCCCTCGTCGCCATAGCAGCAGGCTTCTTCGTCTTCAACAGGTATCCGTCCAAGGCCTTCGACGGGGACAGCGGGGCCTTGATGCTCGGGGCCATGTTCGCCTCCCTAGCAATAACGGGAGGGGTGGAGATTGCAGCAATGATAGCCATCGTCCCGGCGATCCTCAACTCCTTCTACACGCTTTCCAGCGCTCGGGGCTTTGTGGAGAGGAGGAGGATGGCGGCGAGGCCCACTCATCTGGGCGAGGACGGCAAGATGTACCCCTCTTTGGAGCCTTCCTCCCCTAACACCCTCATCAGGCTGATCCTGCTGTCTGGGCCGCTGGACGAAAGGGACCTAGTGAAAAGTATCTTCATCCTCACCGCAGTCGCCTGCCTCCTGTCAGGCGCGATATCCGTCCTGACCTGGGTGCACTGAAATGAAACTCGCTTCTCTCATCGGAATCGAGGCGGTCGCCTTCCTTTTGATAATCGGAGAGACCTATCTGTTCTTCATGGCGATTATCCCACTGGGCCCCGTCCCTCACAGCTTGGCCGTGTACACGGCGATCACACTGCTCAAGGTCGGCCTCACGTTTGGACTGGGCATCCTCTGGTTGGCCGTGATGGTTTCGCTGACCCGTCTCTATGTCCGGTCCAGGCTTAGGACCCGGACTCCCACTCCTTCATCTTGACGTCGAACTCTTTCCTCGTGTAGACCACCCTCGCAGGGACTCCCATGACCACCTTCCCGCTCGGTACGTCCTTCGTCACCACTGCCCCCATGGCGACGACGGCCCTCTTCCCGATTCTGACTCCCGCCTTGATTACCGCCCCCGCACCGATTACGGCGCCATCCTCGATCGTGACCCCGACCATCCTCCTGCTTGGAGGGTACGGGTCGTTGGTGAGGACGACCGCCGGTCCGATGAAGACGTTCTTCCCAATCCTCGACATAGGAGGGATGTAGGCGCTCCCCTCAATCTTCGAACCGCTGCCAATCCTCACGCTATAGTCTACGTGTGCGAGCGACCCTATCTTCACGTCGTCGCCGATAACCGTCTTCGAGCCAATGTACGCATAGTTCCAGATCCTTACGTTCCTGCCGATCTTGGCGTCAGGAGCGACCGTGTTGATCGGTTTCTTCATCTTCTCAACTCAGGTAGATCGGCGTCCCCGTAGAGCTCGAAGCAAGGACAGCCTCGGCGACCCTAGTCGTCTTCAGTCCATCCTCCCCGGTCACGAGCGCCTTCCGGTTTTCCGTCAGTGCTGCCATCCATTCCTTTAGCTCGAGCGTCAGCGGTTCCTGGAAAGGCCTGCTCGGAACCGTGGTCATATTCCTCTTGTGTACGCTGGTCTGCTGGGTCACAAAATCGACATCAATGACCGCCCCGGAAAAGACTGCACTCAGGGTCCTGACCCTGTTGGGCGTTATCCAATTGGTCACCAGGAACGCCGTCTTCCTGCCCGAGAATCCCAGCAGTATGGTCGCGAAGTCCTCGTGTTGGAGAGGAGGTAAGAACGCCCCCACCCTGGCGAAGACGACCTTCGGCTCCTCCGCGAAGAGCCATCTTGCCGTGTCTATGTCGTGCACAGAAGCATCCTTCACTATTCCAACGTCGCTTATCCCCTCGCCTCTCCTGTTCTCCCTGTGAAACTCCAACAGAATCGGATCTCCCATGCTCTTGTCAGAAATCGTCTTCTTGAGTTCAGTGATGGGAGGATTGAATCTCTCTATGAATCCGACCGTCAGCGTCCTGGAGGAGGACTTTGCCGCATCAAGCAGCTTCTCTCCTTCACTCGAGGTCGTCGTCATCGGTTTTTCCACGAAAGTGTGAAGGCCAGCGGCGAGCGTCTTGGAGGCCAACGAGAAGTGCGTTGACGCAGGCGTGCAGATGTTCGCAGCGTCGAGCTGTTCGTTCCTCAGCATTTCCTCCAGGGAGGCGTATCCGGGCACCCCGTACCTCTTTGAGAACTCGGCCAGCCTACCCTTGTCAAGATCGCAGATTGCGGCGAGGCATCCTAGCTCGCTGAGGACCCTGACGTGGTTCTTCCCCCAACCACCCGTTCCCACGACTCCGATCTTGATCATTCCTTACGACGTCCAGGTGCAGCGCGATATAGGGTTATTCGATTCACTCTCTCTTCAGGGTCGGAGTGGCAGAGACCAGGGTCATCTCGATGCTTCTGTGCCCCTTCTTCACTTGCTTCACGGCTTCCTGGTCCTCCTTCGAGCAGGCTATCAGGACGTTATGCTTCAGCGGGTCGACGACTTCCGAGCCTCCTTTCAATTCCGAGCCGGGGATTATGTTGACGTCCGTGACGTAGTCCCTTAACCTCTGCTGGATGCTTTCGGCCACCTGTTGCCTCTCACCGCGCATCTCGTACTTATCGAGGCTCCACACCAGGTCGATCTTGGTCCTGCTCGCCTTCAGTTCTTTCTCCTTGAGCAGCTCTCTGGTCTCGTCCACCACGTATCTGACGTAGTTCTCCAAGCCTTTCAACGTGGCCCCAGCAAGGTAGGAGATCGACTCTCCGGTCTCTTCGCTTGCCTGAATCGCCTTCAGCTCGTAGAGGTACTTCGTGAAATCGTCGATGTAGACATCAGACACCTTCTGGAGGGTGACTTTGGCTTCCCTGGCCCTCCTCGCCAACTCGATCTCCGTCACCGAAGCGATTGCAACTTCGAGGACAGCGGCCGTGTACTCCAGTTCCGCTGAGAAAACATTCTGGGAGTTCTCGGTGAACCCGAGTGCCTGGAGCTGGCCCCTTTCGGGTGACCCCGCGGTCGAGACCACCGCCGGCTTCGTGTCCCGCGGCTTCAGTGGCATATACGCGTACGTCAGCGTCGAGCCAACCTTCAGCCCTGTCTGTTTCTCGACCAGCATGATGTTCTCAGAGTTGCCACCCGGTCCCGTCGGGAGAACGTTTGCGAGAGTCACACCCTTCGAGAGGTACTTCGATAGGTCCCTCAGCTTGGAGGCTGCTTCAATCAACGACTCGTCTGAAGGCCGGCGGAGCTTAGGGGTGAAGAAAATCACCTGAGCCTCCCCGAGCACCTGTCCGAGGGGTTTCAGGTTCAGCAGTGGTTCTCCGGCCATCAGCACGTCGAGCTTCGGGTTCTTCTTCAGGAATGCCGGGTCCAATTCCATGGCCATCTGTAGCGTCTCGTCTACTATGGTGACCTGTGCCTTGTCCACAAGTTCGGCCGCGAGTCGATAGCCCTCGCTGGTCAGTCCGTACATTGCGACCTTGGTCTTTGGCAAGAGCTCGACGATGGCTGCCCGTTCGACCATAATTAAACTTCGAAGGGGCTGATTTGGCTTTGGATTGAAGCGGACTGGTTTCCAGATGCGTTCTCAACTGGGATAGGAGCTTCGGCCCTCGGCGACTTCCCTCACTTCAAACCACTTTCCTCTGACCTTGCCGACGAGGTACAGCGAACCTGTCACGCACACGATCCCCCTGTCCCCTGCAAGGCCCAGAGCCTTCTCCATCGCTGACATTGGGTTCGGGTCGACCAATGAGGGGACATCTGTCAGCTTCCCGGCGAGGTTCTTCAGCAGTCCTGGGTCGATCGGCTTCTTGCCCCTGACAGTAGGGTTGGTGAAGACAAAGTGCCGGGCACTTCGGGTCAAGAGCCAGACCATTCTTCGTGCGTCCTTGCCTTCCAAGAATCCGAGGACGAAGGTCACCTTCCTCTTCCCGAAGACGTCGTTGAGGACGTTCATGAGGACTCCGACCTTCTGGACGTTGTGTGCCACATCCAGTATCACCGGCGGTTTCTCCTGGACCAGCTCGAATCGCCCCGGCAGGCGCGCGTCCGCTAACCCCGCCCTGATTACGCGTTCGTCGACCTTCCCGCTGGTCCTTGCCATCTCATCGGCTGCGGTGATTGCCACAGCGGCATTCATCGCCTGATGTCTGCCTACCATCCCGAGTTTCACCTTCTCGAGCCGCCTGTCTTTGGACCGGTAGTCGAATTCTGTCCCGTCCAGGCCAACCTTCGTGACCCTGACCTTGAAGTCGCGCCCCAAGATGGAGAGCCTGGAACCCCTCTGTTCAGCTTCGGCTGAAATGATTTCGAGCGCTCCCCTCTGTCTGACCGCTGTAACGCACGGCACACCGTGCTTTATGATCCCTGCTTTCTGGTGCGCTATGACGTCGATGGTTCCGCCGAGCAAATCTGAGTGGTCCATCCCCACGCTCGTTATCACTGAAACCTCTGGCCTCAGTACGTTCGTCAGGTCCTCTCGCCCGCCTACCCCTGCTTCCACGACTCCGCAGTCAACCCTCGCCTCCGCAAAGCTGAGCAGGGGGAGGAGTTTTGTGACCTCGCTCCATGTTATGGGACCAAACCTTGAGTACTCCTTCGGTGTCATGTCTGCGAGGACCGGTTTCACCCTCTCGATCAGCCCGGCGTAGTTCCCGCAACTGATGTATCTCCCGTCGATGATGATGTTCTCAGTCGCCGACTGGACATACGGCTTGACATGCACCCCAACCCGCAGGCCCGAGGCGCGTAGGATCTCGCCGGTCATCAGGGCGACCGACCCTTTGCCCGAAGTCCCAGCCACGTGGACCGATCGGAAATTCTCCTGGGGGTTTCCGAACCGCTTCAGCATGAGTCTCCACCCTTCCAGGCCCGATGCGGGAAGGAACGATTCGATGTACTCGACAGCTTCCAGGTAGGAATAGTAGGCGTCGTCAGTCATAGGGGTCGATTGGTTCAAGCTGGCCCTTCTCGGATAAGTCTTCCACCGTCTCGTCTGGCCAATGTGACTGCTGCCGGCCCACGCAGATAGCGCGCGCTATCACTCTTTCCCGACGTAAACGCCTCGTCTCCTTCCAATCGTGCCCGAGACCGATGCTTCGAATCTCACCTTCATCGTCAACAGTTGACTAGGGCAAATCCTGCAGAACATCGGTTAAATAACTTCGAAGAGGTGCTCGAAAACCGCCTGGGACAATCAATGGTTAATGGCAGGGTGTGGGTGGACGTTCTTACTCCGAAGCAGGTTCTGTTCTTCAAGCCCCTGATCGACGAACTTCGAAGCGAAGGCATAGAGGTCCTTGCCACGTCGAGGAAGTACAGGGAGGTCGTGCCTCTTGCAGAGAGGGTCGGGCTCGACCTGCGTTACGTGGGTGAACGGGGAGGCAAGGACCCAGTCGAGCAGCTCGAAGCCGCCACGAGGAGACAGGCCGAGATCATTCCACTGATCAAGGGATTCGCGCCCCAGGTAGCTGTCTCTGTCGCATCCGCCGTCTGCGCCCGCGTCGCCTTCGGGCTCGGCGCAAAGCACATTGCCGTCAACGACTCTCCCCATTCCGAAGTCGCCGGGAGGCTCTCGCTACCTCTGAGCTACCACCTGATGTGTCCGTGGGTGATCCCAGTCAACGCGTGGTCCCCGTTCGGCATCGGCCGACGGCAGGTCACGAGATACCGAGCTCTCGACCCGGCGGCATGGCTCAAGAGGAAGGCCTACGGAGGCCCTGTCCCGCAGCTCAATTCTCGGAAGAAGACGATCACAGTCAGGGTGCAGGAGAGCGACGCCCCGTACCTTGCTGGAAGGGACCGGGGCTGGACCATCGTTGTACTAGAGAGGCTCGCCGAGACCTTCGTCGAGTGCAACCTGGTCGCGCTCTGTCGGTACGGCTACCAAGTCGAGGAAGTCAGGAGGGTGTTCGGCTCGAAGTACATCATCCCCGAAGAGATCGTCGACGGGCAGGGGCTCCTGTCTGCGACGGACCTCTTCATAGGCATGGGCGGGACGATGAACGCCGAAGCGGCCCTGATGGGGGTGCCTACCATCTCAGCGTTCCAAGGCTCGCTTTGGACTGACGCATACCTGCAGAAGGTTGGACTCCTCGCAAGGGTCAACGGGCCTGATGCCCTCTTGAGGCAAGCCCGGCTTTTCTTGGACGACGCTTTTAAGAAGAAGTTCGGCAAGAAGGCCAGACGAGTTCTCAATTCGATGGAAGACCCCGTGGTCAAGATATCGGGTTTCGTCCGAAGAACAATCGAACAAGGCTAAATCACCTTCGAAAGACCACACCCGAACGTAGCCCGGTGGTGTAGAGGTCAAGCATGCTGGCCTTTGGAGCCGGCGACCCTGGTTCGAATCCAGGCCGGGCTAGACTCAATCATACAGGAAGGGGATGTCTTATCAAGTCCATTTCTGAAGACATTTACCAATACTTTTGCTGTCGAAGCTGACCGCTTGTCTTTCTTCTAACTCGGTAGCTGCAGGGTAGCCAGGGTGGAGAATGACGAGAGGTCGCTGACCATCACTTCTCCTTGCGAGACCGTGTAGAGAAAATTGCCGATGATGACACTCCTGTCAATCTGCAGGCTGCTGTTGGGTGAATCTCCGTAGTTCTGGCTGGGAGGGTACTGGGAGACCCTTCCGAGAAGGGTGAAGCCCGAGGCATCTACCTTGAAGACGTAGACTCCCTGCCAGACAGGGTCTCCGTAGGGTGGCGGGCTGTTCGGACTGTAGGTCTGGTTGCCACTCACCTGCGCGAGCAACACCGGGATCACGGTTACGTTCGTAGTCGGGTCGAATGTGAACGCGAGGTGGTCGTTCAGCACAGGCGAGTCGGTGCCGCGGTCACCAATCGAGTACTTGGAGACCTGAACCGACGTGCCGTTGTCGAAGACCCGGAAGAGCGAAAGCTTCAGGCCGAGGTACCACGCGAAGTCTCCGCTGGAGGACGGGACCGCGTCCTTTCCCACCCCTATCAGGTAGCCACCAGGCAGCGGATACAGGTAGTCGGAGTAACCGCTGACCCTCAGGGCGCTCAGGATGACAGGGTTTGTCATGTCTCTGAAGGAGATCGCGAAGAGCGGGTCGATCTGCTCGAAGGTGACAACATAGCCCATGTCGCCCACGAACCGGACCGCGTAGATGTTCTCTCCGGGGGCGATATTCCGCAGGGCCGAGACCTGGCTCATGTTCTGACTCAGGACGTAGACGTCGTCGCTGCGCGTACTTGCCCCTCCGACCGTGGCGAAGCGGCTGGTAGCGACCCTCACGTACCCCTCGTATTCATCCAGAGAGAACTGGTTCAGGACGGTGCCGGGGACCGAGCCGACCGCTTCGACTCCCACGGTTCCGTTCGAGTATGAAGCCCTGAAGATGGTGCTGTTCTCAGATTGCTGGAGGTCGACCGACGACACGACGCCGCCTGTGAAGACGTCTCCGGGTATGCTGTCAGCATAGTACTCAGGATAGTTCGTGTAGACCACATAGATGTTGGACGTGGAGACATAGACCGTCGAAGACGGGCCAGTCAGGACACAGAGCGTATTCTGTTTCCCTGAGGACATGCTGATGCTCAGTATCATGGTGTAGAGGCTGGTCTGCGCATTGTTGGAGGTGTAGTAGACTGAAGCGGGCTGAAGTATTGTCCTCGCTCCGTTCTCGAAGATTTCGGGCATCACAGCGGTCGCGTTGCCCCCATTCACGAATTGGTACGACGGCTGTTGGATGATGGCATAGACGTAACCTTGGGCGAGGCGTGCTGCGACGTAGGTCCCAACAACACTCGTGTTCGCCATCAGGGCTGGCGACGAAAGGTTCGAGGTATCGTAGATCAGGATGTCGATGTATGATTCATTGGAATACCGCTGGTCGATGACAGCGAGGCGGCCTTGGGTGATCTCGATTCCGATGACACTGGAGTCCCGGAAGGATATCGTTGAGAGGATGGAGGCGGAACTGGGAGGATATGCGTTCATGATGGTGACCGAGTCGTCGGTCGAGACGAAGAGGTGGGTCCCGTCCGTCTTGACCGTGTCAGGCTCGTCGACGCCCTGGACTTGGACGTTGGTGCCCGTAAAGGAGACGGACGACGCTGTCGTTGAGAGTGAGGCAGCAGCAGCAGTGAGGAGCGAAACGCCCGCCGTCCCGAAGACCACCGCAGGACCACCGAACCAAGTCCCGGACTGGCTGTATTGCTGGGCACTCCTGGCGTTGACCGAGATGTAGCTCTGTAACTGAGAATAACTCTGGAAGGAGTCCAGCCCCTGCGGAACCGCGTCCGGCGCTGGATTCGTCGGGAATAGCTGCCCCTGAGAAGATAACGAGAATGCCGCTACGACTGCTGCGGTTCCGATGACCGCGAGTAGGAAAATTGCCTGCTCTCTTCTTATGTAGGAAGGCTCTGGAGTCCCAGGCAT
>Ga0181524_10002138_pt1 | contig 21086 bp, 19 predicted proteins | sample PEATcosm2014_Bin_34_FD_119761 | JGI IMG/M metagenome (GOLD analysis project Ga0181524, IMG submission 119761) | Peatland microbial communities from MTU Mesocosm Facility, Houghton, MI, USA - PEATcosm2014_Bin05_60_metaG | ecosystem: Environmental > Terrestrial > Soil > Wetlands > Peat | place... | reverse complement strand
GCCAAGAAGGAGCTTCGCATTCAGCGCAGCCTTAGCGAAATCCAGCAAATTCTCGACGTGACGATTTTTCAAAAAGAGCCGATTTTACAGGTGCTTTCGCAACGCCCGATCCCGAATTTAGAGCTCCCTGTGAGAAAACGCCCGTCGTTATTCGAGATTTAACCGGACAGTACTGAATCGTACTCGTACTCGGCCATCCATCGGGCCGGACGGAAAACGACGATTACGATTACGAGTAAGATTACGATTACGAAATATATCAGCCCTCCATGCCTTTCGCGGACTATGAAACAGACTGTAGAGCGCATGCCGGAAGAACTTCAAACTCTTCTCCGTTCCTGCGCGCTCTGCCCGCACCTGTGCCGCGTGGACCGCCTGGCCGGCGAACTCGGCCTCTGCGCGACCGGCGCGGAACCGGTCATCGCCTCCGCCGGCCCCCATTTCGGCGAGGAGCCGCCGCTCGTCGGCAGAGGAGGCTCCGGCACGATCTTCTTCACCGGCTGCAACCTCGGCTGCGTCTTCTGCCAGAACTACGAGATCAGCCATCTCCGCGATGGGCGGCAGATCAGCCGGGGCGACCTGGCCGAAATCATGCTGGACTTGCAGCGCGTCGGCTGCCACAACGTCAACTGGGTCACGCCGACGCACCAGGTCCCGGCGATTTTCGCCGCGCTCAAGACCGCCCGCGCCCGCGGCCTGCGCCTTCCCACCGTCTTCAACTGCGGCGGATACGAGCGGCCGGAAGTCCTGCGCCTGCTCGAGGGCCAGGTGCAGATTTACATGCCCGACGCAAAATTCCTCTCGGCGGAAACCGCCGGCCGCTACACCACCGCGCCCGATTATCCCCAGGCGATGAAGTCCGCCCTCCGCGAGATGCACCGGCAGGTCGGCGATCTTGAAATCCGCGACGGGCTCGCCGTCCGTGGCCTGCTCGTCCGCCACCTCGTCATGCCCGGCGGCGCGGACGAATCCGTGGCGATCCTCGACTTCATCGCGCGCGAGATCTCGCCGGACACGTACGTCAACGTCATGGACCAGTATCACCCCGCCGGCCGCGCGCGCGACTTCCCCGAACTCGCCCGGCGCATCACGAGCCAGGAATACCTCCGCGTCCGCCGCCACGCCGAGAAGCTCGGCCTGCGCCTCAGCGGCTGAACTGTCCCTTGATCCTGCCAATTGAGCCTTGCAAAGGTTCGCTTACCCCTTGCAAGGTTTGAGCATTGACACCTCCAATTCTGCGCCTTAGAATCCGTGTTCCTTCTTTGCGTCTTTGCGTGAAACACGCTGTCGTCCGATTTTCAACAGGAGGCCGCAATGGGCTATCTTCTCGGGATTGACATCGGAACCTCCGGCGCAAAAACGCTTCTCTGCGACGACCGCGGCAGAATCCTTGCGAGCGCCACGAAAGAATATCCCGCTTCTCACCCGAAGCCGCTTTGGTCCGAGCAGAACCCCGAGGACTGGTGGCGCGCCGCCGTCGCCGGCATCCGCAGCGTCCTCCAATCGGCCGGCGTCAAAGGCGGCGAAGTTCAAGCGCTCGGCCTGAGCGGCCAGATGCACGGCGCGGTGTTCCTCGACAAGTCCAACCGCGTCCTGCGCCCGGCCATTCTCTGGAACGACCAGCGCACCGGCGAAGAGTGCGAGGAAATCACGCAGAAGGCGGGCGGCCGGCGGCGGCTGATCTCCCTCGTCGCCAACCCGGCCCTCACCGGCTTCACCGCCCCGAAAATCCTCTGGGTCCGCAAGCGCGAGCCGAAAGTGTATGAGCGCGCGAAAAAACTGCTCCTTCCGAAGGACTACATCCGCTTCCGGCTCAGCGGCGAATTCGCCACCGAAGTGTCCGACGCCTCCGGCACGCTGCTGCTCGACGTGCGCCGCCGGCGCTGGTCCGGCGCGCTGCTCTCCGCGCTCGGCATCTCGCGCGACCTGCTGCCGGACTGCTTCGAATCCGAGGAGGTCTCGTCCGTCGTTTCCGCTGAATCCGCCCGCGCCCTCGGCGTCCGCCCCGGCCTGCCGATCGTCGGCGGCGGGGGAGACCAGGCCGCCGGCGCCGTCGGAAACGGCATCGTCCGCGCCGGCGTCATCTCCGCCACGACAGGCACCTCCGGCGTCGTCTTCGCCTTCGCCGACGAGGTCCAGATTGACCCGCTCGGCCGCGTCCACACCTTCTGTCACGCCGTCCGCGGCAAGTGGCACGTCATGGGCGTCATGCTCTCCGCCGGCGGATCGTTCCAGTGGTACCGCAACAACCTCGCCGACGCGGAGCGCGCCGAAGCCGTGCGCCGCAAAAAGGACCCGTACGACATCCTCTGCGCCGAGGCGGCGCGGGCGCCGGCCGGATCGGAGGGACTTTTCTTCCTGCCGTACCTCACCGGCGAGCGGACGCCGCACGCGGACCCCCACGCGAAGGCCGCGTGGATCGGGCTCACCGCGCGGCACGGCAAAGCGCACATGATCCGATCGCTGCTCGAAGGCGTCACGTTCGGAATGCGCGACTCGCTCGAGATCATTCAGGGGATGGGCGTGCCGGTCCGCGAAATCCGCGTCAGCGGCGGCGGCGCGCGGAGCCGGTTCTGGCGTCAGATGCAGGCGGACGTTTTCGGGCAGACCGTCAAGACCGTCAACGCCTCGGAAGGCCCCGCGTTCGGCGCAGCGTTACTGGCCGGCGTCGGCGCCGGCGCCTTCAAAGACATCCGCCAGGCGTGCGACTCCTGCATCCGCGTGACAAGCGCCACGCGCCCGAATCCGCAGGCCGTGCGACTCTACAACCGGAACTACCCCATGTTCCAGAAGCTCTATCGTTCGCTGAAAGGCGACTTCGCTGACCTGACGCGGCTTTCCTGAGCTGAAAACCTGAGTTCGTCCTGGTGACACGAATAATTCGTGATGCTCCAGGCAACTTGAACTTTTCGGGGGGTCTATGAAGACATTTGTACTTATCTCATGCGCGAGCAAGAAGCTAACGCACACGGCAAAAGCGAAAGACCTCTATGTGAGCCAACTATTCAAGCTCAGTCTCGCCTATGCACAAAGCCTGAAGCCCAATGCAATTTTCATCCTATCGGCCAAGCATGGCTTGATGGGACTTGAGGACGAGATTAAGCCTTACGAGGAAACACTGCTTGTCATGGCCGCAAGCCAGAGAAGAGCCTGGGCCGAGAAGGTGTTACAGGAACTTCGCCAGCAGGCTGATATCCAGGCAGACCATTTTGTGTTTCTTGCTGGCCGCAAGTACATCGAGTACATTGTGCCGCATCTGGTTTCTTTTGAAGTCCCCCTAGACGACCTGACGATAGGCAGACGACTTCAGTGGCTCAGTAATCACCTGGATGGCCGTAGCGACGCCTAAGAATGCGTGTACATCTGGCCAATCGGTGCATTCGCAATATCTCCTATTCAAGTTGTCTCTGATCGTCAAGAAATCCAGCCTACGCCATGGGCTTACATCTGGCAATGGTGCGTTGTTGGCCATCATGCCTTTTCGTATGCGGTCGGGCATAAATCCCTCATGTAGCAGCCGCCGCATTCTGGTCCGTTTGCCTTGCACCACGTCCTTCCGATCTCCCAACATGGCAAGTCCATGATGCCTGGAAAATTCGGATGAAGCGCCTTTGCCTTATAGACCACTTGTTCCACTGTTGCGCCAGTGCAACAAAGGCCGAGGCGGGCGAATACCCGGCGGACGTGCACGTCCGCCGAGATATCAATCGCGGTGTAGTCACTGAATGGGATCTTGAAGTCGCGTGCAAGGATGTTTACACCCATGCTGGCGATCTTCGGTCCAACGCCGTCGAATTCAAGAAAGCGGCAGACTACTTCAGCACTTGATGGCTCACCCGCCCAAATTCGAGCCGCATTGCCTTCATACTCCTTGACGATACGCTGAACGGCTGAATGGAAGAATTCGGCCATTTTATCAGCGAAGCGGTGTAGCGGTTCCGGTTTCGACATCAGAAGCTTCACGTCCGCTAAAGACAAGACCCTAAGCGCTTTCATCGAGAATTCTCCGAGTTTCTCCGAAATCCGATGAGGGATGATCCACGCTCTTTCTGCTCTGACTTGGCGATCCATCACGCAGGCTAGCACGTAGGCGTGAGGATAGGCGTTGAGATCATTTAGCAACCTGTCTGCTTTCCGATCCCTCGTGAACTCAATCTCTTTCTTTGGAGCAGAAAGCAGCGTCTGCCCGTGCTCAACGAGTCTGTCGCACACTTCTTTCTCGTTGGTCATCGTCTCCTCCGTGAAGGCATCATAGTTATGTGACACAGGCGCGCGTAATCGTCGAGCCGCCGCAGCTGACTTCTTTTCGAAACTCGCCCCTTCTCAAACGTCATCCCACTTCTGTTCCTTTTCCCACACGCTGAACTCGCCGATGGAAACAGGCTTACGAAGGTATCCGCGGCGATGCTTCAGCTCAAGCTTCCGCCTCTCCGCCGCGCCGCTCTTTGATCGAGCGTCTAGCGACCGACAATCTTTGCACTTTTCACTCTGCACTCTGCATTCCGCCTTCCTACGCCTCCGCCGCCCAAACTTGGAGGCCCTGGCAGCGGCCGATGTCAATCTTGGCGCGGTAGGGGATCGCTTCGGGGAATTCCTTCTCGATCATCGTCAGGACGGCTTTCTGCGTGTTGCGCGCGCAGATGACGACGGCGGTGCCGCCGGCGCCGGCGCCGTTGAGCTTGAAGCCGATGCCGCCGAGCTTCTCGACGCGCTGCTGGAGATCGTCCACCTGCGGCGTGGTGATGCTGCTGTCGAGCTGCTTCTGGTACTCCCAGTTGCGGTTGAGCGCATCGGCGTATGCGGCCAGGTCCCCGCGCATCAGCGCCTCCGCGCCCAGTTCCGCGGTGGTGTCGAGCTTGTCGAAGGCGCTCAGGACGCGCGGTTCATGCTTCTCGAAATTCGCGATGACGCGCTTGTGCGTCGCGCTGGAAAAATGCGATTTGCCGGTATAGACGACCAGCATGTTCGCCTCGAGGTCGCACAGCGTCGCGTCGGAAATCGGAAGCGGCGTCACGCGCGCGTCCGGATAGTTCACCTCGATGAAGTTGATCCCCCCGAACGCCGCCGCCAACTGATCCTGCACGCCGCATTCGAGCTTGAGCAACTCCGTCTCGAGCCGCTGCGCGTTCGAGGCGATCTGGCTCGGCAGCAACAGGCGTCCCTCGTGCCGGTAGAGCGCCCCCAGCGTCGCGACCGCCAGCGCAGCGGACGAGCCGAGGCCGGACGCGGGCGGCGCCTCGGACCGGACGATCAACTTGAACCCGCCGGAGGCGCCCACGCTTCCGATCGCCGCCTTGAGCAGCCCCAGCGCGCCGGCATATTCCATCTCGCGCACGCTCCGGACGTGTTCCGAGCCGCCCATGTCGTGGCTCTCGATCCGGTAGCCGCTCTCCTCCATCGGCACCAGCGAGACGTAGGTGTACAGCCGGATGGCCATGTTCAGCACCTTCCCGGACGAGAAGAGCCGCGTGTCGCGCCACCCGCCCAGGTCCGCATTCCGCACCGGCGCCCGCGCCATGATGATATAAGCCATGCCGTTCTTCCTCCTTGTCGCTCGTCCTCGAATCAGCTTTCCTCATCCGGAGTCGGCGATCGTCTCTTCCGGACAAGCCTCAGCAGCGGGACCTTGCGCCCGTTCAGCTCCACGGTTCCGCCCTCGCCCCCGGCGCGCTCGAAACCGAGCGTGCGCGCCTCGCGGAGTTTCCAGTCGTCGCCGTCGCAGATCAGCATTCGGCACGCGCAGCCCGATGCCGCCTCGATCTCCTCCAGCCAGCTTGCCACGAAGGCGGCGGCTTCCACAGAATAATCCGGATGCCAGAGAAAGTCCACGGAAAACCCTCTCGCCGAGGGCGCGCAGGGCTTGCCCGGCGCAGCCCCGGGCGCAGCCAAAGGGGCGAAGGCTGGGCGCGCGAGCGCGCTGGCCACCGGCCAGCCCAGGTCATTCCGGAGGACCGCCCATCTTCCCGCCGGCTCGATGCTCTTCCACAAGTCCCAGAAGATGCGCACGCAGCGCCGCGGCTCCGCGACGCGCGCGGAAGGCAGCCCGATGCCCGCGTCCGCGAGCACGCACGGGTGCGGCAGGAGGTAAAGCGGGACGATGGAGGCCATGTCGCGCCACGAAGCCGGACGCGCGGCCACGCTCCGGCCGGCCGCGAAGCCTTCATCCGGCCGGGTCCCGCGCGCGGCCCTGCAGAAGATTTGTCCGGCGACCGGCCGGAAGCCGAGCCGCTCGTAGATGCGCCGCGCCACCGGATTGCTGGTCCCGAGATAGAGCAGGCGGCCGCCGGCGGAGTCGAAGCGCTCGCAGACCGCGCCCACGACCGCCGAGGCGAGGCCCCGCCCGCGATACGCCTCGGCCGTGGCCACGCCGCCCATGACGGCGATGTCAGGGAACTCTCTGCCCCACCCGCTCCAGCACGTCGCCGCCACCGAGTCGCCGACGAGCCCCAGCCCGGCGGTGAAGCAAGCCGCCTCGGAGAATTGCCCGAGGAGGATGGCGTTGAGATATTCCTCCACGAGGAAACGTCCCACGAATCCGGCGATGCGCCGCGCTTCCTCCGGCGGCAGCGGCGGCTGCGCGCAGCGGATCACCGCCTCGACGCCGCCCGGAAGGCGGAGACGCGAATTCCTTAAGGCCGCCGATCCCTCGGGCATGGCGCTACACCGGGCGGAGCTCGGGTTTCGATTCTCGGCGCATCACGATGCGGCGCCTCCAGCGTGCGTCGTCGGTTTCGGGGAAATCCGTCCTGCAATGCACCCCGCGGCTCTCGTCGCGCTGCAGCGCCGCCTCGGCGATCAAGCGCGAGACGAGCAGCATGTTCTGAAGCTCCCAGCCGGCGCGCTCGTGGAATTCCTTGTCCATCACGTACCGCGCCCAGAAGCCGATCATGTGGAGCGCCTCCTCCAGCCCGAAGCGGTTGCGCTCGATCCCCAGGTCGCGCCACGTCTGGCCGCGGAGCGCGTTGGTCACGTCGCCGACGTCAATCGCGTCGTGCTGCGCCGCGGCCAGCCGGACCCTGAGCCGCGCATGCGGCGGCTCCGGCGACTCCCGGCCCGCCAGCGCGCGCGCCTCGATGCCGGCGTGATACCCGACGACCAGCCCCTCGAGCAGCGAATTGCTCCCCAGCCGGTTCGCGCCGTGCAGGCCGGTGCAGGCCACCTCGCCGCACGCCAGCAGCCGCGGCACCGTGGTCACGCCGTCCAGCCCGACGCGCACGCCGCCGATCATGTAATGCGCCGCCGGCCGGATCGGCACCAGGTCCTTGGCGATGTCAATGTCGAACTGCGCGCAGAGGTCGCGAATACCCGGAAAGCGCCTCGCCAGCCGCTCGGCCGGGATGTGGCGCATGTCCAGGTAAGCGCAGGTCGTGCCCGTCGCGCGGATCTCCGCGACGATCGCGCGGCTGACCGCGTCGCGCGGCGCCAGCTCCGCGCGCGGGTCGTACCGCGGCATGAACCGCTCGTTGCGCGCGTTCAGCAGGATTCCCCCCTCGCCGCGGACCGCCTCGCTGATCAGCGCGCGCGACGCGCCGGCGACGTAGAGCGCGGTCGGATGGAACTGGTAGAACTCCAGATCGCACAATTCCGCCCCGGCGCGATAGGCCATCGCGACGCCGTCCCCGGTGGCGACCGGCGGGTTGGTCGTCTCGCGGAAGATTCGCCCCGCCCCGCCGGAGGCGAGGATCGTCGCCTTCGCCCACGCGATCATCAGCCCGCGGCGCGGGTCCTGGAGCAACGCGCCGAGGCAGGCGCCGCTGACCGACGTGATCAGGTCGAGCACGAAGGCGTCTTCGAGCACCTGGATCGAGGGCGTCATCGTCGCGCGCCGGATCAGCGTCGCGGCGACCTCCTTCCCGGTGGCGTCGCCGAGCGCGTGGACGATGCGCGACGTCGAATGTCCGCCCTCGCGCGTCAGCGCCAGCGCGCCGCCTTCCCGGTCGAACTGGGCGCCCCAGCCGATCAGCTCGCGGATGCGCTCCGGCGCCTCGGCGGTGATCGCCTCGACGACTCCGCGGTCGCACAGTCCCTGGCCGGCCGTCAGCGTGTCGGTCATGTGCGAGGCCGCGCTGTCGCCGGGGTCCATCGCCCCGGCGATGCCGCCCTGCGCCTGCGCGGTGCTGCTCTCGTCGAGCCGCCCTTTGGCCATGACCAGCACGTCGGCCTCCTCGGCCGCCGCCAGCGCCGCGCGCAGCCCCGCCACGCCGCTTCCGATGACGAGCACGTCGGTGAAAACCTGCGGCACTTGCGGCGCGTCGAAGGAAACCAGGTAGCGTCTTTCGCGCAAATGTTCCACGCCCGGCCTCCTATGGCCCGACCGTAAAAGGTTTCGTAACATCGTAATCGTAATCTTACTCGTAATCGTAATCGCCGTAGCCCGGCGCACGCCTATACGGCACGGCGATTACGATTATGATTACGAAGAACAGAAAGCGATCGGTGCGTTCCTTGGGTTATGAAACAGCCTGTGCTGAAGATGAAATCAGCCCGTGCGCCAGCGCGCCCTGGCGCGTGCCGCGGCGCTGGAATTCCTGCGCGATCAGCCGGAGAATTTCCGTCTTCGACTCCGGCCAGGTCGGCGCGACGAGCACCCCCGCGCTGGTGGTGTCGCCGACGAGCCGCTGCACGGCGACGGTATCCGGGATGCGCTCGAGGAAATCGCACGCGACCTCGACGTACTCGCGCGCCGAGAACAGGCGCAGCCGCCCGGCCCGGTGCTCCGCCTCGAGCGGCGTGCCGCGGGCGACGTACAGGTGATGCAGTTTGACCGCATCCAGCCCCAGCGGCTGCAGCGCCAGCGCGGTTTGCATCATCTGCTCGCGCGTCTCGCCGGGCAGGCCGAGGATCACGTGCGCGCAGATGCGGATGTTGCGGCCCCTCGTCCGCTCGACGGCGTCGCAGAACGTTGCGAAATCGTGCCCGCGGTTCACGCGCCGCAGCGTCGCGTCGTGCGCGCTCTGCAGGCCGTACTCGAGCCAGACTTCGACCTTGCCCGTGTAGCTCTCGACTAGGTCGAGCACCTCGGCGGAAACGCAATCGGGCCGGGTTCCGATATCCAGCCCGACGACGTCGGGAAACGAGATCGCCTCGTCGTACAGCGCCCGCAACTTCTCGACCGGCGCGTAGGTGTTGCTGAACGCCTGGAAATAGGCGAAGAATTTCTTCGCGCGATACCGCGCGCGCATGTACGCGATGCCGTCCGCCATCTGTTCGCGGACCGGACGCGCCGGTTTTCCGGCCTGCGGGCTGAAGCTTTCGTTGACGCAGTAGGTGCAGCCGCCGACGCCGGCCTTGCCGTCGCGGTTCGGGCAGGTGAAGCCCGCGTGCAGGCTCACCTTGTGCACCTTGCAGCCGAAGCGGCGCTTGAGATATTCCCCGAACGGGTAATATCCCAGGGCCGGCAGCCCCGGCGTACGATCAGTCTCCGGCATCGCGCCTCCCTTTTCCCGCGAGCGCAGCGATGCGCAGGCCATCGAGGATTTCCTCCGAGGCCGGCTGCGCCTCGATCAGCCGCGCCTCTTCCGGAGCCGCGCCGGATTTCCAGGTCCGCACGGGGGCGCTCGGCAGTTTTCCCGCTTTTCCGTAGCGAAGCGTCACGGACGCCGCCTGGATCAGTTCCGCCTCGGAGGCGGGTCCGCGCACCAGCGCCAGCGGGCCGGAATGGCGCGCGGCTTCCATCAACACGTCGTCGGCGCGCGCGAGCTCCTCGATGACGCGGTTTTCGCCCTCGTTCCGGCCGATCACCGCCCGCGCCGCCGGACTCAGCCGGAAATGCCGTCCGACCTTCAGCAGGCGCACGTCGTCCGGCGTGCAGTCCGGCTGGTGCTTCAGCAGGTCGCGCATTCGCGCCGAGAAGCCCGGGTCCGTCAGCAGGCAACCGCCCGCCGGGGTCGGAAACGGGCCGATGTTCAGCGCCTGGGCCAACTCGAACTGCGGCTTCCGGCAGCGGCCGGATAGCCGCAGCAGCTTCGCGCGGTCCACCCAGCCTTTCTGCTCCGGGATCGTCGGCTCCAGCAACTGCGCGCTGAGCGGACGCAGGAGAAGCCCTTCCGCCCCGGCCTCCCGGGCGACGATCCCCAGCGCGTCGCGGCGCTGCGACATCGGCCGCTCGCCGAGCACTTCCCCGGTGCAGAGGAAATCGGCGCCGACCTGGCGCATCACGCGCGCCGCCCGCCGCACCATCATCGCGTGGCAGTCAATGCACGGGTTCATGTTGCTCCCGCGGCCGTGCTTCGGGTTCTTGACGATCTCGAGAAGCTCGGCGCTGATCTCCTCGAACCGCAGCGGCACGCCGAGCTGCGCCGCCGCGCGCTGCGACGAGGCGCAATTCTCCGCGTCCGTCGCACCGCAGTCGAACACGCTGACGAAGTGCAGCGCCTCGACCGCGACGCCCTGTTCGAGCATCAGGCGGATCGCCAGCATGCTGTCGAGCCCGCCGGAAAGCAGCGCAACCGCCTTGGCCATCGGAATCCGCAATGCAGGAAATGGATTGAAATCGGCTGGCCTGCAAGACCGCCTTTGGCAATTATACCCCGGTTCCGACCGAGACCGCAATCAGCGGTCAGGCGCACGGGGAGCGAATTTCTTGACGAAGCGTTCGGCCTTCTTCCGCGTGGCATTTCTCGAGTTGTGCAGTTGCCCTCTCGCAAACGCGAGCATGGGCTCAGCATCCCCGACCAGATCGGCGTAACGCGCCATCGCATCAATCCTCTTTCCGGCGAGGATATTGTGACACTCCGAGTGTCGCCCGACGGAATCAGGCTGCACCAGCGCGGCAGTGATTCGCTGCCGGTATCGCGGCTTGCTCTGTGCGATCTTGCCGAGCGCCTCAGCCGCATGCGCCGCAGTGATCATAACGGGATCTGCCAGCAGTCGCAGAAACTTCGCCAGCAGTTTCTCGTCCACCCCGTTCCGCGAATCCACGCCGGCCATGTTCCCGATCACATCGGCGGCGATCCACTTGAGAATCTTGTCATCGGCGTTCAGAAGCCGGTCGAAGAGATCGAAGCCACGCCAGAGTTTGCCGGCATCCTTTTCGCTGATGAGTTGCAATGCTTTGGCTGAAGCATTCTTGATGCGTTTGTCCGCCGAGGTCACTGCTTGGAAAAGCACATCCAGGAGCGCGTCGTCGCGGATCGCCCTCGCCGCAATCTTCTCCGCAGCCCTGTTCCCATTCCTGCGCAACACGCCGAGCACGTCGGCCGCGGGCGCGGACACGCGCAGGCACCGGCTTCCTTCAACGTACCATCTCAGCTCGCTCTGGGAATTGTTTGCTTCCACCACTGATCCTACAAGTACGTTCACTTACTCCGCCAGAAACTCGAACTTCCGCAGCCCGCACGTCGGGCAATCCGGGCGGCGTTTGACCTCGCTGCGCTGGAAGTCGAGCGTCCAGATGTCGAAGCGGAGCAGGCCGGTGTTCGCCGGACCCAGGCCGAGCAGCAGCTTCAGCGCCTCGTTGCTTTGGATGGCCGAGACCGTCGCGGTGAGCGTGTTCAGCACGCCGGCCTCGCTGGCGGTCAGGATCGCGCCCGGCGGCGGAAGTTCCTCGACCACGCAGCGCAGGCACGGGCCGCGGCCGGGCAGAATGGTCATGCTCATCCCGCGCGAGGCCAGCGCGCCGCCGTAAACCCACGGTACGCCCGTCTTGACGCAGGCGTCGTTCAGCACGAAACGCAGCTTCATGTTGTCCGAGCCGTCCGCGACGACGTGCGAGCCCTCGATCAGGCCGAGTACGTTGCTCCCCGACACCTCGGCGAAGATCGGCTCGACCTGGACTTCGGAGTTGATCCGGCGGAGCCGGTTCGCAGCAGCGACGGCCTTCGGGAGCCGTTGGCGGACGTCTTCCTCCTCGAACAGCATTTGCCGCGCCAGGTTGCTCAGTTCGAGGCGATCGCGGTCCACGATGCGCAGCCGCCCGACTCCCGCGCGCGCCAGGTTATGCGCAATGCCGCTCCCGAGCGCGCCGCAGCCGACGATGGTGACAAAGCCGTTGCGGAGCTTTTCCTGGCCTTCCGCGCCGATCTTCACGAATCGCGCCTGCCGGCTGTAGCGGTCGTTGTTGTCCATGCATCCATTGTACGGAAATTCTCCCGCCGAGCCAACCGCCGCCGCTCAGATGACATCCAGCACGAGCGGCACGGAGAGCGTCTGCGGCGCGAGGCAGGCATCTTCGCTGCACGGCTGAACGCGGACCTGCAAAACGACTTCGGCCTTTCCCGGGGCGGCGTTCCGGGCGACGGCGATCTGCGCGCGAATCGTCACGGCGCCTTCGTACACCGACAACGGCTGCGCGCTGAAACCGAGCCGGACCTTTTTGCCGGCCGGGTAGGCAACTGCGCCGAGAGACGCCGCGTTATTTCCTTCCAGCGTCAGTTCGGTGGGGACCATGTCGCTCGCCGGCTGATGAGAGTTGATGTGGTAACCCTTTGCGATCTTGATGCGGACGGTGATATCGGCCGTCCCGCCGCGCGCGGCGGAGGCGGTCGAGGGCGAGACCGTGACGGTGACCGGCTGCGCAGGCGTGATCGCCGCCGACTTTTGCTCCAGCAGCATCGCCGCAGCCAGGATCATGCCGCTCGCCGCCTGCGGCATGCTTTGCATCACGCCGAGGAAGGCGTTCAGCGTCGCGTGCGCCGTCGTCAGGTATTCTTCCTCGCCGGTCAACCCGGCCAGCCGGATCAGCGCGCGCGCCGCGACGCCGTTGCCCGAAGGCGTCGCCTGGTCGTGCCACGGCTTCAAGCGCAGCAGCAGCTCCTCGTGATCGTCCGAGGTCAGGAAGAAGCCGCCGTGCGCCCGGTCCCAGAAATGCTCCTTCATCACCGCCGCGAGCGACTTCGCCTCGTTCAGCCATCGCGCATCGCCGGTGGCGTCGTGCAGATCGAGCAGCCCGTCCGCCAGGAAGGCGTAGTCGTCGAGGCAGGCGTTCAGCCCGGCTTCGCCCTGGCGATAGCTCCGAAGCAGGCGGCCCTGCTTTCGCATCGCGGTCAGGACGAACCCGGCGGAGCGCTCGGCGGCGGCGATGAGCCGCGGCTCGTCCAACCGCTTCCCGGCCCATGCCAGGGCGCCGATCATCAGCCCATTCCAGCCGGAGAGCGCCTTGTCGTCGCAATACGGCCGCACCCGCGCCGCGCGCCGCTGAAGGAGTTTCCCGCGGCTGTTCCTCAGCCGCTCCCGCAGCCCGGCGTCGGGCGGCGCTCTCAAATACAGGACGTTCGCGCCCGTCGAACCGCCGCCCGCCTCGTCGCGGAAATTCCCGTTCTCCTCCACGCCGTAGATTCGGCAGAACGCATCGCCCTCGTCCTTCCCGAGCGCCTCGAGAATTTCCGCGCGGGTCCAGACATAGAACTTTCCTTCCTGCCCCTCGCTGTCGGCGTCAAGCGCGGAGAAGAATGCGCCGGACGGATCGGTCATCTCGCGGAGAACCCAGTCGCACGTGTCCATCGCCGCGGCGCGGTAGTCGGCGTTGCCGGTCAGCGTGAAAGCCTCGGCGTACGCCCGGGCCAGCTGCGCGTTGTCGTAGAGCATCTTCTCGAAGTGCGGCAGGAACCAGCGCGCGTCGGTCGAGTAGCGGTGGAATCCTCCGCCGACGTGATCGTGTATCCCGCCGCGCGCCAGGGCATCGAGCGTCGCCGTCATTATGCGCAGCAGTCGGCCGTTCTCAACACGGAGACACGGAGAGCACGGAGGCGGACACGGAGAACGAATCAGTTCTTTTTGGAATCCTCGCGATGTTTCTCCGTGCGTCTCCGTGTCCTCAGTGTCTCCGTGTTGGAAAGCACGCTCTTTCTGCGCGAGGCGGCATTCATGCGCGATCAGCGCCAGCGCCGTGTGCGGCGGGAACTTCGGAGCGCCGCCGAAACCGCCGAACCGCTCGTCGAACGAGTTGCCCAGGTCATCGAGCGCCGCCTTGACCAGGTCAACGGCGGCCGCGTCGCCGCGCGCGGCGCCGGCTGCGGACGCTCGCCTCATCGCCTCGGCGAACTCGTCTGCCTGCCTCTCGATATCCGCCCTGCGCGTCCGCCAGAGTTCGGCGAGTTGCCTCAGCAGGCTCTTGAAACCCGGCATCCCCATCCGGTCCTCCGGCGGAAAGTACGTCCCGGCGTACCACGGCCGCCCGTCCGGCGTCAGCCACACCGAATTCGGCCAGCCGCCCTGGCCGGAGAACAACTGCGTGGCGGTCATGTAGATTTCGTCGAGGTCGGGACGCTCCTCGCGGTCCACCTTGATCGGGACGAAACCCGCGTTGAGGATTTCCGCCACGTCCTCGCGCTCGAACGACTCGCGCTCCATCACGTGGCACCAGTGGCAGGTCGAGTAGCCGACGGAGAGGAAAATCGGCCTGTCCTCCTTGCGCGCCTTCTCAAACGCCTCCGGCCGCCAGGCGTGCCAATCCACCGGGTTGCGCGCGTGCTGGAGGAGGTACGGGCTCGTCTCGTGGATCAGCCGGTTGAAGCCCGCGCCGCCCTCGGCCGGAATCCTGCGGATTTCTTCAGCAGATGGGAGCGGCTCGTTCATAGTTCCCCTTTGCCCCGGATCATTCCAGCCTAGCGCGGCGCTCATACGACGTCAAGGCACAAGGGTGAACCTTGCGAAGGTTTGTACGAACCTTCGCAAGGTTGGGCTTTTCGGCCCCCAACCTACTTCACCACTTCCATAATCAATATCGTCTGGTCGTCCGTGCGGGGCAGGCCGTTGGCGTGGGCGGCGACGGCGGCGACGATGGCTTCGAGGAGTTTGGCGGCGGAGAGTTCGGCGCTTTCGCGAAGGCAGTCGTACAGGCGGTGGAGGCCGAACCGCTCGCCTTCCGCGTTCGGGATGTCGGTGATGCCGTCGGTGCAAAGGACGAATTTGTCGCCGGGCGAGAGCGGCAGGCGGTCTTCCTGGTACTTCATGTCCGGGTTCACGCCGGCGAGCAGGTCCACCGAATCGTCGAGCCACTCCACTTCGCCGGTGGAGCCCCGGACGAGGATCGGCGCGGGGTTGTGGCCGGCGTTGCAGTAGCGCAGCTCGCGCGAGGCCACGTCGTAGATCCCGAAGACCACCGCCGCGAAGCTGCTGGGCGGCGTCAGGCGTTCGAGGACGTTGTTCAGCCGCGCCATGAACTCGTGCGGGCTCTGCTCGGGCGACCAGCCGAACTCGAAGGTGGTCTTGATCAACCCGGTGATGAACGCCGCCGACATCCCGTGGCCGGAGACGTCGGCCATCAGGAGCGCGACGCGGCGGTCGTCGAGTTGCTTGAGGTCGTAATAATCGCCGCCCACGGCCATCTCGGGCAGGAAGACGTGCGCGAAGGAAAGCTGCTGCGGGAACGGGCTCTTCCCCGGATCGGGCAGGAACATGCGCTGGATGCCGCGGGCGGTTTCAAGGTCGCCGGCGAAGAGATGCTTTTCGCGCGCCATTTCGGCATGGCGGCGCTCGACCTCCGCGGCGCGGCGTTCCCGGTCGCGCTCCCGCGCGTTGAGGCCTCGGACGGTGAACCAGGTCCCTAAAGCCGCGACTGCGGCGATCATGCCGGCCGCCGCGAGCGACATGCTCACCCAAAAAGCCGGCCCGTGATCCCCGCCAATGTAGATCCCAAGAAGGAGGCAAAGAGGCGTCAACGTGCACACCGCCAATGCTATTATCACCGCCGCGGCGAGAATCTCCGGCTGACTCGGTGCCGTGAAGGACGCGTAGCGCGAGCGATGGCCCTTTTCGGTGGACGCCGGCGCGCGGACTTGTTCCGATGGCTGGAATTTCATTTCAGTCGTTCTTCGATCCGGCGAGGATTCCGGCGGCAGTCCAAGACGGCATAAACGCGCACGGTCATCCCTGCGATCCGGTAATATATGGCGAAGGGAAACCGCCTCGACAGCATGCGATGAAAGCCGAAGTGTCGCGCATGGATGCCCCCATAAAGATGGAGGGAGGCTATGTCCGAAAAGAGGGAATCCAGGAAGTAGTCGCCTAAACCCGCCTGCTGCGCCTCGTAGAAATGAAAGCCTTCGATGAGGTCTTGCTCGGCTTCATCGAGGATCTGTACCTTCATCTCGTACGCTCTCTGATCGAGCGTTTCGCGTCAGGCCAATCGTGAAACGAGGACTTGCGGGCGCGAATGCGGCTCATCCGGGCGCGCAACACGTCGGCATGCCAAGAGGGCGAGGCCACGGCGCCGGGCGTGCGCTGAAGATCGTCCCAGATCTCCTCCAAGGCGCGGAGTTTGTCTGAGATCTTCATCTTGCCGAGAGGTATTGTGACTGCCATGGCTCTCTCCTGATATACCCTAACGCGGTTCAGTAGTTCCTGCGCTGGCGCGAGGTAGGAATGTTGAGCGACTTGCGGTACTTCGTCACCGTCCGCCTCGCGATATGAACGCCCCCCTCGCCGAGCTTCTTCACGATATCGTCGTCGCTGAGCGGATTCACCTTGTCCTCTTCCTCCACGAGCCGCCTGAGGCGCTCTTTGACCGCGTCCCAGGTCTGCATCTCGCCTGCGCCGGAGAGCGTGCCGCCGGTGAAGAAGAACTTCATCGGCAGCAGGCCGCGCGGCGTCTGCATGTACTTGTGGCGGATGGCGCGGCTGACCGTGGCGACGTGGATGCCGGCCGTGTCGGCCACTTCCTGCATCTTCAGCGGCCGCAGGTGCGAGAGACCCTTTTCGAGGAACTCCTGCTGCGCGCGGACGATGTCGTGGCTCACCTTGAGCAGCGTCCTGCGCCGCTGCTGGATGGACTCAATCAGCCAGCGCGCGGACTCCATTTTCCGCTGCAGGAATTGCCGCGTCTCCGGCTCCAGCCCTTTGCCGCCCAGCAGTTCGCGGTACTGCTCGCTGATCCGCAGGCGCGGCAGCGTGGTGTCGTCGAGGCGGATCTCATAGTGATCGTCCACGAACTCGACGAAGACGTCCGGCGCGACGATCGGCACGACCTCGTTGTCGTAGAGCCGCCCGGGCGCCGGATGGAGCATGCAGACCGCCGCGACGGCGCGCTTCACCTCCTCGATCTCCCGATTGGTCTCTTTCGCAATCTTCGGAAAGCGGTTCGCCTCGATATCCTTGAGGTGGTGGAGGACGATCTCGCGTTCGAGCGCGCAGTCCGCCTCGGCCGGGTCGAGCTGGAGGAGCAGGCATTCGACCAGGTTGCGGGCGCCGACGCCGGCCGGATCGAGCCGCTGCACCACCTCCAGCGCCGCCTCCACTTCCTGCGCCGAGGCGGGATGGTCGAGCGATTCGGCGATCTCCTCGACCGAGTACGCCAGCCGGCCGTCGCGGTCGAGGTTGTTGATGACCCCCTCGCACACCTCGCGCCGGCGCGGAGAGAGATCGAGGAACCCGAGTTGCTCGGCCAGGTGATCGCGCAGCGAGGGCTGCCGGCCGGGCGTGTTCTGGATCGCCTCCATCTTCTCATCGCGCTCGCCGTCGGAAGCCGGCCGCCGCGACGCGGTCTGCGAGAAGTAGTCGTGGAAATCGTGCGAGACGTCGTCAATCTTGCTGTACTTGTCGGTCTGCTCGGCGGTCTCGGCGCGGGTGAGCGCGGGGGGCGTTTCGGCCCCGTCGGGATCGGCCTCCTCGAGCTCGAGCAGCGGGTTTTCGAGCTGCTCCTGCTCGATGCGCTCCTGGAGCGCCATGAGCGGCAACTGCAGAATCTCGATGGACTGAATGATCTGCGGCGCCATCTTCAGCCGCTGCTCGAGGCGCGGCTGCATGCTGATTTCCATTCGGCCCACGTTCGGCCCTCCCTACATCTCTTTTCGCCCGGCGAGCGCCTCGGACAGGACGGCGGTGTTGGCGTGCTCGATCGCGCTGCCCGGGGCCAGCCCGCGCGCGAGGCGCGTCACGCGCACTCCCAGTTCCGAAAGCTTCCGGCTCAGGAACAGCGCCGTTCCGTCGCCTTCGAGGTTCGGGTTCGTCGCCATGATAACCTCTTTGATCGTCCCGCGCTTGACCCGTTCGAGCAGCGAGCCGATCTCGAGCGATTCCGGCCCGATGCCGTCGAGCGGCGCGATGCGCCCCATGAGCACGTGGTACAGCCCGCCGAAACTGCCGGCCGCCTCGATCGCGAACACGTCCTTCGGCTCTTCGACGACGCAGACGACGCTCGCGTCCCGCCGCGGGTCCGCGCAGAGGCGGCACGGATCGGCCTCGGTGATGTTGTGGCACTGCGAGCAGTGGCCCACCTTTTCCTTCACGTCGCGGATGTCCTGCGCGAGCTGCTCCATCTGCGCCTTGGGCGCGCGCAGGACGTAATACGTCAGCCGTTCGGCCGTGCGCTGCCCGATCCCGGGCATCCGCCCGAACGCCTCCGCCAGCCGCTTCATCGAATCGGTGAATGCGTCCATCGTTAGAACATCCCCGGAAGGCCGATCCCGCCGGTGATTTTCGCCATCGCCTCCGCGTGCGCGTCGGCGGCCTTTTTCATGGCCTGGGAGACCGCCACCTTGACGAGGTCCTCGAGCATCTCCACCTCGTCGGGGTCCACCGCCTCGCGGGCGATTTTGACGGCCAGGATGTCGCGCTGCCCATTGACGTGGACCGTGACGGTCCCGCCGCCGGCGGTGCCTTCATAAACGCGCTCCTTGAGGTCGTTCTGCAAGTCCGCCAGCCGTTTCTGCATCACCTCGGCCTGTCTGTGCACGTTCTGGAACATGCCGCCCATCCCAAACCCTTTTGCCATCTGCGGTTTCCTCCCTTGTCCTGCCGCTCATTGCGGAAAACGCCTTTTCACCGCGCGGCTCAGCGGCTCACACTACGACCTGGCCCTCGAATTCCTGCACCAGATACTGCATCGTCCCGTCGCCCATGGCCGCCTCCGCCGGAGACTGCCGGGCCGGTCCGCCCTGCACAGGGACAATCGTCAGTTTCACCGGTTGATTCAACAGGCGCTCAAAAATAGCCCGGATCTCGCGGCGGTTCTCCTGCTTCTCGGCCTCTTCGCGCGCGGCGGCGCGGTCGGACGGGAAGGCGATGACGACCTCTCCGTCCTTGACGCGCTGCAGGCGCCCGGAGGCGACGTGAGCATAAAGCCAGGTGTCCTTGTGCACTTCGTCGAGGAATCGGCGCCAGAGATCGGCGGCGTTCGCGGGCGCATCTTCGCGCACCGCCGAGTCGGAATCGGCGCCCTTCTCGCTCTCCATCGCCCGCGAGGCCGGCGGGACCGGCCGCAATGAATTCCCGGCCGGCTGCGAAGCCGGCGCCGCCGCGTTTCCATGGGGCGCGGCCGGCGGAGCCGGGGGCGCCGGGGATTTCTCCGCCCCCTCTTCCAACGCCGCCAGCTTCTCGATCAGCTCGCCGACCGAAGCCAGGCTGTCCGATTGCGCCAGCTTCACCAGCGCCATTTCCAGCACGATCCGGTCATCCTGTCCTTCGCGGATGCGGCGCCGCGCGCCGTTGAGGATCTCCGCGATGTACAGCAGTTGGTCGGCGGAAACGCCCTTTCCCGCCTCGACGACCGCCGCGGCGCCTTCCGGCGCGCGGTCGAGCAGTTCCACGTCGGGGCCGCAGCTCTGGCCGACCAGCACGTCGCGAACGTAGCCGCTGAGCTCGTCGAGCAACTCGCCGACGTCCATCCCGCGCGCGAGCAGTTCCGAGGCCGTCTTGAGCAGTCCGGCGGAGTCCTTCTCCCGGATCATTTTCAGCAGTCGCGCCATCTCGTCGTCGCCGAGCGCGCCGAGCAGTCCGGCCACCGCGTCGCGGTCCGGCTTGCCGCCGCAGAAGGAGATAATCTGGTCGAGCAGGCTCAACGCGTCGCGCATGCTCCCCCGCGCGCGCCGGGCCGTCAGCGCCATCACGTCGGCCGGAACCGCCAGTTTCTCGGCCTTGCAGATCTCCGTGAGCTTTTTGACGATATCCAGGTTGGAGATGCGGCGGAAGTCCAGGCGCTGCACGCGCGAGAGGATCGTGTCCGGCAGCTTGGCCGCCGCGGTGGTGGCGAAGATGAACTTCACGTGCGACGGCGGCTCCTCGAGCGTCTTGAGCAGCGCGTTGAAAGCCTCCATCGTGAGCATGTGGACTTCGTCAATATAGTAGATTTTGAAGCGCGAGTGCGCGGGCGCGTAGCGGACGTTCTGGCGGATGTCGCGAGCTTCCTCAATCCCGCGGTTCGAGGCCCCGTCAATCTCGATCACGTCCACGTCGTCGCCGGCGGCGATGGCTTTGCATTGCTCGCACTGGCCGCAGGGCTTGTCGGTGGGGCCTTGGACGCAGTTGAGCGCCTTGGCGAAAACGCGCGCCATCGAGGTTTTCCCGACGCCGCGCGGCCCGCAGAAGAGGTACGCATGCGCCACGCGGTCCAGCTTGATGGCGTTCTTGAGGGTCTCGGCGATCACCTCCTGCCCGACGAAACCCTCGAACGTCCAGGGCCGGTATTTTCTCGCCAGAACCAGGTAGGCCATAATGATCCCGACAGGGTCGGTCTCCGCGCCCCAGTGGCCGCCGGGGCGAACTATGGAACTGGTTTCAAAACCTCGAAAACGTTCTGAACTGCCGACCGATTGCGCGAACAGGCAAGCGCTGCCTGTCACCGCAGATGGACGCAGATGAACACATGCAAGAAACTCCGTATCTGCGTCCATCAGCGTTCATCGGCGATTAAAATCTCTCTTCAAGTGAAAAGGCCGTGCGCCTTTCCTCGGTTCTACGTCCTGGGCGCCGCCATGACGGTTAGCTCCAGCCAGGTTGCCCCACGGCACATAGCGGTATCTGCTTAGGGATGCTTCCTTCCGGACCTGACCCGGTTCACAGGCCGCTATTGCATGGGACCCGGCTTTCGACGCCACCTCACATGACAACGGTACAGAACGATCGAATCTCTGAAAGGCTTCGACCCTGCTGGGCGGGTTGCAGGTTTGTTAGGGTACCGCCAGCTCCCCATCTAGCACGGCCTCTCCACCTCTCAGCGCTGCGTCTTCACGCGCGGCGCTCAACTCCTGCCTGAATTCTAGCCGACCCCGCGCAGCCTGTCAAACTCGCCTCTTGGTGCGGAAATGCTTTCGTAATCGTAATCCTAATCAGTACTGTCCGGTTAAATCTCGAATAACGACGGGCGTTTTCGTATAGCGACCTCTAAATTCGGGATCGGGCGTTGCGAAAGCACCTGTAAAATCGGCTCTTTT
>Ga0181524_10002137_pt1 | contig 21086 bp, 14 predicted proteins | sample PEATcosm2014_Bin_34_FD_119761 | JGI IMG/M metagenome (GOLD analysis project Ga0181524, IMG submission 119761) | Peatland microbial communities from MTU Mesocosm Facility, Houghton, MI, USA - PEATcosm2014_Bin05_60_metaG | ecosystem: Environmental > Terrestrial > Soil > Wetlands > Peat | place... | reverse complement strand
AGTTCGTACCAGACGCTGCCCGGGTCCATCATGAGCTGGTCGTTGAAGGCGTAGAGATCGAGGCACAGCTTGTCGGGATGGCCGTGCGAGCGGTTCGGCCCGTATTCCAGGAGCAGGCTGTTGATGCCCGCCGCAGTCGTTAGCCGCAGGATGCCGTAGCCGACGCCGAAGAAGTTGACGCTCTTCCATTCCACGGCCGCCTGTTTCTCTTTCGGGTCGCGGTCATAAAGCACCGAGACGGGGAACTGCTGGAAATGAGCGTCGAGATGGCGCCCGGTCTGGTTCAGGATCAGCAGATAGCTCGGATCGCGATAGCGCCGATACGCAAACTCATACAGGAATGATTCACCGCTGACGATCGAGCCGCGGCCCGAATCGTGCGTGGCCGGCGTCGTCAGATCCGGATAGGCGAACCGCAGAGGCGAATCGAAGAGCTGCTTCAGCGCGCAATGGTGAAAGCGGTACATGTCTATGCCATGGTGCCACAGCACCTCGGCGTCCATGACCAGCGCCTCCAGCGCCATGAACTGGTAGCCTATGGCGCCTTCGGCCCACATGCCGTCCACGTCAATCGGCTGCGTGAAGTGCCGCTCGAACAGGCCGCCGGTCGGTTTCTCCTTGGTGCCCTCAAGTCCGTAGAAGGCGATGTTGAGCAGCTTTTCGTCGTCGCAGGCATAGCCTGCCGTCAGCACCGCGCACATATCAATCGCCGACCAGTTGGTGGGCGACGCGACATCCGCGTAGTTCTCCGTGATGAAGCGGGCGTCGGCCCTGACCAGGTCATCCTCGATGTGCTTCCGCTCGGCGGGCGTGATCGAGGGCAGGTTGTGGATCAGGTCGTACCCGCGCGCCACCTGGATCAGCCATATGGCGTCGCTCAGGCGCTGGTCGAAGACCTTGCTCGGATCGTGGTTGAAGCCCGGCCGCGCCCCGACGCCGTAATTGGGATAAGCGTCTGCGTAGGCCAGCAGGATCTTCTTGCAGAACTCCGCGTACTTCTCCTCGCCTGAGAAGGTGTAAACCGTCCCGAGGTTGGCGATGTCCAAACCGAGTCCATTGTGAACGGCCCCATACGTCTGTCCGCTCGGCGACATCGAGTTGTCAATGAGGTGTATCCACGTGCCGTCCGGCGCCTTCACCGGCTGGGGAATGCCCAGCGGCTGCGTCATCCGGATGTCCATCGCCTTCTTGAGCCCGGCGTACTGGGCCTGGAGTTCCTTGCTCGTCTTGAGCATGTCCTGGTAATGCGCGATGTCCTCCTCGTCCCACAGCGTGCAGGGATGGCCCTGGGTCATGCGCGGCTGGCCGACGACTTCGACCTTGCCTTCGGCTGCGTTGCCGCTCGTCGGAACGAGGTTCGCCGGCGACGCCTTCACGTCGTACTGCGCCGGCGGCTTCATCTTCTCAGCCACGTTCGTCGTCGTCAGCACGCGCAACTGCGCCCAGCCGCCGTAGTCCGCCGGCGTCGCGCCATTCGGCAGGAGGGGATAGTCGTCGGTGACCAGGATCCCGACGTTCTGTCCGCGGGCTTCCAGCTCGATGCGCTGGATTTGTCCCGGAGCCTCCGCCAGCTCCGCGTGCCCGGCCAGCTTGCCTTCGACGAAGATGTCAATGGCCTTCGGCTGCTTCGTGCCGTGATAGTCCAGCGGAATGACCTCGATGGCCTTGATGTCCACCGGGATGAGGAGGCGAATATCCACCCGGCCGCCCTTGAGCGAGCCGGCCTTGTCGAAGAGCGTCGCGCTGTTCCCGGAGCCGGGACCCAGCGCATCGTCCGGCGGCCAGTCCTTATTGAAGACCGCTCCGCTGCCCCGGGCCGTGGCGCCGAGCTCCCGCAGCGCCGCATTGTACAGCCCGGTCGAGTCCCGCCGATCGGCGGCCGGCGCCTGCTCTGCCGGGCGCACCACGGCACTGGATTTGGTTATCGTACTTTGGGCCGTTGCCACGGCCGTCAGGCCGGCCAATGCCAGAATCGTCACGAGGCGTCGCATACCGATCTCCTTTTCCAGTGATCTAGCCAACTCGCTTTTTCTTCACGCCCAGCAGGTACAATCCGTTAGTATCGTCAACCGTTCAATCGCCCACCATGTCCCAAAGCAGCCGCATCACTTCCAAATGTCGCCCATCCCGCTGAAGCTGCTCGACGTTCATCCCGATGAGTTTGTCCGCCATGCGGCAGCACTTCCGGCAAATCTGCACCGTCCGCCTAAGAACCTCCGTGCCGGCGTCGCGGTACGGAAAAATGTCAATACTGAACCAGCCGGCATATCCCAGCTTGCGCACCCAGTAGAACAATTCCACAAATTCCCAGACGTTCACCGAGCCGGGGATCAAATCGTGGTCCCAGTCGCGATAGTTGTCATTCAGATGAATCTGATTGAGCTTTCCCTCCTGCAGGGCGAGGACGGCGCACTCGGCCGGGTTCTCGAGGGCGGCGAGGCTGTGCCCCACGTCCAGGGTAATCCCGACATGCGGCTTGTTGAGCTTGCGGACCAGCATGAGCGCCTTCCCGGCATTCGCGACGTACTGGTTGGCGCGCGGCTCCTTGCACTTGTACTCAAGGGAGATCGGCAGGCGCGGATTGTGTTCGGCGATTTCGGCAAGACCCTCGGCGATCCATTTCCACACGTCGGCGTAATGGCCCTGAAAACAGTACTCGAAGCCGTCGTGAGCCAGCCAGAGGTTGAGGTCCGGCGCTCCGGCTTCGAGCGCCGCATCGATCGCGCCCTTGATCCGGTCAATGGCGGCGCGCCGGATTTGGGGGTCGTGGTTGGAAAGCGAACCCTTCTTAAATCGCGCCTCCGTGTAGATGTCCGCTTCGACCGTCCCCAGTTTCAAGTTATGCTCGGCCACCGTCTTCTTCAGCGCAGCGCCGTCTTTGAACTGGGAGGGCCAGGCCAGCGCAACGCCTGGAATGCCCTCTATCTTTGAGAGCATTTCCAGTTGCCGGTTGAACTCGTATCCCTCGCTGTAACCGCCTGGCACGAATCGGTCCGACAGACGCGAGAACGGGCACAAGTTCGAAGCCAGTTTCAGTTCGCCGCTCATGGATCCTCCCTTGCCAGTGCTTCCTTGCGGAAATAGGCATCCTATTTCCGCGAGGAAGCATGACCGCAATAAGCCGCGTCGTTATACCGAGCTATACCTTCCGTTGGGCCATGTTTAGTTGCGTAAATTGGTACGCCAATTAACGCAACTAAACACCAGCCCCTATTGGAAGAACGTCCGGCCGCCGTCCAGAAGAATAGACTGGCCGCAGATGTAGTCGCCCCACGGACTCGCCAGGTACGCCACGAGCCCGGCGATGTCCTCCGCCTTGCCCAGACGGCCGACGGGGATTTGTGAGACGAGCTTCTGCCGCGCTGCGCCGTCACGGTATCGCTCGCGCAACAGGTCGGTCTCGATGACGCAGGGATGGACGATGTTGGTCAGGATGCCCTTCCGCGCATATTCTCTGCACAGGTACATCATCATTCCAGTCAGTCCGGCTTTGCCGGCGGCGTAGTCAATTGCGCCGCCTCCGCCCGAGTAGAGCGCGGACGAACCGATGAGGATGATCCGCCCGTACCGCGCCTTGACCATATGCGGCAAGACCGCGCGGACGCTGTTGAACCCAGACGTCAAATTGATATCGAGGAACCGCGCCCATTCCTCATCGGTGACCTGCTCCGCGGAGCGGGCCGCGTTCCGGCCGACGTTATGGACCAGCAGATCAATCCGTCCCTGCGTCCGGACGAGAGCGTCCACAGCGGAAGTCGTCCCCGGCGCGTCGCAGGCATCCAGTGCGATGGCCTCGACCCGACCGCCCTCCTTCCGGATCGCGGCGACCAGCGCCGCAACCTCGTCCTGCCGTTGCGCGGAGCCGGTGTGCGTAAACGTGACCCTCGCTCCGGCCGCGGCCAGCGCGCGCGTGACGGCGCCGCCGATCCCGCGCGATCCGCCGACGACGAGGGCCACCTTGTCTTTGAGATCAATGGTCAACATTTTTCCTTCGCTCCGATTCGGTAGACGCGCAGCGCGTTTTCGCGGAGAATTCTCGCCTTCGCCGGAGCCGGCACATCGGCCAGAAGCACGTGCGAAAGGCGGCTGCGCGGGTCCAGCCAGGGCGCATCGGACCCGAAGAGAATCTTCTCCGCGGGAACGGAATCCACCAGGCCTTCGATTAGCCGATAGCAGAAAATGTCGCCGGCCAAGTCGAGGAACACGTTCGCGTAATCGCGCGCCATGCGGATGGCTTCATGCCGGCCCGTCCCGCGGCCTCCGGCGTGGCCCAGCACCAAACGGACTCTTGGGAACTTCCCGACCAGCGGCTCGAACCGCCCCGGCGTCGAAAGCTGTTGAGCCGGGTTATAGTCCGAGACGCTCCAACTGTGCGTGAGAATGGGCACGTCGCGCTCCGCCGCGAACCGCCACGCCGGCTCGTACCGCGCGTCTTCGGCGGGCACGCCGTGGAACGAGGGATGAATCTTCAGCCCGGCAAACCCCGGCCAGTTCATCGCCTGTTTCAGGGCCGCCATGCAACCGGAAGAGCGCTTCGGGTTGAAGACCGCCAGGTAATGCAGACGGCCACCCGATCGCTCGAAGACATCCCGCAGTATCGTGAGAGTTCGCTCGCACCCTTCGCAGACGGACAGATGGTCCGTGCAAACGGCGCGTTCGATGTCCAGTTGATCCATGAGCTTCAGCAGCTCGTCCGGCTCCGTTTCTGGCGCGAAGAACGCGCCCGGCCGGCCGATGTGCGCGTGAGCGTCGACGATGAATGCGCTGCTCATGGCGTCACCTCGTTCACGATCCGCCGCAGGTTCCCGCCGGCGATGAGGGCTTTCTCGGCCTCGGAGATTCTCGCGTCCAGCACCATACCTATGGGAACCAGGGGGTCGTTCACCGGCAGGAAGGAGCCGAAGATCAGCCGCTCCGCGCCAAACTCGCGGACGGCGTATTCGATAAAGCCCTGACCAGCAAAATTGGATAGTTCCACGCACACGTTGCGGCAGTCGCGCATCAGCGCGAAGAGCGGTCGCGTGTGGTACAGAATCTTCTGCGTCTGCGTTTCGACGACGATCTCCTGCTTCGGGAATGCCCGGGCAAGTTCATACATGGACTTCCAGTCCAACTCGGTATGCCAGATGAAGAGCGGCATGCGCCGGCTTGCGAGCCACTCAGAGAGTCCGCCGATGCACCAGGAAGTCAGCGGGAAGTTGTGCGCTTTGGGGAAAATGCGCGTTGCCTTCACCTGGCCGGGAACCGGACCTGCTCCCGGCAGGCGCCCGCCTTCGCCCGGCAACAGAGGCAGCGCGGTCCACGTGGCATAGACCTCATCCCGGCGTCCCTCCAGCGCCCGCGTCAGAGCGTCGTTTCCGGCCTGGGCCGAGACCGTCTTGCCGTGCCAGTGCGAGACGAGGCCACCGGTGATGCATCGGCCCTTGAGGGCCGCACCCAGACCGTCAGGCGACAGTTCGTGGGCCAGCGGGAACCCGGCCGGCTCGCCCAGCCAAATGCCCGCGTCGAAGAACCGGAGCTTTTCAGCCGCATCGTGTCTCCGGTCCGCCATTTCCTTGATCTGCTCTTCAATCGAAGTCACCCTGAAGCTCCTTCATCGCCGCAGGACGCGCGTCATGGCGCCACGCAGCTTGTCCAATATCTCCTCGCAGTCCGCCTGAGTGACGATCAGCGGAGGCTTGATCTTCAGGACGTTCGGGCGGACGCCGGCCAGGCCGAAAATCACGCCGAGTTTGATCCCTTCTTCGCGGATCGCCTTGCCCTCGGCGGTCAGCGGCTCCTTCGACCGCGGGTCGCGCACGAATTCGATTCCGACGTGCAGCCCGGCGACACGGATGTCTCCCATCTCCGGGAATTCGCTCCGCATCTCCTCCAGGCGCGCGCGCAGGTGCTCGCCCATCCGAGCCGCATTTTCCAGGACACCGTTCTCCAGCAGCTCAATCTGCTTGGCGGCGGCCACCTGGCCGACGGAGGAGTTCGCAAACGTGTGAAGTTCCTCGGCGTCCGGCTCGAACCCTTTAAGGCGGTCCGAGATAATGATCGCGGCCATGGGCAGACCGGCGCCAAACCCTTTGCCCAACACGATGACGTCCGGCGTCACGTCGAAGTACTCCGCGGCGAAAAAGCGGCCGATGCGCGCATAAGTCTGTATCTCATCGAAGATGAGCGGCACGGCGAAGTTGTCGCATATCTGGCGGACAGCCTGAAGGTATTCCTTCGGCGGGATGATCTGGCCGCCGCTGGCCTGAATCGGCTCGATAATGAGGCCGGCCGCATTGCCTGCGATGCCCCTTTCGAGCGTGAGCCGAAGCATCTGAGCGCAGGCCAGGGAGCAGTTCTCGCGGTCTAAGCCCAACGGACAGCGATAGCAGTACGGATTGGGCACGCGGACGAACGGCCGCGTCAGCCCGAGGAACCGGCTGCCGCCAACGAGTTTCCCTGCGGCCCGCGTGGAGATCCAGGAGGCGCCCATCGTGCCCAGGGTCGTGCCGTGATAGCTGTCGTAGAGGCAGATGAAATCGCGGGAAGGCTGCGTGTTCTTGTAGGCGATCTTCATGGCCGCTTCGATGGCCGGACCGCCGCCAACGGTGAACGAGACGCGGTTGAGGTCGCCTGGGGCCAACTGCGCCAGCTTCCGCGCCAGGTAGTAGCGCGGCAGGGTGTCGAACCCCTGGTGCACGTGCGAAAGGTTCTGCATGTGCTCGGCCACGACCCGGTTGATCGTCTCGTTGGCGAACCCGAGATACATGGCCCAGCTTTGCGAGGTGCAGTCAATGTAGTCCTTCCCCTTTGCGTCGTACAGGCGGACACCTTTGCCCCGGACAACCAAAGGGCCGCCGCGCGTCCCACCGCCCAGCATGAGATGCCTGGCGCACTCTTCGCGTTCCGACTCGCTCAAACTGAGAATCCTCTCAAGCAGCGGATCCATGCGCTGTCTCCTCACTCCCTTGGCCAACTCCTCCGATAGCAGACGACCCGCATAGCTTGCCAAACTACTTCTTGGTACGCGCCTGAAGGCCGAGATGCCGCAGGTAAAGTTCCTGCGATGGCGGCGCATTGCGCGGCGTGTACTCGACCAACACTGACGATTTTCGCACCACGTCGCGAATCTCCTGCGCCGAGCCGACTGCGCCGCGGGACATGGCTTGGACGAGGACGTTCCCGCAAGCGGCAGCTTCCGAAGGGCCGGCCACCACGCGGAGGGCCGTTATGTCGGCAGTCAGTTGGCAGAGCAGCGTGTTCAGCGAACCACCTCCCACGATGTGAAGGACCTCGAACCGGCGGCCCAGGATTCGTCCGAGTGCGTCCAGGGTGAAGCGATATGAACACGCCAGGCTTTCCAAAATGCACCGCGTGACGGCGGCGGGCCCCTCGGGCGGCCGCTGGCCCGTCCTCTCGCAGTAGTCTCGAATGGCCGCAACCATGTCGGTCGGCGCGAGGAAACCCGGATCGTCCACGCAAATCAGCGGCCCGCCGGCCTCTGCCTTTTCCGCAAGCTGGGCCAATTCCGTATACGAATGGGTCTCGCCTTGCCGCGCCCAGGATGAGCGGGCCTGCTGAAGGATCCCGAGTCCCATGATATTGTGGCAAAGGAAGAACCCCTCGAGCGTGAGTTCGTTGCGCAGCCCGGCGGCGTACGCCTCAGCCGACATGACGGGCCGCTCCGTCATCGCTCCGACGATGGACCATGTGCCGGAACTGATGAACGCCCAGCCCTCGCCCTGCCCCGGCACAGCCGCCACAGCCGAGGCGGTGTCATAGGTGCAGGGCGCGATGACGACGGCGTTCGACAGGCCGCAGCCTCGCTTCACAGACTCGTTCAATTCACCCAGGACCGTGCCCGAGTCCACGATCTCCGGCATAATGGAACGCGGCAGATCGAAGACGCGAAAAACCTCGTCGCTCCACTGGCCTGCCGGAACGTCATAAAGCTGCGTAACCGCCGCGCTCGTACGCTCACAGCGCCGCACATCCGTCAGAAAATACGCGAAAAGATCCGGCATCATGAGGAACGTCGCCGCCGAATCCAGAACGGGGTTTTTGCTCAAACGCAGGGAGAGCACCTGGCAGAGCGTTTGAATCGGAGACAACGGCTGGCCGCTCCGCTCAAACAGTTTTTCAGGCGGGATTTTCCGGAGGACTCGATCCGCCATCCCCGCCGTCCTGCGATCTCGATAGTGCACCGGGTTCTGAAGGAGCGCGCCGTCTCGGGCCAGAAGGCCGAAGTCAACTCCCCACGTGTCGATGCCGATTCCATCCACGGAGCCGCCGAACCGCCGCACGTACGCGCCAAGGCCCTTGAGCACGTTATTGTGCAGGCTCAGGACGTCCCAATACATCGTGCCGCGCACCTCCACCGGCTCGTTCGGGAACCGGTGGATTTCCTCCAGCGACAGGCGGCCGCCTTCGAGCGTTCCCACGATCGCCCGGCCGCTCTCCGCGCCGATATCGAAGGCCAGGAAACGAGATGGCGGCATTGATTTCGGGCCTCGCCGAGAAAAACACTACGCGGCGAACTTCACCCGCCCTAAAACGATGCGATCTGTCCGGTCAATCCCGCCAAAGGTCTGCACGACAATCTCCGGCGCGGAATGCCTTGAATATATAGTCAGAATCCCATCTAAGGGAAAGTTTTCATTCACTGCCCGTGGGAATTTTTTACGCGTTGCCTGGGCCGCGGCATCCCGTTTCCGGTTCCGCGAAACCGCAACAACCGGATCACCCGCTGCTCCGCCTCGTTCGCCAGTCTTACTGCCCCTTCGCGTGTCCAGCCCGCCAAAATGAAGTAAAGCGAATCAATCAGGCAGGACTGCGCGATTCGCGACGAGGAGACTCCGGCATTGATTCGCTGCTCGCGGAAGGCCGTCAGCAGGCAGAACTCGCTCGCGGCGGCCAGGGTGGATTGCGGATAGTTCGTGAGGGCGACCGTCCGGGCCCCCCGTTGACACGCGGTCTGGATCGCTTCCACAATGCTGGCCGTCTCGCCGGTATGACTGATACCGACCACGACGTCACGCATCCCCACGTTGGCCGTGGCGAAGACCAGGTCGTAGGGGTCCGCCACGGCCAGCGCCGTGTATCCCAGGGTCGTCAATCGTTGCGCCGCCGTCTCGCTGACCCGCCCTGATTCGCCGAGGCCGAGAAAGATCACGTGGCTCGCACGGTGCATCATCCGGGCAACGGCGATCAGCGTCTTGTGATTGAGCACCTTCTCGGTCTCGACAAGGCTCTGGCGGCTGCATTCGAACACGCGCTGGATGATGGCTTCCGGCGGAAGACCCGGGGCAAAGTCGTCCAGCGTCATGGGCTCGGTCTGCGCAAGCGCAACTGCCAAATCCAGCCGGAATTCCTTGTACCCGCCGTACCCCAGCCCCCGGCAGAAACGCGTAACGCTGGCCAGGCTGGTGCCGCACTTCTTGGACATGTCCTCAATGGACATGTTGCGGGCTATCGCAGGCGACTCCAGGACGAAGCGGCATATCTTCGCCGTTGCCTTGGAACTATGCCGCACCTTCGCCCGGATTCTTGCCAGGCAGGCACCCTGGTTCTCAAGCTCGGTCATCTCGCTGCCTCCCTGCCGACGCCATAACAATTGCGAGGCAACAGTATATGAAAACTCTTTTCTTAAATCAAGCCACAGGACGATAATTCATTTCAGTCCTGACACGATCTGGTTTGACAATCCAGGCCGCGCGGCGCCCTTCATGCCCGCTCCAAGCGGCGGCAGGATTTGAACCGCCGAGGCGCGCAAGTCGCTGACGTTCAACATGTGAACACGAGCGCGACCGGTTCAACGCAAAGCCTTGGGGAATCATCGGCGGGCGAGGATACAGGGGGGAAGCGGTAAAGACAAGTCTGCTGCACCTTCGGAACACGTTCCCGGCACAGTCCCTCCCCCAGATCATGCATAATGCAGAACCAAGAGTCTGCAGCCTGAACTGGCCCGCCTAGCAAGGCGCGGCCGAAGCTCACGGAACCCGCCAAGGCTGGCATCCCGGCGACGGTGAAGGCTATGCGGCAATGAGCGTTCTGGTCCATTGTATGCAACCGCGTGAAATGCGTTATCGGGATTCCTGGCACGATTACAGTCAATTGCACTTCTACAGTCGCTAACGTGGCGCGTCGCTGGCCATCTTGTACCGTCCGCCCAGATACGCGGGCGCGTCCCTGTTCGGGCGCCACAAAACGGTTTGAGGCCGCGGCACGTTAGCGGCACGTAGAAGTGCAGATTAGTGCCGTTACGTGCCGCTTATTACCAATGAGTGCAAGTTTGGAATCTTGCCAGAACTTGCTCTTTTATCGCAAGTTACAACTGGGCAGCGAGTTGGCTTGAAAAGGCCATGCTGTAATGGCATTCTAGAGGCCAGAGGTTCAACTCCCCCATCCTCCACCAGTTGAACAGGCCCGGCAGATCAATATCTTGCGGGCCTGTCGTGTTTTTCGCACTCTGCCCCCTGGCAAGGCGGATTGACAGGAAGGGACAAGAAAGGCGCAAAATGCCAAAAATGGACAGAGTTTTGGGGAGCGGATGGGGAGCGGGAATCCGTTAGGGCGATGCCTGTCTGTGGGACATCTTCGCCGGTGCCGTTCCCAGGAGTATAATGTCGTCACGGAGCGTCTATCTCCCCTCGCGGAGCCGATCGCCGAGTGAGCGGTCGAGATCCTCAATGGCGTAGATCTTTTTGATCGTCGTCTCGAGGTCGTAGGGCACCTTCACGAACTGGATGAGGCTGCCGTCGAAGAGGACGTAACACGCGCGCGGGTCGTTGTCGCGCGGCTGCCCGATGGAGCCGACGTTGACGATGGTCTTGCGCGGCGTGATCCCGTATCGGTAGCCCAGTTCTTCGGGTGAACGATACGTCATGTCGTCCGTCCAGATGCCCGGCACGTGCGTGTGACCGACGAAGCAAAGGTGCTCGATCAGGGAGAAGAGGCGCTCCATTTTGTTCGGGATGCGCACGTCCGTGCTATAGATGTATTCGCGCGTCGGGTCGGTGGGCGAGCCGTGCACGAGCAGGACGCCGTTGCCGGAGTAGTGGGTCGGCATGGCGGCTAGGAAGCCCCAGCGCGGCGCGTTCTCGCGCTTGATGTCGCCGAGCATGCCGAATTGTTTGTGGGTCCACCGGATGGCGGTGGTGGCGCGAGGACTGAAGCCTACCTGCTGGCTCTCGAAAAGCACGGCTTCCTCGTGATCGCCCTCCAGGCAGAGACGGAATTCGCGCGCGCGATCGAGGCATTCGAGCGGGTTCGGCCCGTAGCCGATCACGTCGCCGAGGCACATGATTTCCGTCACGTCGCGCCGTTGAATGTCGTCGAGCACGGCGCTGAACGCTTCGAGGTTGCTATGGATGTCGGATATGATCGCCTGCATTTCCCTTCTCCATGATCCAGCGACAAAGGTCCAGCAACCGGCGGCCGGCTAATGACGACTTGTTCTGGCTGGCCGACCGGCGTTCCATCAGCTTCTACACATGGTTCGGGATTTGCTGTTTGGCTGTCCCTCCGTGGACAGTCAGCTCCCACACGTGGCATTGTAGCCTCGAAGTGCTCGCTGTCAAGTCCATTCCCATCGGCTTTCCGGACTGGGAGGACTCTCGACGACCCTGAGCAGAGCAGAATCCGGTCCCCCGCCTATGCCTCTGACTCCTCCGCCCCCGTTGACACCGTCCGCCGGAAATGGCTAGGATTCACGTCTGACCAGGTCGCTCTGTCGGGCGGCTTGGAGTGGTGCCGACGTGGTACCTCTTCAGGGCTGTCTCAACCCTCGGGGTCGTGGTCCCAAAGATGTGGACTATGGTAGCGACTCTCAAGTACGGCATGTTTGCTTGGTATGGATTCGCAGGACCTCAGAGAGACAAGTTGAAGAGAATCCACGAGGCGGGGTTTCCGTCAGTGATGCTGTGGTGGGGTGATGAACTCGCCTTTGGCGAACACGAGAAGTCCGACTTGGTTCAACTCACCAGGGATATCGGCCTGGAAATCGAGAACATCCATGTGCCCTATATCGAGGCCAACAAGCTGTGGTCCGATGAGGCGCAAGTCCGTGAACCGGTTCTCCAAAAACACATCGGATGGCTACAGAATTGCGCGAACTTTGCGGTTCCAATGATGGTGATGCACATCTCCCGAGGCGAACTTCAAACGGCACCCAACGAGCACGGCATGGATAGCTTCTCAAGGCTCGTGCGGGAGGCGGAACGGCTGAGAGTGACCTTGGCCATTGAGAACACCCGCACCGTCAACCTGACCAAGCATCTCCTGCGGAGCTTTCCGAGCGCGTCTTTGGGCTTCTGCTACGACACGTCCCATGGACGATTGTACGAATCGGAGCCGTTCGAACTGGTGAAGGCGTTTCCTAACCGGCTCAAATGCCTCCATCTGTCGGACAACGACGACAAGAGCGACCGTCACTGGATCGTCGGCCGAGGAGTCGTGGACTGGGATGCTTTTGCGCGGGCGTTCCCCAAAGACTACTGCGGATGTCTTTCACTTGAAGTGGAGCCAAACGACGAAAAAGAGACAGAGAGCGCGTTCCTACAGGCTGCACATGCTGCGCTCGCTGAAGTGGGCGAGAAGATATCGAGAGCACGCCGTGAGGTCTGACCGCCGGGTTTGCAGCCTGAGACCAGCCAACCGCTGCCTTCTCTGGTCAGGCGTCATAGGTGGCTACAATGCGTCCATCGTTGGAAACGAGAAGAGGCGCCATGCCGGCGAAGCTGCGCAGCGCAATGCCGAACGCAGGGTGACGTGGAGGAACGGATAAGTGCGCACCGGCACCCTCGTCATCATCATTCTGATCTGCGCCCTTCTGACGGCGCAGGCTCGCGCCCAGAGCGAGGGGGGCGGATTCCTCGGCCTGGCGATTTCCGAGCCTGCGAAGGTGACCGACGCGATGGCGCAGCAAAGCTTCGGCGCGCCGACCGCCGAGGAGTTCCTCAAGGCCTGGCGCCTGCGCGTCGAGGACCGAGGCGCGCTGGTCCTCAACGTGCTTCCCGGACACGCCGCGGAGCAGGTCGGCATCATCCCCGGCGACCTGATCGTCGCCCTCAACGGCGTGGCGGTCGTGAGCTCGGACCAATTTCAGCGACGGGTCGGCGCGATGCAGCCGGGCGCCGAAGTCGGCCTGGCCCTGTTGCGCGGCGGCCGCAATAAGCAGATCGCCGCCCGACTCGGCCGCCGCCCGGCGGAGTATCCGGCCGTCCCCGGAGCGATGCCGGAGTTCGAGGCCCGGAAAGTCGCTCCACCGTCCGACGTAATGTCGCTCCTGGTGACGCCGGAGGAGTCGGCCAAGGCGCTGGGCGACGATTTCAGCCCTGCGCCTGCCGAAAACCCGGACTACGACGCGGCGGTCAAGCTGTACCGGGAAAGCCGCCTCGCTACGGCGGAAGGGCTGGTGCTCGCCGGCCCCATCGCGTTCGGCGCGGACGGCTCCGCCGTCGCGCGCGTCGGCGATGAAGTCCTCAAGCTCAACGGCAAGCCGATCGCCACGCCGGTGGGATTCGCGTTTGAAATCCTGAAATACGAGGACGCGGGCAAATTTCCGCTGACGCTCGACCTGCGCGGTGCGGAAGGCACCGCAGAGAATGCGCGGACGGTCCTCATCCAGAACGCGCGCGACGCAGATCGCGCGGCCGCCGCGCTCTTCTTCACCGACGAGGATCGCGTGCTCCTCTGGCTGCTCGATTTCTTCCCGCCGGACTCCGCGAAAAACGCGGAGGAACAAAAGCGCCTGTGCCCGCAATCCCGAGACGGAGCGAGTTTCCCATTTCCCGCCGAAGTTTTCTCAAGCCGGATAGCGATCCTCCGCGAAGGCGCACAGGCGCCGATTTCGGGGACGCCAGGCGAGCCGGGCGAGATACCGCCGGCGAGTTCGCAGCCGCAGAGTGACGAGGCGCTCCTTTGCGCGCCCGGCGACATCCTCGTGCGGATGCCCTGGAGGCAGCCCGACCCGAATCGGTTCGCGGGATCGCTGCTCTTCATTCATGACGGACGCCGCACACTGGTGGAAGACCGGACATTGAAAGCGGACTTCAGCCTCCGCGCCGGAAGCGTCCTTAAAGCATGCTTGGAGCCGGCCCGGCTTCAGGCGCGCCAACTGCTGGAGTGCATTGTGGCCGCGCGCGAGCTGCGGCTGACGAAGCTGGCGGAGGATGCCGCGGCCTTTCTGCCGGCGGCCTATCCCGACTCGAAAGAGGCCGCCGCGCTGAGCGCACACGACCGGGCGATCCAGTTGGCCGCATGGCACGCCCGGCTGCGCGAGGGCGCCGCCGCGGGCGACATCCGCCCGGCTATCGAGGCGGCCCGGGCGCTTCTCCGCGGGGACTCGCAAGGACGTTACGGCCGGGAGGCGAAGCAGTTCATGGACTGCGTCAACGCGGCCGCCGGAGTCCGCATCGCGCGCGCCGAGAAACTCCTCGACGCCGGCGACGCGGCCGGCGCCCGGCGGGAAGCCGCGCCGGTCGCGCGAGCAGTCCCGGAGGACGCACGCCTCGCCGGCCTGCTCGGCCGGTGCGACGACGTGGACACCCTTCAGTTCGGCCGCGGCGCGCTCGATAAGGGGCAACTGCGCCACGCCCGGCTCATGGCAGAGGCGGTGCTCGCCCGGAATCCCAATGGCGCCGAGGCGAAGCCGGCGCAGCAGTTGCTCGATGCGGTGCGCAGTTCCGCGAAGTCGCGGACCGACCGCGCGAACCGCCTGCTCGACGCGGGGGATGCCGATTCAGCCCGGGAGGAACTCGCCCCGGCCCTCCAGGCGTTTCCCGACGATCCCGCCGCGCTCGCCGCCTGGAACCGCAGCCAGCCGCCGGCGAAGAAAATCCCGCCGGAGAAATGAGCCGCTGCGGCGGCGCCGCAACCGATCGTAATCGCCGTTCGTCGTTATTCGAGAAACGGAGATTACGATTGTTTACGGTTCTGCCGCGCGCCTGCCGGGAACGATGCGGCGAACCGGGTGATTACCTCAACTCCGGCGGCTTCGAGCGCTGTGGCGCAGGAAAGAGAGCGGATGATGGAGCAGCAGCATCCGAGGCCCCGAATAGGGGTCTCTGGTCAATGCATCGACCAAGTTGGTGAAGATGTGGACATCCGCCAATGGACGGAAAACAGCGATCTGGCATTACACCTGGAGTTCGGCTGCAGAAAGCCCATTTTTCAGTGGAAGGGGCTATTCGTACCCGAGATATGAAGGATGGAGACGATCAGAGGGATCCACTCGATCTACAGGTTCTGAGCGAAGGAAGCGATTGAAGCCTTTAGAGGCTAGAGAAGGAGGCAAAGCAGCCTCAGGCATGGTCTATTCGCCGTTGATATTCGTAACCTGGCAAAGGGACATAGTTTAGCTTTCAGACGGCTATCGTTCGATGGAAATGAGCCACTTGGACGTGGGATAGTCATGAATGCCCTGGTATGCCGGTCAATGTCGCCAGGGCTAGAAGAATGTGCCCTGTTATCGTCGGAGACCGGTACAGAGCTATCGACCCTCTATACCGGTCTTGCCGCTTCTGGCTTAGTTCCCTGCCGGGCTGCCTCACCGGCATAAAAACGCGGTACGATAACGGTACCACGCCCGGTCCCATGAAGCGGTTACTCCTCACGTCGCTTACCGCCGGATTGATGGCGGCCAGCCCGATCGGCGCTGGGGCGACGATGCGGGAGAGCTCTGGACTGCCTTGGCGCCCTATGATACAACGCTGCGGAAGGTTTTCGAGGCCACTTTCAATCCGGACGATTGGGGCGGGCTGTGGACGCCTGAATGGATCCTCCGCTTCAGTCGAACGCATGAGGCTGCTCGCTGAAGAACCACGTCTCCGTATGGATGCGGGAGGGCGATGAGTCATGGAACGCAAGGTTACGTATTTCGAAGAGATCCGCCCGGAGAATACGGATCTCACCTTCAGGCTGGTCCAGGAATGCCTGAAGAGCTCCGACATCAAGAAGATCGTTCTGGCCTCCACCACCGGTGCTACAGCTCTGAAGGCGATGGAATTCTTCAAGGGCGAGAAGATTCAACTCGTCGTCGTACCCCATCAGCATGACTTTTACCGCGCTGTCAACCGCTTTACGCCCGAACTCGTCAAGACCCTGCAAGAAGCCGGACACATGGTGCATTTCGGCACGATGCTCTTTCACACGGGTAACCTCTACGAATCCACCGCGCCGACCCTGATGGCGAACCTGCTCCGCTGCTTCAGCCAAGGGGTCAAGGTCTGTTTTGAGATTGTCCTCATGGCCACTGACGCCGGGTTGCTGACTCCGGGGGAAAAGGTCATTACCGTGGCCGGGACAGCCAAGGGTTCCGACACGGCGTTGGTCATGCAGGCGGCCTCTTCACAGCATCTGAAGAACCTGCGAGTCCTCGAAATGCTCTGCAAGCCGCTGCACCCGCTGAACATTGATGAACTGCATGAGCGAATGGCACAGGAGAAGCCGCAGGACTACTCGGAGAAGCGAAAGTGAATGGCGCCGCTCTCATTCCCTTGCAGAGCAAGATCCATGCGTCATAGAGCCAGGCCAGGACGAAGCCGGTAGAGATGGACATCTAACCGGAGACAGCCGATGCCGCGCTTCGTGATACATCGGCATCACGCACGCCGCCTTCATTACGACCTCCGCCTGGAAATGGAGGGGGTACTGAAGAGCTGGGCGGTGCCGAAGGAGCCGCTCGCCGATACGAAGGTCAAGCGGCTAGCCATTCAGGTGGAAGACCACGACCTGGCATACGGCGACTTCGAGGGCGAGATTCCCGAGGGAGAGTACGGCGCCGGGAGGGTCGAGATATGGGACTCGGGCGAATACGAGCTACTGGAGGCCGAGGAAGGGTTTCTTCGGTTTGAGCTTCACGGGCGAAGGTTGAGTGGACCGTGGAAGCTCGTGCACATGAAGTATCCCCCCGGCAATCAGTGGCTCTTCATCGCATCGCGCGGCGCCCAGCGTGTTGATTCGTAGTGAGCGTATAGTCAGGCCATTTCGTCTCGCGTTACCTATAGTGCCTTGCCGTGATGACGAACGTCTCGGGCGCAACCATCACCTCCCGCATGGCAGGAAAGCCCTTGGCTCCATTTCGGTCTCCAGCCCACTAGTAAGTATAATGCCGGGATGGCATCCGCAACTGCGATGGACAGACGACGCCGCGACTTGACGACCGGGTCGTTGCGGCGCACGCTGCTCACCATGGCGCTGCCGATCATGGCGGCTCAGGTCCTGACCAGCCTCTACAGTCTCACCGACATGTTCTGGCTGGGCAAGATGGCTTCGGGCGCAAAGGAGGCGCTGGCCGCAGTGGGGCCGACGGCGGCGCTGACGTTCATTGTCGTCGCCTTCGGCATGGGATTCGGCAGCGGTGGCACAGCACTGGTGTCACAGCACACGGGGGCGCGGCGACATCGCGATGCGGACGTCGCTGCGGGGCAGACGATTCTGCTGCTGACCTGCGCGACCGCCGTAGCGGCCAGTCTGGTATTCGCCTTCGCGCCGCAAGTGCTTAGGCTGTTGCAGACCCCGCCGGAGGTGATGCCGCAGGCGTTGCCCTTCCTGCGGATTCTCCTCTGCAGCATGCCGTTCATCGCCTTCAACATCGGCTACGGCTCCGCCCTTCGCGCGATCGGCGACACGGTGACCATGGTGCTGATCCAACTGTGCACCAACCTCCTCAACTTCGGCCTGTCGCCGGTGCTCATTTTCGGGGTGGGGCCGGCGCCGGTGCTGGGCATCCGGGGCGCGGCCTTCGTGACCTTGTTCTCGTCCATGCTGACGGCCGTGATCTCCATCATCCTCCTGCGGCGCGGCCGATCGGGGTTGCGGCTGTCGCTCTCGGACTTCCGCCCGAACTTTGCGGTGATCCGGCTGATTTTCCGCATCGGGCTGCCGGCCGGTGTGAGCATGAGCAGCAACTCGATCGGGTTCCTCGTGCTGCAGGGGATGATTAACAAACTCGGCGCCACCGTCATGGGTGCGTACACGCTCGGTTCCCGCATTACGGAGATCCTCGGCGTCCCGGCAGGCGCGCTGGCGGTCTCCACGGCGCCGGTGGTAGGCCAGGCGCTCGGCGCGGGGAAGCCGGAGATCGCGCGCCGGGCGGTAAGGACGAGCGTGATGATGTACGCGCTCGGGATGCTGCTGCCGCAGGTGGCCCTGATGCTGCAAGGCCAGGTCATTGCCCGTGGGTTCACCCATGACGCAGGCATCATCGCCGAAGCGGGACGATTCTTCGTGCTCGTGCCCGCTTCCAACTACTGCTTCAATATTCTCATGGTGGTCCTGTCCGCTTTCCAGGGGTCGGGCCATACTCGGCCGGTCATGGTCCTCTCGCTGCTGCGGCAATGGGTGCTGCGCATACCCGTCTGCCTTCTTCTCTGCTTCGGCTGGGGATTTGTGCCGAGCTACGGCAGCCGGGGGCTTTACGCCGGACTGGTGATCGGGAACGTCATCTCCGCGGTCATGGCCTGGTGGCTGTTCCATGTGGCCGCGTGGGACAAGCCGGTTGTGCCGGTGGGCGGGACGGGTAAACAGGAAAGAGGCGGGCTGGAAGCAACCGGCTGCAGGTGAATCAGCAGCTCTTCATCGCATCGCGCGGCGCCCAGCGTGTTGATTCGTAGAGGGCGCATCGTCAGGCCATTCCGTCTATCCGGTTGTGCCGCGCCCGCAGAACCAATCAGACTGGATGCGGCAGTTGCCTGGATCCCTGGTAAGCCGAAAGCGATCTTCTCCACCCCCACGTGCCGGGCCATGACCCGCAGGTGCGCGTCGTCAATGGCGGTCATGGCGGTGTCGGCATACAGGTTAGGGTGGGAAGCTATGCTCTCCTGCTGCCAAAAGACGATGCGACAGTCTCCTTTGCCAGAATTCGGCCTTGACCGAGGCTGGGGTGGGGCCTCCAGGACCGAAAACCGTCGGAAATGGCCTTGACGACGGTCAGTGCGGGTGTACAATACCGCGCGTGGTGAACGGCTGTCCTCGGAGGGGCGGCCAAATGGGAAATCCCGATGAGCGCGTGAGAAAAGGGTGAAGCATGAGCGCCCCGGTGAACCGGCGAACGTTTATGGCGTTGATGGGAGCGGTTGGTGCCGGGCTGATCCTGCCCGCGACATTCCGCAGGGCGCAGGCCGGCGAGCCGCCTGCCGCCGCGCCGGGCGGCGCACCGGGACCTGCGCCGACTCGCAGCGCGCCGGCTCTGCTCGTGGCGGACCGAACGGATTCGAATCGCGTGATCCCCGCCAAGATCCACCCCTCCGGCTTCAAGCGCGCGGACTCGTGCTGGAATTCCCTTTCCCTCGCCAGCGACGGCCGACTCTACTTCACTCTCTCCATCCACGCCATTGACGGCTATGCACGCCTCTTTCGTTACGACCCCGCGACCGATGAAGTCAAGCAACTCTGCGACTTCGGCGAGCTCACCGGCGAGGCCGCGCGCAAAATGATCCCCCAGGGCAAGTCTCACAGCCCTTGGCACGAGTACGATGGTAAGGTTTACACCGGGTCGCACTATGGTTACTTTCGCACCGTCGGCAACAAGGAGCAACCGGCCGCGCCTCCGGACGGCTACCTGCCGTATCCGGGCGGACATATCATCTCTTGTGACCTCCGGACCGGCGCCTGCGAGGACGTTGCCGTCACTGTCCCCGAGGACGGCCTTCAGACGATGACCCTCGATCCGGCTCGCGGCCGCATCTACGGGCTCACGTGGCCGCATGGCTACTTCCTCACCTACGACCTTGGCCGCCGCGAGTTGCACAACCTCGGCAAGGTCTCGCGCGACGGCGAGGCCGGCGAGGGCGACCGCTACCTCTGCCTCTGCCGCGCCCTCGGCGTTGTGCCGGAGACCGGCGACGTCTACTTCACCAACGCCGACGGCGAGATTCTGCGCTATCGCCTCGAAAAGGACGCCGTCGAATCCGTTCCGGGGGTCACCATGCGCCGGGATGCCTTCGGCACTTGGGATCCCAGCCGCCCCGGCCATCAGGGCTACAACTGGCGCGACATCTTCTGGCACGCGGGGCACCGGGTCTTCTACGGCGTGCATCCCAGGTCCGCGTGGCTTTTCCGCTTCGACCCCGCCGAGCCGCGCCTCGAGCTGATCGAACGCATCGCCGCGGCCGAAATACGCCACTCCGGCGCCTTCGAGCCTTTCCGCTACGGCTATATCACCCTGCGCCTCGGCGCCGACAAGGAGACGATCTGCTACCTCACCGACGACCGCGGCCTGACGACCCAGGAGGGCAGGCGCGTAAGGGAGACGGTGCACCTGATTACCTACAATCTCCGCACCGGCCAATACGCGGATCATGGACGCCTTCGCCTCACTGACGGGCGTTACCCGACGATGAGCCAGACCCTCGCGCTCCATCCGAACGGGCGGCTGTACGCCTGTCCGTGGATCGAGAATCCGCGTTCAAGTGAAGCGCGAGCGCGCGGGGAATACGGCGGCGCCACCTGCGACTTGATCAGCTTCGAGATGCCGGCTTAGCGAAGCCGGCCGGACGCGACGGAGCGCATCGCACCATTCCGGAAGCGCCGTTATTTGCCAGGGAATTTCGGGGGCACGTTCCGACGCGGCCACGTTTCTCCCGGCGGAGGCGATTTTTTCACAGCTTCGCCTTGCGGATTTCCCGGGCCCGCGCGTCATAAGGCCTCAGCGGCACCCGGCCGACCGCCGAGCGGATCGGGTGCATCCGGTTTACAAACTCCGGGGCCCATCAGGAGTTGAGCGTTGTTTTTTCGAAAAGCAGTAACGCCCCGGTTCGATCAGGTCAATCCGCACGGCCAGGTCACTGACGCGACCCTCCTGAAACAGGACCGCCTGCGATTCGGGCTCTGCACGATTCTGGACCGAAGCCCGGAATCGAGCATGGGCGGCATTCCCACGGTGCTGATCCGCGCGCTGGGTGGCAACGCGCTTCATATCGGAATCTACTCGACCTGCCAGGGCTTTCTCCATTTCGCTCAGTTCGTCGGCCCGTTGATCCTCCAGCGGACACGATCCAATCAACGGGCCATGATCCTCTCCATGTACCTTGGCGCGGTCCTCGCAGGGTTGATCGTGTTGACCGTCCTGGGCCCCTGCCTGGGATCCGTCACCCCGGCACTTCTCT
>Ga0181524_10002134_pt1 | contig 21097 bp, 26 predicted proteins | sample PEATcosm2014_Bin_34_FD_119761 | JGI IMG/M metagenome (GOLD analysis project Ga0181524, IMG submission 119761) | Peatland microbial communities from MTU Mesocosm Facility, Houghton, MI, USA - PEATcosm2014_Bin05_60_metaG | ecosystem: Environmental > Terrestrial > Soil > Wetlands > Peat | place... | reverse complement strand
GACGCCGGTGACGGCGGCCAGGGAAAGGAAGGGAAACATGGGCAGCCCCGGCACGATGGCGAAGACGACGAGCATGGCGGTGAGAATGGCGAGGACTTTGGGATAGGCGAGGAGCTGGCGGGTGAGTTCGCGGCCCAGTTCCTCCTTGGCGGCGGCGCGGGTGACCAGGATGCCGGCGGCGGTGGAAGTGATGAGGGCGGGAATCTGGGAGACCAGGCCGTCGCCGATGGAAAGGAGGGTGAAGCGTTGGAGGGCTTCGTTGACGGTCATGCCCTTTTGGGCGATGCCGATGGCAAAGCCGCCGAGGATGTTGATGAGGGTGATGAGGATGGCGGCGATGGCGTCGCCGCGGACAAATTTGCTGGCGCCGTCCATGGCGCCGTAGAAATCAGCTTCCTGCTCGACTTTGCGGCGGCGCTGGCGGGCCTCGGCCTCGTTGATGATGCCGGCGTTGAGTTCGGCGTCAATGGCCATTTGTTTGCCGGGCATGGCGTCGAGGGTGAAACGGGCGGCGACTTCGGCGATGCGACCGGCGCCCTTGGTGATGACGATGAAATTGATGAGGGCCAGGATCAGGAAGATGACCAGGCCGACGACGTAATTGCCCCGGACGACAAAATTGCCGAAGGTCTCGATGATGTGGCCGGCGTAGCCGTTGAGGAGAATGAGGCGGGTGGAGGCGATGTTGAGGGAAAGCCGGTAAAGAGTGATGAAGAGCAGGAGGGTGGGGAAGCTGGTGAATTCGGCCGGCTCCTTGACATAAAGGATGGAAAGCAGGATGAGGAGGGAAAGGGCGATGCTGACGGCCAGGAAGCCGTCGAGGAAAAAGGGACGGATCGGCAGGATCAGGAGCAGGACGGTGCCGAAAAGCCCCATGACCATGAGAACATCGCCGGCCTTGAAGAGCCGGGACATATTGGATTTGCCTTGGGCTGGTGTCATGGCAGATGGCATTTAGCTGGTTTGAGTTTGTTCGCGGTAGTAGCGGTAGGCGTTGACGCGATAGACCCACGCCAAGACTTCGGCCACCACGGCATAGAACTGAGCAGGAATTTCGCCACCCACGCGGCCATATTTGAACATGAGGCGGGCGAGGGGCTTGTTTTCGACGATGGGGATCTGATGTTGCTGGGCGATTTCGCGGATGCGCAAGGCGTTTAAGCGGGTGCCTTTGGCGACAATGACGGGGGCTTTCATGGTCTTTTTGTCGTAGCGCAAGGCGACGGCGAGGTGGGTTGGGTTGGTTACAACCACGTCGGCCTTAGGGACTTCGGCGAGCATTTTGCGTTTGGTCAAGGCGATGCGGCGGCGGCGGAGTTGGGCTTTGATCAGGGGGTTGCCCTCGGTGTTTTTGCTTTCGTCCTTGAGTTCCTGCTTGGTCATTTTGAGGTCCTGAGTGTTTTTCCAGAACTGGTAGGCGTAATCCAGGGCGGCCAAAACCGCCAGGGCCAAGGCGGCTTGGAGGACGATTTTGAAGGAAGAATCTGCCATGAACTGGGCAATCCTTGCCAAGCTGACGGAGGAGTGAAAAATGGGGTCATTGAGGACCTTTTTGACCACATCCAGACAAAGGACGATGACGAGGGAAAGTTTGGCGATGCCCAGGCCGGTGCTGACGGCGGCGCTGCGGGAGAAGACCCGTTTGAGGCCTTCGATGGGGCTGATTCTTTCCCAATTGATCTGGAGGACTTCGGAGGTGGTGCGAAAGCGGGTTTGTATGCCGCCGGCCAGCAAACCGCCGAGCATGGTGGCGGCGAGGATGGGCCAGACGCATTTGCCCAGCAACAAGGAGGCGCTGATGGCGTAGCCCTGCATGGCATTGAGGCTCAGGGGGGTGTCGTGCAAATGGCTGAAGGAGGAGACGAGGGCGTTGCCCATGAGGCGCCAGGTTTCTGCGCCGGCGAACTTGAAGGCGAGCAAGGCAGCCAGCAAGACGAAGGCGGTCTGGACCTCGCGGCTGCGGGCGATCTGGCCTTTTTTCAGGGCGTCTTCCAGGTGCTTGGCGGTCGGCTGCTCTGTCTTATCTCCAACGTGTTCGCTCATGTGTCAGGGGTAGGGACTAATAGGCTCCCAGGAGTTGCGACACCCGGAGGACATCCTGGGGCAGGTGGCGCAGGTAGTTGATGATGTGCTCGGACATGAGTTCCATGGTCAGGCCGAAGACGGTCAATCCGACCAGGGGCCGGAGGGCAAAGCTCTCGCTGAAGACGTTCATCTGCGGGACGGCGCGGCCGAGGACGGAAAAGACGAGGGAAATGATGAAGGAGATCATCATCAGCGGGGCGGCCAATTGCAGGGCGACGGCAAAGATGCCGCTGGTGCGCGTGAGAATGTCCACCATAAAGGCCTGGGACAGATGGGCGCCGCCCACGGGCAGAAAAGCATAGGTTCGCTGGAATGCGACGAGCATCCAGTGGTGCATGTCCAGGGTGAGCCAGAGCATGACGGCCAGATAGTATAAGATCGTCCCCGGCGCGGTCATGGAGGTGTCGTCCACGGGATTGAGGCCGGCGGGCATGGCGACGCCGATTTCGACTCCCAGGATGGCACCGGCGATTTCGAGGCCGTAGAAAACCATGCGGCTGGCAAAGCCGAGGGCCAGGCCGACGCAGACCTCCATGGCCATTTGGCCGGTCAATCCCCACAAGTCCTGGGGCGGGACGGCGGCAGGGAGGGTGGCGGCGACCATCAGCGCCAGCAAAGCCCCCAGGGCCAGGCGCAACTGGACGGGGAAATTGGTTGCGGAAAAAACGGGGAAGACCGCCAGCATGGCGCTGACGCGCAAAAAAACCATCAACCAGTTGGCGAGGTCCGGCGTCAATGTTCACCTCACCATTTGCGGCATTTTTTCGATCATGGCCGTGGCGAACTCGATCATGGTGCGGAGCATCCAGGGCATGAGGACGATGAGCAGGGCGACAATGGCCAGGGCCTTGGGGACGAAGGAGAGGGTCTGTTCCTGAATGGAGGTGACGGACTGAAAGAGGCTGATGGCCAGGCCCACGACCATGGCGGTGAGGAGGATGGGGGTGGCCAGGGCCACGGCCTGGACCATGAGGTCTTTGAGGAGTTCGGCGGCAAATTGGGGGTTCATAAATCAGGTGACAAAACTCTGGACGATGGAGCTGACGATCAAATGCCAGCCATCCACCAGGACGAAGAGGAGAATTTTGAGGGGGAGGGAAATGGTCATCGGGGGCATCATCATCATGCCCATGCTCATGAGGACGGTGGCCACGACGAGGTCAATAAGAATAAAAGGGAGAAAAAGCAAGAAGCCCATCTGGAAGGCGGTGCGCAGTTCGCTGATGATGAACCCCGGGACGACGACCTTGAGGGGCAGCTGGTCCACGGGCGTCGGGCCGATCTTGGCCAAGGCGACAAACAATTCGACGTCCTTGGGCCGGGCCTGCTTGAGCATGAAGGCGCGGATGGGGACGGCGGCGCGGTCCAGGGCGACGTCGCTGGTGATCTGTTTGGCGCGGTAGGGTTCGAGGGCCTCCTGGTCAATTCTCTGCCAGACCGGGGCCATGATAAAAAAAGTCAAGAAGAGGGACAGGCCGATGATGATCTGGTTGGACGGCGCCCCCTGGAGAGAGAGGGCAGAGCGGACAAAGGAAAGGACGATGACAATGCGGGTGAAGCAGGTCATCAACAAGATGATGGACGGGGCCAGGGTGAGCATGGTCATGACGGCGACCACCTTGATGGCGCCATCCACGTCCGAGGGCTGGTCCAAGCCGTTGAGGCCGATGTTCAAATTGAAGGAGCCGGGGCTGTTTTGGGCGTGGACTTGGGAAGCGCCGCCCAGGAACAGAAGAAGGAAGAGCAAGGCCGGCGCCAACCGCCCGCCTTGCGGCCGCCGGGGGGGGAGGCCCGTGGCGGTCTGAGCCTGGCAAGGGGCATGGTTCATGATTGTTTGCGGGCCAGGACTTGTTGGAAAGCGTCGGCAAAACTCAAGCGCGTGACCGGCGCAGTGTTTTCCTCGGCCGCCTCCGGCAAATGGCTTAAGAGGGCGATGCCGGCGGGGGAGGAGGCGAGCAAGAGGCGTTGCTGCTCGTAGCCGACGACGTAAATGGCGTGGCGCTGCCCCAAAGATTTGACTTCCAGGACATTTAATTTTGGGGCGGGGCCGCGGTGGAAGCCCAAGCGGCGCCAGTTTTTGAAGAGCCAGACGGCGCCCAGAAACAGGGCGATGACCAGCCCCAGAGCGCCGGCCATGCGCAGCACCGAAGCCGCCATGTCCGGGGCGGAGGAAATGGAAACGGGGCTGTTCACGAGCCGGCTCCAAACAACTCGGTGATTTTGATGCCGTAACAATCATCGGCCACGACGACCTCGCCGCGGGCGATGCGTTTATGGTTGGCAAACAGGTCCACCGGGGCTTGGGCGGGCTGGTCGAGCTTGACGATGGCGCCCGGGTTGAGTTGGAGGACGTCGCGCATGCGCATCTGGCAGGAGCCCAGTTCGATGCTCAATTGCACGCGCACATCGAGCAGCATCTCCAAATTCGGGGGGGCGCTAGTTTTTTCGTCCATAGAAATGAGATTTAATGTTTGACAACTTCGGTCAACTCGACCGCCCAATGGCCGGCCATCGCGCCGAGCCGTCCGTGAAATCTTCCATTTTCGCCCAGGCGCACGTTGACGCGCTGGGAGGATGGGGGGTCAATCCGCAGGACATCGCCGACCTTCAATTTGAGCACATCCCGCGCGGCGACTTCCAAGCCCTGCCATTCCGCGGTGACTTCGACGCAAAGATCGTCAAAACACGGGTTCCAGCGGCGGGGCGAGGCGACGGGAGGAGTCTGGGGGGCTTCGGGTTCCAAGGCGGAGTTTTGGCAGAGCTGGCGGAGCAAAGGCTCCAGGGCGAGGAAGGGAAAGCCGAGTTGGATTTGCTCGCGGCAATCGCCCAGGGCGGTGTCCAGGGCGACCACGAGCATGGTGGACTGAGGGGGAGCGGTTTGGAGGAAGCGGGCGTTGTTTTCGTAGCCCAGCACGACGGGCTTGAGTTCCTGGAGGGGGGCGCAATGGCCGCACCATTCCTGGGTGACGATTTGCGCCACCTGCTCGAGCAGGGCGCTTTCGATGGCGCTGAGTTCGGGCCTGTCCGCGGCCGCCTCGCCGGGGCCGCCCATCAGCCGGTCCACGATGCACATCCCCAGGCGGGTGGGGATTTCCAGAATGGACACGCCCCGCAACGGCTCGGTCTTGAACAAGGTCAAATGCGCCGGTTCCGGCCAGCTTTCGGTCATGCGCTGATAAGGGGCGGTGTGGACGCCCGCCAGAGTGACCGCGAGTTCCGCGCGCAAAAAAAGCGACAGCCGCGCCGCCAGGTCCGCGGCGAAGGCTTCGTGGTGGGAGCGCAGTTTGCGCAGGTGCCGCGGGGAAAGGGTCTCCGGGTCCCGGGAGGGGGCGGCGTCCTTGAAGGGTCTTTTTCCGCGATTTTCCGGCGGGCCGGAGAGCAGCGTCCCCGCCGCTCCTGTTTTATTGGTGTTGGTGGCCATGTGAGTTGGCTTACTGGACGGCTTGTTCGGTGATGTAAATGTCCTGCACCACCGGCCCGCCCAGGACGTTGTTAAAGACGGTCATCAATTCGGAACGCATTTGGTTGCGCGCGCCCGGCTTCTCCAGGTCGCCGATGGTTTTGATTTCCAAGGCGCCGCGGGCGGCGTCGAGGAGTTGGTCCTTGTCGGCGTCAATTTTTTCTTTGAAATCCGGGGTGTTGCCCACCAGCGTCATGCTGGTCATCAGGTAGCGGGTCATCATGGTCCCCTCCACGTTGACGAGGATTTTCGGCAGGGGCGCGAGGACTTTGTCCTTGCCGGACTTGGCGCCGGGAGGGGCGGTCTTGGAGGGCGCGGGGGCCGGACTGGCGGTGTTTTCGGAGGCGGCCTGCGTCATCATGGCGTGCTTGATTTTTGGCAGGAGGAGGAACTGGGTAGTGGCATAGGCCAAGGCGGGCATCGCCAGGATGGTCGCGAGCAAGGGGAGCCAGGGTTTGAAGCTGCGCGCGGCGGAGGGCTTGGGCGCGGGCGCCTCGGGCGCCTCGGCGGCATCTTCGGGCTGAACTTCTGGCTCCGCCTGGCGGGCGGCGGGAGTTGTGGAACGATTGGCCACGGCAGCGCTCCTTTAATTAGATCTGGACCATGCTGACGACGGTTTGCAGCATCTGGTCGCTGGTGGTGACGACTTTGGAGTTGGCCTCAAATCCTTGTTGGGCGGTGATCAAGTTGGCCATCTCGCTGGAGAGGTCCACGTTGGAAAGCTCCAAGGAGCCGCAGACGATGGTGCCGGTGCCGTTGGCCCCCGGCAAGCCAAGAGCCGAGGGACCGGCGTTGGCCTGGTTGTTGTAAAGGTTGCTGCCCTGGCTGATGAGCGCCTGGGGATCCTCGAAGTTTTGCAGGTAGATTTGAGCCGTGGCTGTGGAGGTTGCCCCGGTCGTGTTGTTGGTCAAGTTCATGGTGATCACGCCCTGAGCATTGATGGTGTAGGAGTCCAAGGTGGAGCCCGTCGGCGCCGCGATCTGGATGTTGCCGGGTTGTCCCTGCGTGTTAAGCCCTTGGACGAACTGACCGCCGGCAGTGACGAGGTTGCCATTTGGGTCCAGGCTGAAAGAGCCGTCCTGGGTGACGTAGGTGTTGCCGAGGGCGTCCTTGACTTCGAAGAAGCCGTTGCCGTTGATGGCCAGGTCGGTGGTAATGCCGGTGGAATTAAGGGCGCCCGTGGACCAATTATTGCTAATGGCTTCATCATAGACGCCGGTGCCCACTTGGATGGGATTGGCGGTGGCGGAGGCCAGGGTGTTGCTAAAGGAAGTGGCGAATTGAACGGAGGCGTCCTTGTAGCCGGTGGTATTGATGTTGGCGATGTTGTTGCCAATCACGTCCATGTCCTGCTGGAAATTATCCAGCCCGCTGACTGCTGCTGATAGGGATGATAACATAGTTTATTTCTGGTTTGAGGTTTGCGTTTTTTAACTTGAGGTTTGCGTTGTGCTTGTGCTGGCTGGCGTGGTTGGCGGCGAAATGGCCGTCACCTGACTCAAATTGTAGGCCTGGCCGTTGACCATGACCTCCGGGGCGCCCGAATTCATGAGCACGGAGCTGACGGTGCCGCTGGAGGAGGTGCTGCCGTCGGCGGAAGTCACGTTGACGGTTTCGCCGATCATGGAATTGGCCTGGAGGATGGAGAGGTCCTGGGCCATGTCCTGGGATTGTTGCAAGGCGCTGAACTGCGCCAGTTGGGCGGCGAATGCGGTGTCGCTCTGAGGGTCCAACGGGTCCTGGTCAGCCATCTGGGTGGTGAGCAATTGCAAGAAGTTGGCCTGACTCAAAGTCTGGTTGGGATTGGTGGAGGAAGAGGAAGAGATGGCTGTGCTCATAATATCAGGCCCATTTTTCCCAACCATGTCGCGGGTGGGGATGGTGTTTGGATTTGGCCAGGCCAATGGCGGCGTTCATCGCCTTGTCGGACGGAGGAGTTTCAGTATCGTCTGCTGGCCGCGGGTGCTTCTGTGAAGGCGGATAGTCGTCAAAATCCCCGGCGGTCTGGGGCTGGAATTTGGATTGATCCCTGGAATTGTCCTGCAAGGGGAGCAACTGCACATTCTGGCGGGCGAGGGATTCCTGCAACTCTCCCCAGTGGGTGTCCAGACCGGCCGAGCCGCCCTTTTCACAGCGCACCGAGGCCTCGATCTGGCCGTTATGATTTGTGAGCTGCAAAAACAAGCTCGTGCGCGAGTCCACCTTCAGCGTGACCGCCAGCGCCTCGGCCCCGGATTGCCGCACCATGGTCACTTCCCGGCTGATCATCCGCTCCACCTCGGCGAGGGGGGCGGCGGCGGGTGTGGCGGCGCTTGCGGCATTGGCTGTGAGGGTCGAGTTGGCGGCTCCGCCGGGAGTCATGTCAAGCACCATCCACTGCGGGGCAGTGTCCTGGCCGGTGGAAAAGTCAATTTCAATTGGCAGGCTGCCTTTTGCGGCCAGGCTTCCGCTGTCCGCCCCGCCTGCGGAGGGCGCAATCTGGCTGGCCGACGGCAAGTCTTGCACCGTGGACCCGGCAATTTCGTTCTCTTTTACGGCAGATTTCATGCGCTCCTGATTAGTAGCAACGGTCGTGCCACCTGGCGCGGCTGATGGTGAGATGGAAAGCGCAGCGTCTCTTGTGACAGTCGGTTGGCCGGGGCGCGCCGGGGCTTGGGGAGTGGGCGCGGGTTCCGCCATTAATTTGTCCCAGGCGGAAGTTTTTGCCGAATCCGGGATTGCGCCCCTGTTGGCATTGGCGGGATTGGCCACTGGCGATTGCGCATGGCCAGATTGGGCATCCACCTGCTGGCGCGAGGCGGGACGCGCGACAGTGGGTGACCCGCTCCGACTACTCTGTCCACCAGTTCCCGTCACCTGTCCCACCTGCACCAGTTCAGCAATCTTGAGTTCAGTTTCGGTCCCAACCTCGTTTTCCGCCGGCTGCAGCGGTTTTGGCGGCGGGATGGTCGAGGACGCGGGCAACGGGTTTGCCAGGCTCGTGTCAACCGCATCGGCGGTTGTGCCATCGTTCGGCGGCGCTGTCTGATTGCCGTCCGAGTGTGGATCGCCGACCGGCGTTTTGGCGGGTGCCTGAGCGCTGACTTGAGCAGGATCCACCGCCAGATGCCGGCCTTCCTCCGCCGACAACCGTGTTTCGCTCCCTGGCTCCACGCCCATTTTCCCTGACAGTCTCATGAATTTGAGAGAATCGGCGCCGACAGGCGCGGGTATGACGGGATCACCAGGAGAAGCGGGCACCGGGCCGTCGCCCGGCGGCTTGCCCTCGGACGGAAGGAGATTGGCTGCAATGCTGGCGCCATTTGGCGCGACCGGCAGTGGAATGGATGGCCCAGCCTCTCTTGTGGCAACCGGCGCGCCGGGGGGTGCAAGGGCTTGCGGAGGGGTGGGCGCGGCTTGGGGAGTCCATTTGTCCGAGAGGGAAGTTTTCGCCGAGTCGAGGATCGCGCCCTTGTTTTGAATAGCAGGAGGAGGATTGGCGACCGGCGATCCTGCGGCGGGACGGACGGTTGAGGGTGATTTGCTTCGGCCACTCTGCCCATCAGTTCCTGGCAACTGTCCCATATCCGCCGATTGAGCAGTCTTGACATCAGTTTCAGCCTCCACCGGTTTTTCCGCCGGCTTGACGGGATCGGGCAATGGCATGGTTGGAGCCGCCAGCAACGCCGACAACGGGGTTGGGACGCTCGCGTCAACGGCAGTGGCGGTCGCGCCATGGCTCGACGGCGCCGTCAGAATGCCGCTCGGTTGCGAAGTGGCGGCTGGCGTTTTGGCGGGATTCTCCGCGGAGGCATCAACAGGATCATCCCCCGGCGCCGCCGCCAAGGGTGTTCCTTTGCTTCCATTCCCGCCTATTTTGCCGGGCAGCGCCATGAACTTGAGAGAATCGCCGCCGGCAAGGGCAGGAATGGCGGCATAACCAAGAGAACCAGGCACCGGGATGCGACCAGGCAGCTTGCCCTCGGACGGGAGGGCCAATGAAGGGGTCATCATTTGGCGGGGCCATTGTGGAAGACGGATTGTGGATGAGCTGCCCGGACCATTTTGTCCAGCAATTGCTTTGACCTGTGCCATATCCACCAGTTGGGCAGTCTTCAAATGAGTTGGAGCCGCCACCCCTTTTTCCGCCGGCTTGACCGGTTTGGGCAGCGGCATGGCCGGGGAGGCCCGCAGAGCCAGACGCAGGCTCGCGACGCTCGCGTCAACCGAATCGGAGGTTGTCGGCTGGTTTGACGGCGCCGACTGATTTCCGCCCGCCAGTGAAGTCCGGCCTGGGATTCTGGCGGGTTCGTCCGCGCTGGCTGCGACAGAGGCAACCACCCGACTCCGGGCATCCGCGACCGGCAAGGGCGTGGCTGCCGCGCCATCTCCGCCTGTTTTTCCGGCCAGGCCCATGAACTTGAGAAAATCGCCTCCGAGAGGCGCCGACGTGGCGGCAAAAGCAGGGGAACCGGGGGCCGGGGCGTCGCCCGGCGGCGTGGTCTCGGAGGGAAGCAACAAAGAGACGGTCATCATTTGGCGGGGCCGTTGTGGGAGATGGAAAGACGGACGTGTTCGGAAATTTGCGCGGCGCGCTTGGCTTGGGCGGGTCCTTGTTTGGCGAGGGTTTCCAGGATGGCCGCCGTTTCGTTCTCCTTCATAAAGAGCATGATTTTGACGATCACCACGTCGTCCAATTGGGCCATGACGTTGGCAGCGGTGTCAGGAGTCATGTCCGCATAGACTTTGGCCAGTTTTTTCAAGTTGGAGGTTTCTTCCTCGGTGACGCGCACCACCGCCTTGTCAAAGTCGGACTGCAACTGCCAGACCGACTGGGTGACGGAGTTCAATTCCATCCGCCGGGCCTGGAGGCTTTGTTCCCATTCGTCCAGCTTGCGCTGGCGGGCCTCCATCGCTTTCTGCTCCTCCCGCAACTGGCTGATCAGTTGGTCGGCTTCCGGATTGGAGAACTCCCAGGAGGCGCCCATGACGACGGCGTGTTCCCCGCTTTTGGGCGGCGGAGGCAGCACCGGGGTTTTCCAAAACAGGACGGTGGAGGCCAGATAAACGATCGCGCCGACCGGCGCGGCCATCCAGGGAGTTGTCAATAATTTTGTCATGACGCCATCCGGGTTGGGTTCCAGGAAAGAATGGAGTGCTCGCGACGGGCGGCCAGATCATCGAGCAGTTTTTGCTCTTCGCGCGCCTCGGCGCGCTGATGGCGGGCGATTTGCCTTTTGCGGAAGCTTTCCACCACTTGGCGCTTCTGGCGCGCCTGGATCATGGTCTGGAAAGTGGCGTTGACGCGCCGTTCCGCGAGGGCCAAGCCGGCCACGCGGTCGGCCTGCTGTTTTTCCAGGGAACGCTCGAAAAGCTGGACTTGGGCCGCGACCGAGGCGGTACAGCCGGCGGCCAGGAGGCGGCTCAATTCCTGCTGGTTTTGCCGGATGCGCTCGCGGATGATTTCCAAGTGGTCCAAGGCCTGCTGGCGGGCGAGCAGGGCGCGGACGTATTGCTCCATGGCGTGTTGCTCCTGGCGGTGGCGAAGGGTTTGGACGGCTTCGAGGCTGAATCGGAATGCTTTCATGATGGCTTAGGCTCCTTTCCTTGCGCCGGCAGAAGAGGGCTTGGCAGGCGGCGGCGCGGCCATGACCTGGCCCAGCAGCGACCAGCTTTGCGCGGCGCCGAAGCCCTGACCGACTGGTTGCCGCAAGAAATCTTTCAGCGGGTCATGCAACTGGATGCTTAGATCAATGGCGGCATTGGTGCCGGGGGGATAGGCCCCGATGTTGATCAAATCCTGGTTGCGGCGGTGGGTGGCCAGCGCCTCCCGCGCCTGCGCGGAGAGTTTTTGCTGATCGGCCGACGTCAAATCGCGCGTCAGCCGGCTCACGCTCTCCAGGACATCAATGGCCGGATAATGGTTCTGGGTGGCCAATTCGCGCGTGAGCACGATGTGGCCGTCGAGGATGGACCGCACGGCGTCGGCGATGGGATCGTTCATGTCGTCGGCCTCGACCAGGACGGCAAAGAGTCCCGTGATGGAGCCTTTCTCCCCCGATCCGGCGCGTTCGAGCAATTGCGGGAGAAGCGAAAAGACCGAAGGGGTGTAGCCGCGGGTGGTGGGCGGTTCGCCGACGGCGAGGCCGATTTCCCTTTGGGCCATGGCAAAGCGGGTGACTGAATCCATCATCAAGAGGACATTCTGCCCGTGGTCGCGGAAATGCTCGGCGATGGACATGGCCACGAAAGCGCCCTTGAGGCGCGCCAGAGCGGGCTGGTTGGAAGTGGCGACCACGACGACCGATTTGCGGCGGCCGGCCTCATCCAGGTCCTTCTCGATAAACTCGCGCACTTCGCGGCCGCGCTCGCCAATGAGGGCGATGACGTTGACATCGGCCTCCGCCCGGCTGGCGATCATGCCCAAGAGGGTGGATTTGCCCACGCCGCTGCCGGCAAAGATGCCCAGCCGCTGCCCGCGTCCGCAGGGAACAAAAGTGTCAATGGCTTTGATGCCGGTCTGAAAGGGGTGGCGAATGCGCAGGCGTTTGAGCGGGTGGGGCGGTTGAAAGTTCAAACTGACGTGTTCGGCGGCATCTATGGATCCGCGCTCATCGAGGGGATGTCCCAGGCCGTCAATCACCCGGCCCTTCAAGGCCTCGCCCACCGGCACGCGCAAGGAGGTCCCCAGGGCGATGACTTCGCTGCCGGGATGAATACCGTGAATCTCTCCAAGGGGCATGAGCAGGACATGGTGGTTGCGGAATCCGACCACTTCGGCCAGGGTGGCGCCATCGCGCCGGGCGGATTCAATGCTGCAGATTTCGCCCACCGCGACCAGGGGGCCTTCGGATTCGATGACCAGGCCGATCAACTGCACGACGCGCCCGTGATTGCGCAGCACAGGAGTGCGGGCCACGCGCTGTTGCAAGAATTCGATCCGGTTGGCCGGTGCGATGTCCGTTTCCGCCATCATGACATGAGGCTCCTTTTGATGAGGTCGAACTTGGTTTCACGGCGGGCGTCCATCGTGCCGAAATCGGTTTCCACCACGCATCCGCCGCGGGAGACATCGGGGGAGGGGAGAAAGCGAAATTCGGGGTCGTTTTCGCCGGACTTCAAAAGAGGGGAGCCGGCCTTTTCCAGCAAATCCAAATCATCCCGGTGGAGGCGGACGGTGAAACGGGCGGTTCCTTCCACCTGGGCCAGGGCGTCGCGCACGGCCGCCTCCACCATGGCGGCGGAAATGGGCATGTCGGCCACCAGCTTTTGCGCCACCGTCAGGGCCAGAGAGACCAGGCTGTTCTCGGTGTCGCGGACGACCTGCGGCACGGCCTTGCGCAAAGATTCCAGGAACCCTTGCATAAGCTCCTGCATTTCGGCGCGCTGCTGGTAAAGCTTTTCCGTCAAGGCCTTTTCGCCGTCGGCCAGCCCGAGTTGATAGCGGGCGTTCAATTCCGCCTTCCGTCGCTCCTCCTCGCTCTGGAAATCGGCCGACTTGCCGCCGGCGCCGTTGGTCCTTGGGCCTTGCGGCAGGGCGTTACGCAGCGGTTTGGGAAGCTGGATGGTTTCAGACCAGGAGTTCATTGCGGCAGGAGTTGCGGAGGTTGTTGAGGTCAATTTCGCCGCCGCCTTCCAACTGGCGCACGGCGTGGACGATGCGCCCCTGGGCGGCCTCGATTTCCCGCTTCTGGAGCGGGCCGAGGAGGGAGATTTGCTCATTGACCGCTTCGACGGCCCGCTTGGGGAGCGCGGAAAGGAGGAGAGCCTTGAGTTTGGAGGTGGCGGTTTTGAGCGCCAGGGCGAGGTCGCGGAGATCCACTTCGCGCATGATTTTTTGCAGGGCGGCGGGGCCGAGCAAGACGAGGTCGTCGAAGGTGAACATTTTGCGGCGGATTTCCTCGCCCAGTTTGGGATTGCGTTTTTCCAGGTCCCCCAGCACGGAGCGGCTGAGGTCCCGGTCCAGGGAGTTGAGGACGGCGGCCGCGGTGGTGACGCCGCCGGTCTGGCTGAGAGCGCGCGCCGGTTTGGCGCCGGTTTTCTGGTTGAGCACCATGACAATGCGCTCGACGACTTCCACCGGGGTCGCCCCCATGGTGGCGAGGCGCTCGACCACATTCTGGCGCGCCGGGGCGGGCAGGAGGGCGAGGAGCTGGGAGATTTTTTCGGCGGGCAGATAGCTGATGATCAGGGCGATGGTTTGGGGTCGTTCGGCCTTGAGCAAATTGATGAGGTCCTGGCAATCCATGTCCAGGAGGGGTTGCATGGCGGTCACGGGCACTGGGGCGGGAGCGACCCGGCGGATGATGGCGGAGGCGCGGGATGGGCCGACGGAACGTTCCAGGGCGCTTTTGGTGTAGCTGGGGCCGCCCAGGACGGCGGCGCTGGCGGCGACGGCCACATCGGTGAATTCCTGCAAGATTTCCTGCTGCAATTCCTGGCTGACAAAAGTCAAGCGCGCCATTTCCAGCGAGACGGCCTCCAACTCGTCTTCGTCCAGGTGCCTGAGAAGTTGGGAGGCGCTTTCCTGGCCGAGAATGATGAGCAGGGCGGCCAGCTTCTGCACCTTGGTCATCGGGGTGTCTTGAGTTGTGTCAGTCGCCGCTTCCATAAACTTGTTTCAGGGTTTGAATGAGTTGCTAATTCTTGGATTTTCCCAGCCAGCCGCGCACGGCCTGGGTCATGTTGGCGGGGTTCTCGCGGATCAATTGGTTGAGCACTTCGACGGTGACCAGCCCCTTGCCTGGCGCGAGGCCATTGCCGAGCTGGCCGCGGCCGTTGCCGTTGCCCAGAGGAACGCCCAGGCGAATCTCTTCGGCTTTGGCCCGCTGGAACATGCGCCAGAAGGCGAAGAGGACGACCAGCGCGAGCGCCGGATAGATCAGCTTTTGCGCCAGGTCGAGCCAGAATTGCAGCCTTTCCTGCGTCTCCATCTGCGGCCCCATTTCCGAGGGAATCTGGTCGTTGAAGGGCATATCCTCCAGGGTGATCAGGGACGGGTCCTGCATGCCCAGCGCGCTCTGGACGATTTGTTTCAATTTGAGTTTTTCATCCTCGGCGCGCGGCACGGCTTTACGGTCGGCGCCCTGGCCTTCCAAGCGTTGGGCCACAAAGACCGCGGCCGAGAGCCGTTTCAATCCGCCCGCCGCCTGGACGATGTTGCTGGTGGTCTTGTTGATTTCGTAATTGTTGCTGGTGACCTTTTTGGTGGTGTGGCTGGTGTTCACCGGGGCGGCGGCGACATTGGTGTTGCCGCCATTGTCCCCATTGGCGCCGGAGTTGACGCCCATGCCGGGAGCGCCTCCGCCGGCGGCGGCGGCGGCGGTAGCCGAATCGGTGTTCTCCACATTGTCCGTCGTGGTCCGGGCCACCTGGCCGTCGGGGTCAAATTTTACCTCCTCGCGGGTGGTGGTGTCCCAGTTGATCTCGGCGGAAACCCGGACGACCGCCTGCCCCGGACCGAGCACTTTTTCCAGCATGCCCTCCGCCTTTTTTGAGAGATATTGTTCGAAGTTGCGGCGGGCGGTGAGTTGGTCGTTGGACAGGCCCGCCACCGAGTCGCTCTCCTCATTGGCCGAGAGCACATTGCCCTGGTTGTCCACCACCGAGACTTTGTTGACCTGCAAACCCTCCACGCTGTTGGCGACCAGAAAGCGGATGGAATTGACGGCCGTGGAGGGCAACTGGGCGCTCCCCTTGACCCGCACAAAGACAGAGGCGGTGGGCTTGCGCAGGGGGTCGCTGAGGAGCTGGTTGTCGGGCATGACGATCATGACGCGGGCGGACTCCACCTGGTCGAGCTGGCTGATGGTGCGGGCCAGCTCGCCCTGGATGGCGCGGGTGAGGTTGGCGCGCTGGACGAAATCGGAAATCCCGAAATTGGCCTTGTCGAAGATCTCGAAGCCGACTCCTTCGCCGCGCGGAATTCCCTTGCCGGCCATTTGCATGCGGACCTGGTAAACCTTGTCCGAGGGAACCATGATGGCGTCCCCGCCGCGGCTGATCTGGTAGGGCACCTTTTGCTCATCCAGGGCGGCGATGACTTTGGAGGCCTCCTCCTGGTCGAGCTTGCCATAGAGGAGGGAGTATTCGGTGCGGCTGGACCACATGGCCACGCCGGCCAGCCCGGCGACCACCGCCAAAGTGGTGATGATGATGCTGATGCGCTGGTTGAGGCCGAGCTGTTTCCAGATGCCGGCCAGTTGCTGCACGAGTTGGGAGATATTCTTATTCATGACAATCCTGGGCGATCAAACCTGCATCCGCATCAGTTCCTGGTAGGAGTCCAGGAGGCGGTTGCGCACCTCGACCATGAGTTGGAAGGACACACTGGCTTCCTCCACCGAGATCATCGCCTGGTGCAACGAGACATTTTTTCCACTGAGCAAGCCCGAAACCGCCTGGCTGGCGGCGGCCTGCTTGTCGGAAACTTCCTGAACAAACCCGCCCAGCATATTTTGAAACGAAGAGGAATCGGAGGCCGATGTGGCGCCGGGCGCCGTCAACTCCAGCTCCGGGGAGGACTGCGGCAAATCGGCCGGGGAAATGGTTGAGGGTGTCGCGGCGGCGCCGCCGCCTTGCAGGAGACTGGACAACTGGGTCAACTGTGCCGGGGAAATCGCGGCGGGGGCGCCGCCGCTTTGCAGGAGACTGGACAGCTGCTGCATATCCGCCGGGGAGATCGCGGTGGTGGCGCCGCCCCCCAGCGCCGCGCCAGGCAGTTGGCCCGCCAAACCTGGCGCGCCGACCATTTTCAATGCGGAGAGGGCATCCATGTTGTGAGGGGCTGGCGATCAATGTCTTCCGATGGAGAGAGCCTGGAGGGCCAGCGTATGGGCGTTCTTGGCCACGGCCAAATTGGCCTCGTAGGTGCGTGAGGCGGTGATCATGTCCACCATTTCCTCGTGGATATTGATGTCGGGGGTGGCGACCATCCCTTGGGCGTTGGCATCCGGGTGGCCGGGCATATAGACCATGCGGGGCGGGCGCGAATCTTTTTCAATGCGGGTGATCTGGACTTTTTGGGTTGGGCCGATGTCGCCTGCCTGGGCGGCGTTGAGCACCGAGGCGAAGACGACTTGCTGGCGCTGGTAGGGTTTGCCATCAGGTCCGCGGGTGGTGTTGACGTTGGCGATGTTCTGCGAGACCACATCCATGCGGACCCGTTCGGCGTCCAGGGCGGCTGCGGTGCTGTCGATGCCGGACAATAGACTTATCATAAATCAAGGGTCACGATTTGCCCGTGATGGCCAGGCGCATGTTGGCCAGGGAGATGCCGATCAACTCCGTCTCCAAAGCGTCTTCCACGGTGTTTTGGTTTAATTTCAGCATCTCGGATTCAAGCGTCACTGTATTGCCATCGCTGCGTCCCGAGACGGCGGTGGTGTCCACGGCCAGGGAGGGCTTAAGCCCGGTGATTTTGGCGGCGTCCTGACCGCTCACCGCCTGGGACAACTGGGACTCGAAGGTTGGGGAAACATCCAGACGCTTGTAGTTGGGGGTTTCCAGGTTGGATAAATTGCTGGCGATGGCTTCCTGGCGCAGGACGGTGGCGTCCAGCATCTTTTTGGCCGCCAGATAAGCTGGCTGGTTGAACAAGGCGTCGATCATGGCTCACGAGCTTTCTCTGACTTAGCAACCAATATGCCAGCCGGGAAAAAGGCGGAAAATCGGGCAATTTGGAGAGGCGGCCGGGCCGGGGATGGAAATAATTGCCAGCGCAAAGCCGTGGGGGTAGGCAAGAATGACCCGGGTGTCGCCATTGTGTTGGCGCAAGAAACAGAGCGACTGATGTCTTGATTTTCGGATGGGCTGGATTGACATTGGGAACCTCAGCGATGAGGTATCAGGCCATTGGCGATATCCGCGCAGGCGTTATGACGATGGATGCAAAACAGGACAGGAAAGTGTTTCGCGCGGCCTTGTTCCCGCTTTCCATCGCCATCGCCGGGCCGGCGCTGGTGATTGTCTGCTGTCTAACAATTCGACTGGAGGGCTGGCGGGGCCTGGATTTGAAGTCCCTTTTTGAGGGAGCGGTGGCGATTGAACTGGCGGGCCTGGCATTTGCGTGGGTCATCAGCGTGTGCTTCCCCAACAAGCTGGGTCCCTCCGGCGTTGATGGACATTCGTTCTGGGGAGTGCCGCGCTTTATTGGCTGGCAGGACATCCAGAGGGCCAGTCCGTTCCGTTATTTGGGTTTTAAATTCCTGCGGCTCTATCCGGGCGGCGGAAGGGGTGCGACCTGGATCGCATTCTCGCAGGCCCGGCAGAAAGAGTTCGAGGAGGAAATCCGGAAACTGGCCCCGCTGGAAAGCCCGATTCGGGCCTTTTTGAAATAAGCACGCCGAACCGCCGCCGCGTCCCAGCGGGGCCAGCCCGATCTTGCCGTCCCGTGGCGCAAGAATTTGTTGGTGGACAAGGCGAAGGGTCTGCGGTATTCTGCCGGCATGGAGCGAGAGCTACATCTGCAATGTGCTGAAACTTTTAATCATTAACGCCAAAAGGAATGACTATGAAAAGAATTGTCTTATGTTTGTTGGGCTGCTGGATGACCTTCCAGTTGCAAGCCGCGGATTTGACCTGGGGGACGAGCGTCCCCGACGCCATGGCGCAGGCCAAGAAGGAGTCCAAACTGGTGCTGCTGGACTTCACCGGCTCAGACTGGTGCGGCTGGTGCATGAAACTGGACTCGGAGGTTTTCTCCAAGGCGGAGTTCTCCGACTACGCGAAAAAGAACCTGGTGCTGGTGACGGTGGATTTTCCGCAGAAGAAAACGCTGGACGCCGACCTGGTCAAGGCCAATGACGCCCTGAAAAACAAATATAAAATAACCGGGTATCCAACGCTCGTCGTCCTCAAGCCCGACGGCACGGTGGTCTGGAACCAGGTCGGCTATATGGAAGGGGGACCCAAGGCCGTGATCGCCAAACTGGACGCAGCCAAAGCGAAATGATGTCGGCGGCATTGGGATGACGCCCGCGGAACAATTCAAGAGGCTGCTCCGCGGCGGGGAGCCGATCCTGGCGCTGGCGCCGATGCAGGACATGACGGATTTGGCGTTTTGGCGGGTGCTGGCCCGCTACGGGGGGGCGGATTTGTATTGGACGGAGTATTTTCGGGTGTTTGGGGATTCCCGGCCGGAGAGGTTTATACTCGACTCAATCACGCAAAATCCCACCGGCCAGCCTGTGATCGCCCAAATGATCGGCAACGACATCGCGGCCCTGGCGCGGACGGCCCGGGAATTGCAGCGGCATCCGATCGCGGCGGTGGATCTGAACCTGGGCTGCCCCGCGCCGGTGGTGTATCGCAAATGCGCGGGCGGCGGCCTGCTGCGCGAGCCGAAAAGAATTGACGCGATCCTGGGCGCGCTGCGGGAGGCGGTGAGCATTCCGTTGACGGTCAAGACGCGGGTGGGTTTTGATTCGGCGGACGGGTTCGACGAGTTGCTGGGTCTGTTTGCCAAACATTTGATTGATCTGCTGACCGTCCACGGCCGGACGGTCAGGCAGATGTACCGGCCCGGGGTGCGGCATGACTTGATCGCCCGGGCGGCCCGGCAACTGGCCTGTCCGGTGCTGGCCAACGGCAATGTCCACGGCCCGGCGCAGGCGCTGGCCGTGCTGGCCGAAACCGGGGCGCGGGGCTTGATGATCGGGCGCGGGGCGATCCGCAACCCGTGGCTATTCCAACAGATTCGACAACAGCAGCGGGGCGAAACCCCGGCGCTGCCGACGGGCCGCCAGGTGCTGGCTTACATCGTCCAACTCTGGGAAACCCAGGCCACGCCGGAGGCGCGGGAACCGGCCCAGGTGCAACGGCTCAAAAAGTTCATGAACTTCATCGGCGAAGGGATGGAGCCGTCCGGGCCGTTCCTGCACGACATCCGGCGGGCCGGCACGCGCGCGGATTTCTTCCGCGTCTGCGAGACATTCCTGGACCACGACCGCCCGATGCGGCTGGAACCGGCGGCGGCCGGCGCGGAGACGGCGGCGATGGCGACGGCCTGATGTCAATTGTAAGGGATGCCGGTGGTGTTGTAGGAGAAGGTCATCTCGCCCTCGGTGAAATGGGTGTAGGATTTGATGTGCCAGTCGGCGAAGAGGACGTTGACGCGGTTGTTGTGCATGGGGGGCGGCAAATTGGTGAAGAGCGTGTCGGCATCGTTGTTGTTGAGGTCGGCGTTGACCGGGTCGGAGGCGAAATTGCAGTCGCCGGAAAGGATGTAGGTGGAAGGGGTGGCGATGCCGCGCAGCAAGACGCTGGCGGGGGTGGGGAGCAAGCTGGCGTCGGTAAAGCCCACCGACCCCATGAAGTAGCTGAACCCCGACTGCCGGTAATGCTGGCAGAGGGCGGGGCAGCGCAAGACATTGGTGTTTTGGTAATCGCTCTGCAGGGCCACCGTCCAGGGCACCGGGAGGCTGTTCCAGCCCCCCAGGCCGGGCCTGGTGATGTCCGTCTCGGAGAGAGGGAGTCGGTCGTTGTAATCATCCCCGTACATCATCATGGCCAGGCCGATTTGATGACAATTGTTGACGCAATAAATGGTGACTCCCTTTTCCTTGGCCTTGGCGAGGGCGGGGAGCAACATGCTGGCGAGAATCCCGATGATGGCGATGACCACCAGAAGTTCGATCAGGGTAAAGGCTCGTTGTGCTTGTGTTTTCAAATCAGTTATGAACTCTCCTCCAGGCTAATATAGCAGATGCGGGGCGCCGGCACGAATGAAAAATGCAACCCGCGGCGGGGGGCGATGTTCATTGGACCCTGGCTCTCAGTTTTTTGATGGAATCTTCCAGGATGACGCGCTGGTCCTTGGTCAGCTTGGCGGCGTAGGCCACATGTCTAAAGACGGGCAGGGCCTGGGAATAATTGCTGATAGTGATGGCCGCGATTCCTTTGTCCAATTCGGCGCGGATGGCCGGGTCGGCGGACTGAAAGGCGCTTTGCAATTTGACGGTGTCAATTTCCCGGTTGGAACACCCCGTCGCGCCCCACAGCATCAACCCCGCCACGACGGGCAAGGGCAAGAGCAAGAGTTTTTTCATCGGCTTTGTTGAAATATACCCCTTGGCCGGGCGGGAGTCCATTTTTTGTTCAAACGGCTGGCTTTCCCGATCCCCATTTGGTAGATGGTTTCTCCTTGAAGCGTTGGCTTAAACGAATGGGAGTCTGCGCGGGGGGACTGGTTCTGCTGCTGCTGGTTTTTGCCGTGGAAGAGCACGTGCGCGGGAGGCTGGCGCTGAATGCGCATTTGAGCCGTTTGCGGGCCAGTGGGGAAGTGTATTCGGTGGCGGCGTTGGAGCCGAAGCATCTGCCGGCGGACCAGAATGCCTTCCTCGACTTGACGAACATCGCCGGCAAGTTGGAGCCGATGGTGAAACATCTGGACGATGCGCCGCCGCCGCTGCGGTTCGCCGCGCCTGGAAAGGAAATCGTGGCGTGGCGGCTGAACCAGTGGGGACGGAACACCAAGATCACCAACGATTGGAGCCGGCTTGGACCGGAGTTGGAGGAGGCTCGACCGTTGTTGGATTTGCTCCACGCCGCCGTCCAGAGACCGGCTTACGACAG
>Ga0181524_10002133_pt1 | contig 21098 bp, 18 predicted proteins | sample PEATcosm2014_Bin_34_FD_119761 | JGI IMG/M metagenome (GOLD analysis project Ga0181524, IMG submission 119761) | Peatland microbial communities from MTU Mesocosm Facility, Houghton, MI, USA - PEATcosm2014_Bin05_60_metaG | ecosystem: Environmental > Terrestrial > Soil > Wetlands > Peat | place... | reverse complement strand
GCGTTAAAACCAAAATCCTCTCCACGAAGAGGAAGGGGCCTGGATGCAAGCAACGATCGAGGTCTCCCGAGGGGAGTGGAGAAGTGTTTTTTCTTGACATCCTCTCTCATAGGATGAGTGTTACGGCGACTTAACGCCAACAATCCTCCTGAGCAACCGCCAGCCCCATGGCATTCGTTGACTTGCCCGGTTTCATCCAAGTAAGATTTGCCCCTCATGATCGGTCAGACGATTTCTCACTACCGCATCGTCGAGAAACTCGGCGGTGGCGGCATGGGTGTCGTGACAAGGCTGAGGACGTAAAGCTGCACCGCTTTGTCGCCTTAAAGTTCCTTCCCGACGAAATTTCCAAAGATGCGCAGGCTTTGGCCCGCTTCCAGCGTGAGGCGCAGGCCGCTTCCGCCCTGAACCATCCAAACATTTGCACGATTTACGAGATTGACGACCGGCACGGGCAAACCTTCATCGCCATGGAGTTTCTGGACGGCCTGACGCTGAAGCACCGCATTGCGGGCAGACCGATGGAAATCGAGCTGATTCTGTCGCTCGCCATCGAGATTGCGGACGCGCTCGACGCTGCCCACGCTGCCGGCATCATTCATCGCGACATCAAGCCCGCCAATATCTTCGTGACCAAGCGCGGCCACGCCAAGGTTCTGGACTTCGGGCTGGCCAAGGTCGCTCTCAAGCCGGAAGGTGTTGCCATGAGCGTCCAGACCATAGATTCGGAGGAGCATCTCACCAGTCCCGGTTCCGCGCTCGGCACTGTCGCCTACATGTCGCCGGAGCAGGTGCGGGCCAGGGAGCTCGACGGACGCACCGACCTGTTCTCCTTCGGTGTTGTCTTGTACGAGATGGCGACGGGCACGCTGCCATTCCGTGGCGAAACCTCGGGAGTCATCTTTAAGGCCATTCTCGACGCGGCTCCCACGCCTGCCATGCGGCTGAATCCCGATGTGCCGCCCAGACTGGAAGACATCGTGAACAAGGCTCTGGAAAAAGACCGCGACCTCCGCTATCAGAGCGCGGCGGAAATGTTAGCCGACCTGAAGCGGCTCAAGCGGGACACGGATTCGGACCGCATTTCGTCATCGGGCAGGCGTGCGGTTCAGGATGTAGCTGTAGAACCTGCAACTCGCCCAGTCGCGGCGGCTCCGCAGTCAACGGGGCTTTCACAGAAGCGGTACATGGCTTTGGCCGTTGGCTGCGCAGTACTGGCTGCAGCCCTTGCGGCGTATCACTTTTGGCCCCGCTCGAACCCTCCGAGCGGCCCCGCGAAAATTACGCAAGTCAGCCAATGGAACAAACCGATGCTCGACGCAAAGCTTGCTCCCGATGGCCACGCCGTGGCGTTTGTCTCACCGATCGGCGGCATCATGCAAGTGTTCCTCATGCTTACTTCGGGTGGCGAGCCCCTTCAGCTTACGAATGACGAAGGCGACAAATTTGTGAGCAATTTCTCGCCGGATGGGAGAGAAATCTATTACTCGCGGGTCGTCGGACAGGACGAGGTCTGGGCGGTGCCTGCGCTCGGTGGCGTTCCCCGCCGCGTGGTGTCCGGCTGGCTTGCGCTTCCCTCTTCGGATGGCTCATTTATATACTATGCCAGGTCTGAGGGCCCCGGAATTTTTCGCGTCGGGAAATCCGGACTGAACGAAGAAACAGTGTACGACTCCAAAGGCAGCAGACTGTACTTCATCCCACTTCTGCTATTTCCCGGCGACAACGACCTGCTCGCTGCTGGTGTTCCAGCAGATATCGGGCCCAAATTCCATTTTTACAGAATAAACCTGACCAGCCATGAAGCGATTGATTTAGGCGAGGTGTCCGGGAATCTGTATGACGTGGTGTGGGCTGAACCAGGGAAAACGGTCCTATTCAGCCGTACAGCAAACGGGCTGACGAATATTTGGAAGTACAGCTTGAAGGACCGGACTCTGACGCAGATTAGTTTCGGTACGGGACCGGATTTCTCGCCTATGCCAGACCCCGAAGGAAAAGGGATTTACTATGTGAATGGCAAAACCTCCGGGTTCCTGACCGCGTATCACGTTCAATCAAAAGAATCTACGGACATTGTGTCGGAGGACGCATCTCAGCCCATTATCTCGCCCGATGGAAAGCGCGTAATGTACATCGCGCTCCTCTCACCCCAGGGGCGCGAACTATGGGTATCGGACATCGGCGGGGGCAACAGAGTGAAAATCGCCACCGGAGAGGGCCTGACTACAGGTTTTTGGGCGCCGGATAATTTTTACCTTTCTTTTGCCGAGGCGGAGACAGGCACGGGATCCGGCAAAGCCTACATTGTCGGGGCTGATGGCAGCGGCCTTCGTCAACTCCCTCCCCTGGGAGGTGTGCCCAGCAATCCGGTATGGAGCCCTGACCAGAAATTCATATACCTGACTATCCAAGAGAAGATGGGCACGATATACAGCATTTGGAAATGGAGTGTGGACGGTTCGACTGTGGAGAAGTTCATGGACGAATGCGGCTCCCCTTGGGATGCTGACTCGGGCGGGCGGTTCCTGCTTGGCATCGTTGGGGAGGGAGAAAAGACCGGAATCTACGAAGTGTCCACCTCTGATAGGAAATGCATCCTGCTGATCCCCGGCGTAGTAACGGAATCTGCAGTGTTTGCTCCCGACGGCAAGTCGTTCTTGTACGCAGTTGTTGCCCGCGGTGAGGCCACGATTTACCGTCAGCCCTGGAGAGAGGGTAAAACTATCGGTGCGCCACAAGTCGCCTTGAAGGTCCCTTTTGCTTTTCCTCTGGCTTACAACGGGAACGGCTATGATTTTTCCCGGGACCTTTCCACCATCGTTTACGCGCGACCCGGCGGTCACGCAGATCTCTATCTTCTGAGCCAGAAATGATTCCCAGTCTCCAGCCAGAGGGTGCGCTTGCTCAGTTCCGGCCTCGCAGGGCACTCTTTCCGAAGGCTCAGTGCTAGACTGACTCCGCGTCAGTCTGTCAGCGCTTACTCGATGCCTTCCCAAAGCGAAAAGCTCGGACTCATCGCCGGTAACGGAAAGTTTCCCTTTCTCGTGCTCGATGCGGCGCGGGCGCAGGGATACGAAGTCGTGGTCGCCGCCATCAAGGAAGAGACTTTCCCGGAAATCGAATCCGCCGGCGCAGCCGCCGTTCACTGGTTCTCCCTGGGCGAGCTTTCCCGCCTGATCGAGACCTTTCAGCGCGCCGGCGTGCGCCGCGCCATCATGGCCGGACAAGTCCGGCACAAGCAGATTTTTTCCAGCATCCGTCCCGACTGGCGCCTGGCCAAGCTCCTCGTCTCGCTCACCACTCGCAACACGGACTCGCTGCTCGGCGCCGTCGCCAAGGTCCTGGCCGACGAAGGCATCACGCTGGAAAAATCCACCTGGCTGCTCGAACCTCTGCTGGTCAAGTCCGGCGTGCTGACCAAACGCGCGCCCACCGAATCCGAGCAGAAGAATATTGACTACGGCCGCGCCGTCGCCCGTGAGCTGGCGCAGCACGACATTGGACAGACGGTGGTGATCGCCGAATCGGCCTGCGTCGCGGTCGAAGCCATGGAAGGTACCGACGCCACCATCGAACGCGCCGGGCAAATCATGCGGTCGTTGGATGCCAACAGCATGGACAGCGACGCCTCCACCCTCAGCCGCGCCTTGACCGTGGTCAAGATCGCCAAGCCGAATCAGGACATGCGCTTCGATGTTCCCGTGATCGGCGTAAAGACAATTGAAGTGATGCACGCGGCCGGCGCCACGTGCCTCGCGGTGGATGCCGGCAAATGCCTGCTCCTGGATGGAGACAAGGTGGTTGACGCGGCCGACGCTGCGGGGATCGCGATTACGGCAGAACCTTCCTAGTCGGCACCGACGGCGCCGCGGGTCCTGCCAGCGACGGCTTTCACAGCCCGCTTTCTCATTTCGCGTCTGGCTCGCGTCAGGTCGTGGGCGGTTTGCAGATTCATCCAGAACTCGGCCGAGTTGCCGAAATACGCCGCCAGGAGCAGCGCCGTTGCCGGAGTAACTCCGCGCTTTCCCCGAATCAATTCGTTCACGCGATTCGTCGGAATCTTCAGAGCCCGCGCCAGATCAGCCTGGCTCAGGCGCATGGGTTGAAGAAACTCTTCACGAAGTATTTCTCCCGGATGGGTCGCTATGCGGTTATTCGGCAGCATGGTTTTCTCTCAGTGGTAATCTGTACAGCGAACATCCGAGCAAGTCGCGCCCGAAAACCGGAACACGATGCGATATTGATCATTTACACGAATGCTGTAAAGGCCAGCTAGGTCTCCCCGGAGCTTTTCCAGGCGGTTCGCCCGCATAACGGCGATATCTTCTAGGCGCAAGGCTGCATTCAGGAGGTCGAGCTTCATTTGAATCCTGCTCCACAGCACGTTGGGGATACGACGCGCTGGCTTCGTGTTTCGTCCGTGGTAGATGTCCTCCGTCGTGGCATCAGCAAACGAGACGATCACTCAGACATCATACACGATACACCGGTATTCATGGATACACGAGGGTTTGGAAAATGATACGAACCTCTCACGACAACGAGCCCCTCCGCATCGCCGACCAGCTCCGCCGCGCCTTTGACGGCGGCGCCTGGCATGGGCCTGCTCTGCTCGAATTGCTGGACGATGTAGACGCCGCCACCGCCGCGGCCAAACCGCTGCCCAGCGTTCACAGCATTTGGGAACTCGTCCTCCACATTGCCGCCTGGGACGGGGCCGTGCTCCGCCGCCTGGGTGGCAAAAAAGCGCAACTCAAAGCCGCGCAAAATTTTCCCCGCGTCCCCGAGCCCACCGAAGCCGCGTGGCGCGAAGCCCTGGAACAGACGAAGCGCACGCACCATGCTCTGGTCAAAACCGTCGCCGCTTTGCCGGACCAGCGCCTGCGCGACCGCGTTCCCGGCAAACGACATGACTTCTATTACATGCTTCATGGCCTCGTGCAGCATGAGCTTTACCACGCCGGGCAGATCGCCATTCTCAAGAAATTGGGAAATTGAGTAATCTCGTAATTTGAAAATCCGGCCCGGCACGGGGTTTTTCAATTACTCAATTACAAAATTACCCAATTACTCAATCCCCCCACCGTTTCCTGTAAATCACACCCGCGCTAATCCAGATGCCCTTTGCCCCGTTTCCGTTTACAATTTCTTTCCGGCAACTGGCCGGCGAGAATCTCTTCTGCCACGTCAAGATGCAGTCTACGTCGCCGTCGTCGGCGTGGGCGTTTTCGGACGCAATCACGCCCGCGTCTACAAAGAGCTGGAACAGCAGGGCGAACCCGTTCACCTTCTGGGAGTCGTCGATCCCGACGTGAACCGGGCGGACGCCGTAGCCCGCGAGTTCGGCTGCAAGGCTTTCGGCTCGGTGCAGCAGATGCTCACCACCCACAGCGAGGTGCAGGCCGCTTCGGTCGCGGTTCCTACCGTGCATCATCTCGCCGTCGCGCGCGACTTGATCAATGCCCGCGTAGACGTGCTGATCGAAAAACCTCTGGCCACCTCGCTCGCCGAGGCCGACGAACTGGTCGAGCTGGCCGCCGCGCGCCAGCGGATCGCCCAGACCGGGCATCTCGAGCGCTTCAATCCCGCGGTACGCGCCACCCTCCCGCTGCTGACCCAGCCCATGTTTTTCGAAGTGCACCGGCTGAGCGTGTTCACTCCGCGCTCGCTCGATGTGGATGTCGTGCTCGATCTGATGATCCACGATCTCGACATCGTCCTCACCTTCGCCAGATCGCCGGTCAAGGAAGTCCGAGCCGTCGGCCTGCCCATTCTGTCGGGCAAAGTGGATATCGCAAATGTCCGCCTGGAGCTCGCCTCCGGCTGCATCGCGAACTTCACCGCCAGCCGCGTTTCCACCGAGCGCGTCCGCAAACTGCGCTTCTTTCAGCCCCGGCAGTACATTTCGCTCGATTACGCCCGTCAGGAAACCCTGGTCTTCACCGTCGGACAGGACGGCGCAGCGACCGGGATGCCTTCCCCGAATCCTCAGATCGGAGTCACCAAGGTTCCGGTCGCTTCCGAAGAACCTCTGCGTGCCGAACTCAAGTCTTTCCTGCACGCCGTGCGCGAGCGTTCCACCCCCGTCGTTTCCTTGGAAGACGGCCGCCGGGCGCTGGCGTTGGCGCTCGAAATCGTGGCTGCGATCCGCGATCACAGCAAGCGAGTTGATCTGGCGGGAATTGCGAAAGCGCAGCCCTGACTTCACTCAGATCCCTCCCCAACACCCGGCTTTACATATGTTTACAGACCGAAGTCGCGTCCTCCTCGCCGCCGAGCGGAATCACCCGAAAGATGCGAAAATAGAACTTAACTTGGCTGTAAGAGCACCCGCGGACTGCTTCAGCTCCCTAGAAAGAAGATGAATGCAACGCGGAGACTCCGTCTTTGTGTCTAACCAGCAGGCGCGTACGGCCAAGCCCAGCGCATGGCGATCACGCAGATTCCATTCCAGGACCCGGCGCCTCCGGCGGAAAAGCCGCTGCCGGAGCAGCTTGACCTCTACACCGTAAGCTCACACACCGCGGATCGCGACGACGATGATGCCCACGTTCCCCATCTGCTGATTCAGCTGCAGGATGACCTGGCGCGCTCCCGCAAGCGCGAGGCTGCCTGGATTTCCATCATCGTTCACCTTTGTCTCGCCATTCTGATTGTGAACTCGGATTGGATCGGGGCCTATCTCGACAAACACCTGCACTGGCATCCCTTCGTCATTCTTCAAGCCAGGAATCCCCTCGCCGACAAGAACATTACCTTTCTCACGCTGCCCCCCGACGCCCAGAAGCTGGCTCGCAAGCCCAACACCAACGTCCTTTCTGATAAAGACCGCATTGCGACCACGCGGCGTCCCGAGCTCGATCCCAAGGAACTGCAGAAGATTCTGGCGACTCCGCCTCCGGGCGCTCCGGGATTGCCCGGGCCGCAACTGCCGTCGCCTATGGCGCAGAATGTGCCCCCGGCTCCGCAGCCGGGACAGCCGCCCGCACAGCGCCCGCAATTCGAGAGTAATCAGACCGCGCAGTTGCAGGCTCCTGCTCGCCCCAACGTGTTCAGCAAGTATGGTGGAGACGTGAGCGCCGGATCAGCCATTCAGCAGGCCGCGCAAGCCGCGGCCGCCAGACGCGCCGGCGGCGGCGGCCAGGGCGGCGATTATGGTCTGGGCACGGCTGCACACGGCCGTCCCTATGGGAACTTTGATGTCCTCAGCGATACCCAGGGCGTCGATTTCTCTTCCTACCTTGAGCGCATGAAAATAGAGATCTTAAAGCATTGGTACGAAGTACTTCCGTCGTCCGTCTTCCCTCCGATCTTAAAGAAAGGGAAATTGCTGATTCAGTTTTCCATCATGCCGGATGGCAGTGTCCGCGGCATGCAACTGGTCATCTCGTCGGGTGACGACGCTCTCGACCGCGCGGCCTGGGGCGGCATTACAGGGTCGAATCCACTTCCGCCCTTGCCGGAAGAATACATTAAGAGGGGAGGAACCGACCTGACCCTACGCGGCATGTTCATCTACAACCTCGACGAGCATGATTTTCAGTAAGGCGTGCCAGCGTCGCTGCATCCTTTTTCCTGTCGTGATAATCAAATAGTTAACAGGCGCGGAGAGCCTGCCATCAGGCTCTCGGTCAACAGCTGAAATCCGTACGCCTGATGAAAGAGATTCCATTGCAGAAAATGCCGGTTCTGTTCGTCGGTCACGGTTCACCGATGAACGCCATCGAACATAACGCATTCACCGAAGCCTTGAGCGGGCTGGGCGCGCGCCTGCCCAGGCCGAAGGCGGTTTGCGTCATCTCGGCCCACTGGGTGACCTCTGGTTCGCGGGTGCTGGTGTCCGATCATCCCCGAACCATTCACGATTTCTACGGATTCCCGCAGCCTCTTTACGAAGTGCAATATCCAGCGTCCGGCGCGCCCGCCGAAGCGCAAGTACTTGCCGGCAATCCCGAGATTTCGCCCGCTGCGACCAAGGATGACCAGTGGGGTCTCGATCACGGCGCGTGGAGTGTGCTACGCCATCTCTATTCCAAAGCCGACGTTCCCGCGTTTCAGTTGAGCCTCGACGAGCGCCGCAGTTTCAAACAGCATCTGGAACTAGGCCGTGAGATTCAGTCTCTGCGCGGGCGCGGAGTCCTCATTCTAGGCAGCGGCAACGTCGTGCACAATCTGCGCCGCATCGACTGGAACGATCCTCATGGAGCCTACGACTGGGCGGTGGAATTCGACGCCAAGGTCAAGAGTGCGGTCGAGGCTCGCGACGCGAGTGCATTAACCCAGCCGCAGAAATGGGGAGACGCGCTGCTGGCCACGGCCCATCCCACGGTCGAACATTATCTTCCGTTGCTCTACTGCATGGGCAGCACCGACGAAAAAGACGCAGTGTCGTATCCCTACGAAGGCTTCGATTTCGGCAGCATCTCGATGCGCGCGATTCTGTTCGCGCCGCAGGTTAACGATTAGCGGATTTCGGCGAAGGCACGGCTTCGCCCTTCGGCCTGCCCTGAGGGACACGGCTTCTCCTTCGGTCCGGAATTACCCCCGAGCCCACCGCGACAGCCTGCGCAGCCGTGGAAGAGCGGCGCTTCAGCAGCCTGCCCTGAGGGACCACGGCTTCTCCTTCGGTCCGGAATCGCTTCCTTGCTCTACCGCGACAGCCTGCGCAGCCGTGGAAGAGCGGCGCTTTAGCGCCGCGTCCCGACGCCTTTCTGACTCGGGGCTTTAGCCCCAGTGACGGCGCTTCGCCTCACCACACTCGGCACCGGTTCTGATTCACCATCGGCGCTCCCGCCTTGCAGTGAAACGCCTCCTGAAACTCCGGCATATTCGAGATCACCCCATTGGTACGGTATTTTTCCGGAGAATGCGGATCCACCGTCGCCCGCAGCCGCTTGGTCTCATCGCGAGTCTGGCCGCACCAGCTCTGCCCGTAGCCGATGAAGAACCGCTGCTCCGGCGTCAGCCCCTCCATCGGCTCCAGCTTCTGGCCTTTGGTGTCTTCCTGCCACGCCATGTAGGCCAGAATCAGCCCGCCCAGGTCGGCGGTGTCCTCGCCCAGCGTCAGCTTGCCGTTGATCTTGATGTCGTCAATGATCGTGTAGGTCGAATACTGGTCTGAGATGCAGCTGGCACGCTTCACAAATTCCTTTTCATCGTCGGCCGTCCACCAGTCGCGCAGGTTCCCCTGGGCATCGAACTGGCGGCCTTCGTCGTCGAAGCCGTGGGTGAGTTCGTGGCCGATCGTGCCGCCGGTGTCGCCATAGTTGGGGGCGGCGTCCGAGTTCGGATCGAACGCCGGCGGCTGCAGCACGCCCGCGGGAAAATTAATGTCGTTCATTTGCGGGTTGTAATATGCATTCACCGTCGGCGGAGTCATGTCCCACTCGCCGCGGTCCACCGGCTTGCCGATCTTGGCCAGCTGGCGGTTGAATTCGAATTGCCGCGACCGCTCCACATTGCCCACTTCATCGCCGCGCACAATTTCCAGCTTGCTGTAGTCGCGCCATTTATCCGGATATCCAATCTTGTTGGCCATGCCATGCAGTTTGACCAGCGCCTGCTGCTTCGTCGCCGGCGACATCCACGTCAGATTGTTGATGTCCTGTTCCATCGCTGCCTGAATCTCTTTCACCATCTTCAAGGCCTTTTCTTTGGCGTCACCGCTGAAATATTTCTCGACGTAAGCCTGGCCCAAGGCCTCGCCCAGGTAACCGTCTACGTACTCCGTGCAGCGTTTCCAGCGCGGCTTCAGCTCTTGTTGCCCCTGCAGCGTCTTGCCGTAAAATGCGAAGTTTTCATTCAGCAACGCCGAAGAAAGGTGCGGCGCGTAGGCATGCACCAGGTGCCAGCGCAAATAGGTTTTCCAGTCGGTGAGACTTTCCTTTGCAATTTCTTCGTTCATCGCCTTGACGAACGCGGGCACGGCCACGTTCAGCGACTCGAGCGACGGCATCCCGACCTTGGTGAAATACGCCTCCCACCGGAACTCGGGGCTCATCTTCTCCAGTTCTGCGCTCGTCATCTTGTGGTCCAGCGCCTTGGGATCGCGCCGCTCCACCCGCGTCATGGAGCCTTTCGCCAGCGCGGTTTCAATGCGCATCACGGTTTGCGCCTCGGCAGCGGCTGCCTCGGGCTTGTCCCCCAGAAGTTCGAACATCTTCTGGACGTGCGCCACATAGTCTTTGCGCAGCTCCTGCGACTTGGCGTCATCCTTCAGGTAGTAATCCCGGTCAGGCAGTCCGAGTCCGCCCTGGTCCGTGGCTGCGATCACCTGGCTGGCGTCGCGGAAGTCCTGAATCGAGCCAAAATCGAAGAGCACGTTGTCGTCAATCATGGTCGCGGCCACGCCGGCGATTTCCGCCTTCGAACTCATCTTCTCAATCCGCTCCAGCCCCGGCTTCAGTGGCTCCGCTCCATTGGCCTCGATCGCCTTTTCGTCGCTGCAGGAAGCGTAGTAGTCGCCGATCTTTTTCGTCACCGCATTGCGGCTCGCGTCTGGCGCCGAAGGCGCCTCCAGAATGCCGCGCAACCGGACCCGGTTCTCATCCTCCATCTTGGAGTACGTGTCCCACGACGATTGGTCGGGCGGGATCGGGTTCTTCTTGATCCACCCTCCGCAGGAATACGTGAAAAAATCCACGCAGGGATCAACGCTTCGGTCCATCGAAGTCACATCCAGCGCCGGTTCCGGTTTAGCCGTGCTGGACTGCTGCGCGTAAGCGAGCGGAAGCAACAATGCAACTGCAAGCGCAAAAAAACTCGTGCGGCAAATTGCCATGGCAGATCACCTTTCTCCAACGTATGCGGCCAAACCATCAGGCCCCAAGAGTATATCCGACGCCTCATTCCCCTCACCTTCATAACAGCGCCTGGTTGTTTCGACGACGCCAGCTCCATCCACGTATCCTCATGCGCCGCTTCGAACCGCCCGAAGTCCGAGGTCCGACGTCTGAGGTCTGCCCCACGCGCTTGCGCCCTTCTGCGATTCTGTTCTATGCTTTCCCCACCTTGGGGTTCCGCTCCATTTGGAAACCATGCAGCGTCTGACCGCCAAATTTCTGCTGCTGTTCACCCTCGCCGGAAATTTTCTTCCGCTCGCGCTCGCGGCTACGTCTGCGCCAGCCCATGCCTGTTGCCTTCGTCACACGCACCAATGCCATGGTTCCGTCATCGCGGAGTCGGGCCGCCTCGTTTTCCGCAGCTCCAGCTGCTGCGACCATGACTGCTGCCGCGGGGTGACTACATCGCAGTGGGCCCATCCCCAACCGCGGATGACGGCAATCTTCGCCCGGCGCGTCGAACTCCAAATCGCCGACGCGCGCATGAGCTGTCCCTCCTTAGATCTCTCTTCCTCCCAATCTACCCGCGCCCCTCCTGTAGACCCCCTCGTCTGAAAGGTTAGGCACTTGAGGAAACACGTGGGGACAGCCGCCCTCGGCTGTCCGGCCGAGCGAAGCTCGGCACCAGTGATTGGAGATCCATGCGTAGGATTTATATCGTCTTGCTTGGAATATTGCTCGCTGCGGCCCCGGCCGCCTTCGCCAACGTGTTCGGCGCCGTCCGCGGCGTGGTCCACGACCCGCAGCACCGTCCCGTCGAGGACGCCATGGTCATGCTGAAAGCGAAATCGTCTGACTGGGCCCGCACCACCACCACCAACGCCGGCGGAGAATTCCAATTCAACGCCGTGCCCTTGGGCGACTACTCGGTGGCCGTCGCCAGCCCGGGATTCGCCCAGACCGCGCAGGATGTCACCGTCATCTCGGGAACGGTGCCGGTGGCTCACTTTCAATTGCAGCTGGCGTCGCCCCGCGAAACCGTCACGGTTTCTGCAGCCCAGGCCATTGTCCCCACCGACAGCGCCACTCCCATCACCCTGGTCGATCAACTCGACATCGCGCGCACTCCCGGCGCCGACCGCTCCAACAGTATGGCCATGATCACCGATTACACGCCCGGCGCTTACGTCACGCACGATATGCTCCACATGCGCGGCGGCCACCAGACCGCCTGGCTGCTCGACGGCATTCCCGTCATCAACACGGCCATCGCGCAGAATGTCGGACCGCAGTTCGATCCGAAAGATCTGGAATACGTGGAGGTCAATCGCGGCAGCTATGGCGCGGAGTTCGGCGACCGCACCTATGGAGTCTTCAACGTCGTCCCCCGCACCGGATTCGAGCGCAACAACCAAGCCGAGCTTGTCCTCAGCGCCGGCAATTTCTACCAGACCAACGACGCGATCAGCTTCGGCAGCCACACTGAGCGCTTTGCCTACTACGCCAGCCTCACCGGCAACCGCAGCGATCTCGGCCTGCAGCCGCCGGTTCCACAGGTGGTGCACGACGCCGTGAACGGCGTCGGCGGCTTCGGTTCGTTCATCGATAACGTTGATCGCTCCAACCAGCTGCGCCTGGTCACTTCCCTCCGCCGCGATTATTTCCAGATCCCTTACGATCCTTTCCCCAACGACATCGAAAACAACCCCGCCAGCGGTCAGTACACTCCCAGCATCGGTCTGCGCGACGGCGAGCACGAAGCCGATGCCGGCGTCCTCTTCACCTGGCTGCACACTTTCAATTCCCATCTCATGACCACGGTTTCGCCCTTCTACCACTACAACCGCGGCGACTACTCCAGCAATCCCGACGACGTTCCCATCGCTACCACGGAGGACCGCGGTTCCACTTACGTCGGAGGCCAGGCCAGCCTTGCCGCCAACTACAATAAGAACGATCTGCAGGTTGGATTCCTCAGCTTCTACCAGAGCGATAACCAGCTTTTTGGCGCCATCTTCAACGACGGCACCGGAAACCCGGCCATCAGCGACACCGAACACCCCTCCGCGAATCTCGAGGCCTTTTACCTCGACGATAAATTCAAACCTTTTCCATGGCTCACGCTCTCCGCCGGAATGCGCCCCACGCGCTTCTCCGAAGGCAACTTTGCCGTCACCTCGACCGCGCGGCCGGTCGACGAGTCCGCCATCCAACCTCGCTTCGGCGCCACCGTCACCATTCCTGAACTTCGTTGGACCTTCCGCGCTTTCTACGGACATTACTATCAGGCGCCGCCGATCGAAACCGTCTCCGGTCCAGCCCTGGTCCATTACACTCAGCAGCAAGGCCTCGGATTCGGCACGCTTCCCGGTGAGCGCGACGAAGAGCATCAATTTGGTGTGACCATCCCTTACCGCGGATGGATCCTCGACGCCGATAACTTCCAAACCAACGTCGTCAATTTTCTCGATCACAACAATATCGGCGCTTCCAGCATCTTTTTCCCCATCGCCGTTTCCCAAGCCCTGATTCGCGGATGGGAACTCACGCTGCGCTCTCCTCGCTTCGCCCACCGCGGACAAATGCATCTTGCCTATTCCAACCAGATCGCCGAGGGCGCCGGCACCATCATCGGCGGCCTCATCGAACCCGGGGCAGGCTCTCCTCAACTCACTCCGCTCGATCACGACCAGCGCAACACGCTCAACCTCGGCGGAGACGTCACCCTCCCCTGGCGCGCCTATGCCTCCACCAACATTTATTACGGCTCCGGCTTCAGCAACGCGTTTCCCGGCGCGCCCTATCCCGGCAATTACCTGCCCCAGCACACCACCTTCGATCTCTCGCTGGGCAAGGACTTCGGCGAACGTTTCACCGCGTCGCTCACTTCTCTCAACGTCGCCAACCGCCGCGTCGAGTATGACAACAGTCTCACTTTTGGTGGATATCACTGGAACACTCCCCGCGAAATTTATGTCGAGCTCCGTTACCGCTTTCACTTTTGAACATTAGAATGAAAGCCATGCATCGCCATAACGAGTTGTCATCCCGAGCGCAGCGCGAGCGCCTGAAAGGCGGTCGCGCGCAGTCGAGGGACCTTGCGTTCCTCCCCGCGTGGCTGCCCCACCCTTCGCGGTTTTCGAAGGCTGCGTACCTCCAACATCCGTTGTCATTCCGAGCGCAGCGAGGAACCTGCTTTTCGGGAACCATCCTTCTCACTTTGCTCGTCTTCGTTCTCACCGCCTGTCATTCCAAAACGTCCCAACCCGCGGCCAAGCGTTATCCCTTCACCGGCCGCGTTGTCTCCATTGATGCCCAGGATCAGTCCGCCCTCATCGCCAACGACAATATTCCCGGCTTCATGGACGCCATGACGATGTCCTACAAAGTCAAACCGACGTCCGTGCTGAATCAACTCACTGCCGGCGATTCCATTTCCGCCGAAGTCGTGGTCGTCGAACCCACCGGCAAGGGCGATAACGCGGAGCCGGACTACTGGCTGGAAAACGTCAAGGTCACGGCTCACCGGGACACCACTCCGGCCCTCTCGCCCAATGCCCTGCACATGCCCGCTCCCGGCGAGGAGGTCCCTGACTTTTCCTTCACCAACCAGAGCGGCAGGCGGATTTCGCTCCGCCAATATCGCGGCCAGGTCCTGCTCGTCACTTTTATTTACACTCGCTGTCCCTTTCCCGACTTCTGCCCGCGTATGAGCAGCAACTTCGCCGAGATCTATAAGCGGATCACCGCCGATCCGTCGCTGGCTGCCGCGCATCTGCTCACCATCAGTTTCGATCCCGGGCACGACACGCCCAAGGTTCTTCGCGACTACGGTTTCTCGGTCGCGCACACCCGCGATGCTGCGCTGTTCAAGCGCTGGGAGTTTGCCGCCCTGCGCCCATCCGATTTGCCCAGGATCGCCGACTTCTTCGCCCTGACCGTCACGCCCGAAGGCGGCATGATCACTCACAATCTCTCCACCACCGTCATCGGCCCCGACGGCAAGGTCGTGAAGTGGTATCACGGCGGCGACTGGCAGGTTTCTGATTTAATAAAGGATGCGTCCGCCGCCCTCGTCCCGAAGGGCTAGTGGACTGTCGCAAAGAGAGCGTTACCGCGGGCGATGTAGGGGCGGACGCATTCGTCCGCCCTGCCGAGCACAGCGAGGCGTACCCTCGCCATGGTCCGCCGCTAACGTTTTCACTGCGACAGTCCACTAGCAGTCCGTGGTGCAAGTGCGGTTCGTATCAGGGCGTGCCTTCAGAGCTTGCCCTGAGGAGTTCTTAGCCGCGAAGCGGCGCCAGAGTGCAGCCCATGGCGTAAGCCATGGGTCAAAGTGGGAAATGACCCAGCCCCGAAGGGGCGGCATATATTAGCCCAGGACGTAAGTCCTGGGAAAGCGCAAGAGAGGTGGAACCGAGTCCTGCAGGGACGGCACAAGTTCTCATACGGTTGCTTCAGCCGCAGCGCGGGATCTGCTCTCATAGATTTCGCAGGGCCAACTCCTTCGCGCGGTCTTGGCGTTCTTCGCGGTCAAAATGCTTTATAACCAGCACCGTTTAGCGGACTGACCACTTGATTGAAAGAGGAACCATGAAATACGCACTGCTCATCCTGGCCATATTCGGCATCATCGTTTCTTCTCTCGCTCTGCGCGAGCATTACCGCACCTACGGCGATTCCCCGTGCAGCATCAACGAGCGCTGGGATTGCGGTGTCGTCAACCACAGCCACTACGCCATGCTCGCCGGAATCCCCGTCGCCGCCCTCGGCATCGCCGGATACATCCTCATGGGCATGCTCGCTTTTCTGCGCTCGTACCGTCTTCTGCTCGTGGTCATCCTCGGCGGGCTGGGCTTTTCGCTCTATCTCGCGCACATCGAGAAGGACGTGCTCGGCGTCTGGTGCATCTACTGCGTGATCTCGCTCGCCATCATTTCCCTGATGACTCTTCTCAATCTCGGGACCGTCATCGCGCAAATCATTCGCCAGCCGAACTCGCAGTCCGCGCGGCATTAAGCGCCTCTGACCATGCCGCTCTTTCCTGTTTGCCCTGTCATCCTGAGCGAAGCGAAGGACCTATGCAGTTTGTTTGCAGCACTTAAGCGTTCGCTTCGTCGGGGTGGCGGCCTTGAATCTTATGTCTCGAATTTCTGGGACACGACACTAGGCCTCGACCGGGAAAGTGGAAGATCGGCGCTTCAGCGCCGCGTCCCGGCCCACTAAAACAACCACGGGCTTTAGCCCCGAGGGAACGCGCGCCTACGGAATGTGATAGCCCGGCACGTGGGTGCCGGGTGGAAGTGGGGGAAACGGAACGAGTCCCGCAGGGACGGCACGAGCAACGCGCCCCCCGATCAGCCACACAGCGGCGCAAGCCGTCCGCTTTGAGATGAAAATTCAAACGCCCTACGGCGTCACCCAAACCTTGTCCGCCGAGACCAGATCCGCATTCGGCACTTCCGTCCTCAGCCGCACTCGCTGCCATCCCGCTTTTTTCGGCGGCTTGGCCAGAAACGTCAGCAGATACTGGTGCGTCAGCCGTTTCGTCATGTCGTCCAGATACGGAGCGAACGCCACTGCCGGGCCGGTGAACCCGATGTAATACCCTTCCCCGCCGGTTTCGTCCGCCAGGCGCGAGAGGTAAATTTGTCCCCAATAGTTCCACCAGTAGCTGTGGCCGAAGTGACCGGCGTCCGGGTTATAAATCGCCGAAACCGCGATGCCGCCGCGCTGGGCATCGTCAATCGCCGCGTCCAGATAGGGATCGAGCGTGTCCCCGGTGCCGTAATAGCGGTCAATTCCATCCGTGACCATCAGCACCGCTCGCCGCGCCGTGGTGGCCGGCCAGCGCTTGATCAGATCGCTCAGGGAAAAATACGGACTGGCGTTAACGCCGCCCATTCCCATGGGCAATCTCAAGGACTTTGCCGCCAGCGCGCGATCGCTGGTCAGATTCTGGACGACCTGCGCCATGCCATTCTGCATGTAGGCCACGCCAATCATCGTGGAATCCGGCTGCGCGTTGATGAACTTCCGAATGTCGTCGAACTGCGTCCCCAGATTCATGCTCGAATCATCATCGAGCAAAATGAACAACTGCAGCGCCGCGTGCTCGCCCTGCGCCGGAACCCAATCGGTGACCGTATCGCGGTCTTTTCCCTCATACACCATTACGTCTTCGCGGTGGATCATGGGAACTTGCGCCCCCTTGCGCGGCTCAACCGTCACCACCAGATGCGCGGGAACTCCCGTGGATGCTGCAGCCTGTTGCGCCGCAGCCTTCCCCGCCCCATACATCCACACCGCCACACTCAACAGCGCTGCACCCAGGAAATGATTCTTGTTCATGCCTGCCTCCTTGGCAGAAGAACTTGTCTGGCAAAGCCTCTCCTGAGACCTTGCTATGAGACTTAACCCTCCTCCACGTTTTTAGATGAGGCGCGCCGGCGATAAGTTTGAAATCCTCGGCGCCTTCGCCCTTTGAGGCTGGCTGGAAGAATCGTCCCGCCTTTATCGCCGGCCGTGGATTTGTGCTGCTAATTTACTGATTCTCAATCGTTTATCGGTTGATCTTCGTTTGATCCTCGTTTGCGCCTCCGTGCATTGTCTTCCGCTGCTCTTCTCGGCGAAAGTCGGCTATCGAACGAGTACTGATATGTGGAGGCGACCAATGGCAACCACAGCTTCACAGGCAATGACCGACTTCTGCGAGCAGGTCAACCCGCGCGTGCTCGCCGCTCTGCGCGATGAAAAAGCGCGCCGCATGCGTCCCGGCGACATGCTGCGTGTGCAGGAAAGCTGGCTAGCGGCGGCAGAGAAGCGCGCCCTCGTCTGGCTGGCTGCGCGCACGCCGGCACGAATCAATCCAGACCATTTGACCATCCTTGGCCTGACGGCGCAGATCGGCGCAGGCATCTGCTACGCACTTACGCCGTGGAATCAGTACGCGCTGCTGGGTGTAATCGTCTTTCTCGCTCTGAATTGGCTGGGCGATTCACTCGACGGCACACTCGCGCGGGTGCGCCAAACCTTGCGTCCGCGCTACGGATTTTACGTCGACCACATGGTGGATAGCTTTGGGGCTCTTGCACTTATGGGAGGTCTGGCGCTTTCCGGCTGCATGCATCCCGGGCTTGCGGTCGCATTGCTCATCATGTTTCTCATGCTCTCGATCCAATCGTATCTGGCGACGCACGCGCTCGGCGAATTCCGCATTTCGTTCTGGCGCTTCGGCCCGACGGAGTTGCGCATCCTGCTGGCAGTGGGGAACTTAGCTCTGTTCTGGAGACCGCGAGTGCATCTGCTCGGAGCCTCATTTCGCCTGTTCGATGTGGGGGGTGCGATTGGTCTCTTAGGAATGACGTTGATGGTCATCTTTTTCACGGTGAAGAACACCATGCGGCTGTACCGCGAGGAAAGGATCCCAAAATGACCATGCGAATGACCGCTAACTCGCGCTGGGACAATCAGCTGGAGGAGATTCGCCGGCGCGTCGATCAGCGCCAATTCTGGCAAGACGTTGCTACAAAACAAGTTGCGCCGGATATGCCAGAGAAAAATGCCGGCGAGAACGGTGATTCCCCGGGCGAGAATCTCCCTAACTCCTGCCGAGACAACGAGGTGCGGACCAACGCGCCGCGCACGGAAAATTCAATTCCGCGCAATACGTTGGCCTCCAAGGACTTGCTAGAGATCGAGCAGCAGAAAAGTGAGCCAACGTCAGATGCGGAAGGCGGAAACTCGATTTCACCTTCCAAACTCGTGCGCTTTTCGAAATTCAACTTCGTCGGCGGAATCGGTATTGCGGTGCAATTCGCTGCCCTCTTCCTGCTGAAAAGCGTTTTCAATTTCAACTATCTTCTGGCCACCGCGCTGGCGGTAGAAACTGCAGTGCTGCACAATTTCGTCTGGCATGAACGCTTCACCTGGGTGGATCGATTGACGCCCGCTCCGGAACAACGGACCTCAGGGGCTAAAGCCCTCCCGGAAGAGAGGAGAGTAGTCGCAGCGCTTAAGCGTGCGCGTGAGAACTCGTCTTCCGCCCCTTCGGGGCTTGGTCATTTTCCACTTTCTACCCACGGCTTACGCCGTGGGCTGCATTCTCACGCCGCTTCGCGGCTAAAGGCTTCAATCCACCGTGTCGTCGAGACCCTAGATCTCACGCACACACTGAAGCGCTGCGCCACCCCAAATCCCTGGCGCTCTAGTTTGGCGAGGCTGGCGCGTTTTCATCTCGCGAACGGTGCAGTTTCGATTCTGGGCAACCTGGCGCTGATGAAACTGCTGGCGGGCCAGGGACACATGAATTATCTCGCCGCCAATGCGATTGCGATCCTAGTCTGCTCGCTGGCAAATTTTCTGATGAGCGACGAGTGGGTGTTTCAGCAAGATTGATCGCGGAACTACTGCAGCTTCGCTTACTCCGCCTTGGCTTGCTTCAGGATGGGGATGTCGGGGTCGGCGTCTTTCCCAGATGCGATCACGATTCCCCTGCTGCGCTGGCCTGCTCCTTCCATCGTTCGACGTTCACGCCCATCACGAGAAGCCACAGGAATACCGATACGTCACCGAGGAGGCCGCAGCCCAGATTGTAGGGGGACAGATGGTGTACGAGCGGGTTTGACAGATAGGTCAGCCAAGCCAAACCAGCAAACGCCATCAGCCCGCCCAGAATTCGAGGCAGGAAGGTAGACCTGAAAATTAGATACCCGATCAGGAGGCAATAGAATCCGTGAAATACGAGGGCGATGTTTAGACCCTGAGGCTGCAATCGAAGAGCCTCAAAGGTGAGTCCCACGAAGGCGAAGAACACCGCGAGCAAAGAGAGGCTCCGGTTCACGGGCTTAAAGATGTCATAGGAGATCAGCGTCATGGCGACCATGCCAGCAATCGCGATGTAGCCCCTACGTAATTCAACCTGCCGCGAACAAATGTCTCGGTAAGCCCTGCCGTCAGGAGACTGAAAAAATAAAGGAGACCGGCAATCCGCGCCTTGAAACGCGGCGACGCTTCTGCAATCCGTTTCATCATTGCTGCGCTCACATTCTTTCCTCCTTAATGCGTAGCCGCACCGCTGCGGTGATAGAGGGCGGCTTTCATGCTGCGCTGGCCTGCTCCTTCCATCGTTCGACGTTCACGCCCTTCACAAGAAGCCATAGCATTAGTGCTGCTTCGGCGATGATGCCGAGAATCTCAATGTAGGCGAGCAGATAGTTTGCGAGCGACGGCGACAGAAACGTCAGCCACCCCAAACCGGAAAGCGCCATCAGCACGCCCAGAATTCGAGGCAGGAAGGTCGAGTTGAAAATGAGGCAGCCGATCAGGAGGTTGAACAGCCCGAAAAATACCAAGTAGGTGTAGGTGGCCTGAACATTCAACTTGATAAACATCAGCGCCACGGCCTGCAACTGGTCCGCCTTAAATACGCTGAGGTACGGACTGCCTTCGAGGACGGCTAACGGGGCGACTTGAAAGAGGCTGCCGAAAGCCTGAATAGCGCATCCCACGAGGCTGAAGAACGCTGCGAGCAAGGAGACGGTCTTGTTCACAGGCCTAAACAAGCCATAGAAGAGAACCGTTACAGCGATGTATAACGCAGTCGCGATGAGACCGACCGCCGCACTCAACCGAAACAATCGCTCGTGCGTCAGGATGTTGGTTGCGGTTGCCGCAGGGTCGCCAGATACAATAATCCCGCGCATCAACAACGCGCTGGATACGACTGTCAGAAAGTAAAGCAAGTAAACCACACCGGTAATCCTCGCCGCAGGACGCGGCGAAGCTTTTGCAATCCGTTCCGACAACACAGGTGTGTTCATACTTTTTCCTCCTTATTCGAGCGATTGACGCAAGCGTGCATGGCGATCTTGGGTGGGAGCTTACACAACGGCTGCCGATACCCGCTCGCCTGACTGCTTTGCCGGAGCCAGCACGATTAGGACTATCCCGATGATGACAAGCACACCCACGCCCCACAGGTCTCCGCGATAACCTCCTTTCGAGAATGCCGTCACCGCCATAACAGCGGCGTGAGCGAAACACGACCATGCTGTGAAGGCGATCAGGCTGCGATTTGCCGGAGGGTTTCGCGCTGCTATCAGCAGGAAAATGCCGAGCGCGACATAGAGGCTCAGCATCATGTCAAAAGTATACATCGACTGGTTCTGGTGCCATAAAGACTCCGTCACGGGGTAAATGCCAGCCGAAAAAACCAATCCCACCGACACCAGCACAACCTTCAGCGCACGTTCTCGACGCATGATGCCCTCCTCTCTGTGGTCTTAATTACTACATAGTAGCGCGAGTGCCTAT
>Ga0181524_10002130_pt1 | contig 21152 bp, 17 predicted proteins | sample PEATcosm2014_Bin_34_FD_119761 | JGI IMG/M metagenome (GOLD analysis project Ga0181524, IMG submission 119761) | Peatland microbial communities from MTU Mesocosm Facility, Houghton, MI, USA - PEATcosm2014_Bin05_60_metaG | ecosystem: Environmental > Terrestrial > Soil > Wetlands > Peat | place... | reverse complement strand
TCCGGCCGGGTCCAGCGCCGGGGCTTGGAGGTTTACGCCGGCGCCGTACGCGACGCTGGGAACGGTGTAGTTCGTCGTGCCGCCGTCGCCTGTGTTCGAACCGATGCCCAGGCCTGCCGGTGGCGTGGACTGGATGGTCAGCATGTAATCGTTCAGCGTGTACTGCGCCACGGCGGTCATGGCCGCGTTCATCGTGAACGTGATCGCCTTCTGGCCGGAAGGCTGCGCGGCGCCGTTGAGCGTCCAATACGAGAAGGTGTATCCGGCCGGGTCCAGCGCCGGGGCTTGGAGGTTTACGCCGGCGCCGTACGCGACGCTGGGAACGGTGTAGTTCGTCGTGCCGCCGTCGCCGGTGCTCGAACCGATGGCCAGTCCGGCCGGTGGCGTGGACTGGATGCTCAGCAGGTAACCGTTCAGCGTGTACTGCGCCACGGCGGTCATGGCCGCGTTCATCGTGAACGTGATCGCCTTCTGGCCGGAAGGCTGCGCCGCGCCGTTGAGCGTCCAATACGAGAAGGTATATCCGGCCGGGTCCGTCGCCGGGGCCTGAAGGTTCACAATCGTTCCGTACGCGACAGTATCGGTGTAATTCGTCGTCCCGCCGTTGGTGGTGCTCGAAGTGATCGCGATCGCGGTCGGTGGCGCCGCCTGCACGTTCAGCGTGTAGGTGTTCAGCGTGTACTGCGCGACGGCGGTCATGGCCGCGTTCATCGTGAACGTGATCGCCTTTTGGCCGGAAGGCTGCGCCGCGCCGTTGAGCGTCCAATACGAGAAGGTGTATCCGGCCGGGTCGAACGCCGGGGCCTGAAGGTTTACACTCGTCCCGTACGCGACGCCGGGAACCGTGTAGTCCGTCGTGCCGCCGTCGCCTGTGCTCGAACCGATGCCCAGTCCGGCGGGTGGCGTGGACTGGATGGTCAGCGTGTAATCGTTCAGCGTGTACTGCGCAGCGGCCGTGGTGGCCGCGGAGATCGTGAAAGTGATGGATTTCTGCCCGGAAGTCTGCGCAACGCCGTTGAGCGTCCAAGACGAGAAAGTGTATCCGGCCGGGTCGGCCGCCGGCGCCGCCAGGTTCACCACCGTGCCGTCGGTCACACCCGAGGCCGAATAGTTCGTCGTCCCCGGATACATCCCGGTAATCCCAATTCCCTGGACCGGCGCGGAGTTCACTGTCAGCGTCCACAACTGCGGCGTGTAATCGGCCTGCAGAGTCGTGCTGGAGTGGATATTGCCGGAGACCGTCGCGCCCGAAGCCGTCCAACCTGCCGGGGCGGTCCACTGGACGAAATCGCAGGTCGTTCCGCCCGAGACGAACGTCGCCGGCGCGGTAAGACTGACGGCGGTTCCATCCGCGATGCTCGGGACGGAGTAATCCGCCGTGCCGGGATTCGTGCCGCTGATCCCGACTCCTTGGACCGGCGCGGAGTTCACAGTCAGCGTCCACAACTGCGGCGTGTAATTGGCCTGCAGAGTCGTGCTGGAGTGGATATTGCCGGATACCGTCGCGCCCGAGGCCGTCCAACCTGCCGGGGCGGTCCACTGGACGAAATCGTAGGTCGTTCCGCCTGAGACGAACGTCGCCGGCGCGGTAAGACTGACGGCGGTTCCATCCACGACGCTCGGGACGGAGTAATCCGCCGTGCCGGGATTCGTGCCGCTGATCCCGACTCCCTGGACCGGCGCGGAGTTCACCGTCAGCGTCCACAACTGCGCCGCGTAATCGGCTGTCAGCGTGGTGTTGGAAGTGATGTTGCCGGACACCGTCGCGCCCGAGGCCGTCCAGCCTGTCGGGGCGGTCCACTGGACGAAATTGTAGGTTGTTCCGCTCGAGACGAACGTCGCCGGTGCGGTAAGGCTTACGGCGGTTCCATTCGCGATGCTCGGAATGGAATAATCCGTCGTGCCTGGATTCGTGCCGGTAACCGCAGTTCCCTGGGCCGGCGATGAGTTGACGGTCAGCGTCCACGTGCTGGCGACTGCGGTCGGGGTGAAATTCGCACCCCAAACGTCACCGGAAGCAGTGTTATAGTCCGAGGACGTGCCGGTGGAGACGTTCTGAGGTGAGAACGTGTACCCGGTCCGGGCCGCGGTGAGGGTGTAGGAAGACGCGGAGGGCACATAAGGGAAGGCATAAATGCCGTTGGCATTCGTGGTGGCCGTATAGACTCCGCCCCCGGCGCGTGCGGCGGTCACGGTCGCGCCGCTGATGGCTGCTCCGGTGCTGTCGGTGACCCGCCCGCTGATGATCTCGCCGCTGCCGGCCGGATAAACGTTGTAGATGCAGAAGGCGACGATCTGCCAGTCGTAACCGCCGGCGTCGAAGTCGGGGAGGTTGTACCAGGCAGTGTCATAGCCGCCCCAGCCCAGGTTCAGGTGGTGATAAAGCGTGGAAGAATCATATCCATATCCGTCGGGGACGATCTCGTGGCCGGAGCCGTTGGAGGCGTATATGGACAGCAGGCACGGGAAGCCCGCGTCGAGGTTCGGGTTGAGCATTCCGACCAGGCCGCTTCCGATATTGTTCCCATTGCCTCCGCAGATCCCGTTGCTGAAGAAGAAGACGCTTTCCAGAGCGGGCACGATTTCGACCGGGTCTGCGCCGGAGCCGTCCGGGGCGTATTCCATATTGACGGATACGCCCGCGTCGTAACAGAGTGCGCCGATGGCCTGGCGTTGCGCAGCGGTCACACCGTTGGCCGGCACCAGCGGCATCTGGGCCCAATTGTAAGGTCCGCCGCTTCCATTGCCGCCGAGCAGGTCGGCCGTCTGCGGGTTTCCATTGACATAGATCGTAAAGCCCGCTGTCCCTACGCCTGCGGTGGGGTACTGATAAAAGCGCATCAACTGCGCCATGGCCGTCGCAACGCAGCCATCCACGTAATTGTCCGGCGTGTAATAGTTGTAACAGGTGACGCCTGCGGCGTCGCCCTGGTCCCACTGGCTTTGAGTGAGCGGAGCCACTCGAAGGTCCGACACGCTTGAGAGTCCCGGCAGCACAGCGCCTACGGTCCCTGCGACCCGGAGCTGTGCCCATTTGTGTTGCGCCTTTTGCTGGTGCGGCGGCAGGTTGCCGTCGGCCGGCTTTGCCCGCGCCAGCGCGAGCCGGGCGGGGACGTCACGCATCACCAGCGCGCCCAGCGGGTTCTTTTCGGAAGCGACGTACTGGCCGGCCGGGCTGAAGCTAAGGATCGGTTCGACGAGGTCGTCGGCCGGGACAATCACGAAGCCTGAGGGCCGGAGGTTGACCACGAAATAGAGCGGGGCGCCGGCGGCATCGGTATAAACCTCGGTGTTTTTGACCGCAGCGCCGAGCGGCGTTCTCAATCCGTGTCCAGGCTGCTTGAGCCAGCCCTGGACTGCCGTCGCCGCGTCGTTTTGGACGACCGGCTTCGCGAAAGCTGCGAGCGGCGACAGTGTCAGTGCGACGACGACGGCCGCTGCGAACCCTGCGTTCCGTAGGCGGTCAGAGCGAGTCATCTTGTTCCACTCCACCGGGCGAGGGCGCGGCGCTGGCGCGGCCTGCCATGACAAGAAACGGTCGTTCCGGATTTCGCTGGTTCAGTGGCTTGATTGCGGAGAGAAACGCGAAAAGAACTGTGAGCGCACGGCTGCACTGGACTGCAATCTCTCAGGCCATGCTGTACGGTGCGTCGCCGCAAATCCATCAACGTCTACCTCGTTGCGACAAACCCGCCTTGAGACGCAGTCGCATGGCGCAAGAGACGCCGCTGCCACTGGTACACGACGCAAATCAGTTCTAAACATGCCCCCGGTCGGATCCGGCTTGTGCTCGTCTTTGCGGAACCGCGCTCATTATATCTGATTCCGGTCAAGTTGTCCAGAGAATCCCGAATCACCAAGTAATCCTTGCGCAGTGTGTGTCTAATCCGATACAATTCATCTTAGCAGCCTCCTTTTTGGAAGCGACCCGCAAACATGGAAACCGCAAACTCCGCACGCAGACTCATTCCGGCCGGCCGCAGGGCGCTGATTCTGGCTGCGTGGCTGCTCGGCGCGGCGGCCCCGTATCTGACCGCTCAAACGCCGGCCCCGTCCGCGCCGGCGCCTCGTCCCGACGCGCAGCAGCCTTCGGGCAGTGAACCGGGACAGTATTGGTATGACCAGGCCCAGCTTCAGCAGCGCTACGGGATGACCGACGAAGCGGAGAAGTGCTACGCCAAGGCCATCGAGGCGGCCAAGGGGCCGCAGATCAAAGTGCAGGTTTTCACCAGTTGGGGCGATCTGCTGCAAAGCCAGAAAAAGCCGGCGGACGCCGCCGATAAGTTCAGCCAGGGTCTGGCGCTGGCCCAGGACCCACCGACCCGGTGGCGCCTCGGGCAATCGCTCGCCCAGGTTCTGGAAAACAGCGGCAAAACCGACGAGGCGTCCGTGCAGTACCAGGCCCTCTTGAAAACCGCCCAGCAACCCGGTCAGCGCGAATGGGCGCGGGACCGGTTGATGGACCTCTATCGGCGGCTCCAAAAAACCGACGACCTTATCCGAATTTTCCAAGACCTGGCGGCGAGCGACCCGCAGGACACTGTGGCCCTGCAGGCGTTGGTGTGGATTTATCGAGACTGGAAGCAGGACCTGCAGGCCGCGCGCGCGGAGGCCGTGAAGCTGCTGGCCATCAAGAGCGACGATGCCCAGGCGATCCTGCAGCTGGCGGACATCGAGGTGAGGCTGAAGAACACCGACCAGGCCATCGCGCTGTACGAGAAACTGGGCGGGTCCCAGCCGGCGCTGAGGGCGACCTGCTACGAGCGGATTTCCAATGCCTACTTTTTCTCCGATCAAAAAGAGAAGGGCTTCGAGTGGGCCGAGAAGGCCGCCAAGGTCGAACCGCAGAACGCGATGTCATGGATGCGCTACGGCGAAATCTGCTGCAATTACGGAGAAGCGCCGAAATCCCTGCCCGCCTACGCGAAAGCGGACGCCCTGGCGCAGACCGAAGGCGATCACGACATGATCAAGCTGCACCTGGCCAACGCCTATCGCAGCCTTAAGCGCGACGAAGAGGCGATTGCGTTCTACAAGGAGCTGGCCGCGAAGCCCAAGTCGCCGATGCGCGAGCAGGCCAAGCGCGAGTTGTTCGAGCTCTACTCGCAGCGGGGATTGCTGGACAAAGTCAAGATAGACCTGGTCGAGACGCCGGCCACGCCGCCGGCTAAATGACCGGCCCCACAAGGCGCAACATTTCCTGCGAACTCTGATCCTCGAAACCGCCCGGCTGAAACCCTCACCTGCCGACCTGTTTCGCCCATTCTTTGAGCGTCGCGGCGAGGTTCGGTTGGCCGGCGGGCCTCTTGAGAGCAAGCCGCGCGGCGAGGCCGCCGGAGACCATCCCGGCGACGGCGTCGAGCACTCCCTCGCCGCCGGCCCCATAGAAGGTGCAGACGCCGCAGACTTTCTTTCCGGCGAGGTTGACCTTCTTCAGGTAGCTCCGCACGGCGGGCGGCGGTCTGAATCCCCAGATGGGCGTCGCGATGACGATAGTCTTGCGCCCCTCGACGCTGTGCTCGCTGGTGAGGTCCGCTTCGCGTTTGAGCGTGGAGTCCCACGCGGCGCTCAGCAATCCGAGCAGGCCGGCGCGGTCCTTCGCCTCGCGGATTTCCTCGAGGTCGGCATCCAGGACCGCGGCGAGCTGCTCGGCGACTTTGCGCGTGCCGCCGGTGCGTGAGTAGTACGCGACCACGATCTGTTTCACGCTCCCCTCCTCTGCTCAACGCAAGACTTCACCGCCAGGAACGCGAAAAATATGAAAAACGATCACGTGAACCAGCGTTTTGAAGTCCGTCCTTCGTGTGTCCTTCGTAGTGAAAACCCGCGCCTCCTATGCGCCGTTCTCGTGCTCGGGCGCGGCGGCCACCCGGCTTCGGGCGAGGTCCATCAGCACCTGGTGCGTGCCGAGCAGTTCCGCCTTCGCCGCGACTCCGCCGGCCGGGTCGGCGGAGGCGCGCGGCCGGCGCTGGACGTAGGAGCCGTCGGGCTGCATGTCCCAGGCCTGGCGCCGGTCGTGGAGCGTGACCTGGACGATCGTCCAGACCATCTCGCGCAACGGGCGATCCTCGATGGGCGCGCTGATCTCGACTCGTGCGAGCAGGTTGCGGTACATCCAGTCGGCCGAGCCGAGGTAGAAATCCCCCAGAAGCGGATCGGCGTTGCCGTTGCGGAAGTAGATGACGCGCGAGTGTTCGAGGAACCGGCCGATGACGGAGATGACCCGGATGTTCTCGCTCACGCCGGCGACGCCCGGCCGCAGGCAGCAGAAGCCGCGGATGATGAGGTCAATCTTCACGCCCGCCTGCGAGGCGCGGTAGAGCGCCCGGCAGATGGTGCGCTCCTCGAGCGCGTTGCACTTGACGATGATCTGCGCCGGCCGGCCGGCTTTGGCGTGTTCCGCCTCGCGCTCGATCATCGCGAGGAACCGGTCGCGCATGCCCAGCGGCGCGACGAGCAGCTTGCGGTACTCTCGCTTCAGCGACCGCCCCGTGAGGTAATTGAAAAGCTCCACCACGTCCTCGGTGAAGTCGGTCTTGCAGGTCATCAGGCTCAGGTCGGTGTAAGTGCGCGCGGTCTGCGCGTGGTAATTCCCGGTGCCGACGTGGACGTAGCAGCGCACGCCTTCGGGCTCCTGCCGAACGACCAGGGCAGCCTTCGCGTGCGTCTTGAGCCCGACGATGCCGTACACGACGTGGACGCCGGCCTTCTCGAGCGCCTGCGCCCAGTAGATGTTGCGCTCCTCCTCGAACCGCGCCTTGAGCTCCACCAGGCAGACGATCTGCTTGCCGGACTCGGCCGCCCGGATGAGCTGCTGAATCAGCGGGCTCTCGGCGCCGGCGCGGTAGACGGTCATCTTGATCGCGAGGACCTTCGGGTCCTCGGCGGCCGAGCGGATGAAGCGCTCGACGCTGGTCTCGAAGTCGTCGTAAGGGTGATGGACGAGCAGGTCGCCGGCGCGGATGAGGGTGAAGATGTCGGCCTCGGCGTTGTCGAGCGCGGGCGGGACGAGCGGCGTCCACGGCTCGTAGCGCAGCTTCGGCAGGTTGATCTCGGCGATCGGCCGGACCCAGGCGAAATCAATCACCTCGGTCAGGTCGTACACGTCCTGCTCGGTCAACTGGAGCTCGTCGAGGAGGAACCGGAGCATGCGCGGGCTGGGATTCGGCGCGCATTCGAGCCGGACCGCGCTCTCGAACCGGCGGCGGCGGATTTCGTCCTCGACCATCTCGAGCAGGTCGTCGGCGTCCTCCTCGTCACGCTCGACGTCGGCGTTGCGCGTGATCCGGAACGTCATCACGTCCATGATCTCCATGTCCGGGAAGAGGTCCTTGAGATTGTGGCGAATGAGCTCGATGAGCGAGATGAGCCGGTGCGCGCCGGGCTCGCCCGCGTCCACGCGCACCCACGGCGGCAGCACCTGCGGCACTTTGACGCGCGCGAAAAGTTCGCCCTCGCGGTCCGGGTGGCGCAGCGTTACCCCGAGCGAGACGGAGAGGTTGGAGATGAACGGGAACGGATGGCCCGGATCCACCGCCAGCGGCGTGAGGACCGGGAAGACGCTGGTCTTGAAGAACGTCTCGGCCGAGGCGAGCTCGGGCGCGCTGAGCTCCTCCCATTTCAGCAGGTGGATGCCCGCCTCCGCGAGTTTCGGGCGCAGGACTTTCGAGAAGCACTCGGCCTGCTGCGCGATCATCGGCAGCAGTTGATGGCGGAACGCCGCGAGGAGTTCGTGCGCCGGCACGCCCTCGGGCGTGCGCGGCAGGGCGCCCTCCTCAATGCGGCGCTTCACCCAGCCGACGCGCTTCATGAAGAACTCGTCGAGGTTCGACGCGCAGATGCCGAGAAACTTCAGCCGCTCGAGCAGCGGTGTGCGCTCGTCGAGCGCCTCGTGCAGCACGCGCCGGTGGAACTCCAGCCAGCTCAAGTCGCGGTTGAGGAACTCCGCCGGCGGAGCGGCCGGGAGCGCGCCGGGCGTCTGCGGCCCGCTCGCCGCAACGGAGAGCAGCGCGCCCGTCCGCGCCGGGTTGCCCGCCTGCGGCTGATCCGGTTCCAGGAGCGGGTTCATGCGATGCTTTCGCCTTCTTCGCTTGTCAGAAGCAGGTCCCATCGTCCGCCATTCTGCAAGGTGAAGGTTAGGAAAGGATGGCTGCCCCGTAAAAAATCAGTATAGATTGCCGGGCAGGCGGACGCAAGGCGAAAGCGGATGATCTTTAAAACATGCGCGCGTGGACTTCAGGCGGGCGGTTTGGTAAGGTTGCGGGACGGAGGACGATGGACGACGGACGATTGACGATGGACGATAGACGATAGATGCTCGTCCATGGTCCATCGTCAATCGTCCCCTCAACCGGAGGCCGCGCATGAAATACCACAAGCAATTCCGCGTCAAGCCGGGCGCGCGGGTGAGACTGAAAGAGCATGACCCGGACGATACCGGCGGCCTGCGCGACAAGTCCGAGGCCGAAAAGCCGATGCAGAAGAACCTCGAACGGCTGTCGGACTTGCAGTATCTGCTCTATGCGGAGGGCCGGCGCGCCATCCTCGTCGTGCTCCAAGCGATGGACGCGGGCGGCAAAGACGGCACGGTCCGGCATGTGATGTCGGGCCTGAACCCGCAAAGCTGCCGTGTGACGTCGTTCAAGGTCCCGTCGGCGACGGAACTGGCGCACGACTTCCTCTGGCGCATCCACGCCGCCATGCCGGCGAAGGGCGAGATCGGCATCTTCAACCGGTCGCATTACGAGGACGTCCTCGTCGCGCGCGTGCATGGCCTCGTCAGCGGGAAAGTCTGGCGCGCCCGCTACGGCCAGATCAACCGGTTCGAGGAAATCCTTTCGGAGAACGACATCCGCATCCTGAAATTCTTCCTCCACATCAGCAAGGCCGAGCAGCGCAAGCGGCTGGAGGAGCGACTGAAGGACCCGTCGAAGGAGTGGAAGATTTCGCGCGCCGACCTGGCGGAGCGCACGCGGTGGGGCGCGTACGTCGAGGCTTATGAGGAGGCGCTCAGCCGCTGTAGCACCGAGGGGGCGCCGTGGTTCATCATCCCGGCCAACCACAAATGGTTCCGCAACCTCGCCGTCTCACAGATCATCGTCGAGGCGCTCGAGGACATGGACATGAAGTTCCCGCCGCCGTCTTTCGACGTGTCGAAAGTGCGGCTGCGGTGAGACGCCGGCCGCGTCAGTCGCCGCGTTCCCGCATCGGTCACGGCGGCGCGACGGGATAGGGACTGCTCTGGGCGATCTTCGACAGGGCGCGGTCGCGGACGGTCGAGTCGCCGATCGTCTGCGCCACGGCGACCGCCTGCGGCACCCAGCCGTCCTCGGCGAGCCGCCCGGAGCATTGGTAGGCGGCCTGGTCGCGCGCGGGCGAGACGCTCATCGCGCCGAGGCAGTTGAGCAGGACGCGGCTATCGCCGGCCTGCGCGCCGAGCCAGGCAACCTCAGCCAGGGCCTGGTCGCGTGTGGCGACGTCGCTGATCGCGGCGGCGGCCTCAAAGCGGCTTACGAGTTCGGGCGCGCTGCCCGCCATGGGGCCGCGCTGATCGCGATGCGAGGCGCAGCCCGTGAGCAGGGCCGCGATACCGGCGAGCGCCAGACACAAGGTCGCGGTACGCATGGATGGACTCCTTCTTCATTCCGAGTTCTTACTTCCCGTTCCGCTGGGTCCTTCGACGACGAGTTTTCGCTACCAGCAGCAGCCGCACCGCGTTCGTGCCGATGTCCATGAAGCCGACGATCCGGCCGTCGGACAATGTCGTCTCAGGCGGCATAGTCATCCACCCCTTCGCGGTTCAGTTCAGGACAATCGAACGACCTTCGCACTGCCGCACTTCGGACACTTCATCATTGACCAAAAATGTTCCCAAGGCATCCAGATCCAGCAGGCTAAGATATAGAGGAGGATCCGAAGGAGAATACGCCCAATCCCTTCTAACCTGCAACGTATTGCCGGTCCTGCGTACCCGCAATCCGGACAGCCGTAACGCGGCTGGTATTCCTTGCCCTGTTCGGGTTTAGAGTTGGGCCCTCGTCCATCTTGGGCCATATCAGCCACCATCGGAGTTCTTACGTCAGCCGCCATTCGATCACGAGCTCTCGGCTGAAGGTTTTCTCGAACAGGTCGCCCTTCTTCAGCGCCTCGCGCTGCTCCTCCTCGGCGGGCTGCGGGACGAGGCAGTACACGCTGACCTGGTTCTTTCCGATCGCGCAGGTCGCGTCCTTCACGATTCCCTGGCGCGTGCGGTCGAGGCCGTCGGCGACGCGCAGGATCGCGGCGAGCCGCCGCACGACGCGCTGGTCCGGGGCGCTCAGGGCCGCAAACGCCTCGTGCTTCTGCGTCGGCAGTCCGCGCCGGTGATAGCGCGCCACGCAGCCGATGATCTCGCGCTCGCGCCGCTCGAACGGCAGGTCCGGCGTCGTCAGGATCGCCTCCGCCGCGAGCCGCTGAAAACCCTTGAGATCGCCGCTCTTCATGCGCTTCCCCTCAGTGTTCGCGCAGCGCAACTTCCAGTTTAGTCGGCGGTGAAAGAGAATGCAACGACACGTCGAAGGGGCACGAAAAAGGAGTTACGGCAAAAACGAAGGACGAGGAGGACGAACCTACGGCGCGGCGGATTCTTTTACGGCCACGATAAGTTCAACGACGACGGCGACGAGTTCCAGGGCGAGGATGACGACGATCCACGCCTCGATGATGAATTCCTTGCGGAAGTAGGCGTATTCGCTGAGGCGGTCGTTGGCGGATTCGTAAAGGTCCTCGAAAATCTCGATCTGGTCGTCCAGGGCGATGTAGCGGTCGGGCAGTTCGGCGCACCAGAGCAGCAGTTCGGCGTAGACTTTGCGGACGTTGCCGGTGAGCTGCGCCGGGACTTTGGAGAGGTAGAGGTCGAGCCGCGTGAGCCGCACCCGGCGCAGGGCGGTGAGCCGGACCATCCGGTTTGCGTCGGGCCAGCGCTTGAGGTCGGCGGCGTTGACCTGGTGGGTGAGCGACAGGTCCTGCTCGACGCGCGGCCAGTCCTCACGGATTTCGCGTTCGAGGCGGCGCATCTCGCCTTCGTAGAAGGCGAAGTGGACGAGCGCGGTCAGGATTTCGTCCATCCGGTCGGGCGCGCCGAGCACGAGCGCGCGGCCCGGTCGCCAAAGGACGCGGTCGTTGCGGAGCGTCAGGTCAATCGGCTGGACGGCGAACGGATCGCCGGGCGGCGCCTGCATCCAGTCCTCGCCGCGCTTCTGCTGCTCGTACGGCGTATTCGTCGAGCCGCTCGGCAGGAAGAGAAAATGGAAATCGTCGAACGGCTCGGCCGAGTCGGCCGCGGGCGGAAGCTGGTCGAGCGGGATCGTCTCCGCGACGGCGACGCGGTCATACGGATCGCGGAACCGGGCGAGGATTCTCGCTCCCGGCGGCGCGGCCGGCAGAAACCGGATGCGCAGCGCCACGGACGATTGTGGAATGCGGACTGCGGATTGCGGATTGATTTCGGAAGGCGGACTGACAGGAGATGGATTATTTTCGTTCATTCCGCACTCCGCAATAGCCGTTCTCATTCTTCCGGCTTCTTCGCCGGGAACTGCGCGAAGGGCGGCTCGACGTCCTGAATCTCCGGCGGCAGGACGAATGGCGTGCCGTCTTCGAGGATCGGGCCGGACAGCGACAGGAGGAACAGGGTCTCCTTGTCCATGACGAAGCACGACTTGAGATAATCGCCGGTGAGGTGCTCCATCCATATATTGCCGAGGCGGTTTTCGATGGCGCGGTCAAGGTCCTCGGCGCGCATCTCGGCGGGACGGAGCCAGTCGCTGGCGACGAGGAATCCCCATGAGCCGAGGAACGAGGGGATGAGCGCGCGGTAGCTGTGGACTTCGGGAAAGACGGTGCGCAGCGTGCGCGCGAGCGCGGCGTGCGGGCGGTCGTCGGCGAAGGAGAACTCCAGCGCCTGCACCGCGACGATGCCGTCGGGCTTGAGGCGCTTGCGGAGGAGTTCGTAGAACTGCCGCGTGTAGAGCTTCTCGGCCGGGCCGTTTTCGAGCATGTCCACCACGTCCACGATCACCACGTCGTAGCGCTGGTTTTCGCCCTCGACGAAGGCGCGGCCGTCGGCGTGGACGAGCCGCGCGCGCGGGTCCTGGAAGGCGCCCTGGTGCCAGGCGGGCAGGTGCTCGCGGCAGAGCGCGACGACTTCCGGATCAATGTCCACCATCGTTGCGGAGCGCACGGCGCCGTGGGCGAGGACTTCGCGCAACGCGGCGCCCTCGCCGCCGCCGATGATGAGCACGTCGCGCGGCTCGGGCGAGCGCAGCATCGCCGGCTGCACGAGCAGTTCGTGGTAGAGCGCTTCGTCGTCGGCGGAACTCTGGATGGCGCCGTCGAGCATCAGCACGCGGCCGTAGTTGTACGTGTCGCCGATCTGCACGGTCTGGAAAGCGGTCTTGCCCGCGTACTGGATCGCCTTGCAGCGATAGGTGTAGCGGTCGAACAGGTCGGAATCCTCGACGAGGACGAGCTGCCCGAAGCCGACTTCCTGCGGCGTGTACGGCTCGACGTAGAACCGGTCCGGCGGCAGCGCCGGGAGCGGATAAGGACGCGGAAGAGGCGGCCGCGAGGCATTGGGCTGTGTGGGCATGCGTCAACCTTCCCTTGGTCCGGAGTTTTCACTTTTCAGGCACAAGACTCCAGGAACGGCGGAAAGAGGCTTGTGTCCTCGGCGGGCTGACTCCGTATTGTGTTGTTCTCGGCGCTTTGGCGCCCGGGTGATTCACGATCACGCCGGGTCAGCCGTGCGCGGCCCGCCCCTCGTCCTGGGCCTCTTCGCGCCGGATCAAACTGCGGACGTGGCTGTGCGCCGGGCGCAGATAATCGCGCAGGACGGCGTCGAAGGGCTCCGGCCGGCAGCGCAGGCCGCAGGTGAAGAGGTCCACGAAACAGGCGTTGTGCTCCGGATAAGTGTGGATGCTGGCGTGGCTTTCGGAAAGCAGGCAGAGGAGCGTGTAGCCGTACGGCGGATAGACGTGGTCGGAGCTGCCCATGAGCGTGGCGCCGCTGGCGGCGACGGCGCGCTCGAATGCCGCCTTGAGCCCGGCCAGGTCCCGCAGGCGGTGCGGATCGCAGCCGAGATATGAGGCCAGGAAGTGCCGGCCGACGAAATCGAACACCTCGGCGGAGGCCGCCGGTTCCACCCGAGGCGGCGCTGAGAGATGAGCGCGAGTCGCATTCAATGGATCCATCCTCCGTCTTCCTGAAACGGGCACATTATACTCCGCCGCGCGACGCGCGGGCAAATTTAGCATCCGTAAAGCGTTCATTTCACCAGTGGTGGCGCGGGCGGGAGAGGTTACACCGGTCGGTGCGCAATGAGGAAATGCTCGGCGGGGACAGCCGGCGGAATCAACGTTTTCCAATCCGCGCCCCGGCAGCAGTCACCGCAGGCAGGCTGCGGCGGCTTTCGCTGTCATAAAATAATTCGGGCGCCTTCCCGAGTGGAAAGGCGCCCGATGAACGGCGAGTGACAACTTCGTCTATCTCGCGCGGAGCTTGCTCTTGACCTTCAGCTTCAGGGCCTTGGTCACGGTCTTGCGGCGCTCCCGGACCTGCTGGAGCTTGCGGCGTCGTTTTTGCTCGCTGGGTTTCTCGTAGTAGGAGGCGCGCTTAATCTCTCGCCGAAGGCCCTCCTTCTCGCAGATGCGCTTGAACTGCTTGAGCGCGCGCTCGATGGAGTCGCCTTCGCGGACGACGATCTTAGCCAAAAAATTCTCACCTCGATTCTGATCTTGCGTGATGACGACGGACGATTGCCGATGGACGAGAGACGATGGACTCGTGCGCCTGACCGGTCATGCACGGCCCATCGTCGCCGCGGCCCGTTCTAGTACGGCACTTCCCAGAGATCGTTAAGCACTTCGGTCGGAGCGAACGTTCTGGGATACGGGATCAATATCAGGTTGTATTTATTCTTGATCTGCGAGGTGGTGTTTTCATCGCAGAAATCCAGTTCGGGGAAACGCACGCCGATCCAATTGAGCGGATAGCGCAGGAAGAGGTTCATCGGCAGCATGACGGTGTTGACGGCGAAGCCGATCGCATGTTTCGGGCTGACGTGGGCGCTGACGTCGAGGAAGACAAGGCCGACCTCGCCGCCGATGTCCGCCCAGTGGCCTTCCTGGATATTGTCGCGGATGGGGAATCCCGCAAAGAGCGGCGCGCGGCGGTTCGGGTCGAAGAGCGTGGTGGTGCCGAGGATCGGCTCGAACCGGCGGCTGCGGTAGTACGCCCAGCCGAGACCGCCTTCGCTCTGGACTTCATGGTAGAACCCGAAGCCGCGGTTGCGCCAACCGAGCTTCATTACGTCGTTGAACAGGAAACCGGTCTGCAGGATCTTCGTCGGCTGGATGACGATGCCGATGGACTCCTGCGCGCCGACCTCCACGCTGACAATATCGAGCAGCGACAGCCCCCAGTCCATCCACGTGATGCCGAAGCGCTTGGGATAGGACCAGCTATCCACTTCGTCGCTGTAGCTCTTGTAAGGGCGGCTCACCTCGCATCCGGAAAAAACCATGACGCATAATGCCATCGCGCCGGCCAGCCGGAGAGCTTTCATCGTGCTTTCCCCTTCGACAGAACGAAATAGGGCGCCGACCCGTTCGATGCCGTTGCCCGCCACGCGGCGGGCCATGCACCGCGTCAGATTCTAGCATCGCCAAACCGCGCCCGTCAAGAGAAAAACCGTGTAAAGTGAAAAACGGGAAATGGACGGCCCTGCGGCGGCGCGGCGGCCACTCGCCCCGGTGCACATTTTCCATTTTGCGCTTTGCATTCGGCGCTGCGCCGGGTTAGACTTCTTCATAGCAAGGTTTTGTGGCCGCTCAAGGAGTCCATGCCGGGCTGAGAACGGAGGAGATGCGATGGAACGGACGAAACAATTGACGGTTTCGCTGCCGAACAAGCCGGGGGCGCTCGCGAAGGTCTGCCGCGCGCTCGCCGACGGCGACGTGAATATTATGGCGATCTCGGTGGTGGACGCCACGGAAACGTGCCTGGTGCGCATGATCGTGGACGACGCACGGTCGGGCGCGAAGGTGCTCGGGGACCTGAAGCTCGAAGTGGTCGAGACGCCGGTGCGCCTGATCGAGCTGCCGAACAAGGTGGGCGCGCTGGCCGAGATGATGGAGCGCCTGGCGCAGCGGAAGGTGAACGTGGATTTCGTGTACGGCAGCGTGGCGCCGGGCGCGAATGATTCTGTCCTGGTGATGGAAGCCCGGTCGGCGAAATGACGACGGAGTGAAAACGGAAGGCTGATTAGCGACCCCTCGGCATTTTCGACTTTGCGCCTTTCACTTTCCGCCCTCGGTTTCATTTCCATTTCGACTCGTCGAGCGCCTCGCCGAACGCCGCCAGCAGCCGAGCGTTGTCGGCGGCCGTACGGACGGAGACTCGCGCGAAGCGTCCGTCGAGACCGCGGTAACCTGCCACGTTGCGGATAAGCACCTTCTGTTTGAGCAGGCGCTCGCAGAGCTGCATGGCGTTCAGGCCCGGCCGCGTGGTCTTCAGCAACAGGAAGTTCGCCTGCGAGCGGAAGACGCGGATGCCCGCCATTCGCGAGAGTTCATCGCGCACGCGCTCGCGCTCGGCGATGACCGGCTGCCGCAGCGCGGGCGCCTCCTGCGGGCCGGCCAGCAGGGCTTCAGCCGCGCGGAGCGTCGGCGCGCCGACCGCGTTCGGCTCGCGCGCGGCCTGAATCTGCTCAATCAGCGTCCGCCCTGCGAACAGGAAGGCCAACGGCAGTCCGGCCAAGCCGTAGATCGCCGTGGGCGAGCGGAGCACGATGACGTTTGCCGGCAGCGGCGCGCCCAGCAGCGACGCGCCGAGCGCTTCCGGGACGAACTCCACGAACGTTTCGTCCACCACGAAGGCGACGCCGGAGAATTTCTTCGCCAGCGCGCGGATTGCGTCCGCCGGCGCCGCGACGCCGGTCGGGTCGCTCGGGTTGCCGAGGAACACCATGTCCGTGCCGCTGAGGCGCATCTCGACCTGCGCCGGGTCGAGCGCGAACTCCTTCGCCTCGGAGCAGAGCACGCCTTCGGATTCCGCGCCGGCGTAATCGCTCGCGCGCCAGTAATCGGTGCAGCAGGGCGCGGGCATCACCACGCGCCGGGGCCGCAGCCCGCGAGGGATCGCGTAAAGGAACTCACTGACGCCGTTGCCGACGCGCACCTCGTCGGGCGAGACTCCGTAGACCTCCGCCGCCCGCTGACGCAGCTTCCGCGCCTCGGGGTCCGGCGGGTGCGAAAGGCACTCGATGGAGTCCTGGAGCGCCTGCCGCAGCGTCTCCGCCATCGGCGCCGGGGTGACGTTCGCGCTGAAATCCAGGACGCTCTCCCGGCTCAGCGCTTCCGCCGGCGCGCCGACCGCATCGCCGTCACTCATTCCCGCCACGCGCGCCTCCTGGACACACCCGCTTTAACCACCAAGGCACCAAGCCACCAAGAACGGCTGCGGCTACTAGAGGATAACAGGATCAGGGACAGGGAACAAAGATGATTTCTCCAGCGCCCGCAGCGCGGCAGCCGAAAGTCGCCCAAACTGCCACGCTGAGCGCCAGCCCTTCGGCCGTGAACCCAGGGCCGAACGGCGATGCATCTCACACGCGGCGCACGATCAAAGTCCCGCGTGTGAGATTCCTCGCTTCGCTCGGAATGACTTTCTTAGCCTCGAGGTTCTATTGAATCCGTTTCCTCTTGGTGCCTTTGTGCCTTGGTGGTGAAGCCGTTCAGCCGTTTTTCTCGAACACGAACTCGCCTTTTTTCCAGTCCACGCGGATCTTGTCGCCGTTGCGGATATCGCCGCGGAGCAGGCGCATGGCCAGTTCATTCTGGATGCTCTGCTGGATCACGCGCTTGAGCGGCCGCGCGCCGAAGACCGGGTCGAAGCCTTCCTTGGCGATGCGCTTCTTCGCCTCGCCGGTCAGCTCGATCTCGAGGTTGCGGTCGGCGAGCAGCCGCCGCAGCGACTGGAGTTGAATGTCCACGATCCTCTCGATCTGCTCGAGCGTGAGCGCGTGGAAGATGATGATGTCGTCCACGCGGTTGAGGAACTCGGGGCGGAACTGTGCGCGGACCATCTGGCGCACCGATTCCTCGAGCGCCTCGGTCACGCGCCCGCCCGCCTCCTGGATCTGGTGGCTGCCGATGTTGCTGGTCATGATGATCAGCGTGTTTTTGAAATCCACCGTGCGCCCGTGGCCGTCGGTCAGGCGTCCCTCGTCGAGCACTTGAAGGAGCACGTTGAAGACGTCGTTGTGCGCCTTCTCGATCTCGTCGAAGAGGATCACCGAATACGGGCGGCGGCGGACCGCCTCGGTGAGCTGGCCGCCCTCGTCGTAGCCGACGTAGCCCGGCGGCGCGCCGATCAGCCGCGAGACGGTGTGCTTCTCCATGTACTCGGACATGTCGATGCGGACCATCGCTTGCTCGGTGTCGAAGAGGAACTCGGCCAGCGCCCGGGCGAGCTCGGTCTTGCCGACGCCGGTCGGGCCGAGGAACATGAACGAGCCGATCGGCCGGCCCGGGTCCTGCAGGCCGGCGCGCGCGCGGCGGATGGCGTTGCTCACCGCGGCGATCGCCTCTTCCTGGCCGACCACGCGTTCGGAGAGGCGCTCCTCCATTTTCAGCAGCCGGTCCTTCTCGCTCTCGAGCATCCGGCTGACGGGGATGTGCGTCCAACTGCTCACCACCTGCGCGATGTCCTCCTCGTCCACTTCCTCCTTGAGCATCTTGCGGTCTTTTTGGAGCTCGAGCAGGCGGCGGTTCTCCTCCTCGATGGACTTCTCGAGCGCGGGGATCACGCTGTAGCGAAGTTCGCTGACGCGCTGCAGGTTGCCGTGGCGCTGTTCGCGCTCGGCCTCCGTGCGCGTGGATTCGAGCTTCTCCTTCGCCTGGCGGATCTTCTTGATCGCGGCCTTTTCATTCTCCCAGTGCGCGCGGAGCAGGATGGATTTCTCCTTCAGCTCGGCGAGTTCCTGCTCGACCTTCGCGCGGCGCTCGCGCGAGGCGGGGTCCTTCTCGCGCGTGAGCGCCTGCCGTTCGATCTCCAACTGCATCCGCCGGCGCTCGGTCTGGTCGAGCTCCACCGGCAGGCTGTCCATCTCCATCCGCAGGCGCGAGGCCGCCTCGTCCACCAGGTCAATCGCCTTGTCGGGCAGGAATCGGTCGGTGATGTAGCGCTCGGAGAGCGTGGCCGCCGCGACGAGGGCGGAATCCTGGATGCGGACTCCGTGGTGGACCTCGTAGCGTTCCTTGAGCCCGCGCAGGATGGCGATCGTGTCAGGGATGGAGGGCTCGCCGACGAGGACCGGCTGGAAGCGCCGTTCGAGCGCGGCGTCCTTTTCGATGTGCTTGCGGTATTCGTCGAGCGTCGTCGCGCCGACGCAGCGCAGCTCGCCGCGCGCCAGGGCCGGCTTGAGCAGGTTCGCCGCGTCGGCGGCGCCTTCGGCCGCGCCCGCGCCGACCACCATGTGCAACTCGTCAATGAACAGGATCACCGAGCCTTCCGCCTCGGTGATCGCCTTGAGGACGGCTTTCAGGCGGTCCTCGAACTCGCCGCGGAACTTGGTGCCTGCGATCAGCGCGCCCAGGTCGAGCGCGAGCACTCGCCGGTTCTTCAGTCCTTCGGGCACGTCGCCCTCGACGATGCGCCGCGCGAGCCCTTCGACGATCGCGGTCTTGCCGACGCCGGGATCGCCGATCAGCACGGGGTTGTTCTTCGTGCGGCGGCTGAGCACCTGCATCACGCGGCGGATCTCCTCGTCGCGGCCGATCACCGGATCGAGCTTGCCGCCGCGCGCGGCGGCGGTCAAATCGCGGCAGTAGCGTTCGAGCGCCTGGTACTTGCCTTCCGGCTCCTGGTCGGTCACGCGCTGCGTCCCGCGGACGGTCTTAAGGACCGTCAGGATATTCGCGCGCGTGAGGCCGGCCTCCTTCAGGATGGTCTTCGTCGCGCCATCACCCTCGGCCGCCGCGAGCAGGAGGTGCTCGGCGCTGACGTACTCATCCTTGAGCGCCTGCGCCTCTTTCCAGGCCGTCTCGAGCAGCTTGCTCAACCGCGGCGAGGCGTAGATATCGCCGCCGGAGACCTTCGGGACCGTGTCGAGCGCGTCCTCGAGCCGGCGTTCGAGCTGGTCCGCCGAAGCGCCCGCGCGCTGGAGGATGGGCGGCACCACGCCGTCCTTCTGGCGCACGAGCGCCAGCAGCAGATGTTCCGGCGTCAGCTCCTGCTGCCCGCGCTCGCGCGCGATATCCTGCGCCGCCTGCAGCGCCTCCTGAGATTTGATCGTCAAACGGTCCGGTCGAAAAGCCATGGGCACCTCCATCCTTTGCATAGCGCCCCGCTGCAAGGACAACTGTCATGTTACAAGAAACAATCCGAGCGTTCAAGGCATAGCGCGGGCAGGCAAGAACGCGAGCTTAGACCCGAAGCAGGAAGTATTCAGGGCGGCTCCGGGCTAATCCCACGAGCCGGACAAGGCGAGCCAGAGCGCGAAGACGGGGCCGGGCCAGGCCAAGAGCAACGCCCAGAGCGCGGCCCAGAAGAGGGCGTTGCAGAGCGCCAGGACGAGCACGGGACTGGTGACCTCTCCTGGCGAAAAAACGTAGTCGGGCTCCACGCCTCGCCTGTCAATTGAGGTTACGATTGTCACGCCCGGGAAAGCGCTGACGTCCAGCCCTCTGATGATGTAGGTCAACCCAGGCAGGGTTGGCGGCCTGTCGCTCTGGTGGGACGCCCAACTGCCCAGCGAGGTCAGGATCCCGAACGCGGCGCCGATGATGACGCCGATGAGCGCCGCGCGCAGGCTTTGACGCAGCAGGGATTTCGCGGACGGGGGCCGCAATCGTGGATTTCTATTCATTTCCTGAGCCGGCGGCAACTCTTTTTTCTGCAGAGGCGGCAGCGTTCTTCGGCGCACCACTGGCAGAAGAAGCAGTCCTTGCAGTTGTGCTTCTTCGGCGCCGCGGCATGCGGCCCTGGGACGTAAATCCTCCCGAGCCCGCCGGGAACCGGTTTGTAAGGCATCGCGCGCCCTTTCACTTCATTCTCGATTATAGCTTGTCTCGTGCGCGTTGCCAACGCTAAGCGGAAGGTGTCCGACTCCTTGACGGGGAGCCTTCGCGAAGATAGCATGGAAACGTTCGGCAAGGAGAGGCCATGCAGATTCGAGGACGGGCGAAGGACAGGCATGGCCGCGTCTGGCAAGGGGTTGTGATCCGCTGGGACGAAGCCGAGGATCAGGATTTCCGCTTCTGGTATGAGAACCTGACTCCGGCGCAGCGCGTGAACACGGTGGACGACTGCACGCGCAGCGTCCTGAAGACCCGAGGCATCAATGGCCCACAGAGACTACGAAGAGTTTGTCGCGTCATTGAACGCAAGAGGCGCGCGGTATCTCATCGCCGGTGCGCACGCGCTGGGATACCACGCGCGGCCAAGGGCCACGAAGGACTTTGACATCTTTTATGATCCTTCTCCGGCGAACGCCCGAAAGGTCCTGGCGGCCATTCGCGATTTTTTTGGCGGCGCCGACCTGGGGTTCACGCTCGAAGATCTCGTCAACCCGAAGATTGTGGTCCAGTTAGGCGTCGCTCCTGTCCGAATAGACTTGATCGCTGGGCCGGCCGGCATCGCGGATTTCGGCCCCGCGTGGCGGAGACGAGTGGACGACGTGTTCGGCGGGGTTGACGCCCACTATTTGTCCCTCGCCGACCTGATCGCTTCCAAGCAGGCCGCAGGCCGTCTGCAGGACAAGGCCGATTTGCGCACGCTCCGGCGTGCCGCGCGACGCAAGCTGAAAAGATGAGCGCCGGGAAAAGGGGAACCGGGCGCTTCAAAACGAGCGGGGTTTCTTCGAACTATGGCGAGGACGCGCGCGACCAGTTGCGGCTGCGCCTCGTTGGCAGCGCCGCCGCGAAATCCGATGTGATCATTCGCACAGCGGGCTCGGCCAGCGGACGTCAATGGTCTTGAGCCGTCCGATCTGCGAGCCTTCCTTCCGGGTGATCGCCAGCAGGGTGGTGGTCTTCTGGGCGGTGGTGATTTCGGCCAGCGAGCGCGGGCCGGCCGGCGTCTGGCCCCACTGCACGCGCGGGCCGCTATCGAGG
>Ga0181524_10002128_pt1 | contig 21154 bp, 20 predicted proteins | sample PEATcosm2014_Bin_34_FD_119761 | JGI IMG/M metagenome (GOLD analysis project Ga0181524, IMG submission 119761) | Peatland microbial communities from MTU Mesocosm Facility, Houghton, MI, USA - PEATcosm2014_Bin05_60_metaG | ecosystem: Environmental > Terrestrial > Soil > Wetlands > Peat | place... | reverse complement strand
GACTATTCCGTCTTCCGCGCCGTCAAGGAACTTCTTTACGTCCCGCTCTCGTTCGATGCCCGCTACCGCGCCAAGGAAATCATTGACGCGTTCGTGTATCGCGCGTCCAAAGGCATGACGGCCAGTGCGCTCGCGGCTGTGGGGCGATTAGTTGTGTTGCCGATGGTGACTTTCCCCGCCGTGATTGCCGCTGCTTTGCTGGGCTGGCTGGGCGTGGTGACTCAGCTCACTCGGTCGCACGAGCGCCCATCCGTCAAGGAGGCACCCTTGGCTAACGGCCCCTGACCAGGGGCTGGCAACGCAGGGTCAGCCAAGCGCCCTCCGCACTTCTCGAGGTAGCCGATAAGCCCCCGATCAGAGCCACTACTCCGAGTTTCAATTCGAGCCCGCGCCGCCCGCGGAAGGCGTATGGGGTTCCAGCCGCACTTCGCCTGGTTTTAGCTCGGATGGTTTGCCTGAATCCAGGAGTGTGTCTTCCCCGCTCTCATCTTTCATGACGAACCACCGGCCATCAAAAAGCCACCCAAGCTTCCTTTCTACGCCCATGTCTTCGACACACAGAACGTCGATCAAACATTTCATTGATTGGCATCCGGAATTCCTTTTCTAGCTGTTCGGCATTATCGCCTTGCTGCACGTCCGATCAACTTCTGGATTATTTTGACCTTCGCCCGGCATCAGTTCAGCGACTGGCCGTATGTAAATTCGTGATAACGTGGTCACGCAGCTTTGTCAACAATGCGCCGCGCTTCGGGACTCGCGGGTATCGAGGCTCGCATCCTAGCGATGGAACGGAGTGCGCGAGTATGGGCTTGTGGCTCGGCCGCTCTCACGGTAATCGGAGAGGCGCAGGTGACCCCATGACGACGCCGGTTTCCTCGAAGGCGCTTGTCTCGATGACCGGCAACCTCCGCATTGTTCGCCCTTCCGGAGTCAACGGGCATTTACGAGCCTTCTCGCTGGTGTTGCGGCGGGTGACCTTGACGCCGTCGCAGATCGGGCCAAACGTCTGCCGAGGAAGGAAGGTATCAATGCGGGCGCTCCTGGGCGTCTTAACGGTCATGATGTGGTCAACGTAAGCACTCGCGACGTCGGCGATGGGCGTGCGGGTTGGCAGAGGCAGTCCATTGCCTCGGAGAAGAGAAGACTCGATCTTGCGGACTTTCTCCTTGGCAAGCTGGTAGGAATCGGTGCGGAGAGAGATACGGCGCTCTCGGCCACCGATGCGATAGACGGCGTAGAAAGTCCCGTTGCGTTGAATGAGCCCGGCCACAAACGGCTCCTTCCGAAAAGGGTTCTGTGGTCGGGTCCCTTTTTCGGCTCGTACTGTACAAAGTACTGTACAAGGGCCGTTTTCGGCCAACGAAAAAGGGACCTGCATTGCTGCAAGTCCCTTCATCGCAATTGGTAGCGGGGGCCTGCTACATTCTGAATACGCGACTTCGCAACTTACAGGCACGGCGATACTTTACGACTACTCCCGCATCCGTGGCCGCGTAGCTTAAACTCCGTTCTGTCCTCGGGACGGTGTGGAACAGCAATAGAACATCTTCTGCTGGTCCGCTCAGACGGTCAAAGCGCGTGCCCGACAGCCTATCGTAACGACATAGTGAAAGTTACGGAATGTACGATGTCATGCGGTCCCCGTGAGCCCACGTCTGCGAAGTGTGGCATCATCCCCCTCCGTCTCCGGTAGCGTCAAGAGAAAACACGCACTCAGCGCTTTGGGGGAGCGACACGGGAATGTGGACCTCAAATCGTTTGAGAAAGCCCGGGACATAAGGACCGTTCCAGTAAACGGCATAGGGTTCACCCGTGACGCTATATTCCGGATGTTCCTTCAGCCAATCTCGCAGGCGGGCAATCGCCGCTAGGTAGTTTTCGCGGGTGTAGGATCCGCGCACGCCGTAGCTGGCCACAGTCCTTTCAGGCAACTTCCTGACTTGAACACCTTCCGCATCCGGAAGCCCCCTGCCCTGATCACGGCTGCTCATGTAGAAGTTCATCTGAGCGGGAGCATGATGACCTTCCACGGGCACCGTCATGTCGACACCTTGCTTCCGAATGTACCGAAAAAGAGTCATGAAGAGTCCGTTCGCTTTGTCAAAGTAGTCGCCGCTTGTGGCCGTAACCATTACAGTTGCGGCGGGCAGAGTTTTCACCTCAAAGCGTCCGACGGGCGTCTGATCAAAACTCATGGGAAAGGAACAGCCGAGTATCGTAGCCAACAGAATCACCCCCAAATAAAGCAGTCCTCGATGAAACATTCTCATGCGGTTGCTCTGACTCGCATTCTGTGCCATTCAGGCAGCGCCTACGCAACTTCCACACGGGCGGCTGAGTCGAATGGATTCGTGCGAACGGCCAGCGAGAAAAGGTATGGATAGCTTCGCTTCAGGTGCTTCATGTACATGAGCCATTCAGCTATGACGCACTTGTAGGTGCGGTCAATGTCGCCGGACAAGTGCCGCACATCGGCCTCGGGCAGCGTTTTCAGATCCTCGCGATGAGCTAGTTCATCGGCGAGGTGGAAGACGGCCCATAGCGTGTCGGTAAAAGTGTCATGCTCAAGCAGATTGGGGTTCTCGAGAAGGCGCAGGAGGAAGTCCCGCCGGACGAGGAGAAACCGGCGGAGTTCCTCGAGACCATCTTTGGGAATCGTGATCTTCGCAGTGTGACGCCGTGTCAGCTCGATGGCGTCCGCGAACCGGCGAGGGGACCAGTCATTTTTTACCACTAATCCAGTGCCGATCGCGTTGACGTTGGCATCAAAGGCAATAAGGCGTTTGAGTAACTCCGTGCCGACCTCGGCATGGAAGGCGCCGATGACCATGTTCATCTTGTCCAAGATGGCCCGCTTCTCGCGGCGGGTCATCAGACGGTCGATCACCAACGTCACCAGCAGCACTTGAACGGGGAGAAAGGCAAGGTCCTGCAGCAGGTAGAAAGCGGTGTCATCCGTGCGGTGGAAAACTGCGATCTGAAGAAAGTAAAGCCCCACCGATAAGGCCAGGAGGCCGCCCCCCAGCGCGATTGACCACTTGAGCCGCCTCATCCGTTTTCTCCGGGAGTGCAGAGCGTGCCGAAGACCATATCCGACCTTTGACAGAGCGTCGTGCGAAGCGTGTAACAATCGGAACGCGCTGTCAGCCGCCGTCAATGACCGGCTTCTCTTGAATGATGTTCCACATCTCCGGATAGGTCAGGTAAAGACGCGTGTCGTTCAGGATACGGAAATGCTCGTTCTCCTCGTCGGCGATCTTGAGAAGGATTTGTTTCTCCCGCGCGTCGGTCATCCTCTCCGCAGCGGCTGCATAAGAGGAATAGGCCTTCTCTTCCATCCCGAGCGCAACGTCAATTGCCTTGATGACCTCATCGCTGCTCCGAAGCGTTTTCTTGGCCTTCGCCGCGGCGCCCTTGAAGATAGACTGGATCCGTTTCGCCGGGCTCGACTCATCCAGCTCGTCGGCGCGGCTTGGCCGCACTCCTTCCTGCTCAGCCATTTCCTGGAAGATCGCCCGGTGCCGCTCCTCGTCCTTGACGAGGGATGCGAACATCTTCTTGACGAGAATGTTTTGTGCTTGTTCGGCGGCTTTTGAGTAGAACCGAATGCCCTCTTCTTCCATATGGACTGCGATGCCCAACGCGTCAGAACGTTTCGCTTTGCCGGCCATGATAACCTCCCCGAAGAAGAACGGCGAAGATGCGCCCCTCACATGGACGATGTTATCCCTGAATAAGAAACCCGCATAACTCGACTTACCCTTTCACGCCAGCGGACTTAGGAGTCTGGATGCCATAGTCGCCCTGATGCCGGTCCTTGAGTTCGCCGAGTTTGCTCTTGTTCCAATTCTGCGTCCGGGAATAATAGCCAACGACGCGCGTCATGTGCACGACGTTGCGGCCGCCGACGATGTTCTTGAGCAACTGCTGCGGCGTCGTTTCTTCCAAAGCCTGCAAGGTCACGTGGAGGCATTCAGGGTCATCGGGCTTGTTGGGGTTCTTCCAGTGGAACAACACCCCTTCTCCCAATTTGTCTTCGCTCCCGACTTCCGTGAACTCAACCTGATTCGCGGCGCAAAAGGCTTCGACTTCCTCAAGCTTCATCTCGGCATCCTTTCATCATGAATTGTCCGGAGGGCTCGCGTCCCCATGACGGTCAGCCATCAAGACAGGAATGTTTTCACATCCTCTACGTTCGGGTTCTTGGCCAGCAAGGCGGAGCAATCGGCCTTGGTTTCGACCGTCTTCTTCACCGCGACGGTCAAGGACGCATCCCCCAGGAGGATGGCTCCCACCAGATGCTCGTCACGAAATACGAAGCGGTAATAGCGGTCTTCGGCTTCCTGTTCCACCACCGTGAAACTGCCATCGTCGGGAGCGACCTGGCCAATGCTGAAAAGCTCCAAGCCCAGCACTTTGAGCGTATTCGAGCGTGGAATTCCGCCGAACTCCGCCTTGAGCCCGGCCGCGTTCATGCCCGCGATGCTCCCCTGGTACTGAGCCGGCCCCCAGATGCCGTAGACTACGCCGCGGTGTTCCGCCACGTCGCCTGCCGCCAGGACGTTGGGGTGCGACGTGAAGAGGTGATCGTCAACCAGGACGCCCTGGTTCACCTCCAGCCCCGACATGCGGGCAAGGTAGCTGTTACTCCGGATGCCTGTTGTGACGATGACCATATCCGCCGGCAGCCTCTCCCCGCCTTCGAGCAGCACGCCTCGCACGCGTTCATCTCCCAGGATTTCCGCGGTGCGCGCCCTCATCCGGAAGGTGATGCCTATCTTCGTGGCATGCCGGCGCAGCAACTCGGCCGCCTTTTGGTTCAACTGACGAGGCATCAGCCAATCGTATCCTTCCAGGAGCGTGACGTGAGCGCCACGACGCGCTAGGGCGCCGGCGGTCTCCAACCCTAGGACGCCACCCCCGATGCACACGAAAGTTGCTCCCGCGTTGGCAGCGGCGAGAATGCGCTCTGCGTCCTCCAGAGTGCGGAAGGTTGTCACGCCCTCGCGATAAGCCCCGGGGAACGGCGGCAGAAAAGAATGTGCGCCGGCGGTCAGGATCAGCCGCTCGAACGGGAGTTTTTCACCGCCACGGAGTTGAACAGCGGACTCCTCCAATGACATGCTGGAGACTTCGGCCTCGCGCATCACACTCACCCGCTGTTGGGTATACCACTCCTCGGGATGGATCGGGAGATTCTCTTGCCCGATATCGCCGGCCAGGTATCGCGTGAGGTTCAGACGGTAGTACGGAAGCGTCGGTTCTTTGGAAACCAGCGTGATTTCCGCGCGAGGTGACGCCGCTCGCAGGGCCTCAACGGCGCTGATCCCAGCGACTCCACCGCCGATCACGACAACCCTGACAGCGCTCTGCGTCGCTGCGTCGATTTCCTGCGCCTCTTCCTGAGGTTCAAACCGATCTGCAGGAGAGGTGCAGATCGGACACTCGTCTGGAGGGGTATCCCCGTTGTGAATGTAGCCGCAGTTCAGGCATTTCCAGCGCCGCACCGCGGTCTTGGCGGCAGGCGCGGCGACGTCCACATGAGGCTCAAAGGCAGGGGCGGGTGAGCCACATACGGGACAGGACCTGGGGCGCTCAGCATCCCGATGAACGTATCCGCATACACTGCAACGCCATGCTCTTTGCGCGGGAGTTGTCATGCCCTTCTCTCAAAAGCGGTTACGACCGACTCGTGGGTTCGAAGCGAATGCCCCAGCGGGCGGCAGTCAGTTAATTTCCGCGAATTTCCCCTTGATCGCCCCGCACACCGGGCACTTGTCCGGCGCCTGGCCCTTGACCGTGTTGCCGCAGACGCCGCAGACGAAGATAGCCGTGTCGGTCAGGTCCTTTCCCTGCTTCAGCGACGCGAGGGCCTCCTGGTAGAGTTGGTGGTGAATCCGTTCCACCGCCAGCGCGTTCCGGAATGAGAAGGAGGCCGCTTGATTGCCCTCCTGACCCGACTCCGCGAGGAACTTCGGATACATCTGCATGAATTCGTAGCCCTCGCCGGCGACGGCTTCCTCAAGATTGTGGGCCGTGTCCTTTACCCCGCCCATGACTCGCAAATGGGCATGAGCGTGTACAGTCTCCGCCGCAGCAGCTGCACGAAACAGCTTGGCGACGGCCGGGAAGCCGTCTGCCTTGGCCTTCTCCCCGAACGCCAGATACTTCCTATTTGCCTGGCTTTCTCCTGCAAACGCTGCCGCCAGGTTCTCAGCCGTGGACATTCCCTCTCCCTTCATTGAATAGAGCCAACACGGGTGCCGCTGTTGTCAGCCTCTCTGACCGTCTCGCTACTCACGCTTTCCCATCTGGTGATCCAGCATGAGCAAAGACCCCTTGGAATCGCCGACCATGGTCAGTTTCTGAACGGCTTCCGAGGCGTTCGCTTCTTCCTCGACCTGCTCGGACACGAACCACTGCAGGAACACGGACGTGGCGTGGTCCTTCTCGCTTGCCGCCAGATTGACGAGATCGTGGATCAGCGCCGTGACCTTCTGCTCGTGGGCATAGGTATCCTTGAAGGCCGCCAACGCGGAGTCCCAATCCGTCTTCGGCTGGGCAATCGTCTGGAGGACAATTTTGCCGCCCCGTTCGATCACGTAGGCGTAAATCTTCATGGCGTGGACGTTTTCTTCCCTCGCCTGGACCGACATCCACTTGGCGAACCCCTTGAGGTTCTGCGCCATGAAGTTCGCGGACATTGACAGGTACAGGTACGACGAGGCCAGTTCGGCGTTGATCTGGTTGTTCAACACCTTCTCCATCTTTTTGCTCAACATGGTCAATTCCCTTTCCATAATCCGTGTAAATTGCAGTACTCGCGGACCGTAATGTTGGCCGCCGTCACCGCGAACAGCGCCTCCGGCGCCTGGCCCGGCTTCAGAAACTCGCGGTAGGCCTTGCCGTCGGCGATCAATTCGATCCACTCGATGTAATGCTTCGCTTCCATCGGGTGTGGCACGCTGCCCACTTTGACCTTGATGCCACCCGAGACCCTCTCGATGACCGGCACATGCTTCTCCTTCGACGCGTCAACCGTGTTTTCCCCCAGCAGCTCCATGGCCTCGCCGCAGCAGACCAGTTCGCCATCCCCTGAATCCAGCACCTCGACGATGTTGCCGCACAGTGCGCACTTGTACACTTCCAATCGTTGCGCCATCTTGCTGTCTCCTGACTAAACGCACGCGACGTGCCCTAGGAACTCAACGCGTTGACCCTGTCAAACAACGGCTGCATATTCCTCTGAATTGCACGTGAGTCCGCTCGACTTGCCCCCATCCTTTGACCTTCGGAGGTAGTTTGGTGCTATCGATCTCGGGCCAGTCAATGTCTTCGATTGCCCCACATTGACGGCAGACCAGGTGATGATGCGGGCACACATTTCCGTCAAAATGCGCGGACCCTTCCGCCCCTGGCAGCCGAATCACCATCCCGATACGATCCAGGGTGTATAGCGTCCGATACACGGTATCCAATGAAAGACTGGGCATCGCCGGCCGAAGCTCTCTCCATGTCGTCTCGGCCGTGGGATGAGAGCGCGAACGAGATACCACGCCAAAGACCGCCAGCCGCTGTGGCGTCAGCTTTATGCTGGCTTTCCGGCAGGCGTTCCGGAAGCGCTCTATGTCCTTCTCCGACAACTCTCGTGTATCTCGATGCATCATGGCCCACCACGAAGCTAATTTGGAATAATTCCTAAATAATAAGGATACCACCTTATGTTCTAGTTGTCAAGGACGGGAGGCGGAGCGATTCGAGGACTCGCCGCTTTGCGCCGGTGAACGATGCGCGAAATGCGGATACCAGAAGAAGATGGAAGGCCAGGCAACTTAGACCCGGACCTTTGCAGCGAAGGCAAGACGCCTGTGTTCCGAGCCGGCCGCTCGCCGATTTGATGATTGCGCTCGGTACGACTCAGCCTGAGCAGGCTGCTCGTATCGCGGCGATGAGATCCTCTGACGGACCGCCCTTGGTCAGGTAGGCTACCGCGCCGGCGTCGCGCAGCGCCGTCGCCATGTCGGTGTCCGTGTGCATGGAAAGCCCGATCACCTTGATGTTCGGGTTCTCGGCCAGGATTCGCTTCGTGGCCTCCACGCCGTTCATCCCGTCGCCGAGGTTAATGTCCATGATGATGATATCGGGCTGAAGTTTCCCGGCCAGTTCGATGGCGGCGAGGCCATCGGCGGCCTGGCCCACGACTTCGATGTCCTGCTCAAACTGCAATAGGCCAGCCAGTCCCTCCCGCATGATTTTGTGGTCGTCCACAATGAGGACGCAGTGTGTGGCCGTCTTGTCGCGCACAATGACCTTGCTGGCCTCCGCTTCCTTCGGCGCAGCCTCATCCGTCTCTTTCAGATCCGGTTGTGCGCTTCCGGCGGCTATCGTCAAGGTGATGCGGGTTCCCTTGTCCGGAGCGGTCGCGATCTCCATCTCGCCGCCGATCTGGGCCAGGCGCTGCTGAATGCTGAAGAGGCCGAAGGTTGCTTCGCTCAGGCGACGCTTCTTCACCACGTCGAAGTCAAATCCTTTCCCCTCGTCATTGATGATCATCTTGATTTGACCATCTCGCGTCCGCAGAAGCGTCACCTGCGCTTCCGAGACTCCGGAATGTTTGACGGCGTTGAACAGCAGCTCGCGCGCGCAATCGAAGAGCAGGAACCGCGTTTGTTCCGTGGCCGGCTCGGCGTTATTGTCCGAACGCAGGCGGACCGTGAACTGCTGCTTCTCCAGCATGCGGGCGGCCAGCCAGTTGAGCCCGCCGATCAGGCCCCCAGTGTGGAGCGCCGGCGGGCTCAGCTCGACCGTCAGCGAACGAGACGCCTCCAACGCCTCCTTGAGAATGCTGTCCACGCTCTGCGCCGTGGCTTGGTGTCGCTGCGGATTGCTGTCGCGCTTCAGCCACTCCATCTGCATCCTCGCCGCGACGAGTAGTTGTTGGATGTGGTCGTGCAGGATCGTCGCCAGGCGCTTGCGCTCCAGTTGCTCCGTCTGGGAGAGTTCCGAGGCCAGCGCGCGGAGCTGGTCGGCCTGCTGCCGAACTTCGGCCGTGCGCTCGGCCACGCGCTCCTCGAGCGTCTCGTTCAGTTCGCGCAGGGCTTTCTCCGCCCGCTTGCGCTCCACGATTTCCCAGGAGAAGTCGCCCAGTTGCGAAACCGTGTCCGCGTCCGTCGCGCTGTAGTCGGTCGGCTTGTTGCCCACGCCGATGATCGCCACGATGCGGCCGCCTCGCAGGATCGGCACAATCATCTCGCGGACCACCGGCGCATGGCCCGCTGGCAGCCCTTTGCGGTTCGGCAGGGAGGCGTAGTCGTTGTGCATCACCGGCCGTCGTTCGCGGACGCACTCCGCCCAGACGCCCGCGTCGGAGACCGCATAATGCCGGCCCTTGCCTTCCGCCGTGCACATGTTCCGCAGGGTGTTCGTGGACCAGTTCTGCAGCGAAAGAGTTTCCTGGTCGGCCTCGACGAAGTGGTAGAACCCGATCACGCTGCCCGTCTGCAATTCGATCTCGTCGAGGAGCATCTGGAGCGTGTCGTCGAGCGACATCGCCGGAGCATTGGCGGCGACGAGCATCCGCAGCCTGGCTTGCGTGAGGCCCTCGGCGCGCCGGCGCTCGGTGATAACCGCGTTGAGTTCGGCGACTTTCTCGTGGAGCTGGCCGTTGGCCGAGGTCAATTCTTCGTTGAGGGCCTGTAATTCCTCCTTGGAGGCCTCCAGTTCCTCGTTGGCGGACTGGAGTTCCTCGTTCATGGAGGTGATCTCCTCGTTCGCCGCGTTCAACGCCTCGCTCGAGGTGCTATACTCTTCGGCGTCAGACCTCAGTTCATTGCGCAGCGCCTTCACCTCGGCCTCAAGCTGGGCCACCAGAGACTCGTCCTCCGCCGACAGGACAGCAGCTGCTGGCCGCGGGGCTGATGGGGCGTCCTCGAAAATGACGGCCAGCACCTTTCCGCCGAGTGCTGGAGAGGCCACTGGCGTGATGGTCAGGTTCACCAGAGCCGAGTTTCGGTGCGGCATCGGCACGCTCGTAATGCTAACCGATTGATTCTTCTGCACCGCCGTCTTCATGGCCCGCCGCAGCTTGGCGGAAAGCAGCCCTTCGGTCAGGTCCAGCAGGTTGAGGCTTGCCGGCCCCTTGGGAAAGGCGAGATGCTTTTCCGTCTGGCCGTCGGAGTACAGGATATGTCCCTTCGGATCGGTCAGGACGATGCTGGAGCGGAAGTGCTGAAGAATAGCCTCCTGTTTTGCCGCCGCCAGCGCATGATTGAGCGCGTCGGAGCGGGTTGGCGGAACCAGCTCTACCGGCCTGCCGCCGGAGTAAACCGGGAACTCGACGCCGGTCCGGCGATTGGCGCGGAGTAGGCGGAAGATCCGTTTCTGCCGGGAGACCTTTCCAAACAAATCCTCCTCCAGACCGGCCACGCCCTCGGCTTTGCCCAAGAACAGGCAGCCGCCCTGGTTGAGCGCGAAGCTGAACACCGTCAGCACCTTCTTTTGCGCGGCCGGCTCCAGGTAAATCAGCACGTTTCGGCAACTGACCAGGTCGAGCCTGGAGAAGGGTGGGTCGGTGAGCAGGTTATGGTGGGAGAACACGATCACCTCACGGAGTTGTTTGTTCACCCGCCACCTGTCGCCCTGCTGGGTGAAGAAACGTTTCAGACGCTCCGGAGAGACGTCCTCGGCGATGCTTGCGGGATAGATGCCGGCGCGGGCCGTCTCCAGCGCCTGTTCATCCACGTCCGAAGCGAACACTTGGACGGGACAGCCCTTTCCTGCGTCGTCCGCCGCCTCCAGCAGAAGCATCGCCACGGAATACGCTTCCTCGCCCGTGGCAGAGCCGGCCACCCACGCCCGGAGCGGAGCCTCCAACCCCCGCGCGGCCGCGAGCGGGACAATAACCTCGTGGCGCAGCTCCTCAAAGGCCTCGGGATCGCGAAAGAATGCGCTGACGCCGATGAGCATGTCCCGGCTCAGTTGAGTCAGTTCAGCGGGGTCCTCGTGGAGCAGTTTCAGATACGTCGCCATGTCGGCAATCTGCTTGAGCGCCATGCGCCGGCGGATCCGGCGCACCACGGTTGCCTTCTTGTAATAGCGGAAGTCGCTCCGGGTGCCGAGGCGCAACAGATCGAGAATGGACGCCAGAACATCGGCAGTCGCCTCAGAGGGCGTTTCATCCTCCGCCCGCGGCTGGAAGAGGACATTCCGCACATACTTCAGCAGCGCCTGGGGCATCTGCTCGACCGGCAGAACATAATCCGCCAGGCCGGCGGCTATGACGCTCTGCGGCATCTCCGGGAAGCCCGCGGATCGCGGATCCTGCGCCATGCATATCCCGCCGGCCATCCGAATCGCGCGGACGCCCCTCAGTCCATCGGAGCCGCTGCTGCCCGACAGGATGATGCCGACCGCCTTCTCATGGCGACCCTCGGCCAGCGAGGAGAGCAGGAAGTCTATCGGTTTTCGGATGCCCTCATGCTTGACCGGGTCGCTCAACATCAGGCGTTCGTTTTGAAGCGCGACGTATTTGTCGGACGGATTGGAGTAGACATGGTTGGCCTGCACGGACACGCCGTCCTTGGCCTCGACGACCGGCATCGCGGTATGCTTGGCGAGAATCTCGGCGGTCCGGCTTTCATGGGACGGTTCGAGGTGCTGGATGACAATAAAGGCCATGCCACTGTCGGCCGGCATCCCTGCGAAGAGTCCTGTCAGCGCTTCGAGCCCTCCCGCCGACGCGCCGATGCCCACCACCGGCACGGTCACGTCTGCTCCCCCTGCGAGGTTCTGGTGCGCGGTGTCCTTTTGATCGCGCGCGAATTCTTCCCCTTTGTCCGGTCCCCTGTGTTTCATAAGCCCTCCTGAAACCGGAGTACTTACTACGCGCAAGTGCTTTATGAAAATGGGCCGGTAGGCATTGAATCCTGCCGGCCCATCTCGTATGCCGGTTATTACGCCAAAGCAACGGGCTTGCAAAGGTTCTGCTTCTTATTCGCCACACGGCCACAAGCCTTGCAGATGAACTTCGGCGCGTTCACCAGCGGCTTGATCTCTTTCAGGTCCAGATCGCACGAGCAGCACGTCAAAGCGCACATCTTCTTCGGCCCGCAGACCTTCGCCATAGCTCCGCCTCCAAGAAAAATGAACCCCGCGTGTACTTCCCTAAACTCAATCTACGCATGCACGACGACAATGTCAAGATTTCCAATAGACCACTCTAAAGGCTGAGTGATGGCGAACTCTCTTAAAGAAAGACGGCTCGACGTCTTCACGTCGAACCGCCTTACTTTGATCCCGGCGCCTGGGTTAGCCCCCGCACATCATCCCGCCTTCCCTGACGTCTGGTTCTCGCTCTCTCGCGCCGATAATACCACACGGACCGCGCTGTTCAATCGGGCACATCCCTCTTTCTCGCATAGGACAAACTCCGATGCTATGCGCACAACCAGAATAATCCTGTTGAACCGGCAGGCAGATCAAACAAGCCTTAGCTTGTGCATCAGCCTTCACTACGTGGACAGGCGAGCAAGAGACGCTCACGAATCAGCCAGGCATACGGCATGAAAACAGGAAACATATTTACAAAGAGGCTGAAGGCGTAGGGATGCGGCTCTCCTGGCAGGCAACGGTGCTAAACTATCTGGCACGCCTGCTGGTCTCCCTCACTTTCGTGGCAATTGTCCTGGTCTTCTCCGTCGCGCACGCCATTCCCGTTGCAATCATCTGGGGGATTCTATTGGTGGTCTTCCTCAGCTATTGGATCACCGTCAACGTCAAAACGGAAAAGAGGGTCTTGGAAATAGGCAAGCACCTGCTGGTTACACTCATCATGATAGTCCTGAGCCGTTACGTCGGCCTCCTGATCGCCGCGCGCTTTCCGCAGGCTTGAGCCTTTCGTAGGCCGGAGAACCACAGGGGCGTTGCCGACCAGAAACCCGATTCAGTCATAGGACGACCTCGTCATGACGTGGAACGACGACCAGGGGATGAGAACACTACGGCTGAGATCCTGGCCGGCACGGTTTCATCCCGGCTTTGGACAGTATCCACATGCCGGGACACCAGTTCGTGAAGCCTGACTGCAGCAGGTTGAGCCCTACAAAAACAGTGAGCCACAGCCAGCGCGGATCGTGAAAGTGCGCCAGCGCCACGCTGGCGAGCACAAACACCCCGGCCATGAGACGCAAGCCTCGTTCGACGGTCATTGGTCTTTCTCCCTTTAGGATACCGTCTTCTCCAGCGCCTTGCGGCGGCTCAGGTAATATAGAACCGGCACGGTCATGCGCGACAGGAAGAGGGAAGCCACTTCGCCGGCCATCAATGAGAGCGCCAGACCTTGGAAGATGGGATCAAAGAGGATGACCGACGTGCCGACGATGACGGCGGCGGCGGTGAGCATCATGGGCCGGAAGCGCACGGCGCCGGCGTCCACCACCGCCTCGGCCAGCGGCATCCCCTGCTTGAGGCGCAGTTCGATGAAGTCCACGAGGATGATGGAATTACGGACCACGATCCCCGCCCCCGCGATGAAGCCGATCATCGAGGTGGCCGTGAAGAAGGATCCCATCAGCCAGTGCGCCGGCAGAATGCCCACAAGCGACAAAGGGATGACGACCATGATCACCAACGGCGTGACCATGGACTGGAACCATCCCACAACGAGGATGTAGATCAGCACGAGCACCACGGCGAAGGCCAGGCCCATGTCGCGGAAGACTTCGTAAGTGATGTGCCACTCGCCATCCCACTTGATCGAAAGCTCCTCGGTGGAGAACGGCTGCCGCGCGGTGTACTGTTTGATCGCGTAGCCTTCGGGCGCGCGGAGCTTGCCAATTTGGCCGGCCATCTTCAGGATGGCATAAACCGGGCTTTCCTCGCGTCCGGCCACGTCAGCGGTGACGTAGGTGACGGGCTGGAGGTTCTTGTGGTAGATACTCTTGTCCTCGATGAGCTTCTCCACGCGCACCAGTTCGCCTAACGGCACGAGTCCCTCCGATCCCTGCACTTTGATGGACTGGAGACTCTCCACGCTGGAGCGGTCGGCGCGCTGGAAGCACAGGCGCACGGCCACGTCCTCCTTCTCCTTTGGGGCATGGAGCAGGCCCACGTCCATCCCCACAACGGCCATCTGGAGCGCCGCAGCCACCTGCTCGGGCGAGACGCCGCTCAAGGCGGCCTTTTCTCGGTCCACTTCAAACCGCTGCTTGAGCTGGTCGTCCTCGACATACCAGTCCACGTCCACCACGCCGTCGGTCCTCGAGAAGATGTCCTTGACCTGCCGGGCGAGGGCGATCTGTCTGTTTTGATCAGGGCCGTAGACCTCGACCACCAGCGTCTGCAGGACCGGCGGGCCTGGGGGCACCTCCGCCACTTTGACCCGTGCGCCGTAGGGCTGGGCGATCCGGTCAATGGCCGGTCGCACGCGCTTGGCGATGTCGTAGCTCTGGGCCTTGCGGTCGCCCTTGGGCGCGAGGTTGACCTGGATGTCGGCGACGTTCGGCCCATGACGCATGTAGTAGTGCCTCACGAGGCCGTTGAAGTTGTAGGGTGATGCCGTACCCTCGCCGCCCTCAGATCTTCCCGAGCGGTTTTCAAGACCGATAGAGTATCGCAGAATGGGGCCGTAAATACAAGGTTTCCCACACGGTCCGCCGGCTGCTTGTCGGATTGCTTGTCGTTTCTCGCCCAAAAACTGCCCGACCTCGGATCCGTCATTGAAGCATGGCCGGAGCTTCCAGAGGCTGTCAAAGCGGGCATTCTGGCGATGGTGAACGCAATTACAGCAGCAAGAGGAGAAGAAAAATGAGACCGCGTGGATGCCCGCCGATTGGACCTGACCCTCGGGACAGCATGCTTCGAGAATTGCACGAGAGGGCGCGGAGGATGATGCGGAATGAAGGCATGAGAGGAATGTCTCGCTTTCGTCGCCCGGGCTCCAAGTATGTTCCATCCCCCTTCGTACAGGAACTGCTAGACTTTCAGACGAGAATTCGGGAGTTGGACCCTGAGCACGGGCGATTATACCCGGAGGCAGAATCAGAACGAACTGGCGACGAGCCCCCGGATGATACGGAGTCGGCGGATTCCACCCCGATGAGCGACGACCAAGAGGCCTCAGCCTTGCCTTACGAATGTAACGGCTGTGGGAAGAAGATGGAGAGCTATTTCAGTGCGGTCCGTACATATTTCAGAGACTACCATTATTGCCAGGATTGCAGTGAGGACGGCACGATGGATGAGAAAGAACGAGAACGCCACGAGGAGATAATGGAGGACCTTGAAAGGTGGGGCGAAGATCTAAGAAAGGACTTTGAAGGTGACTAAAGAGCCATCGGGGCAGAAAATGGGCGAAGAGATATTTCAAGGGGACGGCTCCAGAGGTTGCAATTCCGCGCCGCCTGTTCGCAACGATCCTTCGTCGGATCGGTCGGTTATGCCCAGTGCCAGTCTAACGCCGTGTCAAAGGTGCGCAGAAGCGGCACGCGATGAGCCGGGGGAAGGTATGCTCTCCTGCTGCCAAAAGCTGATGCGACGACGGCCTTTGGCCCGGATTCTACCTGCTCAGGGCCGACGAAGGCCCTCCAAGAGCGGAAAACCGTCCGAAATGGACCTTGACGCAGGCTGCTTCGAGGCTACAATGCGTCGTTTCGGAGCTGGCCGTCTTCGGAGGGACGGTCAAATGGCAAATCCCGGTTGACATCGGGCATTTCGAGCGTACAATGTCGTTCCTGAGAGCGCGCGGCGCTTGAGAGCGCGGGCAAATGGGGAATTCCGGTTCGCATGACGTTCAATTCAGCCCAAACAACAAGGATACAAGAATGAAAGTGTTGCTCGACACCGACATTGGGAGCGACATCGACGATGCCCTGGCGCTGGCTTACTTGCTTTGCCAGCCGCGTTGCGAGCTACTAGGCATCACGACTGTCACCGGTGAGGCCGACCGACGGGCGGAAATGGCCTCGGCCATCTGCCGTCACGCGGGCCGGGATGATATTCCCATCCACGTCGGCGCCACGCAGGCGATACTGGGCGACATCCTGCAGAAGAACGCCGAGCAGGCCCGCGCCCTGGGGAGATGGCCGCGGCAGGAGCGCTTCGCGCCGGGCACGGCTGTGGAATTCCTGCGGCAGGCGATTCGTCGCCATCCCGGCGAAATCACGCTGCTGACCATTGGTCCGTTGACGAACATTGCCCTTCTTTTTGCGGTCGATCCGGAAGTCCCGGCCCTGCTGAAGCAACTCGTGCTCATGTGCGGACAGTTCTTTACCGTGATGCGTGGCGAATGGAACGCGATCAATGATCCGCACGCCACGGCGGTGGTGTACAGCGAGGGACACCAGCGCCGCCCGCCGCTGCACATCAGCCTCGGCCTGGACGTAACGACGCAGTGCACGATGCCGGCCGAGGACTGCCGACGCCGCTTCACTGCGCGTGTTCTTGAGCCGGTGCGCGATTTTGCAGAGGTGTTTTTTCAGCGCATACCGCGCATTACGTTTCACGATCCGCTCGCCGCGGCGTGCATTTTTGAGCCGGACCTTTGCCGCTACGAGGACGGCATTGTCCGCGTCGGAACGACCGCCCCGACGGCGGGCTGGACGGTATTCAACCGGCCTCCTGCCGGGACAGCACCGCTACATCGCTGTGCAGTCTCGGTGGACGCCCCCCGCTTCTTCGAGTGCTTCTTCGACACGGTGCGATGACAGGCGATAGGGTTGGCGGGGGACGCTGGGAGGACGCTATACACGCTCATGGGAATGGAAAGGGAAACCGTTGCTTCACGCTCCAAGCCCCGTTATGCTCGCCCAAATTGCCGACGACGTTCGGCGGCGTAATTTCATCTGAGAAATCCCGATTGAGTTGACAGGACAGCCAGTGGAAATCATAATTCTCGAAAGGCGCACGACCCGGACGGAATACGAGGCGCAAACCAATCCCCAAAATCCTTAGGGAAGGAGACGTAGATGGCGACGGCACAGGCTGGCGGGAAGCAAGCGGACTTGAAGCCGATCGCGGAGGCGATCATCGGCGGCAAGCGGGAAGTCGTCGTGGAGCTCGTCAAGAAGGCGCTCGCGGAGAACGTGCCGCCCGCGACGATCCTGAACGACGGGCTGATCGCCGGCATGAACGAAGTCGGCCGCCGGTTCAAAGCCAACGAGTTCTACGTGCCGGAGGTGCTGATCGCGGCGCGCGCCATGTCGAATGCCAAAGAGGCCGCGACCCGACCGGGCGCAATGGAAATCCTCCAGCCCCATCTGACCAAGGCGGGCGTGAAGTCCCGCGGCAAGGTGATCGTCGGGACCGTCAAGGGCGACCTGCACGACATCGGGAAGAACCTCGTCTGCATGATGCTCCGCGGCGCCGGCTTCGAGGTAATTGACCTGGAAATTGATGTTCCGGCGGAGAAGTTCGTGGAAGCCGCCAAGACCCAGAATGTGAAGCTCATCGGCCTCTCCGCGCTGTTGACGACCACGATGCCGCAGATGAAGACGGTGGTCGAAGCGGTCCGCAAGGCCGAATTGAATGACGTGAAGGTGATGATCGGCGGGGCGCCGGTGACGCAGAGCTACGCCGATGAGATCGGCGCCCAGGGCTATGCGGCGGACGCCGCATCCGCCGTGGACAAGGCGAAGGAACTGTTAGGGGTCGCTTGATCAGCGGTGACCTGCGCAAGAGAGTCGCGGGGAGAGCCGCCGTGGTGCATGCCGCGGAGCTCTCCCCTGTTCTTTCAGATGACGGAATGGTTTCCAGGGCAGATCGGCAGCATCCAGCATGAAAATCGGCCTTTGCGCGGCTCGGCATTCAGCAAACCTTACTCGGCCGCTGAAACGGGTGGTTCTTACAATGGGCCTGCGTTGGGCAACCGATCATACGGTTCTCACCGTAGCCCAGGCGGGCAGGGCAGGTGTATTCTCTTGCCGCACGAGTTCACCTTGACAAGCGGGATTCCGACAGTCAGAATCCCGCGTTTGATGGTTGACTGTGCTACGTGGACGGCGGCCATCTGGGAAATTCCGGTTGAGAAGGAGGGGCGGCTCTGCCGGCGGCTCAGAATCGGTTGAGGTCTATGGAAACCTTGTTCAGCGCAAAGGTCGAAGCGACCACCGACCAGACGAAACAGGCCATGAGCTCGCCGAAAATCAGTCCGATGAAAGCCGGGCGCAGCTTGGCGAACATATGCCGCCCGCCGTACCGGACCGCCAGTTTCTTGCAGCACCACCCTAGGAAGAAGGAGAACGAGACCGCCGGGATCAGCGCGTTGGCCATCATCGCGAAGCCGATGGGGTGCAGCCACCAGAAGAACCTGCGCCGCATTCCAATGCTCAGGAGCACCCAGCCGGCGCCGATCAGGTAGAAGATCCAGTTGCTTGGCTGCGAGCCGGCCGCGCCGCCGCTGACGAGCTGTTGGGTGCTGTCGAGCAGGCTCTGCGGTCCCAGCTTGAAGAACCACTCGCTGCAGCGGTTCGCCCCCACGCCGTACACTATGCAGAGAAGCGTCGCGAACGACACGGCGACCGTCACCACGATCGAGGCAATTACGCTGGCGTGGAACCACCGGCGCGCCGCGCGCGTCTCGTCCTGCATCTTGAAGCTGTTCATGACCGTCGGCGCCATGAACGTCTTGATGTCGGTGAACAGCACCGAGTAGAGCGGCATGAGCGGCGACAGCACCGACTTGGGCACCGATTCCGTAAAGCCGAAGGTCTTGACCAGGTGGAACGGACCGGTGTGGATCTGGAACCAGTAGATCCCCCCTTCCGCCACGACGCGCATCAGGCCGACGGTGACCAGCACGATCACCGCCAGGAAGCCGGCGCCCCAGTACCAGGAGACGTGGCACCAGGTCAGCCAGCCGATCGCGACGGCGCATGAGGCCGCGAAAACCAGGCCGCCCCAGCCCATGCTCGCCGGCAGCTCTACGGCCCATCGCGCCGCGCTCAGGCGCCGGCCCTGCGCCGCGGCCGCCTGCCGGAGGGCGCTCGCGCGTTCGGCCGCCAGCTTGGCCAGCGCCGCTGCCGCGTAGGCCAGCAGCCCGCCGGCTCCCAGGGCGGTGACGAAGTTGTTCTCCCAGAGCCAGTCACTCGGGAAGGATCGGATCGTCGCCCCGGCGGCCGTCCAGAACGCCACCAGAAAAAGGGCGACGCTGACCAGGTAATAGATCCAGATGCTCGCGGAGATCTCCAGCGGGATCAGGAAGCCGATACCGATCGCCGTGAAGATGATCAGGATGCGAACCGTGCCCGTGTCGTCGGCGATGCCCTTGAAAATGGAGTGGGAGAGCATCTCCTGAAGCTTGGATTGGTCGAGGCCGAGCGTCAGCGGCGTCAGGCCGCGGAGCCAGCCCGCCTGGCAGCAGGCGTTGTAGCTGAGCAGCACCGCGACGAGGAGGAACCCGATCCAGAACAGGCCGCTGCGCAGGGTGGAGGAAATCGTGCCACTGGGGGCGTCTTCGTCGCTCATCAGGTCCTCGGGCAGCCGCGCCAGAGGAAAGATCAGCTTCTCCCGCCGCGCCCAGGTGTCATACAACAGCATCGCCAGACCGTAGAAGACGCCGTAGACGGCAAAGACGAAAATCATCCAGAGCGCGAGCGGCTTGGCCCATAATGCCCACGGGACCTTCCGCCACAGGCCTTCGGTCGAGGGGAAGCCCTGTCGGTACTCATTGATGCGCGTCATGTCCGTGATGTAGAGCGCCTTGTTCAGGTACGGCGTCACGTCCTTCGTCCAGCCGCTCTGCGGTGTGGCGTACTCGGGGTTGAACGGGGTGGCGATCAGCGGCACGAGCTGATCCACCAGACCAAAAGAACTGATGCCCGCCGAAACGCAGAGCGCCGCATACAGCGTCATCATCTCGCCGCGGTTGAACGGCTCCATCAGGCGCGTGAGCCGCAGCAGCGGGTTCAATCCGAGGGAGAGCAGGATCAGGAAGGCGAAGGCGATGACCGAGATCTGCGTGGCGATCAGGGCGACTCCTGTGGGGCGGTTCTCCAGGTGGAGGTTCAGCGCCGCCTGCGCGGCGGAGAGGAGCACCGCCAGCGGCAGCACGATCCACCAGCGAATGCGCAGCGTCGGGCGCTCCGCCTGCTGGATCTCGTCGAGTCGCCGGAAGTCAATTCGTTTGTAAGGAGCTTCTTCCGCCACGCCGGTCACGAACCAATCAAAGCCGAGTTCCCGCCGGACCCTCCGGAAGGAAAGCCCGTTCGGGCTTGGGACTATGCTTCTATCACGCTCCGGAGGCTCCGGTCAAGCCATCGGCGCCGCTTCGTGTGCGGCGCTGAAGGAAGCTTGACGGCCTGTCAACAGAGGGTTAAACTGTCCTCTCATTGTCTCCGGGACATGTTCCTTGACAAGCGGGATTATGAGGTTCAGAATCCGGCATTTGATGGCTGAACGTCATGCGGAGGGCTTGCCCGCGAGACGAATGGAGGACGGCCATCTGAAATTCCGGCTAATGTCCCTGACGTCTGTCAGGGAGGGAAGCGAGTCATGCAATTATGCGTGATGATCGTAGCGGCCAGGCTGACTTTTGCGGTCTCGGGGGGCCTGCTCGGAAGCCCTGAAGGCTTCACAGAGTGGAATTGAGTAGGTCAAAACTATGGATTCATCAACCGGCGATGCGAAAACAGGGGGACCGATCACCCAAGGCCAGCGGATTTTCTTCACCGGGCACAGTTTTCATGTGTTCATCCCGCCGATTCTGAATAACATTGCCGATTCCGCAGGCATTTCAGACCAGAAGACTCTCGGCCTTTCGTCTATCGGCGGATCGCGGGTCATTCAGCACTGGAACGTGCCGGATGCTGAGAACCAGGCCAAGGAGGTGTTGTGTACGGGCCGGGTTGAAGTGCTGACGTTGGCGCCGATCTTCATGCCGGATGACGGGATCGAAAAGTTCACTGCGCTGGCGCTGGAGAAAAACTCCAACATTCGGATCACCGTGCAGGAGATCTGGTTGTGGCGGGACACGTACGAACCGATCGCCAATTTGACTATTCCCAAGACCTTCGATTACAACGCCATCACCGGTGCGGAGCTCCGGGAGCGTCACGCGCTACTTTTTAAGAGCATTGATGACCACGTCGCAGAACTGAATCAGAAGTTCGGCAAGCAGGTGCTGTTCATTGTGCCGACCGGCCAGGCGGTCATTGCTCTG
>Ga0181524_10002127_pt1 | contig 21162 bp, 14 predicted proteins | sample PEATcosm2014_Bin_34_FD_119761 | JGI IMG/M metagenome (GOLD analysis project Ga0181524, IMG submission 119761) | Peatland microbial communities from MTU Mesocosm Facility, Houghton, MI, USA - PEATcosm2014_Bin05_60_metaG | ecosystem: Environmental > Terrestrial > Soil > Wetlands > Peat | place... | reverse complement strand
GGAAAGAGCGACTCAACACTCATGCGGCCGAGAACGATTGCCTCAGCCTGGCGGTCTAGCCGAAGAATTCTGTCGTGCGCCCACATATAGGCGGGGAAGGAGAATGTTCTTGGTCTGCTCTTCCGCAATACTCATAGTGAACTGTTTCGACTGGAACGAAGCCAAAACCTGGAGCAGCGTGGTCTTGCCGACCCCGTTATCCCCCAATAACACAGTCCATCTCTTGGGACGCCCTTCCGGATCAGCCAGGATGAGCTTCTGGGCATCCTTGAAACACCGCACATTCTCAACTTCCACTGACAGGAAATAACAAGCGCTCCGAGGTCCATTGATGGACTCGGACTGGGACTCCACCGATTCTTGGCCATGTTTTTCTGACGCCATCTGAGCTACCTTAACAAATCTTCACGCTATGCGCACCAAGAAACTGCGCATAGCGGCGGATCTGGCGTGCTCACGTGCCGCGAATACCACCGTCCCCCTAAGGTTCAGGCTCGCATGGGCCATGGCGCGGGGTTCAAGCGACAGGCGGCAAAGAGCCGGCTTGCTTCCTGGATGAGTTTCCTTCCGGACCGGGATGTTTGATGCACCAACTGCCAATCGGCTGCTTGTGTCAGAGCGGCCTGGTCGGCAGTTTCGGAGTAGCCGCCGCACATTTGCGTTTCGAGCGTTCCTTTGGCATTGCGGACACGCTCCGCATTGCCGGCAAAGGGCGATGCGTCATGGAGTGAGCGGACTCCCAGGAGCGAAGGCAAAGCGTCAGGAACCACCCTTCAGGCACAGCAGGCACTTAACCGTGACCTTCAACAATAGGCTGGATCATCTGAGTCAGTGAACAAATCAGCATCTTGAACTGCGCTTCCGTCGGGGCCTTGGCCTTCTTCAGGTTCAAGCGCGTTGGAACGGAATAACTCTCCCGCACCCATCAGGTGCCTTTGGATAGCCCGAACAGGCGCCGTGCCCAGAGGCAGGACCCGGGTAATGCCATGCTCCCATGTCACCACCCGGACATTGGTGGGCTCAATCCACCGCGCATCGAGCACCTCCGGGCTGTGGGTCGTGAGAAGCACTTGCGTTCGTGAGGCGGCAATCCTGATGACGTCCAGGATCGCACCTAGGGCCTCCGGATGAATGGTCGATTCCGGTTCTTCTATAACCACAACCGACGGGATGGGCCGTTGCCAGATCGCCGTCAGGATGCCGAGCGGACCGGGATACTGCCCCCAAGGCTCATGGCCCTGGCGCAACCCCTGCGCACGTGTGCGGAATCCACTGCCCTGCGGGACGGCAAAGGATAGCCGCGGGGCGAGCGAAGCGTCGGCCTGGACGCGGTGGCGGGAGCTATTTGACCTTGCTCACCGCCACGTCCGGATGGGCGGGATTGGGTACCAGACGACGGCGCGCGCAGTCCACCATCAGGTCCATCTTCTCGAGGATCGTCTGCCCCAGGAACACTTCGTCGCCCAAGATCAGGGCCTCGTCGCCCGAACGGCGGTTCATCACCTCGAAGCGCAGGCCGTCCACCAGCCCAACGGGTTCCTTGCGTCCATCGGCATATTCGACCAGGGAAGAATCGAACGGCACTAGTCCCAAGCGCGCCACCAATGGAGCCGGGATACAGCAGCGGACGGCGCCGGTGTCGACCAGGGCGTCCGCTTCCAGGCTGCGCACTTGCTCGGGCGCCAGCTTGCCGGCTTGAGCCGCTTGCGCGTCCGCCGAGTTCGTGATTCGCACTTTGACTCGAACCTCGCCCATGCTGAAACTGGTTTTATTCGCTTGCGCCACACTCAAAGATAGCCTGGCTCGGTCGGCAAGGAAAGTCTTTTCCGTGATCCTGGCCTCCACTAATGGACCGCAGTCACGGAAGGGGTTCGACCATAGTTCGGTTCATGTTGCTCTTCGCCTCGGCCGCCAGCGCATCCAGCCGCGCAGTCGCAAATTCAGAAGATGCAGGGGAAGGCCGAAAATCGAGGACACGAATTTCTTGACAGGGGAGGGCGATCAAACGCATGATTAAAACAAGCGATTGATTTATGCACAGAACCGAGTTGACAGCCGAGCCGCAGGCCGAGCGGAGCGCCACCCAGACGCGGGAGCGCATCCTTGACGCGGCGGAACGGCTCTTCGCCGAGCACGGGTTGGAAGGGGTTTCCACGCGGGACATTACGGCCCTGGCTGAGGCCAACGTTGGGGCCATCAATTATTACTTCGGCAGCAAGGAGGGTTTGGTGTTTGCCGTGTTCGATCGGCGGCTGACGCCGATTACGGAGGAACGGCTGGCGGCATTGGACGAGGTGGAGAGGGCGGCGGGAAAGGCGGCTCCAAAGGCGGAGGCGGTGCTAAGGGCCTATATCCAGCCCGCAGTCGAGCACGCGTTCAATCCCAAATGGGGGAGCGCCAGCTTTGCCAAGCTGATGGGGCGGTTGGTCGGGGAACCGGGGACGACGACGGTCGAAAGGCTCAAGAAGGCCCATTTCGACCGTTTGGCGCAGCGTTATGACGCCGCGCTGCTCCGCGCCATTCCCACGCTCTCCAAAGAGGGACTGGCGTGCGGGAAGACTTTCATCGTGGGTTCATTGCATTATTTGCTCTTAATGCTGGATCAATCGCTGCCGTGCCTCATCGATCGGACGCCGGACTGCGATGACCTGGTGAAGCGGTTGGTTCGTTTCGCCGCCGCCGGGTTGCGCGCATCATGAGCTTTCCACGGCCAGCTACGACTACGACTATGCGGCAATCAAATCCCACGGTTTGCGTTCCGGATGCAGGAAAAAAAGTTTTTGCGGGCGTCCTGTGGCTTGTACTGGCGTTACTGGCGGGTTGCGCGCCGAAGCAAGGCGGGCCGCCGGGGGCTGGAGGGCCTGGAGGACCAGGCGGGTTTGGCGGGCCGCCGCCTGAGGTGAGCGTAGTAACGGTGGCGGCGGAGCCATTGACGCTCACCACGGAACTGCCTGGGCGGATTGACGCGGTGCGTGTGGCGGAGGTGAGGGCCAGGGTGGCGGGCATTCTCTTGAAGAGGCAGTTCGAGGAAGGGGCGGACGTGAAGGCGGGGGACGTGTTGCTGGAGATCGATCCGGCTCCGCTCCAGGCGACCTTGAACAGCGCCAAGGCGGTGCTGGCCAAGGCGGAGGCGAACCTGAAGCAGGCCCAGGCCAAGGCGGATCGTTACAAGGCGCTGGTGGAGTTCAACGCGGTGAGCAAGCAGGACTATGATGAGGCGGCCGCGATGGCCTTGCAGGGGGAAGCCGAGGTGCTGGCGGGCAAAGCGGGCGTCGAGACGGCCTCGTTGAACCTGGGCTACGCCACGGTTACGGCGCCGATCACCGGGCGGATTGGCAAGGCCAAGGTGACGGAAGGGGCGCTGGTCGGGCAGAACGAAGCGACGCCGCTGGCGACCATCCAGCAACTCGACCCGATCTACTTCGATTTCACGCAGTCCAGCACGGAGGTGCTGCGGCTGCGCCGGGCGCTGGAGAATGGAAAGCTCAAGAGCCTGGCCCCGGGCGAGGCCAAGGTGACACTCTTGCTGGAGGATGGCACCATCTATCCGCATCCGGGCAAACTGCTCTTTTCGGACATCACGGTGGATCCGACGACGGGGATGATTACTTTGCGGGCTTTGGCGCCCAATCCGGAGCACCTGCTGCTGCCGGGAATGTTCGCGCGCGGCCAACTCGAACAAGCCGTGGACAGCGCGGCCTTGACCGTCCCCCAACGGGCCGTCATGCGCGGGCCGGACGGCTCGGCAACGGTCCTGGTCGTCAACGCCACGAACGCGGTCGAGTTGCGCGTCATCCAGGCTGAAGCGACGCGGGGCGACAAGTGGATCGTCTCCAACGGTCTCAAGTCCGGCGAGCGCGTCATCGTCGAGGGCCTGCAAAAGGCAATGCCCGGACAGCCGGTGAGGCCGGTGCCGTTTCAGGCGGGGCCGGGCGCCAAGTCCGAGGTTCGAGGCTCGAAGTCCACTTCCCTTTGATCGCATGGCCAGGTTTTTCATTGACCGCCCGGTATTCGCGTGGGTGATATCGCTGCTGATAATGCTGCTGGGCGGGCTGGCGATCACCCAGTTGCCCGTGGCGCAGTATCCGAACATTGCGCCGCCGTCCATTTCAGTCACGGCCAGCTATGCCGGGGCGTCGGCTGAGACGCTGCAGGACTCGGTGACCTCGGTAATCGAGCAGCAGTTGAACGGCATCGATAACCTGCAGTACATGTCCTCGAGCAGCAGCGCGGCGGGGCAAGCGGAAATCGATCTCTACTTCCGGCCGGGGACCGACCCGGACATTGCGCAGGTGCAGGTGCAGAACAAGGTGCAATTGGCGACGCCGAGCCTGCCGGCCGTGGTGCAGCAGAACGGGATCGTGGTAGTCAAGACCGCGCGTAATTTCCTGTTGATTTTCACGCTCTCTTCGCCCAGCGGCAGTCTGGACGAGGTGGGGCTGGGCAATTACATCGCGGCCAACGTGTTGGACCCCATTCGCCGTCTGCCGGGAGTCGGGGAGGGGTTCATGTTCGGGACGCAGTATGCGATGCGGATTTGGCTCAACCCGGACAAGCTCACGAGTGTGAACCTGACGCCGGCGGACGTTGCGGCCGCTTTGCAGGCACAGAATATCCAGGTGCCGGTCGGGCAACTCGGGTCGCGTCCGGCGGTGGAAGAGCAGCAGTTCAACGTGACGGTGCAGGGCCGGGCCACGTTGCGCACGGCGGAAGCGTTCGGGGCCATACTTTTGCGCGTGAACGGCGATGGTTCCCGGGTGCGCTTGCGGGACGTGGCCAGGGTGGAGCTCGGAGGCCAGGACTACAGCATGCAAGCGCGGGCCAACGGCTATCCCTGCGCAGCGGTGGCGGTGAAACTCTCCGCTACGGCCAACGCCCTGGCGACGGCGCAGGTGGTGCGCGCGAAGGTGGCGGAACTTTCGAGATTCTTTCCTGCGGGCGTGCGGGCCGACTTTCCTTATGACAGCTCGTTGTTCGTGAAGATTTCGATCCAGGAAGTCATCAAGACGCTGCTGCTGGCCATCCTTTTGGTATTCCTGGTGGTTTATCTGTTTTTGCAGAACCTGCGGGCGACATTGATTCCCACCATAGTTGTGCCGATTGCGTTGCTGGGCACGTTCCTGGCCATGCGTATCTTTGGGTTCTCCATCAACGTGCTCACGCTCTTCGGCATGGTGCTGGCCATAGGCCTGCTGGTCGATGACGCGATCGTGGTGGTGGAAAACGTAGAACGGATCATGAGCCAGGAAGGTTTGCCGCCGCGCGAGGCCACCCGCAAAGCGATGGGCCAGATTACCGGCGCCTTGATCGGCATTTCCCTGGTGCTGACAGCGGTGTTCATTCCGATGGCGCTGTTCAGCGGTTCGGTCGGGGCGATTTATCGGCAATTCTCCCTCTCGCTGGTTTCCTCGATGTTGCTCTCGGTCTTCCTGGCCCTGTCGCTGACCCCGGCCCTGTGCGCGACGCTGCTCCAACCGGTTCCAGCAGGGCACCATCACGAGAAGCGCGGCTTTTTCGGGTGGTTCAACCGGGGCTTTGCCGCCAGCGCCAAGGGCTGCCAGGGCCTTGCGGCGGTGGTGCTGAGACACACTGTTTCCTGCTGTGCGATTTACGGGGCGATCCTGGCTGCGGTTGCGCTGCTTTACGCGCGCTTGCCCTCGTCGTTCCTGCCGGAGGAGGACCAGGGTTATGTGATGACGATGGCGCAGTTGCCGGTCGGCGCAACGCAGCAGCGCACGGTGGCGGTGCTCAAGCAGGTGGAGGACTTCTATCTTAAACAACCCGAGATCGAGGACCTTGTGACGGTGGCGGGATTCAGCTTCAACGGGCGCGGCCAGAACGCGGCGATAGGATTCATGCGCCTCAAGGACTGGGGCCTGCGGCACGGCTTCGCGCACAGCGCCCAGAGCCTGGCGGCGCGCGCCTTCATGGCCTTCATGCCGATCAAGGATGCCATGGTCTTCCCGCTCATCCCTCCGCCCATACCCGAACTGGGCACTTCTTCCGGATTCGATTTCCAGTTGGAAGACCAGGGGGGCGAAGGCCATGCCAAATTGATGGAGGCGCGCAACCAGTTGCTGGCCCTGGCAGCCAAGGACCCCAATCTGGCCGGAGTGCGCGTGCAGGCCCTGGAAGACGAGGCCCAGCTCAAGATTGACCTGGACGAAGACAAGGCCTGCGCCTTGGGGGTGTCTTTGGCGGATATCAACACGACTTTGCAGACCTGCTTCGGATCGCTGTACGTGAACAACTTCGTGAACGGGAGCCGCGTGCAGCAGGTGATTGTCCAACTGGACGCCCCGTATCGGATGTTGCCCGAGGACATCGGCCGGGTCTATGTCCGCAACAACGGCGGAGCGATGGTGCCCCTTTCGGCGTTCACTACGCTGCACTGGATCTACGGCTCGCCCGCCCTGGCTCGATACAACGGGCTGCCCTCGGTGGAGATCGTGGGGACGGCCGCCCCGGGCAAAAGCACCGGCGAGGCCATGCAGGCGATGGAGTCGATCGCCAGACAGTTGCCGCGCGGCATTGGCTACGAATGGACCGGCCAATCCTACGAAGAGCGATTGTCCGGGTCGCAGGCGCCTGCCTTGTATGCGCTCTCGGTCTTGATTGTGTTCCTGAGCCTGGCGGCGCTCTATGAGAGCTGGTCCATTCCGCTCTCGGTGATACTGGTTGTGCCGCTGGGAGTGGTGGGCGCGCTGCTGGCAGTCACGCTCCGCGGGTTGCCCAACGACGTCTATTTCAAAGTCGGCCTGCTCACGGTCGTCGGACTCTCGACGAAGAACGCGATCTTGATCATCGAGTTCGCCAAGGAGGCCCAGGCTGCAGGAAAGGCCCTGATTGAAGCGACACTCGAGGCGCTGCACCTGCGGTTGCGGCCCATCCTGATGACTTCACTGGCGTTTGTGTTTGGGGTGCTGCCGCTGGCCTTGAGCCATGGAGCCGGTTCCGCCAGCCAGCATGCCATCGGCACCGGCGTGGCCGGGGGCATGATCACCGCCACCGTGCTGGCCGTGTTCATGGTGCCGGTCTTCTTTGTGGTCGTGCGCCGCCTCTTCAAGGCCAGGCCGGCCAGGGCCAGGGAAGCTCTCCCGGAAGAAACCTAACAGCTCGTGCAAGAACAAATTCCGAGATCTGAATGCCTGGGGTGGAGCGTGAAGCGTGAGAGCGTGGAGCGTGGCAAATGCTACGATACGCTCGCGCTCTATGCTCCGACGCTCCAGAACGAGTAGAGAGCCAGACACAATGAAACCCATTTCCTTGCTGGCGGCCGCGGTGGTGGTGGTGGTGATGATGCAGGCGGGATGCACCATGGCGCCCCGGTATGAGCGGCCTGCCGCGCCGGGTCCCGAGGCCTGGCCCAAAGGCCCCGCCTATGCCGAGCCGGCCGCGACCAATGCCGGCCCGGCAGTTCCTGCCGCCGAGCTTGGCTGGCGCGAGTTCTTCGTCGAGCCGCGTCTGGCAAAGCTGGTCGAACTGGCCTTGTCCAACAACCGCGACCTGCGCATCGCCGTGCTCAACGTGGAGCTGTCCCGCGCCCAGTACCGCATCCAGCGAGCGGCCTTGCTGCCGACGATCAGCGCCAATGGCATGGGCTCTCGCCAACGCATCCCGGCCGGCGTAAGCGGGTTCGGCCAACCGCTCGAATATACCGAGTATGGTGTCAGTGCCGGCGTTATCTCATACGAACTGGACCTGTTCGGACGGGTGCGCAGCCTCAAGGCCGAGGCGCTCAACCGCTACCTGGCCACCAAGGAGGGGCGCAAGGCGGCACAGATAGCCCTGGTGGCTGAAGTGGCCATTCAGTACCTGGCCGAACGGGAGACGGATGAACAACTGGGCGTGGCCAGGCAGACCTTGAAAGCTGTCGAGGACTCCCTCGGCTTGAACAAGAGGAGTTTCGAAAACGGCATCGCCTCCGAACTGGACTTGCGTTCCGCCGAGGCGCAGGTGGAAACCGCCCGAGCCAATGTGGCGACGCTGACTCAACTCCAGGCCCAAGCGGAGAATGCGCTCGTGCTTCTCGTCGGCTGTCCGCTCCCGTCCAATCTTCCCGCCCCCAAGCCCTTGGAAAGCCAATCCGTGCCCGCGGAAGTGCCCGAGGGCCTGCCCTCGGACCTGCTCCGGCGCCGGCCGGACATCGTGCAGGCGGAATATCAACTGCGGGCCGCCAACGCGGACATCGGCGCGGCGCGAGCGGCCTTTTTCCCACGCATTATCCTTACGGGCGCGGCGGGCGCAGCGAGCCTGAGGCTGGAGGACCTTTTCACCGGCCCGGCGAAGGCCTGGAATTTCTCGCCCCAGATCACGGTGCCGATCTTCGATGCGGGCAATAACCGCGCAAATCTGGACGTGTCCAAAGTGAGCAAGCTCATCGAGGTGGCCAACTATGAGAAGGCCATTCAAGCCGCGTTCCGGGAGGTGGCGGATGCGCTGGCCGCTCGATGCACGATCGAGCGCCAACTGGCCGCACTGGAGGCCCTGGTCAAAGCCGAGCAGCGCCGCTACGAATTGGCAGAACTCCGCTACCGCCATGGCGTGGACAGTTATCTCAATGTGCTTTCCGCCCAGCAGGACCTCTACAACGCCCAGCAAAACCTCATCCGCTCCCGGACAGCGCGGCTTTCGAGCCTGGTGACTCTCTATAAAGCCCTGGGCGGCGGCTGGCTCGAGCACACCCCGGACCGCAGGCCGGCCGCCGGCAACGAAACGAAAAGCTGAAACAGACACAAGCATTCAAAACGGGAAAGCGAGCTGTGAACGCGCGTCATGGTATCCCCATGAAACCAAATCCAAGCCTGATTATAGCATTAGCAGCCCTGGCGGGATTGACCGCCTGCCAGAGGAGCCACACGACAACGTCGCTGCCAACGGTCAAGGTCACGGTGGCCCGACCCCAGCAAATGACGATGACCAATTGGGACCCGTATCCCGGCCACATCGAGGCCGTGGAGGCGGTAGAGGTCCGCGCCCGCGTGACCGGATACCTGGATTCCATTCATTTCGTGGATGGGACCGAGGTGAAGGCCGGGGACCTGCTCTTTGTGATCGATCCGACGCCCTACCAGGCGGAGCTGGATCGGACCATGGCGGTGAGGCGGCAGGCGGAGACACACCTGGAACTGGCCCGCAATGACCTGGGACGGGCTGAGATGCTGCGAGGGACGAAGGCAATCTCGGAAGAGGAACTGGACATGCGCGCCAAGGCGGCACACGAGGCCGAAGATGCGCTCAAGGCGAGCCGGGCGGCGGAAGAAGTCGCAAAGGTAAACATGAACTACACGCGCATCACTGCGCCGGTGGGCGGCCAGATAAGCCGCCGCCTGGTCACCCCGGGCAACCTCGTCCAGGCCAACGGCACGCCCATGCTGGCTACGCTCGTATCGGTCGCCCCGATCTACTGCTATTTTGACGTGCCGGAGCAGGCCTTTCTCCAATACCGCTCCTGCTTCCAAGCCGGGCAAAACGACGGATCATCGCTCTCGATGCCTTGTGAGCTGAAACTGGCCAACGAAGAGGGCTTTCCGCATCGAGGGCGGGTGGATTATGTCGACAACCAGGTGAACTCGAAGACAGGCACGATCCGCCTGCGGGCGCTGTTTGCCAACGAGGATCGGGCACTGGTGCCGGGGATGTTCGCCACAGTGCGGGTGCCGGCAGGGCCCCCCGTCCAGGCCCTGGTGGTGCCCGACACGGCGGTCATGACGGACCAAAACTATAAATTCGTGTATGTGGTAAGCGCCGAAGGAACTGCCGAGGCGCGCCCGATCAAGATCGGCCTCTCGGATGGGCCGCTGCGAGCGGTGCTCGAGGGGCTTACGCCGCAGGACCGCCTGGTGGTTAACGGCCTGGTGATGGTACGCAGAGGGGCCAAGCTGGACGCCCGTGAGGACGGGCCGCCCGCCGGCAAGGCCAAAGCGCCCGCGACCCCATCAGCCCAGGCCCCGCCACACGCCGGAGCATGACCCACCTCATCCGACCTTCGACCTTCGGCCTCTTAACGGCGAACCCTGATACCACCCGGTGACCTCATGACCTTCTCCCATTTTTTCATTCGCCGGCCAATCTTCGCGGCCGTGCTCTCCATATTCACTGTGTTGCTGGGCGCCATTGGGCTGCTCACGCTGCCTGTGGCCCAATATCCCGAAATCACGCCGCCGACGATCTTTGTAATGGCCAGTTACCCTGGGGCCAATGCCGAGACGATGGCAAACACGGTAGCCACGCCCATCGAGGAACAGATCAACGGGGTTGAAGACATGTTGTACATGGCGGCTCAGTGCGCGAGCGACGGCTCGATGCGCCTGGCGGTCACCTTCAAGGTCGGCACCAACCCGAACATGGCGCAGGTGCTGGTGCAAAACCGGGTCGATTTGGCCCTGCCGCGTTTGCCGGACGTGGTCCGGCAGCTTGGCGTGACGGTGCGGAAACGGTCCCCCACGATTGCGATGCTCATCAGCCTGGTTTCCCCCACCGGCAAGTACAATGCTGTTTATCTCAGCAACTATGCCTACCTGCATGTCCAGGACGTGCTGCGGCGGCTGCCGGGCGTGGGGGACACCATCATCTTCGGGGCGCGCGACTATGCCATGCGCATCTGGCTGGACCCGGACAAAGTGTCGGCCCGCGATTTGACTGCCGGCGACGCCGCCGCGGCCATCCGCCGGCAGAACGTCGAGGTGGCTGCCGGGCAGTTCGGCCAGGCGCCCCAGCCTGCGGACAACCAGTTTCAACTGGCTGTCCGGCTCAAAGGCCGGCTCACCACGCCGGAAGAATTCGAGAACATCGTCCTGAAAGCCGATGCGGACGGCCAGGTGACCCGCCTGCGGGACGTGGCGCGCATTGAACTGGACGCCAACGACTACAGCATCGATGCCTTGCTGGACGGCAAGCCGGCGGCGGGGGTGGCGATATTCCAGCAACCAGGCTCCAACGCCATCGAGACGGCCAACGCGATCGAGCGGACGATGAAGGAACTGAAGAAGGCCTTTCCCGAGGGGTTGGATTACCGGGTGGCCTTCGACACCTCGGCCTTCATCCGCGAATCCATTCGCGCCGTGCTTCACACCCTGGTCGAGGCGATCCTGCTGGTCGTGTTCGTGGTGGTGCTCTTCCTCCAGAATTGGCGGGCCTCGATCATCCCGCTGGTGGCGGTGCCGGTCTCGCTCATCGGCACGTTCGCGGCCATGGCGGCCCTGGGGTTCTCGATCAACAACCTTTCGCTCTTCGGCCTGGTCCTTGCGATTGGCATTGTCGTGGACGACGCGATTGTCGTGGTTGAGAACGTTGAGAGGCATATTGCCGCGGGGCTTGCGCCCGTTGAAGCGACCAAGAAGGCAATGGAGGAGGTCAGCGGGGCGGTGGTCGCGATAGCACTGGTATTGAGCGCGGTGTTTATTCCGACCGCCTTTATTCAGGGCATCACGGGCAAGTTCTACCAGCAGTTTGCCTTGACGATTGCGGTTTCGACGCTGATTTCGGCCTTCAACTCCCTGACGCTCAGTCCGGCCCTGGCGGCCCTGTTGCTCCAGCCGCATCACGCCCCCAAGGACGTCGTGGGACGGCTGATTGACCGGACAGCGGGCGTGGTCTTTGCCGGTTTTAACAAGGGGTTTGATGCCAGCCGTTCGGGATATGTGGGGGCGTTGCGCCGTTTGTTGCGGCATTGCGGCCTGGGGCTGACGCTTTACGCGGGCCTGCTTGTGCTGACCTGGTTTGGTTTTGCGCATGTGCCCTCCGGGTTCATTCCGGCCCAGGACAAGGGCAACCTGTATTGTTACATGCAATTGCCGGACGGCGCGTCGCTCCAGCGCACGCGTGAGGTGAGCCGGAAGGTGGTGGAAATCATCAAAGGCACTCCCGGCATCGCGGTGGTGTCTGAGTTTGCGGGTTTGTCGCTGGTGAACCTGGGCAACAGCGCCAATGCCTCGAGCATGTTCATCCGCCTGGCGCCCTTCGAGGAGCGGGCCAAGCACGGGTTGACCGGACCGGTCATCATCGGCGATTTGCGGGCGCGGATTGCCCGGGCGAACATCCAGGAGGCCATGGTGGGAGTGTTCGGCCCGCCGCCCGTGGACGGGCTGGGAACGTTGGGCGGGTTCAAGCTGCAAGTTGAGGATCGCGGGGCCGCGGGCTACCAGGCCCTGGAACAGGCCGTCAGGGAGCTGACCGCCGCGGCCAACCGGGACCCGCGCATCGTCGGCGCGATGTCCACCTTCCGCGCCAACGTTCCCCAAATCTACCTGGACGTGGACCGCGCCAAAGCGGAGTCCATGGGCGTGCCTCTGGACGGGGTCTGGGACACGCTGAACATATATCTAGGCTCGCTGTATGTGAACGATTTCACATTCATGGGCCGCCCGTTCCATGTTACCGCCCAGGCAGACGCCCCGTTCCGCCGCAACCCCGAGAATGTGCTGAATCTCAAAACGCGGAACATCCGCGGGGAGATGGTCCCCTTGGGCACCCTGGTGCGCCTGCGGGACGCCGCCGCACCCGTGCTGGCGGGCCATTACAACATGTTCGCGACGGCGGAGATTACCGGCAGCACGCCCCCCGGCACCAGTTCGGGAGAGATGCTGCGGGCCATGGAGGAACTGGCGCAAGAGGCCCTTCCGCCGGGGATGGCCATCGAGTGGACCGAGTTGAGCTACTTGCAGATTCTGGCGGGCAACACCGCCGTCTATATCTTTCCGCTGTGCGTGCTCATGATGTTCCTGGTGCTGGCCGCCCAATACGAAAGCTGGTCGTTGCCGCTGGCGATCATCCTGGTCGTGCCGCTGTGCCTGCTCTTTGCCATTGGGGGCGTGTGGGCGCGGGGATTGGAGAACAACCTGTTCACCCAGATTGGCCTGGTGGTGCTGATGGGCCTGGCCTGCAAGAACGCCATCCTGATAGTCGAGTTTGCGCGCCAGTTGCAGGAGGCGGGCCAAGGACGGGTCGAGGCCGCACTGGAGGCCTCGAGGCTGCGTTTGCGCCCAATCCTGATGACCTCCCTGGCCTTTACCTTCGGGGTCATTCCCCTGATGCTCTCGCATGGCGCCGGGGCCGAGATGCGCACGACCATCGGGACCGCCGTGTTCTGGGGCATGATCGGGGTGACCCTCTTCGGAATCTTTTTGACGCCGGTGTTCTACGTGGTCGTCCGGCGGATGCTTGGGGCCAGACACCAAAGGGCCATCCATCAAGCGGCGCCCGGAGCGGCCCCCGCCGGCAGCGCCCTGGGTCTGCTTTTGCTCGGCACAGCCTCGGTCCTGCTCCTCAACGGCTGCGCCGTGGGCCCGAACTACCATCCGCCGCGCACTTCCGTGAGCGAGGCTTTCGCGAACACCAACCAAACACCCACCTCGACAAGCCAAACGGCGGTGACCTGGTGGCGGGGCTTCAACGACCCGGAACTCGAGCGGTTGATCGATCTTGCCGTGGCCGCCAACTATGACCTGCGGATCGCCGCCGCCCGGGTGATCGAGGCGCGCGCCCTGCGCTCCCAGGCCATCCTCAGCGCCCTGCCCATCGTTACCTCGAGCGCCGGCTACACTAAATCGCTCGCCAGCAAGGACTCGGAGCTGGGGTATTCGCGCGCGCAGCGGGAACTGTCCTTGTTCAACACGGGCTTCGATGCTACCTGGGAGGTTGACCTGTTCGGCGGTGCGCGCCGGGCCATCCAGGCCGCCTCCGCCGGGGTGGCAACGACCGAAGAAGCCCGCCGGGACGTCCTGGTGAGCCTCATCGCCGAGGTGGCGCGCAATTACTTTGAATTGCGCGGCGCGCAGCACGAGCTGGAGGTGGGGCGCAAGAATGTCGAGAACGAACGCCAAACGCTCGAGTTGACCGAGGCCAGGCTCCGGGCCGGGCGCGCAACGGAACTGGACACCGATCGAGCACGGGCCCAATGGGAGGCCGCGCAGGCCGGACTGCCGCCGATCGAGGCGGCCATCAAACACACCATCCACCGAGCCAGCGTGCTGGTCGGCCGTCAACCGGCCGCCCTGGAAAGCGAGCTGGCCTCCGCGGCGCCGCTGCCGCCACTGCCGCCAATGCTCTCGATCGGCACCCCGGCCGAGCTGCTGCGCCGGCGGCCTGACATCCGGGCGGCGGAAAGGTCCCTGGCCCTGGCCACGGCGCTGGTCGGGGTCCAGACGGCCAATCTCTTCCCCAAAGTCACCTTCAACGGCAACCTAGCCTTCCAGGCCAGCCAACTCTCCGGCCTGGGCGGACCCGGCTCGGACACCTATTCCTTCGGACCGGGCATTACCTGGGCGGCGCTGGACCTGGGCCGCGTGCGGGCCCGCATCAAGGCCGCCAAGGCGAGCGCCGAGGAGCAACTGGCCATTTATGAGAAGACCGTGCTGACGGCGCTCGAGGAGACCGAGAATGCGCTGGTGGATTTCGGGCGCCAGCAGGCGCAACGCGACCACCTCGCCGCCTCCGCCCGCTCCTCCGCCCTGGCCGTAGACCTGGCCAACCAACGTTACGGAAGCGGCATGGTGGATTTCCTGACCGTCCTCGACGCCGAGCGCACTCAACTGGCCGTCGAGGACCAATTGGCCCAAAGCCAAACCCGCACTGTCACCGCCCTGGTCGCCGTCTATAAGGCCCTGGGCGGCGGATGGGAAATCGAGCGGCAAACCGCCGCGGCGGCGAAGGCCAGGTAGCTCGAATAGAGAACGTGTTCGGAATGGACAAGGCGGCACAACCGGCACGGAAGCCGGCGCCCGGCTGCGAGGGGAAGGCCCGTCCGCTGCCGGCACAACCTAAACCGCACCGTGCCTTCGCATAAATTCCTGTAACGGGGGATAGGGAATTCGCTTTAGCTTCCCAAAGTTCGTGTCCTTCTCAAAATCACGGTCGGTGAGAGGTCCCCCAGTAACAAACCTCTGCATGCTGGCCTTCTTGACCACCTTGGGCACCTTGCCTACCCATCGTCCGCCTGCCCGCTCCAGCCGAGCATCGCGTGCTCGAACGCATTCAACCATGGAAAACACGCCGATATCGATAATGTATGGGGAACAGTGTCCTTGGTCGTCCTGCTGCAACTGGGCAGCCGCAACAAGCAACGCATCGTTGTCCGGGTGAATATCGTCCATTGTCACGTTCTCTTTGAGCCGAGCGCTTGGCTCGCGCCGCGCCGGAGGCCGTTTCAGCTTGAGCTTCGGGTTGTCGACGAACAGGCCTTTCAGCTCTACGCGCTTACCCGAAACATGGACGTAATCGCGATTCGTCTCGCGCTGCCCGATCACTCCGGGAGCTTTGGACAATCCGATCGCTCTGAGTTTTACTGCGTTTGTCGGATCGGTTGCGAGGTGCTCGATCTGAGGCAGGATGGCATCGAGCAACGTGTTCACAATGACGGCTATCTGGCTTGGCTCAAACCCCGCAAGGGCGACGCCGGGGATGGATAGCCAGCTTATTTTCAACCCAATCAGCGGGCGGAACGCGCACTCAAGGTCCCTCAATTCGTCGAGTGTGATGTCTGCCATGCAATTATCCCAAAGTTGACGTCAGTAGTTGTTCCGCGCTCACGTATTCTCTCCAGGCTGTCTCGGCGTAGCTGAGAAGCTTGTGATGAACTCTCTCGCGAATGGGTTGCGCTGGAACTTCAACGGACGTTTGGAGAAGCGAACATGGATCAAGCCGCGGTCGCGTTCCTCCGGTCCCAATGGGCAACCCGTGCAAGAAACCTGGCGTCTGCAGAAACGCCCACCAGAAATAGAGCAATCCGTCTATGGGAACCACCTGCACAAACTCGGACTTGACTGCAAAGAAAAACGGGCTCTCCTCTGCGATCCACGCAGCTTCTGGCGTTACCAGTACGTTCCCAAGGTAAGCGCGCATCGTTCCGAACAGTAGGCAACCTTCGCCTACCACGTCGGCCTTCCACGCTGACGGCGAACCCAGCGGTTCGAGTATAAACGTCGGGATCGTTCCCCGCGGGATGTGGCGGTATTCGATTGGGGCGTACTTGAAGGCTGAGGAAGAAAACCCCCTTCCGCTCCCCTTCCTGAGGGTCACGAACTGCTCCAGCAACTCCGCCTGCCTCTGCTCTCGGTACGCATACGGATCCCACATTCCGGGCTGGAGTGCATCCTGCCAGATCGCGGATAGGAAATATGTACCATTCTTCTTCATCTAGTTTCTACACACACGAGGCCACACATTCCCTAACCCGCGAATCGTTCACAATCATTTCGAGGGCGTTCTCCTGGAACTCGTCGGCACGGGAACTGAGCCGTACTCCCACGGACGGCGCGTTTGCAAAATACAAATGGCGTGGGGATTTCCACTTCCCGCCTTTTTTTCGCAGGTGAACAATGTCCGCTCGCGTTGAAGTATTCGCCGTGAGGTAGAAAACTCCTTCAGGAAGGGTTATTACGCCGCAGAGCTCCCACTCCTTTTCGACCGCAGTTCTGAGCGACTGGTACTCAGCGTTCACGATTATCGAGTGGGGCAGGAGGCACACAAGCAACCCGCCGGGCGCCAGGAGTTGTTGGCATACATCCAGGAAGACGGCGTCGCTGTTCCGGTAGCCCATCTCGAGCAACTTGCTTCTGACGCACACTTTCTCCAAGGCCAACGAGAACGGCGGATTCGCCAGAATGCAGTCAATCGTTCCCCGGTAATCCTGGAATTCAGTGCCACAATCAAAGAGGTTTGCGCACCTGAGCTCGAAGACGTGGTGATGACCCGCTGAAATCGCCAGGACAATTTCGGTCAGCCCGACCAGCATCCGATCAACATCGTTGCCGACAAGTTTGCAGGGTACGCCGTCCCAGTTTCGCAATGCTTCTGTAAGGAACGTGCCGCCACCACAGGTCGGATCCATAATGACGGAGTTCGCCCTTACAGGGAGCAAGCGAGCCATTCCGGCCGCGACGCTCCTCGGTGTGAAAAACTTCCCCGACCCCTCTCGAAACCGGCGCCCCAAGAAATACTGATACCAAACCGGCAACTCCCTGCCGGCAGGGTCGCGTTCGACGATTCTATCGAGCAGCGACAGCAACTGTCTGTCGTGCGCAACTATTTCCAAGGTGGACAACCCTCGCTCCAACGGGAAGAATGATTTGCTCGGAAGGCCCACCGCACGCACCTGCAAATAGCGGGAGGCGAGGGCCAGGAACGCATCCTCCGCCTCCACCCCATATCGTCGGAGGGCGTTGTCGAGCGCTGAAGTTGAAACCGGAGGCGATGCGATCTGGACAACCTTACCGGTCCTCGCAATAGTCGCGCTGTGCTCATGGTCTCGCGGCAGGTGTTCAAAACCGGGGAGTGAATCCTCACGCACCCGCAAAACTTTGGGTTGAGCTGGCGGGTATTTTGCCGATTTCTTTCGCATGTCGCCGTTAGATCGAGATAGCCATTAAATTAAAGAAACTGAACATTTCGCAGCGAGTACGCCACACTCGTGTGCCATGCGAAGAAAGACGGCTTCACCGCACGCTGGGCCGACCAGCCGCGTAATCGCCTGGAATCGCTTGTCCTGAGTGCCCTCCAACAAACACCAGATGAACCCGGCAACCTCAGGCAAAGTGGAGAATTGCCCTGGTTCGCCCTCCCTCTGCAGGGCACCAGGAGCTTCCCCTGGTGGAGGGAAAGACTGCCGAGGCGTTGGCTCCGGGTTAGACGGCGCAGCGTTCATTTCTCAGTGCCATTAGGCTGGCGCATCAAGGGCGAAAGGTCAACAGCCGAATCTCCAGCGATGATTCCCGGAATGGTGCTGCGGATACAAAAAGTAGGCACGGATTATGCTTTGCTCGATGGCGGCGACAAGGACGGCTTTCAGGGCAGCACGAAACTCACGCGAAACCCTGATACAGACAGGGATCTTCCCCCCATTCCGATCTGAAGCAGAGGACTGGCGACTGGCTCCTTCGACAGCCCGCCGGTGCGGAGCGCTGTAGCTAAGGCTTCAGTTTTCCAGACCAAGCCTCTGGAAAAAGGACCGGTCGCGGGCCTTGGCGTCTTACTGCGATTGGGGGGAGGGAGATATACTCCAGGTAGTACCGACCCCTGTTTTTCACTGAGAAAGCCCCGTCATTGGCGGGAGAAAGGAGAGCCTGGCCAAAATGAGCGCGCTACGAAGCGCGGCTCCAGGGGTAGCCAGGGAGTTGTCCTTGCCAGGTTCGACGAAAGGAGTATAACGAGAAAAAAGCAGCCAACATCCGATGAAAACACAAAACGCTAATTGCAGCTTCAGGATGCCGCCAGGCATCCTCCCGGTCATTGCCGCTTTTGCGATGCTCGGGATGATAGCCTCGCCCGGTGTGTCCTCGGCCCAGAATCTGATCATCAACACGTTCGATTCCGGGATCAGCGGCATCGCCTGGGAGAGTTTCAGGAGCTACGTTTATGGGTACAACCAGGTGTGGGATCCATTGCAGGATGCCAATGGAAACACGAACAGCGGATCGCTGTACCTCACGGTGAATTGGCCGACTAACTCCGATCCGAATTGGAACAAGAATTGGAACGACGTGCAGATTGCCTTTTACACGGGGTCGTTCGATTCAACCAACTACACGACGTTCGACATTGACATCAAGGTCGACGTGACAAACTCTTTTCGCGCTCTGGATGGGACTTATGGAGCTGTCGAGCTTATCGTGAACAACCCCTGGACGACCGTGTTGGGCTGGTCCCCTCTGATTGCGACTAACGGCTGGCAGCATATCCGGGGCTATTTTTCCGGAATTCCGGCTGGAACCTATGGCGAAGCTGTTCTTGGGTTTATCTCTGATGGTGGGAGCAGTCTAACCAACACGGTCTCCTACTGGATTGACAATGTCCAATTCACGGCGCCGCCGTCTGCCAATACGAATCGGCCCACGCTAAACATAGCCAAGGCGCCTCCGGCAGGACTGACGTGCGTATGCAGCCAGCCGGGCGGCACTTATCAGCGGCAGATGATCTCGACGGTAAACAGCAGCTATTCGTGGAGCACGGCCAGCGCGACTGGAAACACGACGACCTATTCCATGAACATCGCCGCTTTTCCAGGAGCGGAATACGCTGGATTTGCAGCCCAGATGTTTCTCATCCCGAAAGCAGGAATGACAGGCTCTCCCATTGATGATAATATCGACTGGGATTCGGCGAACGTAGCGGATTTCTATGTCGTTGCAAACCCGGATAGGACAGCGACGGGTTATTTTCAGTACAAGGTCAACCAACCCGGCAGTTGGAATACTTCTTTGGCGGTGAGCAACGCCTGCGCATCGGGACCTTTGGGAACGTGGAACCTGGCATTTAACAACAACACGAACGTCACGATAACAGCTCCCGACAACACCACCACCAACTTCACGATCCCTGCCAGTCACGCGTCTCTTTTCAAGGACCCGCTGTTCGTTTACTTCGGCGACCAGCCGAACAACAATGCGAACATCGGACAGTCGTCAACGTTTAGCCGCGTCAAAATCACCGGCGCGGCGAAGTCGATCGACGATGATTTCGTGTCCAAGGGAACACCTGGGCAGCCATACATTCTCGACGCCACGACATGGGCAAAGAATGCAGCGGACCCACTGGGTGTTATCATCACTGCTCCGGATGCAAAATATTGGGTGACTTGGCCCACCCCGGACACCGGTTTCACGAACCTTTACGCCGCGGATCATCTCGCGAATAAACTCGGAGACTCCAAGTGGTTGAGCCTGCCCACCGCCTCGACGGGCTGGATTCTGGTTGGGGGCGTCGAACGGTTAGCCGTTATCAACACCTCAACATTGAGCGCCCTATTTTCATATCCACCCACGAATTGCTTTTTGAGGCTTTACCATCCTTAGAACCGAGCTCTGATCTTGCGGTCCTTCATACCTCACCTCGCGTGTTGCTGTTTGGGTTCACTTTCGACTATGTTTTTGGCTCATGAACCGGAAGAGCTTCTTGCAGGTGGCGTCGAAGGCCTTTTGCTCTTCCTCGGTCGCAAGGTGTCTGGAAATTGGGCCGCCCTCGTCGTCCACAACTCGCAAGATCAACCGCTTGCCATCCAGGCTTTTCAGTTCCGGGTCGGTGTGGACATCGTAAATGATTTCGCCACCCAAAAGCCAGAGATTGCCGATGTGCCGGTTGATCGTGGTGTATGAGAGTTGGTCCTCCACCATCGCCAGCAAGAAGAGACGCATGACCTGGACTATCTCCTTGCCAATGGGAATATCAGAATCAAAGCCAGCCCACGACTTCGGCCAGCGTTCCATGTCCTTTGCCAGCTTTTCGAGATTAACCGCTTTGGCCATAATTCACCTTCCCTTCTTTGCCTTGAAATTGGACGGATCGGTTCGCTCCGCCGCGCGCCTTCGGAGAGGTTTGTCGAATTTCTGCGGGCGCCCAGGGCGAGGGAGCCCCGCCTCCTCCAGCACATGGGATGGGATCAAGAGCTGGTCCAACTGCCGCGGTTCGGCTTTCAACGCCCCGGAGCCGTAGCTTTTGGCCGCGAACGCGAGATTCGGCAGGGTGTCCGGGTGATTGAGGGCACGCCACAGTTTTTCCACGGCTTTCGGGGAGTCATCAAAGGGATACACGCAAAGGAAGCCGGTGAGCGGCACCACGCCGGCGCGATTTAACACGAAACGGCAATCTCTGCGCCCCAGGTAAGCAAAGAGCAGCGGCGATGCTCGAAAGGGCAGCAACACAGGAAGCCATTGGTCTAAACCAGTCGCGCCTCCGCTCCACTCGACCAGTTCAAACTGAGGGAGTGGCAGGAGCGCCGGGAGGCGGCCTGGACGGGGCGGCCTGCCAAGAGGTTAACGGGAGCCGCACGACGGAGGAGGGACAAGTAAACCGAGCGTGCCCCTGATCCCCGGTGATCCGGCGGCAGAGGCAGGGAGCCCGCTGGACCGACATCGTTGAACGGAGGGCCAGACTATGCGAAGCGACAGCGGAAGCTTTTTCCGCACCCTGGCGGGTCGGGGAGCTTCCCGGCGTCCTCTTCCGCTTTATTCTGCGCGGAGCGCCGTTGCCCGATGCCGCGAAGACCGGATGGTTGTGATCCCGGGCGGTTCGATCGCGTTGCGGATCGGGCGGAGGTCACGCCGAACCGGCACCGGATCCAATCGGCCTTGAGGGGGCAACGAGGGAGAAGCGGTTGGTCCGCCCGCCGAGAACCTGGGGGACCGCCGCTTGGTAATGCAGACTGGACAGGCTGGAGTTAGCCCAAACGCT
>Ga0181524_10002121_pt1 | contig 21191 bp, 23 predicted proteins | sample PEATcosm2014_Bin_34_FD_119761 | JGI IMG/M metagenome (GOLD analysis project Ga0181524, IMG submission 119761) | Peatland microbial communities from MTU Mesocosm Facility, Houghton, MI, USA - PEATcosm2014_Bin05_60_metaG | ecosystem: Environmental > Terrestrial > Soil > Wetlands > Peat | place... | reverse complement strand
CGGCGCACAACGAGAGAGGACAAGACACTGGCCGGGACCGACGGTCCTGAGGCAGACTGCCACTGACCGAAATGCTGTCGTTTTCGACGATCGCGCGCTGTCAGATTCGAAGATCGTTCACACTACCGCATACCTCACACGCTGACCAACTCGTTGACACTGCTAGGGACATCTTTGGCAAGGGTGATGCCTTTGTTGCCAAGATCACCGGCCGAGTCGATCGCCCACTGCAGCGGATCCGAGAGTTCCGAAACCGACCCAATCCGAGTGTTGCCGTGACAGTTGATCTTCTGACAACCGGCATCGACATCCCGGACCTTGAGTTCTTGGTCTTCTTGCGTCCCGTTAAGTCGCGCATTCTTTTCGAGCAGATGCTGGGCCGAGGTACTCGCAAAGGCGAGCGTTACCCGAACAAGTCTCACTTTGTTGTCTTCGATTGCTTCGATGGCACCCTCCTTGAGTACTTCCGTTCGACGACTGGAATGACGGTAGAGCCACCAGAGTCAGACACGAAGACCAACGCTCAGATAATCGAAGAGGTCTGGAGCAACCGTGACCGCGAGTACAACATCAGGAGACTGGTCAGGCGCTTTCAACGTATCGCCAAACAGATGTCGGGCGATGCTTGCGACCTCTTTGCCCGCTATTTACCTGACGGCGACATCGCCCGTTTTGCAGAGGACTTGCCAGCTCTGGTACGCGGAGAATTTGCTGAGACGATGAGGATTCTCCGAGACGAGGACTTTCAGAAGCTTCTGCTTTCTTATCCCCGTCCTAAGCGCCATTTCGTGATTGCTCCTACCGCCAAAGACGAGGTGTCCTCAGAGTGGCTCATCAAAGCGGGCACCGGTAAGGAGTACAAGCCAGAAGATTATCTCCAGCTCTTCACTCGCTTTGTTCAGGAGAACACGACCCAAGTCGAGGCGCTCTCGATCCTCCTGTCTCGGCCCGAAGGTTGGAGCGTGGGCGCACTCCAAGAGTTGCGTGATGCACTTCGGCAAGCTCCAGAGCACTTTAGCGAGTCCAATCTGCAACGAGCCTTTAGAGCAACTCACCACAAGGCCTTGGTCGACATCATCTCCATGGTCAAGAAGGCGGCTGAAGGGACGTCTCCCCTTTATACCGCTGAAGAGCGCGTAGCCAAGGCTGTTGGTCAGGTCGTAGGTGACCTAGACCTGACGGCCGATCAGGGAAAGTGGATGACGCTGATCCGCCGACATCTCGTTGCAAACCTTTCGATTGATAAGGACGACTTCGACTTGGTGCCAGTCTTGGCTGATCGTGGTGGCTGGGGGCCTGCCAACAGGGCCTTCGACGGGAAGCTGGCGGAACTGCTTGGGTCCCTCAATAAGGAGCTGGTTGCCGCATGAGCGATGTCGTAGCCAAACTCTGGGGTTTCTGCCACACCTTGCGCCACGACGGCGTGGATTACGGGGACTACATCGAGCAGCTCACGTACCTCCTCTTCCTCAAGATGGCCCACGAGCGCGGGATCGATATGCCCGAGCAAGCTGACTGGCCCTACCTTCGCAAGCAGAGTGGCACGGAATTGTTGGATTCATACATCGAAGCTCTGAGGATCCTCGGCAAGCAGCCCGGTATCCTGGGAGACATCTACAGCGGGGCTCAGAGTCGTTTCGCCAACCCAGTGAACCTACACAAGCTCGTTGTTCTTGTTGACGAAACGGAATGGACTTCGCTCGATGTTGATGTTAAGGCGGCTGTGTTCGAGGGGCTGCTTGAGAAGGCTGCTGCTGAGGGCAAGAAGGGGGCTGGACAGTACTTCACGCCACGGGTCTTGATCAGATCGATGGTTCGCTGTGTCCGTCCTGATCCCAGGGTAAGCAAGGACTTTGCCATTGGAGATCCAGCGTGCGGCACTGGTGGATTCCTAGTTGCCTCTTACGAATGGTTCAAAGAAGAAACGGGCGGTGCGCTCGATCGGAGTCTGGCCAAACGAGTGCGTGCGAATACCTACTTTGGTCAGGAACTTGTTGCAAGGCCACGGCGTCTTGCGCTGATGAATCTGTATCTCCATCAAGTCCAGCCACACATCAGCCTGATTGACTCCATCTACGAGACTCCCTCCGGTCAGCGATACGACGTCATCCTCACGAATCCGCCATTCGGCACCAAGGGCGCCAATCAAGCGCCAGATAGAGATGATTTTGTAGTACAGACAAGCAACAAGCAACTTAACTTCGTGCAGCACGTCATGACAATTCTAAAACCTGGAGGTCGGGCGGCGATGGTTGTTCCAGACAATGTGCTGTTTGCCCAGCAGGCGGGTGAGGTGTTCCAGGTGCTAATGGAAGATTGTGATGTCCATACAGTCCTGCGTTGTCCAAGTGGAACTTTCAGTCCGTACACTGAAGGCACGAGAACAAACGTTCTGTTCTTCGTCAAGGGACGATCGACGGAGAAGACCTGGATATACGACGCTAGGGCCAACGTACCGAAGATCACGAAGAAGGATCGCCCGTTAACGCCAGAACACTTCGCCGAGTTCGAGAAATGTTATGGCCCTGATCCCAATGCTCTCGCGAAGCGGTCTGAGAAGGATTCACCGTCTGGACGATGGCGTAATTTCACCATAGAGGAGATCAGAGCAAATCATTACAATCTTGACAGCTTTAAGTGGCTGCGCGATGAGAATGCCGACAGCGCAGAAGAAACTACAGACCCCCTTGACTTGATAAGCGAGGCAATGGAACAGCTCCAGCTCGCGCTGGACGCACTTGGAGACCTTCAAACAATGGCCGAGGGAGATGGTTCGTGACCGCCACTAGCCTAAGTCGTTTGTTGATACGACCCCTTGGGGAAGTGGCTGATCTCATCTCGGGCGCAGGCTTTCCGTTGTCTGAGCAAGGTGCCCAGGATCTTGAGCTCCCCTTCTTCAAGGTCGGCGATCTCGGAAGTACTTCAGTCGGTAGTCCTCTAATATCCGCCAGGCACACAGTCGATCGGCCGACTGCGGCGCGGCTGCAGGCCAAGATCATCCCCCCTGGATCGGTGGTCTTCGCGAAGATCGGAATGGCGATTTCGCTCAATCGTCGACGGCTGATCGGTCAACCTTCCTGCATTGATAACAACATGATGGCCGCCGTTCCAGACCCTGCAGTAATCAGCGGTGCCTATCTATTACGCATCCTGGAGTCAATCGACTTCATGCCACTTGCACACTCTACAACCGTGCCAGCATTGCGTAAGTCTGACCTCATGCGCATCCCAGTGCTAGTTCCGACCCTAGAGCAACAAGCGAAGGTGGTTAATCTACTTGCTAACTCGGACCGGCTCTCCCAACTAGCAGCAGGGCACACCGACAGAGCGCAACGCTTACTACAGCGGTTTCAGAATGCCATCATTGAAGATGCCTGTTCTGGAGTACTGACCGAAGAATGGCGCGAAGAGCGACAACTCCCTGTGCCCGACATCCCCTCTGCGCCCAGACCAACGAAGCTGCTACAACCGCTAGATCACTATGAGCTTCCGACAATTCCGGACTCGTGGAGATGGTCTCAGGTCGTCGACCTCGTCGTGCCAGGCGGAATCTTCGACGGGCCATTCGGTTCGAATCTCAAAACGGCCGATTACACAACGGCCGGTGCCCGAGTAATTCGGCTTGAGAACATCGGACGTCTGACATTCATTGACGATAAGCGCACATTTGTGACGCGAGACAAATACCAACGCTTGCAAAGGCACGCCGTGCACCCTACAGATGTCGTGTGTGCGTCGTTCGTCGAGGGACACATCCGTGTGTGCGTACTCCCGGAATCCCTTGAAGAGGAGTCACTGGCGAAAGCCGATTGCTTTACGCTCAGGCCATTGACAACCATCGATTCGCGCTATCTCGCCCTGCAGCTTGCCTCTGCCCGGTCTTACGAGTTCCTCGCTAGCGACGTTCACGGTGCAACTCGACCGCGGATCAATCTTCGTCAACTTAAGAGCTTGCCCATCCCGGTATGTCCGGTGGAAGAACAACGACTCATTGCAGATATGGTTGACAAACGGCTTCAAGCCTCTGCATCAGTTTCGGCGAGAATTGACAGCGGATGCCGAGATCTTCGACTCATTGCGCGTGCATTCCTGGACTCCGCGATTCATGAACTTAGTAGAGAGATCGATAACAAGCAGGAAGACATCCTATGAGCTTCTGGAATCGCCAACCCAAACCTTTCTTCCCACTTGCAAGTTTCGACCCAACAGGACTTCCGGCCGACTTCGTCAGCATCGCAGCCAAAAGGGAGCGCATCCAGGACAGTACCCTCTCAGGGGCACAAGAACAGATGAAACTCTGGCGATCGATAAAGCTTGCGTTCGAATCGCCTAGATCGGTTCTTGCGGTTCGACCAACTGCTACGAAGGGGACTAGAGCTGCATGAGGCTCACTCGGCTTTCCATAACCAATTTCCGAAGCGTCGGTCGAACGGTAGACATTGCCCTGCCATCGCAGCACGTTGCGATCCTGGGATCCAATAATGCTGGAAAATCGAACATTGTGTCTGCATTGGAGTGGGTGCTTGGCCGAACTCCTTATCAGCTCCACGCGACACGGGATGATTTTCACGACCCGGTAGAGCCAATCATCATTGAAGCCGAGATCAGCGCGATCACCAACGCAGACAAGCGATATCTCATGTCCGTGGCAACTAGTCAGCAGCAACGGGGGGCTCTTACCGGTAGGGATGACCCGATCATTAAACTCAAGCTGACGATTCCGCCATTCGAGACTCCGCCCGGATCAGGGCCGGACGATGAACCGACCGAAGAGACTACCGCCTCCTCGAATAGAGCAACGTTTGAACTGAACCTCTGGGGATTTCCTATCCATCGAGGGGCAGTCGACCGACGTCGTCAGATCGCCCAGCTGGTCGTCGTAGCCACGGACAGACGACCGAGCGAGGATCTCCAAGCATCACGCTGGACGCCCTATGGTCAGCTAATGAAGACCGTCCTCGAAACATCTCCTCACTACGACGAACTCAAGACGATGCTCGATCAGGTGAACTCCAAGATCCAGGAAATCTTCTCTGCAGAGAAAGCAAGCCTCCTTAGGGGAGCACGGATTCCATCGTACGTTGATGACGTCGATTTCCAGCTAACACGAGAGAACAACCCCGCCGAGCTGCTGAGGTATCTAGAGGTCTTCATAAGCGAGTCGGAACGCAGGTCGAACATAAGCCAGGTTGGAACAGGCATGCAGAGTGCAGTGATAATTGGCATGTTCGAGTTAGTACTTCGCCAAAAGACAACTCACCTCAGAATATTCGTCGTCGAGGAACCCGATGCCTTCATCCATCCTCATGGAATCCGTCTCTTGGCAGGACTCATGCGGGACATCAGCCAAGACGAAGGCCCTCAGGTACTGTTGACGTCTCACTCGCCCGCGTTGGTCGCCGGGCTGCCTCCGCGGGACATCATCAGAGTTGAGAAACAACAAGGCACGACTGACGTGTTCCAAGCGAAAGGTGATCTCTCCGACCCAGATTTCGCCCGGTTCGTAAACCAAGACACCGCGGAGATGTTCTTCGCGCGAAGAGTAGTGTTAGTCGAGGGTGACACGGAGCGCTTCTTGCTACCGCCGTTGTCCAGGTTGGTCAATGTCAGAGCAAGACAGTTGGATTTTGATCGCGATCGTATTTCTGTGATTCCAATGCATACCAAAGACAACATCGTAAACTTCCTGCGGATACTCGACGAATTTCAGATAGAAGCACGTGCAATTCTTGACAACGACTTTCTCAGCGGCACTTCCCGCTTGCCCCTTGTTGCATACCTCCGCGGCAGAGGGATGGCGATAGATGACGCGTCGGACGAAAGCCTACGCGGTAGTCTGTGGAATCTAGGTATCCTCGTCTTGCAACGTGGGGAGATAGAGAATTACGTTCCTGAATCTGACGTCGCAGCAATCACAGGGAAGTCTATCTCTGACGTTCGCAATGAACTTGCCAGTTCTTCAAAGGCGAGCATGGCATTCAAGAGACTGTTCAATGCGTCAAAACCGGTCTATGCGTTACAGCTAACTGAACACTACATCAGTGCCGGTTCCACCCCTGCCGACCTCGAGCGTTTGATCAAGGACGTCGTTAAGTGAGTTCTCGGAACGGTGCCTTTCTCGGCATATAATCTAATCGTATGATATACACGAAGGAAGGAAGGCCGCTGCACAGGTCAGGAGACAACCTGTTTGCAGCATCTGGTACACACGTCGCGAGGTTGCGGGGAGACAGGGCATATAGTCCTAACGGTTCTTATGTCGGGACTCTCGTTAATGATCGGCTCATTTATCGATCTACAGACAGCGCAACCATCGGATCTCCGTTTGTTCAAATCAGCCGCGCTGGCTTTGCAGCGGCCAATGCGGTGGGAACAGCGGCCTGGGGTGACGAACCGCCAATTCCTAATTAGAAGCCGCTGAGTTAGAGGCCCTCCAGCATCTTGTAGCCGAAAGGGAGCGAATTATGCGACTGAGCAATCAGGAGGCCCTGAAGCAGGTAATCGCCATCAACAAGCTCGATAGCCGTGCGCGGCAGATTACACGGGTCGCTGATAACGGTTTCTTGGAACTAGCCGAACTCTCGTAGTCCGACCGGTATTTGCCGAATCCTCAGCCCAAGCTCTTCCTCGGACGGGACTCACCTCACTTTGGCGCCTAGACGCCCCTGGAACACGATGCCCACCACATCCTCGATGAAGCTCGAAACCTTCTTCTCCCCCGGTCTATAGCTCGTCGGATGACCGCAGCGGTTCCGAAGGTTTAGAGCCTCTTCGAGCGTCGCCTTCTGGCCCTTATCCAGGATGCCAAGATCTTGAAACGCCCTCAGCGCCACTGAGTCTTTGACATTCGCGAAATCGTCAACCTTGCGCAATGGCCCAGCTTTCGGGTCATGTGTTTGGATTGCCGCGTTCACCTTCGCAACCCCGAGCAGCCACGCGATCTGATCGAGGGTACGGATCGCACCCGACCAAAGGAATACGACCGCGGCACGCAGGGCCCCAATCTGCAGACACTTGATCGCCTCCTCGATGAAGTCCCGTGAATCTTCATCGGAGACCTTCACGGCCAGCTTGATCAGAGTTGAGACGTCGTGTTCGATCTCCGGCTCGGCTTCCGGCAGATCGAGCTGACGACGAACCTCTTGCAGCCCTGTGTCTGTGAGCTTCCATAGCCGACGCGTACCGTCAGAACCGGGGCTGTCAACGAACGCACCACTGCGGTTCAATACGTCAGGGACGTTCATCGTCCTGGCCTTCGGAACTCGGGAAGCGATCAAAAGCGAGCGAATCGCTTCGGCGCGCATTGATTCGATGCCCTCGTAGCGGTGGAGGTAGTACATAGCAGCGAGCACCTTTACTCTGTGCGATTTCGTCTTCAGAGGCGCGACAAATTCAACAAACGTCACCGGTCAGCCTTCGGACGCTTCTTCGTTCCCTTCTTCACGCCAAAAGCCTCCCTGAAGAAGGCCTCGCCGGCGATGGTCGGCCGGAAGCGTCCCGTACTCATCATTCGGAACGCCTTCTTCTTCTTCCACATCTTCTGCCGGATCGTATTATCGGTTCGCGTCGGGATCGTCACTCCTGCCTTCTCTGCGAGTTCCTCCACCTCGTCCACTGAAAGGGGTTCGATGCCGTACTGTCCGTAGAGATACGCTGCGAGTGCCATGGCATTCGTTGCCGGAACGTCGCTCTCGAACTTCATGATGAACGCGTCAAAGCTAGCTGGGGCTACCACCTTCACATCACCCTTGTTGCGCGTAGACCCGCTCCTCTTCTGTCCGGCCATTTCCGACCGAGATGGGTCCGTCGCGTCTCCGTTGATGATGTAATCGTGCATCATCGCGAAGGCCTCACCCCGGACTGAGATGTCAAGAGCGGCGGTAGCCTTCTCGACCTCCTTCATGCGCTTGACGACCTCACTGTCCATTGGTTACCTCCTGTAACGAGCGAAGCCCAGTCGATACAGATCAAAATCGACCAGGCTCATACAACATTTTCGGTTGTGGGGAGAGAGTGCGGACTCCGCATAGTCCTCCTCCGCCTGTCGCGTGACGTCTTTTCTCAATTTCGACCTGTAGTGGCGATGACACGCGATCGGACATCTCGACTGTCTTCAGCATTCGGGCCAGGGCTTGCAGCGCCAGGTCGACTCCGATCGATCGCAAGTGAAATCGTCGACGACGAACTCGACTCATTGTGAAGGGGAATCGTGATACGCGTCGCCGAGCAGCGGCTTGGCTCTTTTGGGTCGATCATCGAGAACCCGATCGACATCGGGCGATCTGCTTCGTGGAGTCGACGAGTGCCATCCTTCAGTACGAACTTCGTTTCCGCTAGACGCTCATTCCCGGCGTCGTCATGGATCGGGCAAGGAAGGCAACTAATGAAAAGCATCGGGAGCGCATAGCCGGCTTCTTCATGCGTAATCGTCTGCTCGGCTAGTTCTTGGAACTTGCCTAAGTCGATCTCTTTGTCTCGAAGACCAGCTCGGAGGAAGCGCCAACTTGGCACGAGCTGCTTGATCGCTTCGATGGACAATCCTCTTCGACGCGACTGCTCGATCCAGTAGAGCAGTTCGCAGATTATCTTTGGGTAAACACCTGAACGACTGCCAACGCGAGCCGACTTCGGAACCAGCCCCTCGGTCACGTATGTCGTCAGCTGCCGGGCACTAACTGGGGCTCCCCAGTCCCGAAGGGCTTCCAGCAATTCGGTCTTCGAGCACATGTCCAGGTTGTCCTGCAGCTTCAAGTACTCAACGAACTCAACATCCTCCATCTGGTCCATCACCTCCCTCGGCCAATCCGTAGATACCTTCGGTATTAGTGTAGCTCGCCTTCGAGTAACCCGTAGACGGTTACAGATCTTCCAGAGTAGTCATTCACGACCTTGGGTCGTTAGGACCTCCTGCCAGCGTGAAAGCAAATTCGGACCGCATCATCTAGCGGGTCCAGGCCTTCGAAATCTTTTCTTGATGATAGATCTTGGTAGATGGTCAAGATATGCTATCTTGGTGGCATGAGTGACACGCCACCGATCCCCAGCGAGCTACCCCGACTTATCCCGACCGGAACGTGCTGGTGCGGCTGCGGCCGAGACGCTGCTTTGGGAGCGTTCTTTCACCGAGGCCATGACAAAAAAGCCGAGGCTGATCTCATTGCCATTCACTACGGTGCTTCCGTTGCCCAACTGCTGCATGCCCACGGCTACGGTCCTGGCAGGAGCCTTCACGATCATGCGATCGAAGTCGGAGCAAAGGTTCAATGTTCAATCCCTGGCTGTCCGGTGAGTGGCACGCCCGAAGGAATTCGAGCACATCTTCGTCGTGCCCATCCGAATGTCTGACGGCGCGAAAGATGCTTTGCCGCACCGACGTCCCGGTGATATCTCCCCCTCATCGTGGACCGAGTTCGTGAGAGTCAGACCGGCCTTTGTCTTGTCGGTGTGGAGCTTCTCATAGACGACCGGGGAGAGCATTCCGAGGCCCCAGTGTCGACGGTGCGGTTGTAGAAGACCTCGATTACCTCCACTCTCCCTAACCGCCGCTCGAACCCAAAAGTTCCGCTTCTAGAGGCTGGCCACCAGGGTCAGGAGGCGAACTACCTGATCAGGAGGGTTCGAAAACATCGCGATTACCTCCATTGACCTCTGTTGACAGATTTCGCGCGTAGTTCCTGCTCAAGAGGCGGTTTGCCGTTCCGATCGCTCGCGGTACAACAAGCGGAATCGAACTCAGGGCATTCCAAGCAGTATCAACGAGCATTCCCGCCCGATCCCGATTGGTCCCGCTTAGGCATAACGAAACCTCCGAGTTGGATGACTCTGTCCGCGTTGTTGAGTAGCCCTCGACGGTATCGGCGCGTCGTGATTCCCACGCACGCAATCGCCTTTTCGTCTATCAGAGCCGACCGAAGGCGCTGAACCGTCAGTCTTACACCTCGACGGCAGCTACTTAGGTCATCCAGAACAACTATGGACCGAATCTCTTCAGCAACCGCGCGCTGAACAGGTTGGACGCGGCCAACAGCGTGCAGGAAACCACCAAGACTCGATATTACGTCTCGACGAGACGTCCTGGGCATGAGATACGCATGATTCCCGAACATGCTGAGTGCACGGGATACCTGACTCCATTCCTCCGGGTCCTCCCCGGGGAAGACGCCTGGTCGCAGTCCAGCTTGTGCGGTAACAAGGCTGCCAGCAAGCGTCTCGTCGTCAACCGCGGAAGAGTAAATCACCAGTCGGCTGTTCAAATATCTCGCGACTTCGCCACCTAATGAAAGAAGCGCGGATAGACGCAGCGGCTGATCATCAGCAACAACCGTACAGATATCCCCTACTTTCAGCTCATCGGCGTTAACGCTCACCTCAGGCAATCGCCGTGGACGGTCCCCAAGGTCGACATTCCACGAGTCTGACATCGGCCCGCGGAGCTGGTCTTCAAACCTATCTAACCACTTGCTCATCGCGAGCCGTGTTCGCTGGCCTGAGTCAGCAACAGTACGGTCGCCCCGAATTCTTGCCACATAGGACTCCCCCAGCCGCGACCCTCGCCGCCGGATCCCAGCTGAAGCTGCCATGGTTCGCAAACGCTTCTCCGGGTCAACAGCCGCCAACGTCTGCTGCTCCTGGTCGCTGATTGGACATATGAATAGGGACGTTAGCAACGTATTCGCGTAGCCACGCGCCAAATACTGAAGGAGCAGTCTTTGAGGGAGCCGACTCAGTGAGGTCGCGACGGCCGGCATGGCTTCTGATGCCAGAGTCTCCAGACGCATCCACCAGTCAGCATCACAGAGGCCCCTCAGTTGCTCCGTCGTTACGACACCTTCTGAAGTCGACGCTCTGACTGGACGCTGAGCCATGTGGTCACGAATTGACTCGAGGAGCGCCTCCTTCCTCGTCGAGTCCGGACCTTTAGTCAGGCCTTGTACATCTTCCTTCCACAATAATTCACCGATAAGACGCTCAAGGTCCTCGCGCCAGTAGCGAACACTCAGCGTCTCAAACTCCTCGAACACCTGCTCCGCTGGTAATGCAACACTCTCCAACGACTCACGTGTCTCTGCTGCTGTATCCATATTGACTACGAGATCGTCGCCATTGTATGGCGCTTGTCCAGACATCTGCTCGGCTAGGCGTCGATACAGTACCCAGCGAGCGGTATCGACCCGTGAACCGACAGAGCTCGTCAACAACAACTGCATGGAACGTATTACGGTCGTAACGCTCGCGATAACGGGCAGCAAGAACACGAATGGACGTACGCGCCTCGTCGGAGCGGCGGCGTTAATGATCAGAACCGTCGGATGGGGCGCCCAGTCTTGCAAGTCTTGACCCAACACGCGTTGTTCCTCACGAACCATCTGTGTGCCCAGGTTGTTCCAAAGACCGCCGTCAGCAAGAATCAACGTGCGTGTCCTGGAAGCTGTTGACCTCGACTCATCGCGAACACCTTCAGATTCCGATTCCTCAGATGGCGGGGCCAGGGGAAATCGGCTTTCGCGAAGCCGAAGCAACCGCGGGGCGATTCCCGGGAAGGCAGCTGAGGCCCGGACAATCTCCTCAAGAGTCAGGTCTGGAGCCAGCCTGGTCTCAGTTTCGGGTAATCCCGTCCAACCGGCTTGAACAGCAGCACGCAGGATGAGCTGCGCATCGTGTGTCGACGCATAAACCGGCATTCCCTCAATCAGATCTGTTGCACAGAATACGTATTCGATACCGTGAGGCGTGAGATCACCAAGCTTGATGTGGTAACCGTCTGGCCGGAGAAATGCTCGGCCCAGCATAGCCTGGACGACCTTTCCCAACGTCAAGGCACAGCCCCCCACAATCACAAGGGCGAGGAACACCAAGACTGGTGTCGGTGTTCCAAGGCGAGCCGCACCGAAGGTAGCGAGCGTGGTAAGTGCAACAGCCACGACAAGGAATGATGAGAAGGCCCATCGAGTGAGCACTCGACCTCGCGCGATCTTGGACAACAGCTCAGTGGCGGATGCGTCAAGATCTCCGGGATTCAACTCTGATAGCTCCACGTGAGCCGCTGTAAACGCGCTTGCGATAGAGCCACCAGAGACAGAGGCGATTTGGTCGATCTCGCGATTAAGTCCGCGATCAACGAGGGCAAGCAGGGCCCCCATCGCAAATACGGTAGCCCTAAAGCCACCGCCAGATAAACTCACTAGAACTCTAGGTACACCAAACCGCACCATGCAAGTATCGCATAACCCGCCGCAAGGACATCCACACAAATGAACGCCCCTCCTTACGGAGTGATACTTGGTGCTGCACAAATCCCTTGGGGCGACTGCGCTTAGACCCGGCTAGTTCCAGTCCCGGCCGAGCCTACGCTCAAATGGGGATTCATGAATCTGGCCCTTGCGCATTTGTGACAGCATTAAGTCGAAGCTTGGGATCACGGCGATACGAAAGCCTCGCTTCTCAAACCCCTGTGCGATGGCGAGTGACGTAGCTGCGGGGTGTCCCGTACTGACGAGTGCCGGGTCATGATGGCCGACCTCGGAGTGACCCTTTGGCGGTGGAAGCAAACACTCAGGTCGAATCTCGTGCACGATACCAACGAACTGCGCCAAGAGCATTGGGTAAACAACAAGCTTCTTCGCTTCGACAAAAGTAGCTAGATCGTGATTGTCAAGTGCAGTCCACTTCCCCTGTAAAGGCCGCGAGCGAGGAATACGATCGGCGATGCAGACACCGACATCGACAACATAGACTCCGTCGTCCCCGTGGGCGCTTTCGACTGCCACGTTTGTGTGGATTTCAAATCTGACATCACCCCTAGACACCGTGAACCAGGAGTAGTTCCACGGGTACCCTCGGGCACTCAACTTCACGCGGAACCTGCCTTCGACCAGGTTGTTCACCGTGACCGTGTACCCGTTGAGCCGGTAATGCTCAGACGTTAAGGTTACCGCTCCGAGTTCGAGTAGTTGAGTTTGGATGAGCGGCAATTCGTAGAACCTGGTGCGATGACGCCGGATGAAGACGGCTAGTTGGCGGTGGATACGATCAATATCCACTGGCTTACCCTACCTGTTCGATGGCGAAATCCGTGATCTCGTTCAGGGTGAAGATTGACCTGATCTCGTCAAGGCCAAGTCGCCCAAACAACGCCACCAGATCGTCACGCAGGGCAGTCATGTCTCGGAACTGGCGAGAACGTCGAGAGTAACGATTACGGCCGACCGCTAACTCTGAGACGCCTTCACGCTCCAGCAGGGCCAGAGAGCTGACTAACAGCCAATACTGTGAATCCACGGCTTCCCACAATCGCCACGCCGCTGCAACTGTAAGCAACGTCTGCTGCTGTTCGTCAGTTGACCGCTCGATGTGACGAGCTTGGAAGAGATCCTCCGAGATGTCACTAACGAATCGGACATACCCCTCAACCTGATCCCGCAGAGCAGAGGGAAGCTGTTGAAACACATCACCAAGGGCCATCGGCCTACCTCCGGTTGCTAACACGAAGACTAGTGACAAGACCTCTGCTGTGCGGTCTCTTCCCCTCAGGCAGGGATTAGGGTTGGCCGATGAAGTGGGACTCAGTGGGTGCTGAGCACCGTGCTATCGCGGACAGCAGGCCAGCGAGATGAACACAAGTCATTTTGGAAACGTCGCCTGGCGTGACCGTGAATGTCGCGCTTCCCGGCGGGTTCAGCGGTCCCTGATGACCCTGGCGGCCCTACCCACTGGGGTCAGCCCAGGAGAACGCTTTCAAAGGACCAGGTCGAATAGGATCTTCAGCGTCGGCGAGGGGTTCGAACATATCGCGATCACCTCCACTGACCCCTGTTGGCAGATTCCGCGAGTAGTACCTACTCAGGGGCGATATCGGCGTTTCAATCGCTCGCGGTGCACTAAGCGGAGTCAAACCCCCTCACGACCCGTCTTGTCGGATGAGCGAAAGGTCTTAATCATTCCAGCACTGACGCTCTTTAGGAGTGTGGCAAGGGCTTCTGCGAGCGTTGCATCGCGCGAGGCGTGGCTAATAAAGACCAGTGGCAACCGAGGTCCTGGAGGGATCAATGTCTCCTCCGCGGAGGCGTCTTTGCTGTCTGAATCCGCCCTGTTCCCCTCCTGCCTCATGCACGCTTTTGGCAGAAATGACCAAAGTATTCTAGCCCGCCTAAATTGGCCTGGAAAGTCCCGGAACTCCGGAGAGTGCCGCGACCAAGATGTGCTGTCCAAGTCATTGTGGCCAGGCTGCTTGCCAAGGAGCTCACGGCGCTACAAGCCGGAATTGAAACCTGCTGTGTCCGAGCGACTTGCATCTACAGAGCCCATATCTCGACCCATTACTGGCGCGTTCGGTGGTGCGTCGGGTCATCTGCACAATGCGCCCACTCGGTCGGTCGCCCTCGGTCATGATCGAGGGCTCGGGGCCACCTGACGCCGACGGGGCCGTGGCCTTATCGTTCGGCCTCTTCGCAGCTTGGGTGTCAAGCACCAAGCGGAATCTGGCGACACCAGAGTGGAAAGTACGACCACATCGTCCTCAAGCTAGTTGCGCAATCATTTTCTTGACGCGTGTCACCTCGGGAAAGACGAGCCAGTCCCAAACTCCTTCATCGGCTTCAAGCCAACGTGCCAGATGGCGCCGGAAAAACTGCGACGGAGCGCTGGCCGAGTTGCCAATGTAGTCACCGCCCTCGGACGACACGGCAAGGTACGAATGCCCACCGACCTCGATGGCCGACTGTGCGGAACTCAACCAGTCATCGCTAGCGGCGAGCGGAATGTCTTCGCGGACCTGCTCTACGAACGTAGCCGGCGAACGGTCGGTGCCGAGGACGTGAGCGTGGCAGTGATCGTAGCAAGCGCCACCCTTGTCCCGAAAGTTGTAGCTGCCGTGCTCGAAGATGACCGGCGAAACACCACTGTTTGCGATCCGGCCGGACCAGTGGGCGAGTACCTGGCGCAGCTCGGTGCGTTCGACGGCGGTCAGCCAGCCAGTGGAGAGGACGTGGCGCTTGCTGATGACGAGCACGTAAGTGTCGACCAGCGCCCCGATGCAGGGCACCACGACGAACGACGGTGTCTCCTCGAGGATGTAGTCGCGAGAGCCCGGCGCAGAGATCCCGATCTCGTAGAAAAGGTTGGCGCCCGGCGCGGTACCTACCTCGGCGCAGAACGTGCAGATGTCCTGCATGTCGGTCTCAGTCTCGGTCTCGGCCATGCTTGTCTCCTTAGAGCAGCGCGATCTGCTGCGGCGGGCCGCCGGCGCCGACCGTGGTGAAGGTGACGGCTCGGCCAACAAGCGGCTTTACGTCCATGACGAAGACGTCGGTCGGACTAGTCCATATCAAGCATTGCCCGACCGCGTCAGGGCTCCCCGTGAGTTCCCACTCGGTTGAACCAGTCGGCACGACTCTCAATCTGCCGGTGGGGGCGGTTCGCTGGGTGACGGCTCCGAGATTCCCGTGCCAGACGGGCCCCGGTTGGAAGGATTCTCCTGCCGCGGTCATTTGCTCAACCACGCGGTGCAGGCCGCCGGCCAGCTCGACGAGCGTCGGCGGCTCAGCCAGGAGCATTGCTTTTGACGCGCCCCGCAGGGCCTGGGTTAGCCCATAGGAACGCGAGAGCGAGGACTCCATTCGCCGTACCTCGATGCCGTCCCTGACCGTGGCCAGCACCAGGGCGGCCAGGGCTCCCTGCTCGTACCATCGAACCGGATGCCGCGATTGGGCAGCTGTCCCGATCTTGACGACGTCGATCCCGAATGTTGCGAGATAGAGCAAGTGCTCTTGTGCGACGTACTTTCGCAATTGAGGGGGCACTTCGTCGATGGTCCGAGCGTGGTGCAGCGCGACGAAGCCTTCCCGGTACTGGCAGTCGCGGCATTGGTGACCGGAGGTGAGCTCCGATCCCTTCAGGCAGGGGACGTGCATGCCAGTCAGGCTGTCGCGGAAGTCGTAATAGCCGATGCACCACCGCTGCGACGAGGCGGGGAGCGGGATTCCGGCTGAGAAATCGATCGGAATGACTTCTCCGTCGCAGATGACTTCGTGGCGGGGCATACCGTCATTGGCCCACATGACCCCGCAGTAAAGACCCGCCGCATTCATGAGTCTATTATACAATTTTCGATCATTTCACTTATCTTTCCCATGAGCTTGATCCGTCGCGAGATAACGCGCTTGGAACGCTCGTCATAAAGCCCGATCCCGTAGTCCGTGGCGAGGCAGTCCGTCACCAAGTGAAGAAAGTCGAAGGACGAACCGGCCTCCTGTGCGGCGAGCCCCATGTGCCCGATTTCCGGGTCGACCAGGTCGTGGGTCGGCGCGTAGCGGTCGAACCATGCGATCGTCTCTTCCACCACCGAGTTGATGGTGACGTGACGCGCGTCACGTATTATTCTGACGTCGTTGGCGGGTAGGTTGGCCGCGAGGCGTCCTTGCCATTGGACAGGCTGGGCATTCACCAGGCTCTCTGTGCCGGTCGCGAGCATCCGGTTCGGACGGACCCCTGCGTTCAGCGTCCCAAGCTTGCCGACATAGATGACCCAGTCGCTGACCTGCCGCTCTAGCAGCTCTGCCACGACGTGGCCGGCGACATCGCCCCAGAAGCTGAATTCGCAGCCGACTAGCAGGACCCGCTTGCGGCCGACTCGGGCCAGCTTCCAACCCCAGCCCGGCGTCATCACCCAGGGATGATCGTCTGCGTCGCCGAGGTGCAGCCGCTCGGTGTACCCGACGATCGCGGCGTCAGCAGCGGGGACATGTGGCATAGTCTGCCGAATGAAGTCGCGTGCCTCCTCGGGGGATGGTGGCGCCATCGTCACCACCACGTCTCTGGCCCGCATCATCGCGGCGGTCGCCACGAGGTGGGCGTAGTGCAGGACGTAGGCGGTTCCTGGAGTGACGTGGCAGCGGACCATCTCCTCTGACATAACGAAGGTCGGACGCCGCCAGTTGAAGACCTTTTGGCCCTTGCCGTGGCCTAGCTCGTCCAGGCTCGTGACAGGGACGACCTCCACCCGTTGTCCCTGTCGAATCACCCAGTCGGGGACCTTCGGAAGCACGTAGCGCTCCAACGCCGCGCCCATAGTGTGCGTCGCTGGGTCAGTACCGTGGACCCGCTGACTGAGCCGGGTCATGTCACTGCCTCCAGGACAGCTGCCGCCGTTGCGTCGGCGATGACGGTGAACCTGACGCGGTCGCCGAGCATGTCCCGGACCGTGCCAATCGCGTCCATGGTGCGGTCCTGGTACTGGTTGAAGCCGGCGCTGCCGATGTCAAAGGCGCCGCGCTCGCTCGGCTTAGTGGTGCGCGTGGTGGTGCGGTGCAACTTCCGTGGCAGGAGGATCACCTGATGGGGCCACGGCAGTGCTCCGAAGGCTTCGTTAGCCTCGCGGATAAGGTCGGCATCTTCGTGCAGCAGGAAGCGAGCCCAGTGCTTGGTCGCCCAGCCGTCGGTCAGGACATTGGCGTCAACCGCCACGATGATCTCGTAGTGGTACAGCCAGAAGAACGAGCACAGCGCGTGCAACCAGTAGCGCGTCGGGTACTCCCAGACCGGCTCGCGGTGGTCGTAGCCGAAGACGGCGTTCCGCAGCTGGCGTAGCCGGATCCCAGTCTGCGATTTGGGGAGCCGTTGGCACACTTGGTCTCGCTCTAACACCGTGTACCCCGGCATGGCGCCGGTCAGCTCAGCGGCCAGCGACGACTTGCCCGAACCGTCGGTCCCGTCGAGAGACACCCACGTCCTCATGCCCGCTTCACCTCGAATCCGCGCTCACGCAGCGTGATAGCCAGGTGCGACAACATTCCCGACTGCAGATAGACGCGCCGGACACCGCCGACGTGTAGCCGATCGATCAGGCGGCTAAGGTCGTCGTGGTCTTCGCGGGCGATCGGGGCGAGCAGAGTCACTGCGTCGGCCACGGGGACAGGTGCGCCGGAGTCGGTCACCACCGGCGTGCCGTTGGGGGCGCCGATGTGGTCGTCGGCCGTGGGGCCGACGACATTCTTGGTGTGAATGTTCTGCGGCGAGATCCCATAGCAGCGCGAATAGTGCGCCTTGATCCCAAGCGGGAAACCTAGCTCGGTGGCGAGCTGCCGAAGCGCTTCCGAGTGGGCAGCGAGCCAGTCCACTGTCACAGCGATCTGCCAGCCTTCTACTAGGCGGGGTTCCCACTCTGGCGCACCCAGCTGCGGATTCCAGAACTTGGCCTGCTGCGGCTCCAGCGGCAGCGCAACCTCGACGGCGTCATCGCCCTGACGTAGCCGGAGCGTCCCCGGAGCGAATCGATTGTCCAACTCCCAGATCCCCGGCACGAGTTCGGCAAAGAGCTGGTCTGGTGTGACGACGAGTTCGAGCGAGAAGACGAGCTCATCGTACGGCTGGACGATGAAGCATGGGTGGGGGGTAGACGCCACCCAGTCGCATGCGTCAGCAAGCGATACGCTGACCAGACGCGGCAGATTCTTGTCCTCGCCCGGCCCGCACGCCCTGACAGTCACCGCCGAGACCTGCGAGAAGTCCCCGCCCGACAGGTCCACTAGCTCTCTTGCTCCCGCGATGACGCGCGCCGGAAGCCCCTCAAGACCGTGGCGCTGGAACGCCAGAGCCGCTTCGTGCTTGCTGATCGCCACGTCAGGCCACCGCCTTCTGGGTGAGCGGACGGGCTTGCACCACCTGACAGGCCACGCCGCTGTGCACCCACTCGACGTCGGCGCGTCCACCGAAGATATTGGCCGCCTTGATGGCGCAGCCGATTACCTGCCGCAGCACCTCGATTACCGGCTGGGCGGCCTGGTCCCTAGTCATCCGGATGCTGAGCTGGGCAGCGGTCGCCACAGCCGTCACTTCCGGCGGTTCACCCGATGTGATGGCCGTGACCGACCGGTGACTCGCCTCGATGCTCACAGTACCGTCGTCGACGAACGCCACCCCCGCGTACAGGCAGTCGGCCTGCACCTGAAGGATGAGAGAACCAGTGCCGCAAAGGGACGGCTCGAGCTGGCCCTGGACCAGCGATCGCAGGTGAGCAGCGTCGCCGGGAAGAGCAATCAGCGTCGTCGAAATGCCGGCACCGGCCGTGTCGTCAAGGTCTTCGATCAGCGACGAGGAACGCAGCACGTAGCTGGCGGCCGGATGCCGCGCTAGCCACAGTCCGAGGATCCTGTCGCCGCCTTGGCCGTTGAGGGCGCCGGGGCGGAAACATAGTGCGGGAGGCACCGGCAGGCAGGCCGCAGCCAGCTTTGCTAGAGCAGCAGCCTTCGCTCCCCACACCTCAGGATCGAGAGGACTCCCGTCGATCTCACGAATCATCCTGCCGCACTCCCACTCGGACGTTCAGGGGTCGCAGGCGCAGGCAACGACCGCGCTGTCTGTCGCTTGCGCATCTTCACGGCGGACCTCCTGCTGTTACTCAGGATACGGTCGCGACCCTTTCCAGTCCACACAGATATAGAGAAATATCCGGTGATTCGCTCCAGTTGGTACCTAAGAACATATATATAGTGTGAACGCCGCTACGTCACTCACAGGGTGATCCAGATCTATGGATGGAGGCTGTGGATAACGATGCTCTGCCCGTACTGCCGCAACAGCGAGACCCGCGTGATCGAGACGCGCAAACCAGATCTCGGCACCGTCAAGCGCCGTCGCGTCTGCCCGGACTGCGGCAGGCGGTTTGTGACAACCGAGCGGATCGCGACTCACGAGATTCAGGTTCGGAAGCGCTCAGGCGACTTGGAGCCCTTCGCGCGCCAGAAGATTGCCCGCAGCATCATTAAGGCGGGCAGTGGACAGCATCTTCTTCCCGCTGTGGTTGACGCGTTCGTCGAACGCGTAGTCGACCAACTGGCCCCCCCTACAGACGGAGTGCCAATCTCGACACAAGAGATTGGCAACCTCGTGCTCCAGTCCCTCGATGACAACACCAACTCCACAGACGTGGTTCGGGTCCGATTCGCCATGGTGTTCCTAGGGCGGCTCGACAGACAGTCCGCGTTCGCGGACGCTCATGGGCTCAAGTTATGGCTGGAATCCAACTACCCCCAGCTAGCTGAGCTCGTGGATACCGGCTTCGATGACGTGGTGGTGATAAAGCGCAACGGCCAGCGCGAATCCTTCGACCTCAACAAACTCGAACGAAGCGTTGGCATCGCCGCCAAAGGACGAGGCACCGACCAGGATGTCCACGCTTTCGCCACACATGTTGGAGAGCAAGTTCTGGCCGACCTGAGCAGTCAATCAATCATCAGCAGTCAGCAGATCGCCGCCAGCGTTCTACATCAACTTCTAGCCAGAGATGAGATTGCATACCTCCGTTATGCATCGATCACCAAGCGGTATGCAAGTGTGTTGGACTTCTTTCGAGAGGCATCTTTCCTGGCGCAATCCCACTCTACGCGCTAGTTCTGTTGCGTTGGCCTAGGAGCACTAATCCCGCCGTGAGCTTCCCCCGCTCTGGCGGATACCGAGCATGAGGCGGCGAGATTCATGACCAAGCTCCAGCGAGAACGAGCACGCCATCGACAGGATGCGATCGGGTCCAATCTCGTCGAAGACATCTTGGAAATGGAGCAGCCCAATGACCTGGCTCAGTTGCCCGATGAAGCTCCCAGTACTTGACTTCGCGTCAACGGGCACTTGCCTTGGCAGTCGCGCATCTGCACATTGAGTTGTTTCAATTCTCGCCAGATGGTGCTTGGGTCGTAGGGGAGTTGCTCGGCCACTTGGACCAACGAGAGCCCGGATTCGTAGAGTGTGATTGCTTGTTCAATCTCCGATGGCTGCATCGGGTGTCGCCTCATCACCACCCCATTCGCTTTCAGGACCCCAGACACCGTTGTCCGATGGACTTCTAACCGCTCGCCCAGTTCGCGGGCAGTGGCACCGTCTTGGTATTGAGCGACGATTTGGGTGATTTGCTCGGGGCTGAGATGGCGCTTGGGGGAAAGGGCTGAGTTAGGGCTTGGCACGGCTTCGTAGGTTGTTTCGATCGCCATTGTGCCGCTGACCTGGGACAATGAGTCTATGTCAGCCGAGGTGAGGAAGCGACGGAAGCTCTTAGTGGGGTTCGAAAACATCGCGATTACCTCCACCAGAGCGTTAAAGCGCGAATGTGAAGTCTCGGTAGGTCTGCGACACCCTGGCCTCGGTTCCCCTGCGACACTTTTCGGACGCGGCCTCGGTAGGTGTGCGACACTGGCTTCGGTAGG
>Ga0181524_10002111_pt1 | contig 21248 bp, 19 predicted proteins | sample PEATcosm2014_Bin_34_FD_119761 | JGI IMG/M metagenome (GOLD analysis project Ga0181524, IMG submission 119761) | Peatland microbial communities from MTU Mesocosm Facility, Houghton, MI, USA - PEATcosm2014_Bin05_60_metaG | ecosystem: Environmental > Terrestrial > Soil > Wetlands > Peat | place... | reverse complement strand
TCACTCCGCCGGCTGCGGCAGGCGGGCCTTCTCGACGCCGTTGGCGAGGATGGCGATGGCGATGGCCGCGACCAGAAAGCCCATCGCCACCAGCGCCGTGGCGCCGAGCACGAGGCCGAAGCCGCCGCGACCGTAGAGCAAGGCGATCATCGACACCGCGACGCCCGAGATCATGAAGGTGAGGAAATAGCGCACCGCGTAGATGCGGCCGCGCCAGGCGTCGGCGGTGTAGCGCGCGATGATGAGATCGTTCACCGTGATCTGGCCGTAGATCGCCGCCATGGTGAAGGCGAGCGCGAACAACAGCGATACGCCGCCCGCGTAAGCCGACCACACCACGCCGGAAAACTGCATGATCGCCAGCGTGGCGAACAGGATATGCGGCTGGATGCGTTCGACCAGGCGGCCGACGGTGATCTGCGCCACCGCGCCGCAGAGAAACACCGCCGTGGTCAGGCCGCCGACCGCAATAAGCGAAATGCCGTTGCCGACCCGCTCGTCGACGATCTTGGGCAACGACACCGAGATGGTGTTGAAGACGAGCCCGGCGCTGAGCGCGACCACGACGAAAAGTCCGAAGATCGTCGCGGCGAGGAGCGGCGACAAGGCGACCTCGGCCGTCTTCGACCGCGCCGCCGCGTGCCGCTTCTCGTCCGGAACCAGCCAGAGATAGACCGCGCCGGTGGCGATGCAGACCAGGCCCGGCACCAGGAAGGCGCCGCGCCAGGAAAACACAGCCGTCAGCGCCGCCGTGATCCCGGCGGCGAGCGACACGCCGAGATTGCCGCAGACGCCGTTGAAGGCGAGCGTACGGCCGCGCTGCGTGGCTTTTTCGAGGATCATTGCCGTGCCGACCGGATGATAGATCGCCGCGAACAGGCCGAGCGCGAACAACGCGAAGGCGAGAACGGTGAGCGACGGCGCGAAAGCCGCGCCGACGAGAGCGGCGCCGCAGCCGATATAGAAGAGGGCCAGCAGATTGCGGCGGCTAAAGCGGTCGCCGAGCCAGCCGGCCGGCAGCGAGAACAGCCCGAAGGCGACGAAAGACGCGGTCGACAGCGCGATCAGCGTCGCATAGGAGCGGCCATAGACCACCTCCAGCTCGATGACGACGGTCGGATAGATCAGGATCACGAAGTGATCGAGCGCATGAGCCCAGTTGAGAAAGCCGATCGCAAGCCGCCGGCGCGCTGCGTCGTCGGGGCGCTCGGTCGCGATCTGGGCCGCGGTGGACATGGTCATGGTTCGATCCCGGTCGATGGTAGAGCGATATAGCGCGGGCGGCGCCACAGCCCCAATCGATTTTTGCCTGATTTTTCGCTGGCGCCCGGACCGGCAAGCCTAGTCGAAACGCCGTGGCGCTTGCTACGGCCGTTTCCGTAGCGTGGGCGTGCTTGGGTTGCCTCTCGTCCGGGCCGAGCGGAGCCCACCCAACCATTACGCGTAACCGCGATCATCTTCGCGGTTCAGGCCGTTACGCGGCGCGCTTTGCCAGCGTACAGTTTAAAGTTGTCAGGGTCGGTCTGTCAGCGTTGCTCTCGGTCGAGCGGGGGCCTTCGTGTCCAAGTTGCGCGTTGTTGCCGCGATGGCAGTCGCCGTCGCGAGCGTGATGTGTTGTACCGCGTTTGTGGCACGCGCCGCGGCGCCGACCGTGCCGTCGTTTCTTTTGTTCGCGGGAACCGATCTCTGGCGTTACGGCGCCTTTCTCTACGGCGGCACCGTCTGGGCACCGCGGGGCCTCGACGCCGACGGTTTCGCGTTCAAAGCGCTGCTCAACGGCGGCCGCTATACTTATAACTCCGGCGATCTCCGCACCGACGTCGACGGCACCATGTTGTCCGCCGCGGCGATGCCCGGATGGCGCCTGGTCCGCGACGGTTTCAGCGTCGGTGTGTTCGCCGGTCCGGTGGTGCAGGACTATCGGCTCGCGCCCTACGATCCGGGCAGCCGGCTGCACGGCCGCTATGTCGGCGCGCAATTCTCGACCGAGGTCTGGTACCAGCCGACCCAAGCCGCCATGGCCGCGGTCTCCGGCTCGATCGCTTCGGTCGGCCCGACCGGTTCGCTGCGCGCGGCGGTGGGCTTGCGCGCCTTCGATGCGCTGTTCCTAGGCCCGGAAACGGCGGCGCTGTGGTGCGGCGATTTTCAGGAGCTGCAGTTCGGCGCCCACGTCACCGGGTTTCGCTTCAACGGCTTCGAATGGTCGGGCGGCGGCGGCTGGGCGGTGACGTCCGATCGCCGCGCCGGGCCTTATCTGCGCCTCGGCGTCAGTTCGCGCTACTGAATGCCGGCGTTTGCTTTCAATCCAGTCGCGTTGCCGCGTTGCTACCCGGCCGCGACCAGCGGGTGCGGATGACTTCCTCCCGCTCCATGGTGTCGAGCTGCTCGTCGATGAGCTTGATCGCCTCTTCCACTTCCGGCAGCAGCACTTTCTCGAGCGCATTGGCGCGCCGCTCGGTGCGCCGGTATTCGTGGGCAAGCCGCATCAGATTGCCGGCGCGCGGACCGATATCGGCGGCGCTCCACAACAGCTTTTCGAAGGCCGCCCGGCAGGCCTTCGCTTCCGGCGAGGGATCGACCGCGGCGCGACGAGCCGCGGCCGGGCCCGGAGGTTGACCAGCCGCCAGCATGGCGAGGCCGAGGAAGCGGGTTCGCCCATGCTCCGGCGTCGCCGGCGGTTCGGCCGCCGGATAGACTTGAAGCTGATCGAGACCGTGCCGTTCCACAGCCGCGGCAAGCGCGCGCGCCGCGTCCTTGGTTTCGGCCATGATCGCATCGACGCGTTGCCGATACTCGCGCAATTGCCGCAACATCTCGCTCGCCAGCAGCGTGCGCTTCTCGTCGAGAAATTCGTAGCCCTGACGCATCAGCTTGCGCTCGTCGGCAAGCTCCATGGCCGCGCTGCGGGTCGGCGGGACCTCACGCATCGGCGCCGTTCCGCTCTTGCGCCGCGACCGGCGCGATGTATTGCGCGATCTGCGCATCCGACAGCCGCGTCAATTCGCTCTTCGGCAGGCGGCGCAGCACCGCCCAGCCGCAGTCCATGCTTTCCTCCAGCGTGCGGCGGCCGGCTTGCGCAATGAGCGAGGTTTCGAACTGGTCGGCGAATTCGAGATAGCGCAGATCGAGCGGGGTGAGACCGTCGCGCCCGACCACGCTCGCCAAAACGCGCGCGCGCACCGATTTGGCGTAGGAGGCGTAAAGCTGGTTGGCGAGCGCCGGATGATCGGGATGCGAATAGCCCTTGCCGATGCCCTGGTCCATCAGCCGCGACAGGCTCGGCAAGACGTTGATCGGCGGAAACACGCCCTTGCGATCGAGCGTGTGATCGAGCACCACTTGGCCTTCGGTGATATAGCCGGTCAGGTCCGGGATCGGATGGGTGATGTCGTCGGCCGGCATGGTCAGGATCGCCAATTGCGTGATGGTGCCCTTGACGCCGCGCAGACAGCCGGCGCGCTCGTAAATGGTGGCGAGATCGGAATACATGTAGCCGGGATAGCCTTTGCGGCTCGGCACTTCGCCGTGGCTCGCCGACACTTCGCGCAGCGCCTCGCAGTAGTTCGTCATGTCGGTCATGATGACCAGCACATGGCGGCCTTCGTCGGCGGCCAGATATTCGGCGGCGGTCAGAGCAAAGCGCGGCGTCAACAAGCGCTGCGTCGAGGATTCGCTGGCGAGATTGAGGAACATCGCGGTATGGGCGAGCGCGCCGGAATCCGCCATGGCGCGGCGGAAGGTTTCGGCCACGTCATGGGAAATGCCGATGCCGACGAAGACGATGGCGAAGGCCTCTTCGCCGGCGCGTCGCAGCCGCGCATTCTGCGCGATGTCGCTGGCGATGCGGTCGTGCGGCATGCCGCCGGCGGAGAACAGCGGCAGCTTCTGCCCGCGTACCACGCTGTTCATCAGATCGATGGCGGTCACGCCGGTTTCGATGAAGTCCCTCGGCAGTTCGCGCGCGGTGGGATTGATCGGGACGCCGTCGATCCGCAAGCGCTTGCGCGCGGCGACCGCAGGCCCGCCGTCGATCGGCTCGCCGACGCCGTTGAAGACGCGGCCGAGCAGTCCGGGGCCGACCGCGAAGTGCAGCGGTTCCGCCAGGAAGCGGATGCGGATGTCGCGCAGACCGAGACCGCTGGTCGTTTCCAGCACCTCGATCACCATTGCGTCCTGATCGAGGACGGCGACGCGGCCGAGTTTCGGCGGTTCGCCCTCGCGCAGGATTTCCACCGCCTCGTTCAAGCCTGCCTCGATATTGCGCCGCAGGAACAGCAAGGGACCTTCGATCGCGGTGGCGGTGCCCTGCACCGACAATTCAGGCCGCATGGCTGTCCGCCTTTCCGAGCCCGGCCATCGCGGCCTCGAGGCTGACGCCGAGTTCGCCGAATTTCTGCAATTGATCTTCGCCAATCTCCTCGCCCATGCGCTGCAAGCGACGCAACAGCGGCAATTCGACGATTGTCCCCAGCGCGACGCCGCGCTGCAGCGCCGCTTCGGCGAGCGCGACGAAGCGGGTGAGGACCTTGAGCATGGCGATCTGGCGCGGCGACGAACAGTAGCGATCCACCTCGGAAAAGGCGGACTGGCGAAGAAAGGCCTCGTTGGCGAGATCGGCGCACAGCAGCGTCAATTGCTGGGTCGGCGGCAGCGCGTCCTTGCCGACGATGCGCGCCATGCGCTCGAGGTCGGCCTGCGCTTCCAACAGCGACAACAGCCGCTTGCGCTGCGCATACCATTCCGGATTGCCGCGCTCGGTCCACCAGGCGGCAAAGCGCACGGCGTTCTCGGTATAGGACTGCAGCGGATGGATGGCTGGATAGAAGCGGGCCTGCGCGCGCTCGCGATCCAGTCCCCAGAACGAGCGCACGTAGCGTTTGGTATTGCTGGTGACGGGTTCGGAAAAATCGCCGGCCGGCGGGCTGACCGCGCCGATGATGGTGAGCGAGGCGTCGGCACCTCCGAGCGTCTTCACCTTGGCGGCGCGCTCGTAGAACTCGGCCAGGCGCGAGCCGAGATAGGCCGGATAAGCGGCTTCGCCGGGCAGTTCGCCGAGCCGACCGGACACTTCGCGCAACGCCTCGGCCCAGCGGCTCGTCGAATCGGCCATCAGCGCCACATGCAGGCCCTGGTCGCGGAAATATTCTCCGACGGTCACTCCGGTATAGATGCTGGCCTCGCGGGCGGCCACCGGCTTGTTCGAGGTATTGGCGATGATGACCGTGCGTTCCATCAGGCCGCGGCCGGTACGCGGATCGGTGAGCTTGGGAAATTCGCGCAGCACCTCGGCCATCTCGTTGCCGCGCTCGCCGCAGCCGACATAGACGATGACGTCGGCGTCGCACCATTTTGCCAAAGTTTCGAGCAGCACGGTCTTGCCGGTACCGAAGCCGCCGGGGATCGCCGCTTGTCCGCCGCGCGCCACCGGAAACAACGTGTCGAGGATGCGCTGGCCGGTGATCATCGGCGCGTCGGCGGGAAGCCGCTCGCGCACCGGTCGGGCCTGCCGGATCGGCCAGCGCTGGAAGAAACCGATCTCGTGGATCGCGCCCGCCGCGTCGCGAATTTTGCAGAGCAGCGCCTGCGGATCATAAGCGCCTTCGCTCACGATCGTCTCGACCGCGCCGCCGATGCCGGGCGGCACGAGGCAGAGTTGACGAATGCCGTCGCCCGGCAATTCGCCGAATGCCGCGCCGGGCGCAAGCGGCGCGCCGGTCTTCACCAGCGGGCGAAAGCCGATCGGCGCCTCGCCCGCCTCGTGCGGCGCATCGAGCGGTCGCAACAGACCGTCGAAGATACGGCCGAGCAGACCCGGACCAAGCCGCACCGACAGCGCCGCGCCGGTGCCATAGACGGGATCGCCGGGGCGAAGCCCAGTCGTGTCCTCGTAAACCTGGCCGGTCAGTTCATCGCCGTTGAGGCGGATCACCTCGCCGGGACGACGATCGACGCCGACCTCGATCGCTTCGCCGACGTGGAATTCGTCGCTGGTGCGGGCAGAAAGCACCGGTCCGCCGATCCTGCGGATGACTGCGGTGCTCATCGCCGGCGTCCCGAGATTTGTGGCGGCCTGTGCATCATTCCTGTCCGAACTCATCGAGGATCAGCGCGGCAATGGTCCGGCTGTCGGCGAGCAGGCCTTGCGGCGTTGCATCGAGCACCGCTTGATCGGCCACGACCCGCAGCCCGGACTTGATTTCGCCAACGGCTTTGAAGCTGATTTCTACGCCGTCCCGTTCGCCGATCGTCGCCGTGAAGCCCTGCTGTTCCGGCCCGCTCCAATCGGCGGGATGCTCGACGCACCATGCGCCCGGCCGCAAACGCAAGGGGCAAAGCCGCGCGACGGCGTCCGTCCATCGCCTGCGGCTCGGCGGGTCGAGCCAGCATGCATCCAGCTCCTCGCGCAGTAGCAAAAACCCGTCGACGACCGACTGCGCCGCCTGACGCTGCGCGCGGGCGCGCAGTTCGGTTTCGATCGCCACTTTGGCGCCGGCGAACCGGTCGGCGCCTTCGCGGCGCAGCTCTTCGATCGCCTCATGCACGCGGCGGCGCGTGGCGGCGCGGGCTCGCGCTCTGATCGCGCGAGCCTCGTTTTCCGCCACCGCGATCACGGCGCTGGTTTCATCCGCGAGCTGCCGCTCGACCTCGCGCGCCAGCGCCGAGAATTGCAACGAGGGGATCAGGCTCGCCTGGCTCATGTTTCGATGCCCAGGACGCTTCTGAGCCTCCCTATCAGATCGGGTACGGCGACGCTGAACAGCACGTCGGGAATGACCGTGATCGCCGGCGCTTCGGCGAGCATCGCCGCTTCAAGCTGCGGCGCCGGAATATGCCGCGCGATGTCGGCGGTGATGATGACGAGCGAACCGCGCGATACCGCGTCCGCAAAGGTCGCGTCGATCGCGTCGGGCTCGGGCACGAGAGTCTCGACGCCGGTGAGCCGAAAGCCGGACGCGCTCAACTCATCGCCGATGAAGATTGCCGCGCCCATCGTCAGCCTGCGCGATTGAGGATCAAAACGGCGACGATGAGGCCGTAGATGGCGATGCCTTCCGCGAGCCCGACCAGGATAATGACGCGGCCGGCCAATTCCGGCTTTTCCGCCAACGCGCCGACCGCGGCGCTGCCGACCACCGCCACCGCATAGCCGGCGGCAAGCGTGGAGACGCTGACGGCGAGCGCGGCGGCCAGCATCGCCCAGGACGTAGCGTTGCTATCCGCGACGGCGTGCGGCGCGGTCTGCGCGGCGGCCGGCACCACCTGCAACAGCAGTACGGTCACCCCGACCGCGACCGCTGTGGCGACCGCCACCAACAACACCGGTATCGACAGTCTTATTTTCATGACTTGCCTCTCACGACTTGCCTGTCAAATTTGCTCATGGATAGCGGCCTGCCCGATCGCCGGAGGCGGCAGCGGCTTGAATTCGCGTCCGGCGCCGGTCAGGAAGCGGATGAAGAATTCGAACAACAAAAGGCGGGTGGTCTGGATGCTGACGACCAGCCCTTCCAGGCCGAGCACCAGGATGTTGCCGGCGACCAGAACGAGCCAATAGGTGACGCGGCCACCCGCCTGCGCCATCGCGCCGATGGCGACCGACAGTCCGGCATGCGCCAACGCAAAGGCGCCGATGCGGGCGAACGAAACGGTGTTGACCAGAAGGCGCAGGCTTTGCTCGACAAATTCGCCGGCGGCTTGGCTCATCGCCCGCCATCGGCCCTGCGGCGTCAACGCCGCGGCGCCGACAATGAACCAAGCCGCGCCGACACCAGCGACGACCAGGCCTTCGGTCCGCAGCACGGAGCTCAACAGGCCGGCATAGCCCGCGAGCAGACCCGCGCGTTGCGCCCACCACCGGCTCGCCTCACCGCGCCAATGCATCTGGATGGCGTCGAGCACGAGCCCGATCGTGATGATCGCAACGCCGACTATCACCGCCGCCAGCAGGATCCTGATCGGATCGTCCATCGGCCGCAGCCATAGCGCGGGAATAACGTCCTCGCGGCAGAACACGCTGCCGAACAGAGCGCCGAACACCATCGCCATGATGCCGCCCGGCACCAGCATGCGGGCCAGCGGCACGCGCTTGCGGAGCGCGATGCCGACAAGGCAGATGACCGCGCCCTGACCGACATCGCCGAACATGAAGCCGAAGAGCGAAGACGCAATGATTGCGAGGAGCTGGCTCGGATCGCTCTCGTAACGCCCGGGCGTGCCGAGCATACGCGCGAACACCTCGAAGGCCTGCGCCCAGCCCGGATTGTGCAGCACGAGCGGCGCATTCATCTCCGCCGGCGCGTCCAACACGTGCAGAATATAGCGCACCCCGCTGGCGTCGAGCGCGCGGCGCAACGCGTCGCCGCCGATGTCGCTGGTCCAGCCGGTGACCCAGGCCAGGTGGTCGCTGCCATATAGTTCCTTGGCGTGGTCGTTGAGCCATTCGATCAGCGCGATGTCGGCGAGTGCCGCCGCGATCGCAAGCCGTTCGGAGAGCGCGTCGAGCTGCGCGGCCGATGCTGCGCGGTCTTTCTCGAGTTCGGCGAGCCGACCGACGATCGCCGCCACGGCCTCGTGCGGTGAAGCCGGCAGCCAGGACGGCAGCGGCAGCACGTGGGCTTTCAAGCCGCCGAGTTGCGTTTCGACATCATGAATGTCGGCTGCCCGCCCGACGGCAAGCAGGTAGCTCGCGTCGCCTGTTTGCCAGGGCTTGACCAGCACCAGCGCCGGCCGCTCGCGCAATTGCGCGCCGGCCGGCAGAACGAACAGGCGAACCTGCAATTTTGGGCCGGCGCCGCTGAGCGAACGAAGGTCCGGGAAGTCGTCGCCGGCGCTCTGCAAGGCCGCGCGCAATTGCTGCAGATCGGCCGCGTTCTGCGAAAGCTTTTCGATGGCCAAGATGATCGGGTCGGCCTCTTCCGCCCATGATGCCAACCGCCCGCGCGCACCTTTGAGCGTCTCGCTCAAGTCCTCCGGGCGACGCCCGGCGGCGGGCACGGCGGGCGGCCAGTAGTGCCGGTAGCGGCGGATCAGTTCGTGGCAGCTCTTGAGTTCCTCGGCGAGGCCCGGAAACAGCAACTGACTGGTCGGCCGGCTGCGCGCCTCCAATTCGACCGCGCCGGTGCGCGACAAACACTCCATCACCCGCGCCAGCTCGTTATGCACGGTCACCAATTCGAACCATTTGGCGGGAACGGGGCGAAGGCTCATGCCGCCGCCTCCGCGATGGCTGGCTCGAACAGGCGCCGCCGGACGAGATCGCCGCGCAAGCGCTCGAGATCGAGCGCGACAAGAGCGAGATGACAGAAGATGGCGATGGGCGACCCGGAATGTCGCCGGAACATGCGGGTGAGCTTTTGGGCCAAATCGCGGCGATAGGGAGCGCTTGCCTCGTGGGGGCCGGCGCGGTCGAGCCGCTCGACATGCTCCTTGATCACCGCGGTGAGAGCGAGCAGCGCCCGGTCGTGCGCGTGATACCGGGGCAAAAGCGAACGCCAATGCGCGTCCCAGCGCGCAGCGAGCGTTCCTTCTCGCCCGGGCGAGGCAGCCAGCGCGTCGAGCGGCACGTTTGGCAAAGCAGCACCGCGCTTCTGTCGATCGGTCTTCTCCCGATCGACCTTGGCGAATTCGGCAAATGCCGGGTCTTGCGCGGCCCAGCCCGGCGCCTCGCCACGCAGCACAGCGTCGATGATCGGCAGTTCCGGAACCAGCGATGTCCACAGCACCGCCTGGCACCATTCAGCCGGCACCCAGCCGGAAAGCTCCGCGACGTAAGCGCGCCATGTCTGCCGCAACATACGCTCCACGGCGTGGCTCGGCATGCGCGCCTGCATGCGCTCGGTGAAGCGGCGCAATGAGGACGCGCGTGCGCGCTCGATGAACTGTTCGATCGATCGGGCCACCTCGATGGCACGCCAGTCGGCCTCCTGCAGCCGCTCGCCATGGCGCGCCTGCAAGCGCGCCTGCACGTAACCCCATCGCGGACGCTCGCTCATGGTCCACCGGTCAACTTGACGGCGACGAGCCGCGCCGCGCGGACGAGCCGCGCGCGGTCATAGGCGCCGTCCGCCTGCGCGCCGGACAATCGGTTCGATTGCTCGAGCCGCTCGATGTCGCGCCGCACCTTTTGCAGATAATTCGCGTGCAGTTTCGAAATGCAGGCATCGGCGCGCTTGGCGATCGCGGCCGCCTCGGCGCGCGCCTCCGACAGAAGATTGCGCGCCTCTTCCTGGCTGCGCTGCAATTTCAGCGCCCCGTCGCGCTCGACTTCGAGCACACGCTCGATAGCGGCCACCACCGGATCGCTTCGCTCTTGGTCTCGCTGCCGCGCCATGATTAATGTTCCGTTGGCGACGTTGTGCGCTGCGCTACCGTAACAGGGTAATGCCCCCAGAACATCTTTTCATTGCTCAAAATCAATTTGCGGCGACGGCGGGATGGACGCCGATACCGCTGGAAATCGGCTTTCCGTCGGATATCGGTCAATCGGATGCTCCGTCTTAGTACCGTCCTCCGTTTTACCTTTTTCTCGCCCGTTACCCGTCAGGTGCCTGTCAGCAACCGCGCCCATTACATTCGATCATGAGCGTGGAAAAGAGCGGAGACACTGAATGGCTTTTATCGTGATCATGCGGTCTGACGGCGAACACATTCGCATCCTTTTTTAGTTCGCGACCAGATGGGTCTATTGGGGGAGCTTGGATGTCACAAAATTCATATCGGATCGCTGTCAATGTCGAATGGACCAGCAAATGCAATGCCCGTTGCGCGATGTGTCCGCGTTCGATGATTACCGATCCCAAGGTGATGGACTTGGCGACATTCCAGCAGGTGCTCTCGCGCTTGTCTGCCGACGATGTGTTTCGCGTCATCGTCGCCGGCTATGGGGAGCCCACCACCCACCCGCGATTTGATGACTTTGTGGAAGCGATGCGGGGCCACGGCTTGCGCTACGACATAGCGACCAACGGCAGCCTGTTGGACCAGAACCGGCTGCAACGGATGGATGGCCTTTTCACAACACTGATGATCTCCTTTTCGAGTACGACCCCTGATGTCTACCGGGCGGTCCATGCCAATCTCGACCAGAACCAAGTGATGGAGAACATCCTGCTCGCCCACAGGACGCTGAAGGCGACCAAGCTTATCATCAATTTGTCGCCGACCGCCGAATGCTTGGCCACGCTAGACGCAACCATCCGATGGTTTCACGGGCACGGCATCCGCGATCTCCACATGTCTCCCACCTACTATGACCGGGCCGGTGCCATAAACACTGGCGACGCGCCATCGGAGCGCGACCTCAGAGCGAAAATCCGCTCCCATCGGCTCACCAGCCAGGAGATAGGATTCATCCCCGGTGTCGGCGACATCGCCCGCCAATGGTGGCTCAATCGATTTAAATGCATCCCTCGCAACACCAATATGTTGATCAACGCTCACGGCAATTACACATATTGTTTCAACGACATCCGTCACAGCCACGTTATCGGCCACGTGTCGGCCATGACTCTTCGTCACGCTTTGATGGCGCGTCAATCCGAAGGGCCGGATCCCGCCATTTGCGGCAATTGCAATCTGCGCCGGCGTTATCGGCCCCGGGAGCTGACACGTGTCGCGCTGGGTTATGTGAAGGCGCGGTTGTCTGCGGCGTGATACGGGTCCCCACTTGCGACGCCGTTGGGGAGCGCTCGTGCAATGTTGAAATTTGCGCGGCGTGAGCCGCGAACGCAACTAGCGGGTCCGTTATTGAGAGAAAGGTGGACGTGCCGCACGGCGTATTTTATGAGTACACAGTCCAGATTTTGCACGCCCCCCAGTGCCCATGCAGACATGCCACGATGAAACCCACGCGCCGCCGGCTGTTACGATCCGCGGGAGCCGCCGTTACGGTCCTGTCGTTCACGCGAAGCTCGTCGGCGCTCGATTATCCGACGCGGCCGCTCCGCTTCCTCGTCGGTTATCCCGCCGGCATCACGGCCGACATTATCGCGCGCCTGATCGCGCAGTCGCTGTCGGAGCGGTTGGGTCAGCAAGTTATCGTCGACAACCGGCCTGGCGCCGCCAGTAATCTGGCGACCGAACTGGTCGTGCGCGCGGCGCCCGACGGCTATACGCTCCTCGTCGTCACGTTTGCCAATGCCATCAATGCGACGCTCTACAAAGAGCTGAGTTTCGATATCCGCAACGATATCGTGCCGGTTGCCGGCACCTTCCGCTCGCTGCTCGTCGTGGCGGTGAACTTGTCGTTCCCGGCAAACACCGTCCCTGAATTCATCGCCTATGCCAAGGCCAATCCCGGCAAGATCAATTATGCATCCGCCGGCCACGGCACCGTGAACAACGTTGCCGCCGAATTGTTCAAGGCGATGGCCGGCGTCGATCTGGTTCACGTTCCCTATCGCGGCAATTACCTGCCCGATCTGCTCGGCGGCCAGGTGCAGGTTGCCTTCGCGCCGATGCCTTCGGTCATCGAGCACATCCTGGCCGGCAAGCTGCGCGCCCTTGCAGTGACCGGCGCGACGCGTTCCGAGACGCTGCCCGGCATCCCCACGGTGGGCGAATTTGTGCCGGGCTACGAGGCTACCGTCTGGCACGGCATCGGGGCACCGAAAAACACGGCGCCGGAAATCATCGATATGCTCAATGTTCAGATCAACGCCGCCCTTGTCGATGCCACGACGAAGCAGCGGTTCGCCAAGCTCGGCGGCGCGGCGATCGGAGGCTCGGCCGCCGATTTCGGCAAGCTCTTGGCCGCAGAGACCGAGAAGTGGGGCAACGTGATCCGGCTCGCCAATATCAAGCCGGAATGAGATGCGCTGCGCTCTTTCACTGACGATGCGCGAGCGGCGAACGCACGACCCTTTTATGATTTGCGCCACCCGGAGGGCTCACCTAGGATCGGCGCCGAATAGCACGGTGAAGTGACGTTGGTCTGCGGGGGGTAATCATGAGCGTGAGCCGAAGAGCTCTGTTTTTGTTTATGGCGTTCGTCGGCTCCTGCGTAACAGTCGCTCAAATATCCGCGGCGGAGCCGGTCGAAACTTATCCCAACCGGGAAGTCCACATCATCGTACCGTTCTCGCCCGGCAGCATCACCGATATCTTGGCGCGCGTGCTTGCCGACAAGCTCGGGACCAGTTGGCATCAAACCGTGATCGTGGAGAACCGCCCGGGCATGCCGGGCACCGCGAGCGTGGCGCGAAGCGCAGCGGACGGCTACACCTTGATGGTGACCTCCAACGGCCACACCATAGCGGCGCTGGTGAACAAGGACCTGACCTTCGACCCGGCCGCCGATTTCACCGGCGTCTCGCAAGTGGCCTCCGTGCCGCACGCGTTGATCATTCCGACCGACTTCCCCGCCAAGACCGTCAAGGAATTCATCGATCTCGCCAAAGCGAATCCCGGCAAGTACAACTTCGCCTCGGCGGGCGTCGCCAGCACGTCGTATCTCGCGGGGGAATATTTCAGGCAAACGGCGAAGATCGACATGGTCCATGTGCCGTTCAAGGGCGCGCCGGAAGCGATCCTCAGCGTCATCCGCAAAGAATCGCAGCTCTTCTTCGGCGGGATCAACCTGGTGGCGCAGTTGCATGAGACCGGCAAGGTGTTCGCGATGGCGGTCGCCACCGCCAAACGCAGCCGCGCCCTGCCCGATGTGCCGACGGTCGCGGAATCGGGATTGCCGCAATTCGCCTATGATGCCTGGTTCGGCCTCATGGCGCCGGCGCACACCCCCGCTCCGGTGGTGGACAAGATCAGCCATGACGTGGCCGAGGTCATGCGAATGCCGGACGTCCAGAGCAAGCTGCAAGCGCAGGGCATCGATCCCGTCGGCAATACCGCGCAGGAGTTCAACGCGATTCTCAAAACCGATTTCGAGCGCTACGCAAAACTCTGGGCGGCCGCCGCTAGGCCGTGAGCTCATAAACGCGCACGCAACGTCAGTCAGTGCGGGTCGACAGGAGGCCGCCTTGTGTGTGCCGCTTCCAACCGTGGCGCTGAACGCGTCATCGTCGAAATAGAAACAGCCGAGCGCCGCCTTTGCCCTTTTGAGATCGATCGTGGGCACTCACCGCTCATTGCGTTAAATCAATGCAATAGCGGGCGAATGATGCGTCAATAAAAATATCGTTTCCTGACGCGGCCAATCGGTGGTGATAGACCATTGGATCGCAAGTCGATGACCGCCAAATTTTTGATATCTGTAGCTACGGCGGCGGCGTTCGTGCTGCTCATCGCTGGACTGACGCCCGGGCGCGCTCAAGATGCAGCAGTTAACGCTGCATACGCCACGTGGCAAAGTAAACATGACGCGTGGTTCCAAGCCCACGCTGAAAACGAGCGCAACCACGGCCAGAGCCAAAAAGCCGAGGATGATGCGCTCAAAGAGGAACAAAAGGCGTGGGAAAACTATACTTCGGCACGAGAAACCTACGAAAAGTACCAACAAGAACTAGAGGCCGCGAAAGCGCCACCTCCGCCGCCACCACCTCCTCCTCTGTCGGACGAGGAAGGTAGGAAAAGGATACTTCAATTTTTGACGCCAGAGGGGCCAGATTATGAGCTGATGGCGCCAATCGCGCCGCTGCCGCCGCCAGTCATTCTTGAGGTACCTGGTGGTTCCCAGGCAACGCCGCATGGCGACCACCACCACCCGACAGAGCCACCCGGCGGTCAACAGGAACAGCAAGGTGGTCAACAGGGTGGCCAGTCCAGCTGTCCGACCGGTCAATGCCCCGAATCATTACAAAAATCCCAGCGAAGTGCACCGCAGGGTCAGCAGCATCAGCAAGGCGGTCAACCGACACCCGGCACCGCGACGCCCGGAGCGACCGCTGGACATCCGACAATACCTGGAGCGACGACAGGCCACCCAGGATTGCCGCCTGTGCCCGAGACCACGCCAATAAGGCCAACAACCTCGACGCCGACGACTTCGCAGCCATCAACGGGGCTGCATCCATCGACGCCCGCGATTCCGCCGGTACCAACAGTCGGATCACATCCGGCCACATCGACGACTGCGCAGCCATCAAGAGGGCAGCACCCGCCGATATCGCCGACTGCGCAGCCATCAACCGGGCTGCATCCATCGACGCCGACGATTCCGCCGGTACCTACAGTCGGACCACATCCGGCCACATCGACGACTACGCAGCCATCAAGAGAGCTGCACCCGCCGACATCGACGACTGCGCAGCCATCAAGAGAGCTGCACCCGCCGACATCGACGACTGCGCAGCCGTCAACCGGGCTGCATCCATCGACGCCGACGATTCCGCCGGTGCCAACAGCCGGACCACATCCGCAGACGCCGACAACCGGTCTGCGTCCCCCTGGCCCTGGGCTACCGCCTTCCACCACGCAGCGGCCGCCTTCGCCTCCGTCTTCAGTGCGTTTACCCACACCGCCGCCGGGCGTCACGCGACCTTCGGTGTCACAGCCGCAAGTCTCGCGACCAACCACATCAGGGTCGCAGGTAACGCGCCGAACCACGTCGCGGCCGCAGGTGTCACGCCCAACCACATCACGTTCACGGGTGTCACGTCCAACGATGTCACGCTCGCGTGTGTCACGCCCGACCGTGTCACGTCGCCCGCCTGTGGCACGTCCAGCGTTGCGGCGCGCTGCTCCGCCACGGCGCAGATGAACGAAATCCGGGCTACGGGCATGAGCCCATAGCCAACCTGGGCAAATAGCGATCGGATTATTGCGTGATGGCGAGGCCCTCGAGCGCCAGCCCATAGGGCAAAAGCTCGTTTATTTGCCGCCGCAATTGCTCCGTCAACAAAGTGCGCGTGTAGCGTCGGTTGAGCTCAGGCTGGCGCAGCACGATGCGCGCCAATTCCCAGGCCCGCGGCAGCAGCCGGTCGCGCGGCATGACTTCGCCGACGAGGCCCATGGTTTTGGCTTCCGTCGCGCCGATGACCTGTCCCGTGAATAAAAAATAGCGTCCGCGATTGAGCCCCATCAGCATCGGCATGACGACATGCATGCCGTCGCCGGGGACCAGCCCGCCGACGAAGTGCGCCGAGTCCTGAAAGCTTGCGGTGTCGGCGGCGAGAACCATGTCGCACATCAACGGCAATTCGGCGTGCCGCGCTGCGGGACCGTTGACGGCGCCGATCATGGGAGCATCGATGGCCAAGAGATTTGTCAAAAGCCCCTTCGACTCCCAGCCGAGTTCGCCCCAGCCGACGGCGTCCATCCTGTGGTAGGCTCTGTTGGCAACCGGCTCCGGCACCGGGCCGGAAAATTCGTCGCCGATGCCGGTCATGATCACGATCTGGTTTTCGCGATCCCTGGCGATGTGATGAAACGCCTCTTCCAGCTCCGCGTGCGGCAGGCGTCCCCAGCGCAATGAGCCCCCTTCGGTGTGGAGGGTCATTTCCAATATGCCGTCCTCGCGCCGCATCCGGATCGTTTGATACTTGTGCGCATAGTCCTCGAATTTCGTTCTGAGGTGTCGGACGTCCATTTTCTCGCTCCCTCGAAGCCCGCCGGTATTTTCCCACCGAGCGCGTTATGATTTGGCGGCGGGCGAACGTCCGTGCGCGACGCGCAAGGCGTCGATCAGCTCGCTGTCGTTCAGATCACCCATGCCGAGCGGTATCATTTGACCGAACACCCCGGCGGCGGCGCGGCCGATCGCCGATTGCGCGCCGACTTTCTCGGATAATTGGACGCCATAGAGAATGTCTTTGATCCGATTGCGTCCGGAAAACTGGACCGGGTCCTCGTGCTGGGCGAGCGACATGTATTTCGCATGCCTTATGACGTGCGGACTGGCCGTGGCGCCGGCTGAAAAGCCTTCGGCCGCCGCGCGCAGATCGAGCCCCGCCGCCTCCGCCGCGAACATCGCCTCCGCGAGCGAGGCGACCTGGATGGCGCCCAAGACGTTGTAAATCAGCTTAAAGGCGATGCCGGAGCCAACCGGCCCGAAATGCGTGATGCTCTTGGTCATCGCGGCAAGCACAGGGCGGACGGATTCGAGCGTCCCGGCCTCGCCGCCGACGAACATGGCGAGTTTTCCGGCGATCGCGACATCGGGGCGGCCGGCGACCGGACAGTCCAGAAATGGCACGCCGCGCTCGCCCGATCGCGCGGCGAGCTCGCGGCTCCAATCGTACGACGAAGTGGAGCATTCGATGAGAACCATATCCGGCGTGAGCTTTGCGTCGAAGACGCCTTGCGGTCCGAGCCAGCATGCCCGGCACGCCGCGTCGTCGATGAGCATCGACATCACGACATCGGCGCCCTCGGCCGCCGCTTGCGGGCTGGCCGCGACTGTCGCGCCGTACGGCTCGAGCGCGCGCGCCTTTTCCTCGGTCCGATTGAAAACGGTAACCGGGAACCCGGCCTCGAGCAGGTTTCGGATCATCGCCTGGCCCATGATGCCGGCACCCAAAAACGCGATCTTCCGCACGCGACACCTCTTTTAGAAAACTGCAGCATACAATTTATCGGCATTTACCACAGTTCTTTTGTCCCGCAACTATCGAGCATCTCGATTGAGGTGGGCGCACTTTACAGTTCCCGCCTCCTATGTATTGTCGATCCGCAAACAAGATCTGCGCGGTGAGTGGACATGAGCGCTAAACGAACGGTTGCGCAAGCGATCGCAGCCTGCCTGGTTCGACATGGCGTTCGCTCCGTCTTCTCGCAGAGTCTGCCGTCGGCGGTGGCGCTCGCCTTGGAAGACCTCGGCGTGACGCAAGTGGCTTATCGCACCGAAAACGCCGGCGCCGCGATGGCCGATGGTTTTGCGCGCGTGAGCGGGCGTGCAGCCGTCGTCACTGCCCAGAACGGCCCGGCCGCGACGCTACTCGTTCCGGGCTTGGCCGAAGCGCTGAAGTCCTCGATCCCGGTCGTCGCCTTGGTGCAGGAGGTGAACCGGCCGCAAGCGGATCGAAACGCCTTCCAGGAGATCGATCATTTCGCGCTGTTCTCAGGCGTCGCGAAATGGATCCGCAAATTGGTCGAACCGAGCCGCGCCGCCGATTACGTCGATCTCGCGTTTGCGACTGCGACCGGCGGCAGGCCGGGGCCGGTGGTGCTGCTGTTGCCGGCCGATCTCTTGCTGGAACAAGTGCCGGCGCAGTCGTCGCGCGTCGCCGACCTCGGCGGCTTTCCGCTCGACCGTTTCCTGCCCACGGCCGAAAAACTGGATGAGGCGGCCGAGCTGTTGGCGAAAGCAAAGAAGCCTCTGATCATCGCCGGCGGTGGCGTGCACATTTCCGGCGCGTCGAGCGCGCTCGCGGATTTGCAGGAGAAGGCGCGTCTGCCCGTGCTCACCACCGTCATGGGCAAAGGCGCGGTCGACGACAGCCACCCGTTGTCGCTCGGCGTCGCCGGCTATGCGCTCGGTCCGCTGGCGCCGGCGCGCCATATGCGCAGCCTCATTGCCGAAGCCGACGTGATCCTCTTGGTCGGCACCAAGACCAATCAAAACGGAACCGATTCCTGGACGGCCTATCCGGAGCAAGCGAAATATATCCACATCGACGTCGATGCCAGCGAGATCGGCCGCAACTACGAAGCGCTGCGACTCATCGGCGACGCCAGGGAAACATTGATCGCATTGACGCAGAGACTGGCCGGGCGGCGCGCCGCCGATCCCGAGTTCCAAAAGGCGGTCGCCGCCGCCCGCACGCGACACCTGGAAGACATGCAGCCTTTGTTCGGCTCGAACCAATCGCCGATCCGTCCCGAACGCCTGATGGCGGACATCCAAACCGTCCTGACCGCGGAAACGATCGTCGTCGCCGATGCCAGCTATTCAACGCTCTGGATCGCCTGTTACCTGCGCAGCCTCGCGCCTGGCATGCGGTTCATCACGCCGCGCGGGCTTGCCGGATTGGGCTGGGGCCTGCCGCTCGCGCTCGGCGCCAAGCTCGCGCGGCCGAAAAGTCCGGTGCTGACCGTGGTCGGCGACGGCGGCTTCGCCCATGTCTGGTCCGAACTCGAAACCTCGCGCCGGATGAATCTGCCGGTGGTCGTGGTCGTCCTCAACAACGGCGTGCTGGCCTATCAGAAAGACGCGGAAGACGTTAAGTTCGGCGCCCACACCTCGGCCTGCACTTTCAGTCCGGTCGATCACGCTGCGATCGCGCACGCCTGCGGCTGCCGCGGCGTCCGCGTCGATGCGCCGGGCGATTTTCTCCCCGTTCTGCGCGAAGCGCTGGCCGCGGACGTCACTACGGTGATCGATGTGGTCACCGACCCGGAAGCCTACCCGCCGATCACGTTCTTCGAGAAGAAGCTCGAACAGGTGCGGGCTGGCAGGGCCCTCGTGAGCTAGCGCTTTTCATCCGCCCGCAAAGCTACCGCCGGGCGGGATTAGGGCGTCGATTATCAATCCAACGTGCGGCGGAAGCGGGTGACCGCGACCGCCATGGCGATGGCCATCAGACCGGCGAGCGCGATGGTGTCGTAGCGCAACTCGCCAAGCGTCGAGCCCTTGAGCATGATCGCGCGCGCGATGCGGATGAAATGCGTGAGCGGCAGCACTTCGCCGATCGCCTGCGCCCATTTCGGCATGCCGAGAAACGGGAACACGAAACCCGACAACAGCATATTCGGCAAAAAGAACATGATCGACATCTGCATCGCCTGCAGCTGGTTCTGCGCCAATGTCGAGAACGTGTAGCCGAACGACAGATTGGTGGCGACGAACAGCGTGGTGAGGACCGCGAGCAGCACGAGGTTGCCGACGATCGGCACCCCGAACATCAGCGCGCCGGCACCGACGATCAACGCCGCCTGCAGGAACCCGACCAGCACATAGGGCGCGATCTTGCCGAGCATGATTTCGAACGGCGTGATCGGCATGGCGAGCAGGCTTTCCATGGTGCCGCGCTCGATCTCGCGCGTCACCGACAGCGCGGTGAAAATCAGCATCGTCAGCATCAGGATGGTGCCGAGGAGACCGGGCACGATATTGAGCGCGGTGGTGGCGGCCGGGTTGTAGCGTTGGTGGGTGCGGATCGCGAACAACGGTTGGCCCGAGTCGGGCAACCCGCGGTCATTGGCGAGCGCGGTGCCGACGATTTGCGACAGCGCCGCCACCGCCGAGCCGGTCGCGACCGGGTCGGTGGCGTCGGCCGCCACCAGCAAGGCCGGCTCCTCGCCGCGCCGCAGCGCCCGCTCGAAGCCGGCGGGAATCTCGATGGCGAACAGCACGTCGCCGGAGGCGAGCACCCGGTCGAGTTCGGCGTCGTCGCGCAATTGCCGCGTCACCTTGAAGTATTGCGTATTCTGCAATGCCGCGAGGATGGAGCGGCCGACATCGCTCGATTCCTGCAGCAGCACCGCGGTCGGCAGATCGTGCGGCGTGGTGTTGATGGCGTAGCCGAACAGCACGAGCTGGAACAGCGGGATCGTGATCATGGTCGCGAAGGTGACGCGGTCGCGGCGCAACTGCAGGAACTCCTTGAGCAGCATGGCGCCGACGCGATGCCAGAATCCGCCCGTGCGGCCCTGCGGCTGCGCGCGCACGTGCATGGCCGCGAACAGGCTCATTGGTAATCGTTCCTGCCGCGGGTCATGAGATCGATGAAAACGTCTTCGAGCGAGGGAGCTGCCTCCTCCCAGTCGAGATCGGGACGGTCGCGGAACGGCGCGATGGCTGCCTCGAGCGCCGCGCCGTCGCGGCCGGAAATGTGCAGGCTGGTGCCGAACGGCGCCACCATGTCGACGCCAGGCTTCGCCTTCAATTCGTCGGCGAGGCCGACAAGCGTTTCCGCGTTCGCCGCATCGACGACGAATGTCGTCAGCCGCGAATTGGCGATCACTTCCTTGACCGTGCCGCGGGTGAGAACCTCGCCGTCGGCGATATATGCGATTTCGTGGCAGCGCTCCGCCTCGTCCATGTAATGCGTCGATACCAGTACGGTGAGGCCGTGCGCGGCAAGGCCGTGGATCTCGGCCCAGAAATCGCGCCGCGCTTTCGGATCGACGCCCGCGGTCGGTTCGTCGAGCAGGAGCAACTGCGGATTGGGCAGCGTGCAGGCGCCGAGCGCGAGCCGCTGCTTCCAGCCGCCGGAAAGCTTGCCCGCGACCTGTTCCTCGCGACCCTTGAGTCCGAGCCGTTCGATCATTGCCGCGGCGGCGGCGGCCGGCTGCGGCAGGCCGTAAATCCGCGCCACGAATTCCAGGTTTTCGCGGACCGAAAGATCTTCGTAGAGGCTGAAGCGCTGCGTCATATAACCGACGCGGTTCTTGATCTTCACCGCCTCGGTGCGGAT
>Ga0181524_10002110_pt1 | contig 21251 bp, 17 predicted proteins | sample PEATcosm2014_Bin_34_FD_119761 | JGI IMG/M metagenome (GOLD analysis project Ga0181524, IMG submission 119761) | Peatland microbial communities from MTU Mesocosm Facility, Houghton, MI, USA - PEATcosm2014_Bin05_60_metaG | ecosystem: Environmental > Terrestrial > Soil > Wetlands > Peat | place... | reverse complement strand
GCGGGGTGGAGCAGCCCGGTAGCTCGTCAGGCTCATAACCTGAAGGCCGCAGGTTCAAATCCTGCCCCCGCAACCACCAATGGAGAAGCCCCCGAAACCCCCGTTTCGGGGGCTTCTTGCGTTGGCGTGGAAAGTCGTCTGGAGAATGATTCGCGTAAACGGAAGCACGCCCTGAGTTCTCGACGGGGTTCGCGCGCTCGTCCGGGGCGATCGCCGTGTTTCAGCGCCGAAACGGGGCCGCCGTCAGAATTTGGATCTTCAAAGCAACCTCAACGCGCTGGATTGGTTTTCGAAGAAGGGTCCATTCGGGCGGTCGAGCGCAGGCGGAAGGGCCCCGGCTCGGCGACGATCGGCGCCTGGCTCGATCGCGGCGTTCGGGCGCGCCGAGCGGCGGCCCCCACGTGCGAAAGGCCGCGCGTCTCGCCCGCAATCGCAGAGCGGACGGCGGAGGCTGGCCGGCGCGTTTCTTGCTGAATTGACCGCGCGCCGTCGAAACGTCTCGAAACGGGTCGACGGCGCGACTCTGGGTCACGGACGCGCCGAGCTAGGGACACCGCAATGCTGGCGAGGCATACCGCCTTTTATTTTCTCACGAATGCGTTCTCGGCGGTGTTCGGCCTGGTTAACGTCGTCGTCTTCACGCGGCTCTTCGCCGCCGAGGCGTTCGGCGACTACCTCCTGGGCTTCGCCTTCGCGACGTTCTTCGCGACGTTCCTCTCCAGCGCGATCAAGCTTGCGATCCTGCGCGACCAGGCGCGCGGCGACGGGACGGACGTGCGCCCGGCGGCGCTCGCCGCGCTGCTTCTGTGCGCCCTCGCATCGCCGCTCGGCTATCTCGCGGCGCGGCTCGCCAATCTGGCGCCGGCGGTTGCGGCCGCCTCGATCGGGCTGACCCTCGCCATCGTCGTCTACGACACCAGCCAGGAACTGCTGCGCGCCGAGCAGAAAGCCGCGAGCTTCATGCGCGGCACGGTCGCTCGCGCCGTCCTCGTCTCGGCTCTGGGGATCGCCTCGACGCAGTTCGGCCGGACCGGCGCGCTGCTCCTGGCCTCGGCGTCGGTCGCGTTTTTGCTGGCGACGCTGAGCTTCTGGCGCATCGCCTGGGGCGCCGCGAGGCCGCGCTTCGACGCGGCGCGCCTGTTCGAGATTCTCTCGAGCGGATTTCCGCTGACCATCTCGCTGTCGCTGCTCGCCTTGTCCGGAATGACCGACCGATTTCTGCTCGCCAACCTGGCCGGCGTCGCCGCCGCCGGTCAATTCGGCGCCGGCCTCGATATCGTCCGCCAAAGCCTGATCATTCCGGCGATCAGCATCGCCACCGCCTTCGTGCCGATGGCGGTGCGTCTGCTGGCGACCGCGGGCGCGCCGGACGCGCGCGCCCACCTCGCAAAATACCTGGAAATTCTGCTCGCGGCGACGCTGCCCGCGTGCGTCGGCCTCGCCATCGTCGCGCCGCACGTCGCCGATCTCGTACTCGGTCCGAATTTTCGCGCGGTCTCGCACGCGGCGATGCCCGTCTTCGCCGCGGCGTTGGCGTTCCAGATCCTGACCCTGCAATATTTCCACACCAGCTTTCTGCTTTCCAATCGCACGGGCTTCTATCTGGCGAACACCGGGTCGATCATCGTCTGGAACGTCATCGCCTCGTATGTGCTGATCAGCCGCTTCGGGGCGATGGGGGCGGTCTGGGGTCGACTGGCGACGGAAATCTTCGGCTGTCTCAACGCCGCGCTGTTGAGCCGCTTTGCCTTCCCGATGCCGTTTCCGCCGCGCCGGATCGCGCGGGTCGTCGCCGCGACGGCGGCGATGGCGTTCGTCGTCGTTATTCTCGAGAAGTTCGTCTTCGAACTGGGACCGCTCGCTCTGGCCGTCGTCGTGCCGGCGGGCGTCCTCGTCTACGCCGCGGCCGCCTGGCTGTTGAACCTCGGCGACCTGCGCGCCGTCTCGCGCCGATTTGCGCAAGAGCCGCTGCGCCGGAGCCGCGCGCTGCTGGCCCGCCGCGCGCATCGCGCTGCTGCGATGCCGGCCGCGACGAAGCGATGAATTCGTCGAGCGGCGCCGATCGTTCGACCTCATCGCCGACCGCCGCGCCTCGCACCCGTCGGACGAATCCCCAGTCTACAGCTCGACGTCCGGCAGAGGACGGCGTGCGCTCCGCCGCCGTCGGCGGCGACGTCGGACGGGCGGACGCACGCCGTCTCTCCCCGCCGCCGCCCTCTGACCATTCGTTAACCAAGATCGACGACAATTCGCGCGTCAGCGGGAGCGGCCGGGCCGCCTTGCATCGGCGCGATCCAAACCGGCGGGTAGACGGTTCATGTTCGAATACGGCCCCACGGCCGCCGAGGCGAGCGGCGGCGAGGCCCGGCCACCGCTTCCGGCCGGCGGCGCGCGCGATCGCGCGCTCGCCGCCGTCGAGCTCGCCAAGCGCCACAAAGCCCTCGTTCTCGGTTGCGCCCTGGCCTGCGCGCTCATCGGCTTCGCCGCGTCGAAGCTCATCACGCCGCGCTACGTCGCGGTCACGCAGATCTACGTCGACCCCGGCAATCTGCCCGGCGCGGGCAAGGATCTGCCGGCGCCGGGACAAGATTCCAATGGGTTCATCAACTACGTCGAGAGCCAGAGCCTGATCGTCGCGTCGCGCGCGGTGCTCGAGCGCGTGGTGGCCGACGAGAAGCTCGACGCCGATCCGGACTTTTCCGGCGCATGGCGATTGCCGGCTTTTTTCGGCTCCTCGCCGGGCGTGGCGGACCGCACCGCCGCCGCCACGGCCGCGCTGGCGACCCGCATTCAGGTCAGGCGCCCGGAACGCACCTTCATCATCGATCTCTCCGTCTCCGATCGCGATCCGATCAAGGCCGCCGAACTCGCCAACGCCACGGCGCGCGCCTACATCGACGTCTCCTCGGCGTGGCAAGCGGACGTATCGCGCCGAACCGAGGTCTCGCTGGCCGGGCGGCTCGAGGCCTTGCGCCAGCGGGTCGTGGACGCGGAAAAGAAGGTCGAGGACTTCAAGGCCGCCAACGGGCTGGTCGGAACGCGCGACTCGCTCGTCACCGAGCAGCAGCTCAAAGACATGAACGCGCAGATGATGAACGCGCGCGCCAAAGCGGCCGAGGCGCGCGCGCGTCTCGATCAGATCGAGAAGGCCCATTGGCGCGGCGGCGACGTCGCCGCGCTCGCCTCCGAGATCACCTCGGCGAGCCTCGCCGCGCTACGGACCCAGCAGGGGCTGGCGCGCCAGCGCCTCGCCGATCTCACGGCGGAACTCGGCCCACGCCATCCCCAAGTGATCGACGCCAAGGCGCGGGTCGAGGCCGCCGACGCCGCGGTCGAGGCCGAGCTGACGCGCTTTGCGCAGAGCCAGCGCATCGAATACGACAGCGCCAAGCAACTCGAAGCGGCGCTCAGCGGCCAGCTCGACAGGCTCGAGGCGCAATCGAACGCCAATGGCCAGAGCTCGGTCGGGCTGCGCGATCTCGAGCGCGAAGCGGACGCGGCGCGCAGCGTCTACGAGCTGTTTGTCACGCGCTCGCGCGAAGCGGGCGAGATCCAGCAGGTCGAACCCTCGCGAACGCGGATCGTTTCGCTCGCCACCGCTCCCAAGTCTCGCGCCTTTCCCCCCGGCGGGGCGCTGATGGCGAGCCTCGGACTGCTGCTCGGCCTGGGGCTCGGCGTGGCCGGCTCGTTCGCGCGCGAGCGCTCGGCCGCGGCGCCGCCGCCCGGCGCAGCGGCACTCGAACGGGAACGCGAGGCGGACGAGGCGGCCGCGCGCCCGACCGCGACCTTCGCCATTACGGCACGCTCGCGACTCGAGACGGCGCAACGGACGCAGTCGATCGACCGGCTGGACCTTGCCGGACTCGGCTTCCCGACGTTGCCGGCCGAGGCCGACGGCGCCGAATTCGACGCGATCCTCGATGCGCTCGGCCTGGACGACGGCGCGCGCCGAGGCGCGCGGCGCGCACTCGCATTCGCGGTCGCCGGCCCGAACAGCGACGGGCTTCGCACGGCGCTGGCGATCAATCTGACGCTATGCGCGGCGCGGCGCGGCGTCCGCGTCGTCTTGATCGACGCCGCCGAGCGCAACGCCAAGCTCACGCGCGCCATCCGACACGCCGCGCAGACGGCGATCCTCGACAAGGGCGCGTTCTACCTCGCCGCCAATCGGGTCCTGCTCGCTTTGCCCAAGGGCTTCGACGCCGAAATCGGGCGGATGGCTCCCGACGAACTCCTGCAATCGCTCACGCGCCTGCGCGACGAAGCGATCGAACTGATCATTTGCGACGGGCCCGACCCGGGCGACGCCGACGCGACGCGGATCCTCGGCCTGGTCGACGAGGTCGTCGCGTTCGAAGAGACGCCGGGCGGCGACGGCGCGCTGGCGCTGCGCAAGACGCTCGCGGACGCCGGGGTTGCGGCGCGCGCCGTCGTGCGTTTCGACGAAGCGAGGCCCGAGCGACAGAAGCGAGCGTGAAGCCGCCGTTCGGCTCAACGCCGCAGGCGCCGCGCTTGCCGCGTCCCGCCAGGCCGAGGCGAATATCTGCGGCGCGGCGGCGCGGCCCGGCGCACATTCAAGGGACGTTCCGCGAAGCGCCGTCGGCCCGGCGACGAAGACGGCGCTCGTGGCGCGTCCGTCCTCGCGCGGTCATTCGCGTCGCGCAGGAATGCGAAAGGCAGTTGACCCGCCAAGAGCCGATCGCCTCCGGCAACGGCGTGTCCCTTCACGCCGTTCTCGCGGATGGGCGGGCGTCCGCACCGCGACGCGCCAGATCCGCTGCGTCACGGATCAGCGATGCCGGCGTGTTCGAAAACGATTCGATGCACAAAGCGACTTTCGACGCTGGCGCGTTCTCGACCATCGCCGCGACCGCTTCGGCGCCGAGCGGCGCGCCGTCCCAATAGGCGTGCGCCAGGCTTTCCGTCTTGATCTCGTGGGCGATCGAGTGCGCCGCCGAGTTTCGAACAAAATGCCCATAGAGGAGATACTCGGAGAACGCGCGCGTTCTGCAAAGCGCCTCCTGCCAGCTTGTCCGCGCGGCCTTCTCGATGGCGAGCGTCATATCCTCGACCGAACTCTTGTCCCACGTGATGACGTTGCCGACATAGTCGTCGGCCGGGAACCCGGTCTCGGCCTGATTGAGAAGTCGATCGCAGCTTCGCGTCCAAACCGCGTGCAACGGCGACGCGGCTGAAATCGCTCCCCGGTCGACGTACAAGGGCGTTTTCTCGCCGCCGGCGTAGGCGCTCGCGTCGAACGCGCGGAAGAACACGTTGTCCGAATCGACGATGCAATAACGCTGTTCCGGCGATTGCAGGGCGGCCGCGATCTTGAGGATCTGTTGGATGTGCCAGCCATGGACCGGCGGCGAGCGGAACGACCACCAAATTCTGCGGCCGTTTCGCGAAAGGAATGAGGGCAGCGGCCTCAGCCAGTCCGGCAGGAATTGAGAACTCGCCAGGACGGCGCGCCGGTCGCTTCTGAACCTGGCGAACATCGACACGTCGCTGTCGTTGACGATGACATAGTGCCGCTCGTAGCCCGTGACGTAGCGGTCGATACTGTCGCAGAGAAGCTCCAAACGGTCGACGTCTTTGCGGTGGCTCGGAGTGAGAAGAGCGACTGTACGACGCACGCGAACTCTCCTTGTGCCGGCGAATGTTCCAAAACCGCACGGACGCTTGTTTGGTCCTTGCGTTCGCAAGAAAGCTGCCGCGCCGTCGACGCCAGGCGGCGAAATCAGATTCCAAGCAGCGCGAGGCCGACTCGAAGCACGATGCCGGGCATAGCCAGAGGCGAACGGCGTCCGGCCATCGCCGCATAGGCGAGGGTCTTGCGATATTCGCGAAAGCGGATCGCCTGAGTCGCGGCGTAGGCGATCAGGTGCGCCTCCGCCGCCTTGCGCAACGAGGGGACCAGGTGACGCGGAAGCTTGTCGACGATCGCGCGGTCACGAAATACGGAGTCGGCGGCGGGCAAGAAATCCTGCGGCGAACGGATCTTGGCGTTCATGGTGTTGTCGTCGTGAACGCGATAGTCGAGAAGCAGTTCGGGGACAAACTGGAACTCGCCTTGCGCCGCCAAACGGCACCAACAATGCCAATCTTCGCAGTAGCGCATCGCCTCGTCGAAGCCGCCGACCGCGGCGAAGGACGCAGCGCGCACGATCATGACGCCGCCGTTGACGATGAAATTGCCTGCGGCGATTTGCGCCAACACGTGTCCAGAGGGCTTCGCCCGACCGCGGAGCAGGCGCCGTATCCCGATGCGGCGGCCGTTCTTGTCGACCCGCGAATACTCGCCGTAAATCGCGATCGCCCGGGTCTCGCGGGCGGCGGCGCGCAACAGCGCCGCGATGGCGCCGGAACGCAGCCGGTCGTCGGCGTCGAGGAACATGAGCCATTCCCCCGAGGCGACCCGCGCGCCGGTATTCCTCGCGGCGGAGACGCCGGCGCCGCTATTCGGGACAAGTCGAATTCTATGGTCCGAGAAGCTGCGGGCGATCGCGTCGGTCCGGTCGATCGACCCGTCGTCGACAATTATCAGTTCGCCTACGTCATCGCCCTGAGCGATCACGCTGGCGATGGCCTCGTCAATGAACGAGGCGGCGTTCTTTGCCGGCATGATGACGGAAACGGACACGCGGGATTTCCTCTCGAACAGCGTCTCGCGGCTTCGCCGACGCCGCGCTTGGGGTTCGTCACGCTCTACGGCTCGATCGCCCATATCTTGACCGATTTGACTTCGAGCCGCGCCGGCAGGGCGGCGTCATCGATCTTGCCGCCCCACGAGCCGCCGAGCGCGAGGTTGATGCGCAAATGCATCGACGCGCGCAACGGGTCGACGCCATCCTTATGGGCCTCTTCCGGATTCATCCGCAGCACTTCGCGCCCGTCGATCGCCACGGCGACGACGTCTTTGCGCCATTCGAGCCGGTAGGTGTGGAAAGCGTGGGCGAGATCGAGCATCGGCGTTTCCGCCCCCCAGTGGCTCACGCTCGCAAGATCGCGCCCGGCATAGACGGTGGACCACACTTTGCCCGGCGTATTGCCGATGGCCTCGGCGAGATCGATTTCGCGATAGGGGCCGCTCCGTTCGTCGATCGTCCAGATCGCCGGCCACGCGCCGCCGCCTTGCGGCAGGCGCGCCACCACTTCGAAGACGCCGTAGGTGAACGCCTCGCCGCTGACGATGCTGCCCGAGGTGTAGTCGGCGCTCTTCGTCGTCGTCAGCCAGTCGGCGCCATTGGCGTCGTAGGCGGCGTTCGGCGCCGGTTCGCGACGAGCCTCCAGAACCAGCGCGCCGTTCCTCACGCTGACGTTGGCGGGCCGATAATATTGCGCTTCCTTGTTGCGGAAGAAGCCGGTTTCGGCGATCCAGAATGAGGCGTCGTATGTCGAGGCGACCGAAAAATCCTCGGCGTGGACCAAGCGATCGCGCGCGCAAGCCGCCCCGACGGGCCAAGAAAGGCCCGCGATCGCCAAGGCGACCGCCAGCGGCCGAGAAAGGCGCTCGAAAAGGCGATCGTTTCTTAGCGCGTCAGGCGCGGCGATTCCTGCCAAGGGTTCGCTCCCAGCGTCATGGAGGGCGCCGCCGCGTGTCAATTCGACACGCAGGCTAAGCGAGCCAAGCGCGACGCAAGTCCGAGGCCACCCTCGCCGGCCGATGTCCCTATCGCCGGCCCAAATCCGGCGTCATTGCGGCGACGTTCGGAAACTGGCGACGTAGCGCAGCCCGAACACCGCGAACAGGAAGGTGAACCAGATGGGGTTGCTTCGAACGAACAGGAACGACTCGAGCGACGCAATGTAGAGGCCGAAAAGCCAGATTTGCGTCAGCAAGGTCACCAACGCCGGATCGGCGCGGTTTCTGACCGCTTCGCCGATATCGGCGAGTGGCTGGACGACGAAAGCCCAGAGCGCCAGGGCGACGCCGGGAACGCCCATCGACACTGCGACGTCGACCAGGCCGTTGTGCGCATGGGCGGCACCGGCGACCCAGGCCGCCGAATCGTCGGTTCCAAAACGGACCGATTCGGTGTTCCAGAACGCGTCAAACCCGTATCCGAGAAAAGGATGGGCGGCGAGCTTGCCCAGGGCGTAGCGCCAGATGTCGGTGCGGCCGGTGAACGAGGCGTCGACGGGCAGAGCCGCGACCAGCGACGCGAGAGGCGCGAACATCACGGAGCCGACGCCGAGCGCATTGAGCGCGGCGAAGGGCGCCATGGCCGCGACGCGCCATGCCCATCCGGCGCCGTAACGGGCGGCGAACATGGAGATGGCCAGCGTCGGCAGCCAGAGCATGTTCGCGGTCTTGCCGTTGGCGAAGACCACGAACAGCAGAGAAAGACCAGCTGTGAGCACGCCCGCGACGATATGTCCGGCGCGCGCGGCGTAGAGGCCGATGAACGCGGTGAAGACGAATATGACGCTCGCGTCGTTCTTGTGGCCGAAAACGCCGCGCCAGTCGCCCGCCAGCGCCGACTCGCCGAGGTCGCTCGCCTGATGGACGGCGTAACGCGGCATGAAGATCACGCCGAAATAGGACAGCGCCAGGAGCGCGCCGGCGGCGGCGGCGAGCAGGGTCGCCAGATGCAAGCGCCCGCGCGGCAGCAGGGGCAGGGTCGCGGCGACGATGGCGACGAATCCGCAAAGCGCCGCGCGTTTCAGCGACGTCCCGACGTCTTGCGACGTCACGCTGCTGAGCGCAACCCAGGCCGCCATGCCGACAAAGGCGGGATTGGCCAGGCGTCGCAGGCCGCGACCATCCGTCATGGCCGCCAAACCCAGGCAGAGGCATGCGCAGGATGCGAAGGCGAAGTAGGTCGTGGTCTCGCGGCCCGAGCCGAGATCGAGCGCGTCTGCGGCGCCGAGGTCGGGGAAAGGTTGGAGCGTGATCCAGGCCAGCGCCAAGGCGGCGACGAAAGCGACGGCGCGCCATGGAGCGCCGTCGATTTCGTCGGTCGAGACGCCGGCCGTCGAAGCGCTCACGGTTTCGGCTCTGCCGGCGTGTAGCGGTATGGCTCGGGCTCGAATCCGAGCCAAGCCATCAGGCGGCCGATCGCCACCACCATCGGATGGGCCGAAACGAGCGCCGGCTTGCCTTGCGCAAGCAGTTTCAGCGATCGAAAAGCCGAGACGGGGAGGAGCGCGCCATTCTTGGCGAGGAGCCTGACGCGGCCGAAGGCCGAGCGGCTCGAGGATCTGTCGACTTGATAGTTGATGGCGCCGATGCGAAGCCCGCGCCGCACGACCCACGCGGCGCGGACCCGATCGCTCGGCACGATCTCGACGACGCGGCCGGCCTGTTCCCAGTAGAACGTCAGGCCCGCGCGGCGACAGCGCGTGAAGAAGTCCATGTCGCCGCCGCCGAGAAAATTGTAGCGCAGGTCGAATTCCGGAAGGCTCAGCCGCTCGAACGCCTGGCGGCGGATGAGGAAGTTGCCCGAGCCGTAGATCATCGGCACGAAGCCGCTGCGGCTGTAGGCCGGCCAATAGACGGGATGGCGAGCGAGCGCGACGGGCGCGCCGTCCGGAAAATGCGGCACGACCGGGCCGCCGACGATGTCGACCCCATTATCGCGCGCGGCGGCGATCATGCGGCCGAGCCATTCGGGGTCGGCGACTTCGTCGTCGTCGATCATCAGAATATACGACGCCGACGGGAAGCGGCGCCGCGCCTCCGCAAACGCGCGATTGCAGGCGTGGCAATTGCCGGGCTGCGCTTCAACCACGCAAAGACCTTCGAGCAGGCCGCCGGAAAGGAAGGCGCCCGCGATCGGAACGCCCGCCATGCCGACCGGGTCGTTGTCGACGACGACCACGGCGAACCGGGTCGCGCCGGTCTGGTCGACAAGCGATTGCAATGTTCGGCGGAGCATCTCGGGGCGCCGACAGGTCGCCACGCAGACGACGGCTTGCGGCTCCGATCGACACGCGCGGCTCCCCGCGGCCGCTCCGGGATCGGCGACGCTCGAAGATCCTTGGACGGGAGCGGTATCCTTATGCATCGCTACGACCACGCGTTCGCCTTGCCGCCCAAGAATGCGCCGACCAGGATTGGGACGGTTCGCTTCGTTCTTGGAACCGCGCCGTATCGGCGCCGCCGACCGCCCTCAGACTGTTGCGCTACGAAAGTTTCCATCCGGTTGCCCGGTTCGCCGAAAGCGCCGCCTCGCCAACCGCGCGGCTGCGTTGAAGCCCGGCGGCGATCGTGACGATTTCGACGCCGCGCGACGCCGCGCCGTCCAGCGCGCGCTGGAACAGCCCTGGCGTGCAGCCATATGGACTCGGCAGCTCGGCGACGTCGTGCGCGCAAAAAATCAGCCAGCCGGTCGTCCTGAGCGCAGCGTCGAGATAAGAGGCCAGCTCCTCGGGCGTCAGCCGTCGATCCGCCAGTTCGACGCAACGCAGAAACTGCGGATCGAAGTCGCCGGCCATGACCCCCGGCGCGATGCTGCGGCTTGAGGCGACCAGCCCGTAGAGTTGGCGTTTGCGAGGGAACGAGGCGAAGCCGTAGGGGTAGGCGAAATTGGTCGGGCGAATGCCTTCGTCGATGGCCTCCAGCCAATCCCGGTTCTTCTGCAGATCGTCACGAAAGTCCTGCGCGGAAAAAGAGCCGGCCGGCCGGTGCGCGTGGCCGTGAAGGCCTATTTCGTGACCCCGAAGATGGAGTTCGCGCACGCCCTGGCGACCGATCAGGGGGTAGCCGCAGTCGTTTCGCTCGATAAAGCCGGACGCGATGTAGTAGGTTCCTCGGCCGCCGATTTTTTCCAGCCGTTCGGCGCCCGTCCCTCCGGCGCTGGCCGCGGCGTCGTCGAACGTGAAGCTGACCATCGGTCCGACGTTGACGAGCCGTCTGCGCTCGAGAGCGACATGGCGCGCCAATCGCGAAGAAATCTTGCGCCGCAAGGTTGTCAGGAGCTCGCGCGCCCGATCGCCGGGCGACCCGGCGCGGCCGCGGTTCGGCGCAAAGGCTACGACGTCGTCCGCCTCGCTTGACATCCAGCCTCCATCCCGAGCCGTCTCAGAATGAGACAGTGGAGAGCTTCGAGAGCTTCTAAGCTGGAAGAAACGTGCCATCGACGGCGCCGCTTGCTCGCGCGCCTCGCCGACGCGGCGGCGCTGGCTCGTCGCGACCGCCGCCGACGCGCTCGAGTCGGGATTTCAGAATCTCGGCGGCGTTTCGCAAGACTTCGCCATTCGCGCGCCGCACTTCGGCGGTCGGCGCGCCGTCACGGTGAATAGCCGAGAAGATTGTCCTGATTCGGGAGGCCTACGACTTGCGGCTCGCGCTCCATCGCAAAGGAATGGAGCGGAGCGATGCAACTCGCGGTCAGGGAATCGAGGCAGGAGAGGCGGGCGCTCGTCCGCCTCGGCCGGTTTCCAATCGACGCCGCCAATATCCAGGAAACCGCGCAGGCGTTCGTCGACTATTGCCGCAGCGCCGAGCGCGCCGGGGCGACGCGGCCGCTCTATTCGACCTCGCTCAACGGTCAGGTCATATCGCTCTGCGCGCAGGATCGAAACCTCTCGGAATCGATCCTATCGGCCGACTCGGTGAACGCCGACGGCCAGCCGCTCGTGCTGTTGTCGCGTTACCTCTGCGCCAACCCGCTCCCTGAGCGGGTCGCCACCACCGACCTCTTTCCGGCGGTGGCGCGGCTCGCCGCTCAGAAGGGCGTCACGTTCTACATGTTGGGCGCCGGCGAAGAGGTGAATCGAAGAGCGGTCGAGGTCACGCTCGCCGCCTATCCCGGGCTGCGGATCGTCGGCCGCCGCAACGGCTATTTCTCGCGCGCCGAAGAGGGGACAATCGTCGAGGAGATCGTCGCATTGAAACCGGACGTGCTCTGGGTTTCGCTGGGCGTTCCGCTGGAGCAGCAATTCTGCGCCCGCAATCTCGGGGCGCTGAAGGGCGTCGCGATCGTCAAGACGGCCGGCGGATTGTTCGATTTCCTGTCGCTCGCCAAGCCGCGCGCGCCGCGGTGGATGCAGGCAATCGGGGCGGAATGGCTGTTCAGAGTGTGGCTCGAGCCCCGCCGACTGTTCGTTCGCTATCTCGTGACCAGTCCGCACGCCCTTTTCCTGATGGTCCGAGACCTGCGCTGAGCCCCTTCGACCGGCCCTCGCCGCACGGCCGCGATCGAGGCTCGATCCCGAGCGCGCCCTCCCGCCGCCGGGCGCGAAGCCGTTACGGGCCCAGGATGACCAATTCGGTATAGGCGAGATCGCCGAGGCCGGGGGGAACCGGTCCTTTGAAGTATTTCGGCGAAAGGCGTCCGGGAACAAACCAGCCGACCAGCCCCGGCACGCGTCCCATCGCGTCCACCACGCAGAGCGGCCCGCTGCGAAACAGCAGGTATCGTCCGATCGCATTGGCGAACCGCACGAATTCGCTCAGGTCGCGGCAATAGATCAGGTGAGGGCAGGGAATGAGGTTGCGCACGATCGCTCGGGGCTGAAAGACGAAGGGGTGGGCCAGGCCGTCTTCAACGCAGACGAGCGCGCGGCAACCCAACGCCGCATGGTCGACCAGAATGCGCCGCTCGTCGGCCGACAGAAGAGCGGTCTCCGGTCGGTCGGCGCCGAAGGCGACGACGCGGACGTTGCGCTGCGGCGGCGACAAAATCGGCGCCAAGACCATCTGGCCTTCGGCGAAGCGACGGAAGCCGAAAGCCTCGATCGTTTTCCACGTATGCGCAGCCGGCGAAATATTGACGTAGGTCACTTCCTTGCGCTTCACGGCGTTCAAGTGCAGCATCGCCGAGAAGCCACGGTGCTCCCCGTCGACGCACCAGCTCGACAGGTTGCAACGGACGGCGCCGCCGTTCGCCGCGTCGCGTCGCGAAAAAATCTGCAGCAGGACGCCGACGACGTTTCCCTCGACGACCAGGGCCTGACCGTAACGCGGATAGTCGTCGATCGCCGGGCGCCGCGCCATCCGCTCGAGCGCACGCTCCCAATAACGCCGGGGACGCTCCGGGAATCCGCGTTGCAGGCAAGCGATGACGGCGTCGATATCGTCGTCGTCGATCGGACGGCAAACGACTTCGGGTAGAGCCGATGGCCGCATCCGACTAGTCCAGCGCGTTTCGTGAAGGAGGCATGGCCACAGGGTATGAATATATCGCCATCGGATCAAGGTTGGGCGCTCGCTTCCTTTCCACTGAGTTAATAGTTTAGTAAATGTTGAATGTCGCGGACGATAATTTCCGGTAATATAGCGAAGCTCGCCGGGCGCGGCCGGTCGGCCGACGCGCTCTCTCGTCGCCATGGCCGGGCGGCGCCGTTGCTCACGCGCATGGCGCGGCGGCCATCGCCCGAACGCTCCCGAACGCAGCCTCGACGGCCGAGTCTTGCAACCTGATCCGATATCATTGAATTCCCGGATTCTCTGTGGCAAGCCTCGCCAGGGGGCTGCGCGATGACTCTTTTGTCGGCGGTGGCGAACTTCTTCAGGTCGTACTACGTGTTCGAGGGCAGGGCGCGCCGATCCGAGTTTTGGTATTCGACCCTGTTCTGGTTCGTTTCCATCATCTTGCTCAGAATTGTCGATTTCGTCGCGTTTGGAAGTCATGCGGCCCTGTTCGCGCCCCTTTGGCTTCTCGTCACGTTCTTGCCGATGATCGCCGTGAGCGTGAGAAGGCTACACGACATCGACCGCCAGGAATGGTGGTTCCTGCTTGCGCTCGTCCCGATCGTCGGTTGGCTGATCTTGTTCGTCGGCTTTTGCAGCCCGGGGACGGACGGGCCGAACCGCTTCGGCGACGCGCCGGCGTAACCGGACGGGTCGACCCCGCGCCGGCCCCGGCTCGCCGCCCTCCGGTCGGCGCGGCGCGGGCTCGCGGATCGCTCCGATTGTCGTGCGCGCCATTACCACAAGGCGCTCGACATCGCCCGGCCGGCGCGCGATATGCACGGCGGCGATGGCGTTCGCGTCGAGCGCCGCGCCACGCAGCGCCGCGAACGGAGCCTGACTTCGTCGGCCGGCCCGCCCGAGGGTCGGCGCGACAATTTCCGGAGAAATAAGCGATGCAAGAAGCGATGATCTACGACGGCCTGCGGACGCCGTTCGGCCGGCACGCCGGGGCTCTCGCGCCCGTCAGGCCGGACGATCTTCTCGCCGGCGTGATCGCGCGTCTGATCGAGCGCAACCGCTTTCCTGCCGGCGAGATCGAGGACGTCGTGATCGGCGGCGCCAATCAGGCCGGCGAGGACGCGCGCAACGTCGCGCGGCACGCGGCTCTTCTGGCGGGCGTGCCGGAGAGCGCCGGCGGCGTCACGGTCAACCGCCTGTGCGGCTCCGGCCTTTGCGCGATCGCCGACGCGGCGCGCGCGGTTCGTTGCGGCGAAGGCGAACTCTTCGTCGCCGGCGGCGTCGAGGTCATGAGCCGCGCGCCCTTCGTCATGGCCAAGGCGACGAGCGCCTACAGCCGGCAGGTCTCGGTCTTCGACTCCACCATCGGCGCGCGCTTCCCCAATCCGAAGGTCGAGGCGAGGTTCGGCGCCGACACCATGCCGCAGACGGCCGACAACATCGCCGCCGAGCTCGGCATTCGGCGCGACGCTTCCGATCGTTTCGCTCTTCGATCGCAGGAAAAATACGAGGCGGCGCGCGCCGACGGCTTCTACGACGAGGAAATCGCGCCGGTGGAAATCCCGCAAGGCCGGGGCAAGCCGCCGACGATCGTGTCGGCGGACGAACACCCGCGGCCGCAAACAAGCCTTTCCTCGTTGGAGAAACTGAAGCCGCTGTTCGAGGGCGGCGTCGTCACGGCCGGCAACGCCTCGGGCATCAACGACGGCGCCGGCGCGCTGTTGATCGGATCGCAAGCGATCGGCGAACGGCTGGGCGTCCGCCCGCGCGGGCGGATCGTCGCGGCCGCGATCGCCGGCGTCGCGCCTCGCCTCATGGGGCTCGGCCCGGTTCCCGCGGCCAAGAAGGCGTTGCAGCGCGCCGGGCTGAGCTTGGCGGCGATGGACGTCATCGAGATCAACGAGGCTTTCGCCACCCAAGTCCTGGGATGTCTCGCCGGTCTCGATCTGACGCCCGAGGACGCGCGCTTGAACCCGAACGGCGGCGCCATCGCCGTCGGCCATCCCTTGGGCGCGTCAGGCGCGCGCCTCGCCTTGACCGCGCTGCGCCAGCTCGAACGGATCGAGGGCCGCTACGCGCTGGTCTCGTTGTGCATCGGCGTCGGACAAGGCGTCGCCGCCGTGATCGAGCGCGTCAGGCGGTGAGGGAAGGGCGACGCCGATTCGACTCGATTGAAGACCGACTCGGCGCGTCAACGCCTCAACACATCGGCGAGCGGCAGGCCGAATCCTTTCAATCGGGCGACGCCGTCGCCGAGGTCGCCGAGGGGATCGTCGGAGAGAATCTCCAGCACGACGGTTCCGGCGAATTCGCGGGTTCGCACGACGTCGGCGATCGCAGCGAAATCGATGTCGCCGGAACCGATCGGATCGTGTCGCCACTGGCCCCTCGGGCTGTCGGAGAGGTGAACGACGTCGATACGCGGCCATAGAATTTCGAGACCGCGAGCCGGGTCCTCGCCGATCGCGAAGGCGTTCGCCACATCGTAGATGACGGAGACGTCGCCGTAGCCCTCGGCGCTCAGAAACGCTTCGATCGTCGGCGCGTCGGCGAGCAGGCCTTGCGGATGGTTCTCGAGCGCAACGCGCACGCCGCGCCGACGCGCTTCGGCGTGAATGCGGGCGAAAGCCGGCTTGAACGTCGTCATCGCTCGCTCGTTGGCGCTGGAGAGCAGTGCGTGCCGGCGGCCGGAGCCGACGCAAATCGATCGCGCGCCCAGCTCCGCGGCGCGGGCGATCGCTTTCGTGTAGGCGTCGACGGCGAAATCGACGACGTCGCGCGACGGGCTCGCCAGATTGACGTCGTTGCTGGCCAGATCGAGGGCGATCAGCGACAGACGATAGCGGCCGAGCAGGCGCCGCAGCGTCTGCGTCAGCGAGGGATCGAAGCGCCAGGGATCGAAATGCGGCGGGGTCGCCATGAGCTGGACGTGGCGAAACCCCGCTTCGCCGAGCGCCTCCAACGCCTGCGCGGCGCTCGATCGCCCCACGAAGCCGAACGTGTGCGCGCCGAGCGCGAGCGAGGTCATGCCTCGAGCTCTGCGCGTCGATAGAACGCGATCGTTCGCGCGACGCCGTCGCGAAGGCTCGTGCGCGCAAGACCGGGCAGGATCTTGTCGAGGGACGCGTCCGGGGCGTGCGGAACGAATTCGGCGATCGGTCCCGCGACCCCGATCCGCGCCCCAGGGACGACGCGGCGGATTTCCTCGACGACGCGCTGGTTGGAGGCGACTTCGCCGGCGAGGTCGAAGACATGCGCGCCGTCCGGCTCGCGCGTCAGCGCCGCCTCGTAGGCGGCGGCGACGTCGTCGACATAGACGAGACCCGACGAGCCCGAATAGGGAATCGTGTAGGCTTCGCCGCGCGCAGCGGCCCGGCAGGCGAGCGACGGGCCCGCGGTGAGACCGGTTTCGCGCCCCGGGCCATAGACGACATAGGGTCGAAAACCGACGCTGCCGAGCCGATGATCCTGCCAATAGGCGCGAGCGCAGCCTTCGCAGGCGACCTTGAAGGCGCCGTAATGGCTGATGGGACGCGGGTCGGGATCGTTCTTCGGCCCATGCGCGGCGGCGCTGCTGGTGTAAACGATTCGCTCGACGCCGTGAGCGCGCGCCGCCTCGAAGACGTTGAGCGTGCCGATGAGATTGATCTTGGCGCCGCGGACGGGGTCCGCCTTGCAAGCGGGGGTCAGGACCCCGGCGAGGTGGACGATCGCGTCGCAGCCGGCGACGGCGCGATGAACGTCCGCGCCCTCGACGACGTCTCCCACAAGCCAATCGACCGTGGCGGCGTTGGCGGGCCCGGCGATATCGCTGAGCAATTGTCGGTTGGCGGAGGCTTCGAGGATGCGAATGCGATGTCCCGCGCCCGACAGGCGCTTGACGATCCAGGCGCCGAGGAAGCCGCCGCCGCCGGTCACCAACAGATTCATGCCGGTCCTCTCCAATGCCGCCGACGGCTCAGCTCGCGCTCTAGGCGAAGATATTCGCCGCCCCGGCCGGCTTGCGCTCGCCCAGGGCCAGCGAAGCCGCGCCGGCCAGCGAAAGCTCGCGCGCCGCCTCCATCAGACGCGGCGCGAGCTCCAGCATCCGGGCCTCGGTCAGCCGGACGTGCGGCCCCGCGATCACCACGACCCCGGTGACTTCGCCGGTCACGGGATGGCGGACGGCGGCGGCGGCGGCGTTCATCCAGGCAGAGTAGGTCTGCACCACCAGGCTGAAGCCGCGCTTGCGAGTCTGGCGAAGGTATTTCAGCAGCGCCTGCCTGGTCTCGGGCGCTCGCGGCCCGAACGCCGCGCGCGACCCGAAGCCTTGCTTTTCGACCAGCGCCATCGCCTCGTCGTCGCTTAGGCAGGCGAGCCACGCGTGACCGCTCGCCGAACAGGAGAGCTGCCCAACCCGTCCCATGTCGGGGTCGTAGCGCAGACCGTATTGCGAGCCTTGCGCCTTGGCGACCCAGACGAGTTCGCGCCCGTCCACCATGGCCAGGCGCGCCAGTTCTCCCGACGTTCGCGCCAGACGATCGAGGATCGGCTGGGCGAGGTCGGTGACGCCGCTGCTGGCGAGGAACGCGAAGGCGAGCGACGCGATCTTGGCGGTCAGTTGATAGGCGCCGTGCTCCCGCTCCTGGCGCGCGTAGCCGAGCGCGACGAGATTGGTGAGGACGCGGTGCGCAGCGCTGCGCGGGATGTGCAGCGTGTCGGCGATTTCGAACAGTTGCAGGCCGCGCCCGTTGCGCGCGAGCAGTTCGAGCACGCTCAGCGTTCTCTCGAGCAGGCCGCTCGGGCTCGCTTCGGCGTCTTGCGGCGTCGATGTCGACGCGGCTTCGACCGACATGGTCTTCATCCCAACTCGACGGCCACGGTCCGCCCGGTCCGCGCCGCTTCCTTGACGGCCAGCGTCGCGCGCAGGGTCTGCGTTCCATCGGCCGCCGAGATCAGCGGCGCCTCTTCGCCGCGGGCGACGCGGCAGAGGTGCTCGAGTTGTTCCGTATACGGGTCCGCCCGCTCGACCGCCAATTGTTCGCGCGTGATCGGCGCGTACCAGCTCTTGGCGCCCTTGTAGCTCCATAACTCCAGGAACGGCAGAGTCAGCGACGCGTCCGCGCCGCAGAGAAAATGCGTGTTCACGCGGACCGGCTGGCTCGGATAATGCGGAATTTCGCCCGAGGCGAGATCCCAGCTCCACGGCGACGCGGCGGTGTCGCTCAGGCTGATGGCGACCAGCGCCCCGTTGACCAGGCGCAGCAGAACGGCCGCCGTGTCTTCGACTTCGAAGCCGCGCACGTCGTTGGACGACAGGGCTTGCACCGTGGCGATCTCGCCGCAGACGTGGCGAACGAGGTCGATCTCGTGAATAAGGTTGATCAGCACGGGGCCGCCGCCCTCGCGGCGGCGCCACTCGATATCGAAATATTCCCTCGGCTTGTAGAACGTCGCGAGGATCGAGACGTTCGTCAATCTGCCCAGCGCCCCCGCCGCGACGAGCGCGCGCGCGCGGCGAATGATCGGATTGTGTCGGCGATGGTGGCCGACGATCGCCGGCACGCCGGAACTTGCGCAGAACGCGGCGATGGCGGCGCCGTCCTCGACCGTGCTGGCGATCGGCTTTTCGATCAGGACGGGGACGCCGGCGCGCAGGAAGTCGAGCGCGATCGGGCGGTGCGTCGCGTTGGGCGTGGCGACGATCGCCGCGTCCGGCTTGGCGCCGCGCAGCATCGCTTGATGGTCGGGAAACCACGGCGCGCCGAGCCTGGCGGCGAAATCCCGTCCCGCGTCGGTCGGGTCGACGACGCCGGAAAGCGCCGAGACGTCGGAGCGCATGATCGTTTCCGCGTGCGCGCGGCCGATCGCACCCGCCCCGACGACGCCGACGTGCAATTTGGCCACGGGCGCTTCTCCTCGCTCAGCGCCTCTTCGTGCGCCAAGGCGAACCGCGCGTCAAGATGATTTAGAATTCGATTCCAGTTCCTCAATTCCGATATTGGAATCGGAGTCCAGCCGTGTTAGCGAAGGGCGCCCGCGCGACGCGGCGCACGGCAGCGCCATGCGCGTCGCGGTGGCGACGAACGCCCGAGGGTCGGGAGATTGTCATGGAGCCGGTCACTTCGCTCGCCTATCTCACCAGCGCGCCTCTGTCGCCGCCCGACGCTGTGTCGCTGGCGGCCCGTCTCGGCTACGGCGCGGTGGGCCTGCGCGCCATGCCGGCGCTGCCGGGCGGCGACTATTCGCCGCTGATGGAGGATCGCGATCTCCTGCGTGAGACCGTCGCGCGCGCGAAATCGACCGGCGTCGCGATTTTCGATGTCGAGATCGTCCGCCTGGCGGCGGATTTCCGCGTCGCGCAATGCGCTCGCTTTCTGGAGGCCTGCGGCGAGCTCGGCGCCAAGGCGATCCTGGTGGCCGGCGACGATCCCGACGAGGCGCGGCTCACCGATTCCTTCGCGGCGTTCTGCGCCGCCGCCCATCCCTATGGCTTGACCGGCGATCTCGAGTTCATGCCCTGGACGAAAGTTCCCGACGCGGGCGCCGCCTTGCGCATCGTGACGCGCGCCGGCCAGCCCAATGGCGGCGTTCTCGTCGACGCCCTGCACGCGGGACGTTCGACGACGTCGCTCGACGATCTCCTCGCCATTCCCGCCGAGCGCCTGCATTACGCGCAGATCTGCGACGCGCCCGGCGAAATTCCGGCGACGCGCGAGGGGCTCATCCATGACGCGCGCTGCGCGCGCCTGCCGCCCGGCGAAGGAGGCATCGATCTCGTCGGGATATTCTCGGCCCTGCCGGCGAATCTCCCGATCAGCATCGAAATCCCGAATGACGAGCGCAAGCGACTCGTCGGCGTCGAGCGCTGGTCGCGCGACGCGCTGGAGGCGACCCGAAGGGTGCTGGCGCGGCGAACGGACAGACGGGCGCAACCGCGGCCCTGAGGGGTCGCGCGCGGCCGGTCAGCGCGACGAGGCGGCTGTGCGCGTGGCGGGACGCAGCAGCATGAGCCAGGTCAACACCGAAGCGGTCGAGAAAACGGTCATGGCGAGCGGCAGCGCCGTGGGCGTTCCCGCGAAGAGCCAGGCGACGAGGGCGCTCGCCGCGGCGCCGCCCAGCATCCGTATGCATCCGCAAACGGCCGAGGCGACGCCGGCCATTTCGGGGAAGGGCTCCATCGCGCCGTGAACGGCGAGCGGGGTGATGACGCCGACGCAGACGTTGGCGAGCACGATGAGGGGCAACGAGTCCGCGACGCGAAAGAGGCCGGCCCACGCGAGCGCGAGCAGGGCGAGGCTGAAAGCGGCTTGGCCGATGACGCCGGCGGCGAGCAGGCGGCGCGCCCCCACGCCGAGGGCGACCAGGCGGCCGCAGAGAAGCGAACCGGCGGTGAGGCCGAGGGCGCCGGTCGCAAAGAGCAGCGCATACCATCCCGTCCCCAGGCCGAGCGCTCCGATGAAGACGAAGGGCGAGCCGGAGACGAAGGCGAACATGCAGCCGAAGCTCAGCCCGGCGAGCAGGGAATGGCCGACGGAGACGCGGTGGGTGAGGGCGCGGGCGTAGTTGTGCAGGAGAGGGCGCACGGCGAGCGCCCCCGGATCGGCGGTGCGAATGGACTCGGCGAAGGCGAAGCCGACGACGAGAACCAGCGCGACGCCGGCGAGCGCGAGAAGAAGAAAGATCGTGCGCCAGTCGGCGAGGCGCAGGACGAGCGCGCCGATGCCCGGGGCGAGCATCGGCGCCGCCGTCATCACCGCGCTGATGGTCGCCATGCGGGCGCGGGCCTGCGAGCCCTCGAAGAGGTCGCGCACGATCGCGAACGCGAGGACGGTGGCGCCGCCGGCGCCGGCGCCTTGGACGAAGCGCCAGAACAGCAGCGCGTCGATGCTCCCCGTGAAGGCGCAGAAGAATCCGGAGGCGCCGAACAGCGCGCAAGTCGCGATGAGCGGGACGCGGCGGCCGAAGCGGTCCGACAGCGGGCCGAAGCCGAGTTGGGCCAGCGCGAACCCGGCCATGAAGAGGCTCAGCGTCATGCCGGTCTGCGACGCCGGCGCGCCGAGCGCGGCGCCGATGCGGTCCGTCGCCGGCAGGCTCATGTCGATGGAAAGCGGCGGCAGCGCCACCAGCGCGGCGACGAGGAGGGTGAAGGCGAACCCGCGGGGACGAAGGG
>Ga0181524_10002107_pt1 | contig 21296 bp, 14 predicted proteins | sample PEATcosm2014_Bin_34_FD_119761 | JGI IMG/M metagenome (GOLD analysis project Ga0181524, IMG submission 119761) | Peatland microbial communities from MTU Mesocosm Facility, Houghton, MI, USA - PEATcosm2014_Bin05_60_metaG | ecosystem: Environmental > Terrestrial > Soil > Wetlands > Peat | place... | reverse complement strand
TCGCGAAGAGCTTCGAACTGACGCTGCGTGATGAAGCGGTAATGGATGCCGTCGACCTCGCTGGACCGCCGCAGCCGCGTCGTCACGGAAATCGACAGCGAGAGGTCCAGACTCCGATCCTGCAGCAGCATGCGGGTCAGCGTCGTCTTTCCCGCCCCCGAGGGCGAGGAGAGGATCAACACTATGCCGCGATGGTCGGTCTGGAGCGAGGACATGGAGCGTTTCGGTTGGATCAAAAACTCAAAATGGCGGCTTGGGCGCGGCAAGAGCTTCTAACATCCGCCGCTCCTCGCGCGCTACTCGCCTATTCGATATTTTGCACTTGTTCACGCCATTGCTCGACCTCGATCTTGAGGTCGAGACCTATGCCGGTCAGGGCGGAGTCGTTGGATTTGGCGCACAGCGTATTGGTTTCGCGGGAAAATTCCTGCGCGAGGAAGTCCAGGCGCCGACCGATCGGGCCCCCGCTCGCGAGCAAGGCGCGCGCGCTCGCCACATGGGCGCTCAAACGGTCCAGCTCCTCGCGGATGTCGGCCTTGACGGCCAGCAACACCGCCTCCTGATGCAGCCGTTGCGGATCGAAGGCGTCGGCGTTTTCGACGAGAAGCGCGATTTGCTGCTTTATGCGCGCGCGCACGGCCTCGGGCTGGCGCGCCGGCAGCGCGTCGGCTTGCGCCGTCAGCGTCGCGATTCGGTCGAGGCGCTGGATCAGCACGGCGGCCAGCGCCGCGCCCTCGGCGCGACGCGAGACGACGAGCGCTTCGAGCGCCTCGTCGAGGCTAGCGAGGATTTGCGTCTCCAGCGCGCCGCGCTGAGTCTCGTCGTCTTCCGGTTCCACCACCTCGACGACGCCGCGCACGGAGAGCAGTCCGTCGAGCGAAGCGGGCCGAAGATTGGCGTGCAAGGGCACGTCGTCGAGCGCGTTCAACAGGCGGTCGAGCGCGGCGCGGTCAATGCGAAACGTGCCGGCGGCGTCCGCGCGCTTGGCCGAAAGCGCCGCCGAACAGGCCCCGCGCGCGAGGCGCGCGCCGATCACGGCGCGAGCCTTGACCTCGATCGCGTCGAAGCCCACCGGCGTGCGCAGCCGCAAGTCCAGCCCCTTGGAGTTGACGGTCTTCAATTCCCACGAAAATCTCCACGGGCCAAGCGCTCCATGGCCGCGGGAGAAACCAGTCATGCTGGCGATGGTCATCCGTTGATCGGTCCTTGTGCTGCCGCCGCGGCGGCGCGTTCGGCGATGGGCGCTAAACGCGCTATCGCAGATTAACGGTTGCCGGCACGTTTTTGGCCGAGGTCAAATCCCAGGATTTATCGCGCAAGGGATCTAGCGGCGTGCCTTCGGAAGCGTCGAAGGCCTTTGGCCGGCGCGACGCTGGCGGCGCGCCCGTTTCGGCGCTCGCGAACCCCAACGCCGGGGCGTCGGGCGTCGCGTCTCGCGCGCCAACGACGTCGGCGGGCAGTTGGTCGGAGCCAGCCGAGAGACCGAGCTCCGCGGCGCGCGCCTTCTGCTCGGCGCGCGCGCGCGCCGAGACCGGATAACTCGCGACCTCTCGGCCTTCGAGGAGCGCCTTGCCGCCTTCGGCGGCGAACGCCGCCTCCTCGGGTCCGGCGACCTCGCTGCTCTCCGGCGCGGCGCCGATCATCGTCGTCGGATCGAACCCGGAAAAGATCTTAGGTTGCGCGCTGGCCAGCGTGAATGTCGGTCGCGCCGGCGCCAGGGCTCGAAGCTTCGGGTCGGCCGTGGTCGGATCATCTAGCGATTCGACCACGAACAGGCCGGGCCAAGGACTGAACTTGCCGAGACGATGCGTCGGGCCGTCGTCCGCCGCCATCGCTCGGCCGGGCGGATAATCGTCATGCCGCTCGGTCAGGAGAACGAGCCGCCCAGTTCCGCCCGCGTCGCCGCGTTGGTCGCGCGGCGCGGGCGCGGGAGGCGCGACGCCGGGCGTCGGATGGTCCAGGTCGGGAGCGGCCTTCTCCTTATTGTCGTGCTCGATGTGGCGCCAGCGCTGCACATTGCGGTTGTGCTGATCCAGCGTCTCCGCGAAAACATGGCCGCCCGTCCCGTCCGCGACGAAATAAAGATCGGCGGAATTGGCCGGATTGGCGACGGCCTCGAGCGCCGCGCGTCCGGGATTGGCGATCGGGCCAGGCGGCAGTCCATCGACGACATAGGTGTTGTAGGGCGTGTATTTTTCGAGTTCGGAGCGCAGAATGCCGCGTCCGAGCGTCGCCTTGCCCCCCACCAGCCCGTAAACAATGGTCGGATCGGACTGAAGCCGCATGCCCTTGCGCAGACGATTGACGAAGACCGCGGCGACATGCGGACGCTCCTCCGCCTTGCCGGTCTCTTTTTCGACGATGGAGGCCAGCGTCACCAGTTCGAACGGCGTGCGGAACGGCAAGTCGCGGCTGCGGCGCGCCCAGATTTGGTCGATCAGCTTGCGCTGATCCTCTTGCATCTTCGCGAGGAGCTTGGCGCGCGAATAGCCGCGCGCGACCTTATACGTCTCGGGCAGAAGCGCGCCCTCCTTCGGCGCCTCCAATATGTCTCCCGCCAATATGTCGCTCTCGCGCAAGCGTTGCGCGATCTGCTCGCTGGTCAGCCCTTCGGGGATGGTCACCGCGTGCAGCAACTGCCGCCCGCTGATGAGTTCGTCCATGACTTCCTGTAGGCTGGCGGCCTGCTTGAACAAATATTCGCCCGCCTTGAGCGCGCCGCGCTTGTTTTCCATGAACAGCGTCGCGTTCAGCAGCAAGGGATTATCGATCACGCCCTCGCGTTCGAGTTGCGCCAGCATTTCCGGCGTGTCGCTTCCCGGCGGCAGGAACACGATTTTGTCGGCGCGCAGCGGACCTGGCTCGTTCAACACGTGGCGCGCGGAAATCAATCCAAAAATTCCGGCGACCACGGCGACCAGGACAAAGCTCAAGAAGCCGCTCATCGCGGACAGGGTTCCGTCGCGTCGCTTTTTTGAACGCGGCGGGGGCGGGGGCTGCCGCGGCCCGCTTTGCTTTCGCGATTCGCCGCGGCGCTGAAAGAACCAGGGTTTCCCGCTCCCTCGGGTCGGAGGCGGCGGCTCGCCGGCCGCTCGCGTCGACGGAATGTCTTGGGCCGGCGCGGCGTTCTCCGGCTCGGGCGCGCCCGCTTGAGGCGCGGCGGGTTGCGATCGCGGCGGCGCGTCGGGTTTGGGGGCGTCCAACTTATCGCTCTTTTCAACATCGCTCATGTCAGATCACGCCATTCCTTGCCGACATCGCCCAGATCGCCGCGGCGCCAAGAGGAGTTAAAACAATCGCGAATAGGTTACTCAATCCTCATCATTCCGCGAAGCTGGCCGTAATTGTCGCGTCGAAACGCGCAAATCGGGCGAATTTCCCTCTGTCGAGCCGGGAGAGAACCCGCCGGCCCCGCCGATCACACTATCATTGAATGTGGCGAATTCACGGACGGCCGAGGGCGCCATTCGCGGCGGGCTTCGTTTAAACGCGCCGCGAAGCCAAAGCGATGCTAATCGGCCCGACGAAACACCAGCGATGCGTTGGTGCCGCCAAAACCGAAGGAATTGGACAGCACGATATCGATTTTACGCTTACGGGCGACATGCGGAACAAGATCGATCTCGGTCGTCACTGATGGATTGTCGAGATTTCTGGTCGGCGGCGCGACCTGATCGCGCAACGCCAGAATCGAATAGATGGCCTCGACCGCCCCCGCCGCGCCAAGCAAATGTCCGATCGCCGATTTCGTCGACGACATGGACAGCTTCGGAACGACGTCGCCAAGCAGACGCTGCACTGCGTTCAACTCGATCTCGTCGCCGAGCGGCGTCGAGGTGCCGTGCGCGTTGACGTAATCCACGTCCTCGACCGTGAGACCCGCCCGTTTTAGCGCGATCGACATGCAGCGATAGGCGCCGTCGCCGTCGGGCGCCGGGGCGGTGATGTGATAGGCGTCGCCCGACATGCCGTAGCCGATCAGTTCCGCGTGGATATGGGCGCCGCGCGCCTTGGCGTGGTCGTAGGATTCAAGCACCACGCAGCCGGCGCCCTCGCCCATGACGAACCCGTCGCGGTCGCGGTCGTAGGGTCGCGATCCCGCCTCGGGACGATCGTTGAAGCCGGTCGAAAGAGCGCGGCAGGCGGCGAAGCCCGCGACGCCGATGCGGTTGACTGGCGATTCGGCGCCGCCCGCCACCATCACCTCGGCCTCGCCGAGCGCGACAAGCCGCGCGGCGTCGCCGATCGCGTGCGCGCCGGTCGAGCAGGCCGTCACGACAGCATGATTCGGACCCTTGAGGCTATGCATGATCGATACATAACCCGAGGCGAGATTGATGATCCGGCCGGAAATGAAGAAGGGCGAGACGCGGCGCGGACCCTTCTCCTTCAGCGTGATCGACGTCTCGTAAATTCCCCCAAGGCCGCCGATGCCCGAGCCGATCAGCACGCCGGTCGTCTCCTGCTTCTCGGCGGTGTCGGCCTTCCAGCCGGCGTCGGTCAGGGCCTGGGTCGCCGCGCAAGCGGCGTATATTATAAAGTCGTCGACCTTGCGCTGTTCCTTGGGGTCGAACCACTCGTCCGGATTAAAGGCGCCGTCGGCGCCGGCGCCGCGCGGCACGACGGCGGCGATCTGGCAGGCGAGATCCGCGACCTCGAACGTGTCGATGCGCTTGAATCCGCATTCGCCCGCGATCAAGCGGCGCCAATTTATGTCAACACCACAGCCTAGCGGCGACACGAGGCCGAGACCGGTGACCACCACTCTGCGCATGGATCACTCTCGGAGATGAAGTTTTTCTTCAATAAAGGCGCGTTTCGAACGCGCGGCGGCAAGCCCGCCGCGCCGCGCGCCGCCCCAAGCCCGCTCAGGCCGTCTTGGCTGTCTCTAGGAACTTCACGGCGTCGCCGACCGTCAAAATGGTCTCGGCGGCGTCGTCCGGAATTTCGACGCCGAACTCTTCCTCGAACGCCATCACCAATTCGACGATGTCGAGCGAATCCGCTCCCAGGTCGTCGATGAAGCTGGCCTTCTCCACGACCTTCTCGGGCTCGACGCCGAGGTGTTCGACAACAATCTTCTTCACGCGCTCGGCGACATCGCTCATTTGCTTTGATCCTCGTTCGATTTCCGCGCCCACGACGGTCGATCGCCGCGCCGCTGTCCGTTTATCTTGGCGACCGGGGGCCCTTCGGGCCACAGTCGCTCGCTCTTCCTAAACCCTGGGCCGCCTCCACGCCATATCAGGCGAACGCGAACCACCGCAAGAGCTCGAGACAGGCCAATCCGAGTGATCGAAAAGGCGGCGCCCCCGTCGCAGCGAGGCGTCTGGTAGCACACTTCGTTCTTGATGGCGAGAGGGCGGCGCGCCGGCTTTTTCCGCTCGCGCCGCGACGAAACGAACGGGTTCAGATCATCGCCATGCCGCCGTTCACGTGCAGCGTCTGGCCGGTGATATAGGCCGCCTCCGCGCTGGCGAGAAACACCACGGCGGCGGCGATCTCCGCGCCCTGGCCGAGGCGCCCCGCCGGCACCATCCGCAATATGCTCTCTTTTTGCGCGTCGGTGAGCGCGTCGGTCATCGGGCTTTCGATAAAGCCCGGCGCGACGCAGTTCACGGTGATTCCCCGCGACGCCACCTCGGCGGCCAGCGATTTGCTCATGCCGATCATCCCGGCCTTGGCGGCGGCGTAATTGCCCTGCCCCGGATTGCCGGTCACGCCGACGACCGAGGTGATTCCTATGATGCGGCCGTGACGTTTGCGCATCATGCCGCGCAAAGCCGCCCGCGACAATCGAAACGCCGCGGTCAGATTGACGTTCAAAACCGTATCCCAATCCTCGTCTTTCATGCGCATCAACAGCATGTCGCGGGTGACGCCGGCATTATTGACGAGAATATCGAGGCCGCCGAGCGCCGCCTCCGCCTGCGGCACGAGCTTTTCGGCCTGCTCCTTGTCGCCAAGGTCGCAGGGCAGAACGTGGACCCGCGTGGACAATTCCCCGGCCAGGGCGTCCAGAGCCTCGCGCCGCGTGCCGGATAGCGCCACGGCGGCGCCCGCGCCATGCAACGAGCGCGCGATGTCCCGGCCGATGCCGCCGCTCGCGCCGGTCACCAGCGCCGTCTTGCCTGTCAGATCGAACATTTTCCCCCCAGCTATTTTCTCGTCTCATTTTTCGTCGCGACGCGCGAGAAATAGGGCGGCGCGGCGCAAAAACAAAAAGCCCGGCCTCGCGCCGGGGCTTTCCCGTTAAACGAAGGCGCGGTAGGCGGCAATATCGTCCGGCGCGCCGACGCTGACGCCCGACACGCCGGGGACGATGCGCTTCAGCAATCCGGCCAGCACCTTGCCGGCCCCGCATTCGACGAATTTGGTCACTCCCGCCTCGGCCATGAAGGCGACGCTCTCGCGCCAGCGCACGGCGCCGGTGACCTGCTCGACCAACAGACGGCGAATCTCCTCGGGGTCAGAGACCGCCGCGGCCGTGACATTGGCGACCACTGGCGCGCGGGGTCGCGCGATGGCGGCGTCGGCAAGCGCGTCTCTCATCGCGTCGGCGGCGGGCTGCATCAGCGCGCAATGGAAGGGCGCGGAGACCGGCAGCAGCACCGCGCGTTTGACGCCGCGCTCCTTGGCGATCTCCATGGCTTTCTCCACGCCCGCCCTTGCGCCCGAGAGCACGACCTGACCGCCGCCATTGTCGTTGGCGACCTGGCACACGGCGCCGGTCGCGGCGGCCGCCGCCGCGGCGATCTCCTGCGCGGCGCCCAGCTCGACGCCGAGGAACGCCGCCATCGCCCCCGCGCCCACGGGAACGGCGGCTTGCATCGCTGCGCCGCGCAGCCGCAGCAGCCGCGCCGTCTCGGCCAGGGTCAACGCGCCAGCGGCGCAAAGCGCCGAATATTCGCCGAGCGAATGGCCGGCGACGAATTTCGCGTCGCGCCCGAGATCGAGACCCGCCTCGCGCTCCAGCACCCGCACGGCGGCCAGCGAGACCGCCATCAGCGCCGGCTGGGCGTTGGCGGTGAGGGTCAGCTCCGCGTCCGGCCCGTCAAAGATCACGCGGCTGAGCGACTGCGACAGCGCGGCGTCGACCTCCTCGAACACGGCGCGCGCCTCACGAAAATTATCGGCGAGGGACTTGCCCATGCCGACCGTCTGCGATCCCTGCCCTGGAAAAATGAAAGCCGTCGACAAAGCCGTTCCCCCTGCTTTTGTTGTCTAGCGTTGGGCCGCGACTGCCATCATGGGGGCGAGGATGTCAAGTTTGGCCGAGGGGCGGCGGGGCGAATTTCTGCTTCCGACCCGCCGACGACGCAGTGATTCAGGGCCGTGCGACGGGATGCGCCTGCGTCTCCCGAATGCGTCGGAGATGGTTGGGATACCAGATGGTTATGGCCGCCGTGATGATGAGGAGGGAGTAGGAGATGACCTCGTACCCCCATTCCGGCAAGATGAATTGCGCCATCTTTCCCCACGCCAAAATGGTGTTCACGGAGAAGACGAGCGCCCAGGCCGACGTGATGACGACGTTCGTCCTGATGAAGGCCTGGGTGTTCCAAAGGGAAGGGTCGGTGTGCTCCCGGGCGTAGTCCAGGGAGAACGGCTTCCCGACGGCGATGGTGAGCCAGGAGGCAAGCGCCAGGGCGCCGTTGGCCAGCACTCCCATGTGCCGCGCGGTCCACATGTCGTCCAGCAGTGCGACCGCTATCGTAGCATAGCTGAAGAAGGTCAGGCCTGTCCAAAGGATGACCCCTCGGTGCAGGCGGGACAAGCCCATCACGACGCTCAGAACCAGCGCCACGACCAGGCCGAGCTTCAGTCGAAGCAGGCTGCCCTGGGCGATGATCAGGAACGAAAGCCACGGCGAAAAGGCCAAGAGCAGCTTGAGGAATGACAGCACGCGCCCTCCCGGCAGAGTTCGCCTTCACGGCGGCGTTCAGGTTGAATGGGACGCCACATTGGAGCAAAGGCCGCTAATTTTTTGCTATAGATTTCCGCGTCGAGCGTAATTCTTGCGGACAGTATGAAAACTCGCGGTCAGCCGGAAAACGGTCGCCGCAGGAAGGCTTTTGGTGATCGACCGGCTTCCGATCGCTCATATCGGGCCAAAATAGCGCGAAATTTCAACCGGACCCGCGCCGCGCCCTCGGCTCTAGCGCTTTGAGAGCGACGCGCCTATGGGGTCAGGCGCCGCGCCGGGGGCCCGCCGTTACTCGGAAAACCCGCGACGTCGAGGAACGCGTAAGCTCGATAGAGCGCGGCGTGCTTATGAACCAAACCCCTGGCGCGGGCTTGGCCTGCGAATTCGCTCTCAAGCTCGGCGCGCGGGCGAACGTGAAACAGCTCCAGCCAGTTGGCCAGAAGCCGCCGGAACCACGACGGCAACTCCGCCTGATCGCCGAAATCGACGATATGCAGCGACCCGCCCGGGCCTAAGAGATCGAGCGCGTGGGCGATCGTCTCTCGCCAGGCCGGAATCATCGACAGCGCATAGGAAATGAAAATGCGCTCGAAGCGCGGCTGGCCGAACAACGCCTGCGGATCGAAACTCGCCGCGTCGCCCTGCGCCAGAACGATCGGCGCGGCGACCTTGTTGCGGGCAATCGACGCTTTCGCCTCATCGAGCATAACCGCCGAAATATCGACGCCGTAAAAGCGCGCTTTGGGATAAAGGCGCGCCGCGCGAATGAGGTTGCGCCCGGTGCCGCAGCCGATCTCCAGCACGGCGCCGCCAGCGGGAGCGTCGAGCCGGTCGATCATCTGGTCGCGGCCAAGCAGATAGTGTTTTCGGGTCAGATCGTAGATATGCCGCTGCGGGCGATACATCCGATCCATCAGTGTTTCAGCGTCATGCGTCATTGCGGCGCCTTCAGCGTGTAAAGGTGAAAGGCGCCGTAAATCGAGGAGCGGTCGCGCTTCGTTAGAGCGCGGCAGCGCGCCTCGTCATAGGACCAGCGATCCAGTATCTCGTCCGGCACGCGGCCAGGGAGCAGTCGATCGTCGGCGGCGGTGCGGAAAATCACGCGCGCGCCAGGGCGCGCCGTGCGGGTGATCTTCTCCCATAAGGCCGTGAGATCGGCGTCGTTCATCCAGTCTTGCGCGTCAAGCAGGACATAGCCGTCGAGGCTGGAGGGTGGACAGGAATCGAGATAATCGCCCATCGACATATGCTTGACTTCGACGCGGTCGGCGCGCGCACGGATCGCCTCGAAGGCGCCACGCTCCAGATAGGGCGGCGTCGCCGCACCCTCGTCCGCGCCATAGCCTCGCCCGAACGCCTGCTGCGCGAAATAGTTCGAGGAAAGATCGAAGTCGCAGGCCAGCCGGCGCAGCCGATCCTGCAAAACCTCGATCATCCCGCCCTCGGCGTCGCCAGCCAGCGCATGATATTGCGCCGGCGGAATGCCAAGACCATAGAGCGTGGCGGGTTGCCGGACGAGCCAGCGGACCGAACGCGATTCGAACAGCGGCGCGAGCAGGCTGTCGTACAGCGCGCGCTGCTCTTCGAGCGAGCCCGCCTGCAACATTTTGCGCGGGTCTTTGCCATGCGCGCGCGCCAGCAAATGCCCGGCGCCAATGAACGAGCCAAGCAGGCCGTAGCGATAGAAATTGCGCGCGAAACGCTCGATGCGGCGGCGTCCGAGAGTCGTGCGGCCTTCCCAATAGGCGCGCGAGACGGCGTCGAGATTGGGCTTGATCCAGCAATCATAGGCCGCGATGTTTTCGACTCGGTCGGCTGCGCCGAAGAAGCGGTGAAAGGTCTCGTAATCCGGCAGATCCCGCGCCGCGCGCAATTTCAGGCGATTGAGCGCGACATGCGCGCCATTGAGATCAATCGCGGTGATGCGGGCGGGATTGGCGGTCAGATAGCTCATCACATTGCAGCCGCCGGAGGCGATCGCCACAATATGATCGTCTGGACGAATCGCCAGCGCCTCCATATCGACGACCGGATCCTCCCAGATTTGCGGATAGACCAGCCCTTTGAACGCGAAGGTGAACAGGCGTTCGAGCAGGCCGGCGCGGGAAAATGTGGCGTTTCGATGCACGGCGGCGCTGAGACCGGCCGCCGTCGCGCGATTGGTCGCGCTCATATTTGCGCTCATCGTCGAATCGTCCTCCCGAGCGCCGGGGCGGATAGGCTGCTATTAGGCTCCAGCGCGCCATAGGCGATAAGTCGCGCAGATGTCATTCACATGACTGTTAAGGAACAAGACCGATTCAGGCGGCGCGGGCGCGCGCCAGACCTGCCGTCTTGATCGTGTGATGCGCGATCATCGCTTCTTCGTCCGTCGCCAGCACGAAGACCGGGGTCGGGGCGGCGGGATCGGAGATGCGCTGCGCGCTTCCCGCATTGGCCTTGCGGTCGACGGTGAGGCCGAGCCAACGCATGTCGCCAAGAACGGCGGCGCGTACGCGCGCCGAATGTTCGCCGATGCCGCCGGTGAAAACCAGCGCGTCGAGCCCCTGCAACGCGCTCGCGAGCGCGCCAATCTCCATGCGGATGCGATGAGCGAAATAGTTGATCGCCTCGCGCGCGCGCGGCGCGTCTGAGGCTTCAAGCGCGAGCATGTCGGACGAGACGCCGGAAAGCCCCTTCAGCCCCGATTGTTCGTAGAGCAAATGCTCGAGATCGGCGACGGGCATTTTGTCGTGCTCCAGCAAATAGAGCAGCAGGCCGGGATCGATCTCGCCGCAGCGCGTGCCCATGGGCAGGCCGTCGAGAGCGGAAAAACCCATGGTCGAGGCGACGGAGCGGCCGTTTTTCATGGCGCAAAGCGAGGCGCCGGCGCCCAGATGCGCCGCGACGACCCGACCGCAAGCGATCACCGGATCGATCTCTTGCATCCGCCGCGCGATATATTCGTACGACAGGCCGTGGAAGCCGAAACGCCGCAAGCCGCGCTCGTAATACTCGCGCGGCAGTGCATAGGCGTCGTTGACGAAGGCGTGACCGCGATGAAAGGCCGTGTCGAAACAAACGACCTGAGGCACGCTCGGAAAGGCCGCATGCGCGGCTTCGACGCCTGCGAGATTATGCGGTTGGTGAAGCGGGGCTAGCGGCGCCAGACTCCACAGATCGGCGAGAATCGCCGGGTCCACGATCGCCGGCGCGCAATAGTTCAGCCCGCCATGCACGACGCGGTGGCCGATGGCGCCGACCACAATGTCGGGAAACATCGCCTCGATCCATCCAAGAATATGTCGGACGCCAGCTTCGTGATCCGCTAAATTCTCTTCGTTTTCGTATTTGCCGCCACCAGTGACGCGCGCATGAAAGCGCGGCGTCGCGCCGAGCCCGTCGACGTCGCCGGAGGCGACAAGCCGGGGCCAATCGCGTTCGATCGCGAATAAAGCGAATTTGACGGACGACGATCCAGCGTTGAGGGTGACGACGTGATCGCCCATGAACTGCCTCTTTGATTCCGAAGGTTCTGCTGGGCCGCTATCATACGCTAGAGCGGGATCGCGCCCGAATCATAACGCCGCATGATCGACGAAATTATTGACAGAGGCGTGAATTTGCGGAGAACCTTCGTCCCGGCGCGGCCTCCGGGCGCAAACTCGCTATCTCCTTTGCTCGAATATAGCCTAACGTCAAACCCTTCGCGCGCCCCGGACCCTTCCCTTCCATGCAGTTCACCTTCATTCACGCCGCCGATCTCCACATCGACAGCCCGCTCGCCGGCCTTGGCTGCAAGGACGCGGCCGTCGCGGCGCGTTTCGCGCGGGCCGGGCGGCGCGCCGTCGAGGCGCTGATCGACGAGGCAATCGCCGCGAAGGCCGCCTTTCTGCTGATCTGCGGCGATATTTTCGACGGCGACTGGAAGGACGTGACGACAGGCCTGTTTTTCGTGCGCGAGCTTGGGCGCCTGGACCGCGCGGGAATCCCGACCTTTATCGTCAAGGGCAATCACGACGCCGAAAGCTTGATGTCGAAGTCGCTGCCCTATCCGAACAGCGTGCGGATTTTCTCGTGGAACAAGGCGCAATCCTTCGAACTCGAGTCTTTGCGCGTAGCGCTGCACGGGCGCAGTTTTCCCTCGCGGCTGGTCGATCCGAACTTTGTCGCGTCCTATCCTGCGCGACGCGAGGGCTGGTTCAACATCGGGCTGCTGCACACCGCGCTCGGCGGCGCGCCCGGGCACGAGTCTTACGCCCCGTGCGGCGTCGAAGACCTCAAGCGCTTTGGATACGACTATTGGGCGCTGGGCCATGTCCACGCCGCCGAGGAAATCAGCCGCGATCCCTGGATCGTCTATCCCGGCAACATCCAGGGCCGCAGCGTGCGCGAGACCGGCCCCAAGGGCGCGGTGCGCGTCGCCGTCGCCGATGGACGCGTCGTGGAGGCCAGCCGCGTCACGCTCGACGCCGCGCGCTGGGCGCAGGCCAGCGTCGATGTCTCGGACTGCCAGGACGAAGCGGAAGTCTTGGCGCGCATAGAAGCGCGGCTTCGCGATGAACACGCCCGAGCGGAAGGGCGCCCGCTCGCCGCGCGTGTCTTCCTGACCGGCGTGACGCCCTTGCACGCGCACCTTGTCGCGCGGCGCGAGGCGATAGAAGCGGACGCCCGCGCCATCGGCTTTCGCTTCGCCGACGATCTTTGGGTGGAGCAACTCAAGATCGCGACGCAGGGGCCGCCGCGCCGCGCCGAGACGTCATTCGAGAGCGACGCGCTCGATGTCGAGGCGCTGGTGCGCGAGGCCGCCGACGACCCGGAATTTGCACGCGCGCTCCAAGAACTCGCCGCGCAAATCGCCGACAAACTGCCGCGCGATCTGCGCGAGCAATTGCCGCGGGGAGAGAAAGACTTGATCCAGCTCGCCGCAGAGGCGCGCGACCGGCTTATGGGCGAAATCGCCGTGACGGAAAGCGGCGCGTGATGCAGTTCCCTCGGCGCCCCTCATCCGACCCCGCTTCGCGAGGCCACCTTCTCCCACAAGTGGGAGAAGGGAGCGCCCTTGTTTTTCTGATTCCTGAACCAATAGAAGTTGAAGTCGAATCTATCGCCGCCCCACCTTCTCCCACTTGTGGGAGAAGGTGGCCCTTGCGTAGCAAGGGTCGGATGAGGGCTCTCGCAATTTTGTCGCAGCGCTTGGTCTATGCGGGATCAGCTCATCCCCTAGCCGAATGGGAGACGGAATCGTCAGCAAAAAGCGGCTATCCCGCATGAGATTCGAAACGCTGTCCTTCGAGCGCTACGGCGCCTTCACCGACCGCGTGCTGCAGCTGCGCGAGGGCGCGCAGCTGCATGTCGTTCTGGGCGCCAACGAAGCCGGCAAAACCTCGGCGCTGAACGCCATAGGCGATCTGCTATTCGGCTTCGGCAAGACCACGAATTACGCCTTTTTGCACGACCAGACGACGCTGCGAGTCGGCGCAAAGCTGCGCCTCGCCGACGGCTCCCGCGTCTTTTTACGCCGCCGCAAGGGAAGCAAAAACACGCTGCTGGACGCGGGCGACAAGCCGCTCGCCGACGATCTCCTGGCGGGCGTGCTCGGCTCGGTCACGCGCGAGGTTTTCTTCAGCGAATTCGGCCTTACCGCCGAGGCGCTGCGCGAGGGCGGACGCGAATTGCTGCGGGCCGGCGGACGGCTCGCCGAAACCCTGGCCGCCTCTTCGGCGCGGCTCTCCATGCTGGCACAATCGCGCGCCCGGCTGGACGCGGAAGCGGACGCATTGTTTGGCCCGCGCCGCGCTGCCGGCAAAGAATTTTACGCCGCGCTCGACCAGCATCAGGACGCCGAAAAACATCTGCGTGAGGCCATCGTCACCACCGACGCGCTGGCGACGGCGGAGAACGCGGTCAAGGAGGCGCAAGCCAGGCGCGACGCGCTCGGCGACGAGCACGACAAGATCGGTCGCGACCTCGCCCGCCGCGAGCGCGCCCTGCGCACGGCGCCCAAACTGCGCAGGCTGGACAGTTTGCGCGAAGAGCTCGCAAACCTTGCCGATCTGCCCGACGTGGACGCCGAGACTTTGACGTCGTGGCGCGATGCGCATGAGGAGCAAATCCACGTCGAGAAACAGCTCGCCGACCAGCAGCTCGACGAGGCCGAAGGCGCGGCGGCGATCGCCGCGCTGATGGTCGACGAGCCCTTGCTCGAAATTGGCGGAAGGATCGACTCATTGCGCGAAAAACTCGGCGCGGTGCGCAAGGCCGAAGACGATCTGCCAAGGCGTCACGAATCGGCGCATATCGCGCGCGCCTCGCTCTTTGAGGCGGCGCGGCGCCTGGGTCTCGGTTCGGTGGAGGAATTGCTGGCGCGCCAGCCCGCCGACCCCGCGCTGGCTCTGGCGCGCGAACTGATCGACTCCCGCCGCGACGTCGAACGGCGTCTCGCCGAGACGGACAGCGCGCTCGCGACCGCGCGTCGGGAATTGGAGGAGCTCGAGCAAGCCTGCGCGCAACAGGGCCCTTGCGCCGATCCCGCGCCGCTGTTGCAGCGGCTTCAAGCCTTCGCCGACATTCCCGCCGACGCCGAGCGGCTGCGGCGCGAGACGCTGGCCGAATCCTTGGAGCGGCGGCGTTTGCTGGAAGAGACCGAGAGGCTCGATCCGAGCGCCGGCGAGATCGAAAATCTGGCGCGGCTCGCGCTTCCCGACGCGACGCGGATAGAAGCGGCGCGCCAGACGTTTGACGCGCTGGACGAGGACGAAAAACGCGCGAGCGCCGAGGCCAAGGCCTTGCAGGCGCGGCTGGCGACAATCGAGGAGGAGATCGCCGCCCTGTCGCGGGCAGGCGCCGTGGCGACGCGCGAAGACCTCGGCGCCGCGCGCGATAGGCGCGACCACGCCTATGCGCGTCTCGGCGCGGCGCTCGACGACGAGCCGCAGCCGCGCCGCGAGGCCTTCGCGGCGCTGGGCGTCGCTGAGCGCGATGTCGACGCCGCCGCTGATCTGTTGCTGTCGGACGCCGAGCGCGCCGCGCTCTTCGAGGCTGCGCGAGAGAGGCGCGCCAAGGAGCAGCGCGCTTTGGAAAAGCTCGCCGGCTTGAGCGACGAACGCGCGTCGCGCCGTCGCGCCGCGCAAGTGGAGTGGGCGACGCTATGGGAGCGCGCCGGCGTCGCGGCGAAGACTCCGCGGGCCATGGCCTCCTGGCTGGAGCGAGTTGGCGACATTTTGCGGCGCCGCGCGCGGCTCGCCGAGCAGGGCGTCGAGCGCGACGCGCTGGCGCAAAAGTTAGAGGCGCAACGCGCCGCTTTGGTGCTGTTCGTCGAGGACGCAGCCGCCGCCGCCTTGCCGATCGAGGCGCTCTACAAACAGGCCCGCGCCGGCCTCGACCGGCTGCAGGCGGGCTGGAGCGAAGCCAGCAGGGGCGACGCGCTGCGCGGCAAGGCCGCCGAGGCGCTGGCGCGATTGCAGGAAAGCCGCGCCCGCCTCACGCAAGAGAGCGAGCGCCTTCTCGCCGCATGGCCAAATGCGCTTGCTGCGATTGGACTTAGCGGGCGCCCCGGCGACGGCCCGGCGCAGGCCGAGGCGGCGCTGGCCGTCTGGCGAGGCGTGCCGCTGCAAAAATCGAAATTCGAAGACGAAGAACATCGTATCGCCACGATGCAGGACGACATTGCCGGCTTCGAAACGCAGGTGGCGGAACTGGTTGCGCTCGCCGCGCCTGACCTTTCCGAACGACCGCCGCGCGAGGCGCTGGACGAATTGAGCCGGCGCCTCGCCGCCTCGCGCAGCGCCTTCGAACAGCGCGAAACGCTGAGAAAAAACGCGCATAAACGCGCATCGGTGCGCGCCAAGCTCGTGCAAAAGCGCATTTTCGCGCATGAACGGCTGAGCGCCGCGCGGACAAAACTGAGCCTCGACGAAACCGCCCCGTTCGCCCCCGCCTTCGAGCGGCTACAGCGACGCTTTGGCCTCGTCGACGATCTCGCCGCCCTCGCCCGCGACCTTGCCGAGAGCGGCGACGGCCACGGCGAGGACGCGCTGCGCGGCGAGCAAACCGATCTCGATTTCGACCTGCTGCCCGGCGAGATCGAGCGGCTCAAAATCTCGGCCAAGCAAATCGTCAACGACATAGCGACGGCGGAGACCGCTCTGCACGAGGCGAGCCGCGCCCGTGACGCTCAGGCGGCCGGCCGCGACGCTTCAAGCGCCGCGCAAGGCAAGGCCGAGGCCGGCGCGGCGCTGATCGATGTCGTGAGCCGTTGGCTGGCGCGGGCGAGCGCGGCCCGGCTCGCGGCAATGGCGATCGAGCGCCATCGCGCCGCCGTGCAAGACCCGCTGCTGACCCGCGCCTCGACGCTTTTCGCCATCGCCACCGACGGCGCCTTCGCCTCGCTCGGCGCCGATTACGACGACGAGGATACGCCGACGCTTGTTGGATTGCGCGAAAACGGCGCCCGCGTGAAAATCGCCGGCATGAGCGAGGGCGCGCGCGACCAGCTGTTTCTATCGCTGCGCCTCGCGCTGCTGGAGCTGCGCGCCGCAGAGCCCTTGCCCTTCATCGGCGACGATCTTCTGGCCAGTTTCGACGAGACCAGAACCGCCCGCGCGCTCGGGCTTTTAGCGGAATTCGGCCGCGCAAGGCAGGCGATAGTATTCACCCACCACCAACATGTCGCGCGCATCGCCAGCGAATTGCTGGGGGCGGATGTGGATGTGATTGAGTTGTGATTCTTACCCTCCCCTAGAGGGGGAGGGTCGCGCGACAGCGCGGGGTGGGGTGATGCCCCGAGCCTCGGGCCTTTGCCTCACCCCACCCCGAACTGCTGCGCAGTTCGACCCTCCCCTCAAGGGGAGGGTGAGACGCAAACCGATCTTGCGCGGCGACCAAAACTCGGTCACAACCTCTTTCAGACCCGCTCGCACAGGTCCGCGTCGTGGCGCATGATGTATTTTTGAGTTATTCGTCGCAGGATAAATTCGCCGCCGACGCCGCCTGCGCGGTGCTGGAGCGCAATGGAATTCGCGTCTGGATGGCCCCGCGCGATATTTTGCCAAGCGACGAATGGGCCGAGGCGATCATCAACGCCATCAATTCCGCGCGGGTGATGGTGCTGGTGTTTTCTGGAAACTCAAACGACTCCAAGCAAGTGCGGTCCGAAGTCGAGCGCGCGATCAACAAGGGCCTGCCCATCATACCGTTTCGAATCGAGGATATTCAGCCGCGCGGGTCGATGGAGCTATTCCTCGGCGCCGCGCATTGGCTGGACGCTTTTAGCAAGCCGGAGGAACAACATCTCGACCGTCTCACCGAAGTTGTGCGGCGCGTGATCGGCGCGCAAAATGGGGAGATCGACGAGACTCCTCGGCGGCAGCGGCAGGTGGAACCCGTCCCGCCAAGGCCGAAAGCCGCCTTGCTGGCGGCCTCGGCTCTCGCGGCGGCGTTAGCGTTGGGCGGCGGTTGGTACGCCCTCGCGCCCAAGCCCGTCGTGGATGCGCAGCAAGCCGAGTTCGACGCGGCGATGCAGACCGGGACGATCCCGGCGCTGGAGGCCTTTGTCGCGAAATATCCGAGCGGCTCCTTGGCGAACGCCGCCAAGACCGCGCGCGACAGATTGGCGCAGCAAGCCGCCGACGCCAGAGACAAGGCCGAAGCAAAAAGAAAAGCCGACGAGGCGCAAAGCGCGGCGCAGACCCAGCAGGGCGATTTCGACGCGGTAATGCAGACGGGAACGGTCGCGGCGTTGGAGGCGTTTGTCGCGAAATATCCGACCGGCCCGCTGACGAATACGGCCAAGCGTGAACGGGACAGATTGAAGGCTATTGCGGCGGCGTCCGCCGAAGAGGAACGCCGCAAGGCGGCAGAGACCCAGCGCGCAAAGCAGGAGACGGAACGCGCGGCGCTGGTGAAGCGAGAGGCCGAGGAAGCGCGCAAGAAGGGTGACGCCGCTTACGACGCTAAGGATTATGCAGGGGCCATGTCCTGGTATCGCAAGGCCGCCGATCAAGGAGATGCAAACGCACAAAACAACGTAGGCGATCTATACTTCTATGGCCGGGGCGTCGCGCAGGACTACGCGCAGGCCATGTTTTGGTATCGCAAGGCTGCCGACCAGGGCTATACATGGGGGCAATTCAACGTTGGCTGGCTTTGCGACAGCGGCAAAGGCGTCACCCAGGACTATGCACAAGCCGCGTCTTGGTATCGCAAAGCCGCCGATCAAGGAAATGCAAAATCACAAAACAATCTTGGCGATCTATACTACTATGGTCGAGGCGTCGCGCGGGACTATGCGCAAGCCAAGTTCTGGTATCGCAAGGCCGCCGATCAGGGCAACGCGGACGCGAAGGCGGCGCTGGAGAGACTTTCGAAATGATGCGCGTTTCGGCGACGGCGCGCGCCCTCATCCGACCCGGCTGCGCCGGGCCACCTTCTCCCGTAAACGGGAGAAGAATGGGACGCCGATTGAGTCGACTTCAATAACTTAAATTATAAGGGCGCGTCCTTCTCCCACTTGTGGGAGAAGGTGTCGCGCGAAGGCGCGAAGGATGAGGGTCGCCACGACTTGGCTCGAGCCTCTCCCGGCGCCTTTATTCGCCCCCGTGCCACGCCGCGACAAATTTTTTCTTCCCCCAAACCGCCGCGTCGCAGCATAAACCTTCGCCTGTCTTCGCAGACGGGGAAATTTCGCGTCTTGCCGCCCCGATGGCCGCAGCCTTAGGGCAGTGCGACCTGCCGGTTTAGGCTCGCCATAAGACGGGGAACGTCCGCATTCCGCGGGAGATTTGATACAATTTGGACGCTTAGAGGATGGCGTCGTAAACCGTTCATACAGGTAGGCACAGGATAGGTATATGCGCCTATCCTTTCTCATTGCGCCGGCGCCGCGCGCGGTCTTCGCGGGAATGGGACGCCTGCCGAAACGGCGGCGCGCCTCGCCCGCAACCGCCTCTTTTAATCAATAATTTCGCTTGACGCGCAAATTGCTTTATCGCACAGGGGCTGCGTCGCCGTCTTGCATGAACGGCGCGCAGGGCGGGTAGGTTTGGGACCAAAGAGCCAAAACGCCGCTGCGCGGTCCTGTCGCTTGATGATCGGCGGATATGATTCTAGGGTCGTCGAAAAGGCCGATGACGGTTTTCGTCACGTCGGCCCGGCTGCCGTTGGGGGGCGGGAGCCTGCGCGTCATGCGTCTTTGCGCGTCGTGCGTCTTGCCGCCCTTCGAGCGCCGGCCAATAGAAGCGCAAAATGATTGAAGGCGCCGCGCAGAGCGGGCCTCGAAGGGAGTGGAAGCGACAATGACGACGCCATCGTCGACCCCGGCGCCAAGCGCCAGCGGGAAAGATAATCAGCATCTTTCGCCCAAGTCCGATATCGAAATCTCCCAGGCCGCGAAGATGCGCCCGATCCTCGATGTGGCGCGCGACAAACTTGGCATTCCCGCCGAACATGTGCAGCCCTATGGCCACTACAAGGGCAAGATCTCGCTCGATTACATCGAATCGTTGAGCGGACGGCCCAACGGCAAGCTCATTCTGGTCACCGCGATCACGCCGACGCCCGCCGGCGAGGGCAAGACCACGACCACCGTCGGCCTCACCGACGGGCTGAACCATATCGGCAAAAAGGCGCTGTGCTGCCTGCGCGAGCCGAGCCTTGGTCCCTGCTTTGGCGTCAAGGGCGGCGCGGCCGGCGGCGGCTACGCCCAGGTCGTGCCGATGGAGGACATCAACCTCCACTTCACCGGCGACTTCCACGCCATCGGCGCCGCCAACAATCTGCTTGCCGCGCTGATAGACAATCACGTCTACTGGGGCAATTCGCTAAGTCTGGACACCCGCCGCATCAGCTGGCGCCGCGTCGTCGACATGAACGACCGCGCGCTACGCTCGATCGTCTCCTCGCTCGGCGGCGTCTCGAACGGTTTTTCGCGAGAGGACGGGTTCGACATTACGGTTGCGTCGGAAGTCATGGCGATCTTCTGCCTGGCGTCGAGCTTTGCCGATTTGCAGCGCCGGCTCGGCGCCATCGTGGTCGGCCAGACGCGCGAAAAGAAGAATATCCGCGCCAGCGAATTGAAGGCGGCGGGCTCGATGGCCGCGCTGCTCAAGGACGCCATCACGCCCAATCTCGTGCAGACGCTTGAGAATAATCCGGCGATCATCCACGGCGGGCCTTTCGCCAATATCGCGCACGGCTGCAACTCGGTGATCGCCACCAAGTCCGGCTTGAAGCTCGCCGATTATGTCGTGACCGAAGCGGGCTTCGGCGCGGACCTCGGCGCCGAAAAATTCTTCGACATCAAATGCCGCAAGGCCGGCCTGAAGCCCGATCTCACCGTGATCGTCGCGACCATTCGCGCGTTAAAGATGCACGGCGGCGTCGCCAAGGAAGAGTTGAAGACCGAGAATGTCGCGGCGTTGGAGAAGGGCTTCGCCAATCTCCAGCGCCACATCGCCAATGTGCGCAAATTCGGCGTGCCGGTGCTGGTGACGGTCAACAAATTCTCGACCGACACGCAGTCGGAAATGGCGCTGCTCGAAAGACTGTGCAAGGCCGAGGGCGTCGATTGCGTCGTCGCCGACAATTGGGGCTCCGGCGGCGAAGGCGCGGCGGATCTGGCGCGCGCCGCGGTGAAGACCATCGAGACGCAGCCGTCGAACTTCAAGCCGCTCTATGCGGACGATCTGCCGCTCATTGAGAAGGTGCGCACCGTCGCCAAGGAGCTTTACGGCGCCGCCGACATCTCCTTCGACGCCAGCGTCAAGTCGCGCTTCGCCGAATTGGAGAAGGAAGGCTTCGGCCATTTCCCTGTTTGCGTCGCCAAGACGCAATACAGCTTCTCGACCGACGCCAACGCCAAGGGAGCGCCGTCGGGCTTCACGATCCCGATCCGCGAAGTGCGCTTGTCGGCCGGCGCGGAATTTGTCGTCGTCGTCTGCGGCGACATCATGACCATGCCCGGTCTGCCGAAAGTTCCGGCGGCCAACAACATCGAGGTCGGGGCCGACGGCCGCATCTCCGGCCTGTTCTGATTGGCGCGGCGGTTCGCCGCCCGCCAAAAATTTCGCCGCCGCGATGCGCGAAGGGAGGCCTCCGCGTATCAGGCGTTCCTGTTAAAACCAACCAGCACTAGCGCTCGAAGGGAGCCAAATATGTCGAATTCCAGAATTCCCGGTCGCAATTTTCTGTTCGTGCCGGGTCCGACCAATTTGCCCGATCGCGTGCAGCGCGCGATGCAGGTCGCGTCGGAAGACCATCGCTCGCCGACTTTCCCCGATCTCGTCAAGCCGCTGTTCCCACAGCTCAAGAAGGTGTTCGAGACGGAGAAGGGCCACGCCTTCATTTTCCCGGCGTCGGGCACCGGCGGCTGGGAAGCGGCGATCACCAACAC
>Ga0181524_10002106_pt1 | contig 21311 bp, 15 predicted proteins | sample PEATcosm2014_Bin_34_FD_119761 | JGI IMG/M metagenome (GOLD analysis project Ga0181524, IMG submission 119761) | Peatland microbial communities from MTU Mesocosm Facility, Houghton, MI, USA - PEATcosm2014_Bin05_60_metaG | ecosystem: Environmental > Terrestrial > Soil > Wetlands > Peat | place... | reverse complement strand
TGCGGTTGGGCAATTGGGCCTCGAGTTCATAGGTTGGATTGGGCAGGCCGAAGCCCAGAAGCCGAGTCTTGCCGTCGCCCTTCATGCCGACCCGGTCGGCCAATTCCCCTGCTTTCTCCGGGGCACTCCAGAAGATGAGGTACTTCGGCCTTTCCGACATGGCAGGTGCCTTGCTATTCACGGGCGGGGCCGGACTGTTCTGCTCCCCTGCATCTGACCAGGCACAGGCCAGCAAGAAGAGGACGAGTCCCGCCAGGGGCAATGCGGTCCCTCTCCGTTTCAGGGACTTGACGAGAGGCGAATGATCAAAAAGCGAATGCACCAGGCGGCCCGTATTGCCACCTTGAAAGAGACTCCCGTCGATACCGACAATGGCCATGTTGCTAGCTCCCGTATGTACTTGCCGAAATTGATCGAGCCGTCGCCTGGCAACCAACCCAGGCTCATCTGGCCATCAGCTTACCAAGACGCTGCCCGTTGTCCACTGCCAGGAATCCTGATGAAAAAGCGGCCGTTTAGATTGACGCTATGTCGGGGAGTTCTGGAGTCCATTCCGCGCTGCATCGAGAACATCGCCGGCTTTCTGGCGGTGAACGAGATGCTGTTGCAACACCGCATACGTCTTGCGGGGCTCCAATGGAGCCAGCAACTCGCACTTGACTGGGCATCCAAGCCCGCGCCAGGATGTGGTTATGGAAACCAAGGAAACCAAGCCCACCGTTGTCGGGATCGAGAATTATGGTACTCCTCGAGCAATTGCGGCCGGAGATCATCCATGAGCGTGTCGTCCCCGAAGAACTCGTGTTGTTCTCCGGTGTGCCTCCGAGACAAGTTCCGGATCAATACTGGACCATGACGGCGACCGTGCCCTGGAAACCCTCGAGCCGGATAATCTCGCGGGCGTTATCAAAGTCTCCATAGGGCTTGCCGTTGACCATGACACGTTTGATTGGAGCGGCCTTAGGATGCCGAAGGCGGAGCCACACGGATTTAGGCGGGTCGCGAGAGGGGATCTCAACGGTTGCCGTGATCCTGTGGTTATCAATGTCGGAGACGATCTGGTAAGAGAGAACACCGAAATGCGTGGGGGCCATCTTCACCAGGATCTTCCGGCCTTGCTCCAGCCATGCGCGCGGCGCGGCGCGGGCGATCCAGAGCGAGTCGCCCTGCTCCATCACCAACAAGTCGCGAAAACGCTCCAGAAACGCCGCTTCCTCGAAGATCTTGTCGGGCGGTCCGTGGACGGCATGCTCCTTGAAGAGGTAGCCGTCGTTGGGCAGGATGTCGATGGCATACCCGTTCAGGAAGGAGCGCAGAAAGGCCGGGATGTCATCGCCCGCCAGGTGCATGTTCGCGGTCCGCTCCAATCCGCCCTGGTACTGCCATCCGGCGGCAAACCAATCGCGTCCGACGACGTACGGGTTCTCGAGCAGCAACCGATCTTCCAGCACGTCCAGGTAGCCTTGCACGCGCGCGTCGTCGGGTGAGAGCAGGCCTGCCGGACTGATTAGGGCCGCCGCCGACTGGACCGTTTCCCAATACAAGGGCCCAACGTGTGAGCCGGAACCGTCGCGCCGCCATCCCCAGGCACCGGTGCTCAGCCCGCGCACGTAGCAGGCAAACGGTATCACGGAATGGAACGTGCCATCGCGCACGGGAACCACCGGAGACAGGGCAATTGAGCGTTCCACCGCCGCCAACAGGTCCCGGCGATAGGCCTCCGCTTCGGCCTGAAGCCGGGCGCCTTCCACCGGATCGATCGTCGCGAGGGCGTCAGCAAAATGGGCAACGGAAACCCAGTAGTAGGCCTCGCATTCGTAAAACTGCATCCACAGGCCGCCGCTGTCCGGTGTCACCTGCAGCGCCGGTTGCAGCCCTTGGCACCATAATCGTTCACCCCCCGGAACCATGTCCTTGACCACGCGCCGCTGACGCAACATCCATTGGGCGTTGGCCTTCATCCGTGGCGCGGACGCCCGGAACCACTTCGCGTCACCGGTCAGCCGATAGTGCTCGACCAGCGCCCACCCGATGGACCCAGGTCCGAAAGCATGCACTCCATCCATGTGGCCGCCGGCCCCCGGCGGCCCGATGGCGTGAGTCAGGCAGCCATGGCCTTCCGAGAACAGTCCGTTAGGCCGGTCAGGAAGCGCCCATGGATGATGCCCCGGATGGTCGGTGGTCTTGGAATCCATCGGCAGGGACACCCATTGGTCGAACCCGTCCTCGGCGGCCTGATGCGACCCCATGAGGTCTAGCGCGGCAAGGACCATGTAGGTCTCGGCGCCAAGGATCCCGTAAGGGTAATCGTTGAACCACAAGCGTCCGGTCTGGGGATGTTTCTGAGCGTGGCGGACCAGGTGCCAGGTCCCGAGGTTCCACTGTGCGGTCAGGCGCGGGGACGGGACCTGCACCTGCATTAGCGGCTCCGAACCGCGCGGCGGCGCCGGGTGCGGCGGCAAGTTGGTCCCGCGCATCGCGGTAACGGCCCCTTCCCAGGTCTGCTCCGGGTGGGCACGAATCTGCTGGCGGATGGTGCGCAAGTTGCGGCGCTGGAGTTCCTGAATGAACTCCCGGGCAGTGGATGCCTTCGAAGCCAGTTCGATCGGGGGCTCGGATGGAATGACCGGGGGCGCAGAAGCCTTCTCGCAATAAAATGCCATACATTGGTTCGGCCCTGGCCGTCAGCATGGGGATTGCCCGCGTGCAGAGTGCCAACTACGTCTTGCTTCAGGTTCCAGACCTGGCCGCGTTCTCCCATCTCGGAAATCACGAATTCGATGATCGTGGTATCGCATTGATGGGCGCCCTTGGGGCCGACCACCAAGGAAAGAAGCTCACCCGGTTCGACTGCTACCTGGTCCAGGTCCTTGGCTTGGGCACTGATGGGGGTCTTGCTTGTGCCATCCGTGACGCCATGGGCGAGGGTCTTTCGTTCCGCGCTGTTTTCGTGCGCGATCCACCATTCGATCCCGTTGCCGCCGCTCTGGGCGTGGGCCAGGCTGGCCTGGACCCGCACGAGCCCCTGGATCGGACTGCGCCAACCCACCGCTACATCCTGTTCGGGGCCCGGATGCATGGCCAAGCTCCGCGCCGGCAGGACAATCCCATGGGCCGTCTGCGGTTGGTCGGTCGGATTGCCGCCAAACCAGGGTGTTTGATCACTGCCCCAGCCCAGCAGGGCCTGGTTGCCGGCGATGGAAAACATTCTATCGGCGAGCGGAATCCGAGGCTTCCGCAAGCCAGGGGAAGCCTGGGGCGCTTGGCGGGGCGCCGGATCCGAGGTTCGCCGTATAAAGAAGCCGTACTCAGGAGCCAGAATCGGCCCGTTCTCCAGGTCGGCGGCCAGAAAGGAAAAGTTGCCGGCCCGGGTCCACAGCGTAACGATGGTCCGCGCCACATCGTCTGGCTGGCTGGTGAAGGGCTGCACCCGGCGCCACTTGGATGTGCCCAAGTACAGGAGGCTCGCTTTCACGCCGCGGCGCGAGCCACTTTTCCTCGCCGAACGCCACGAGGCCGGCGCGGTCATTGTGGTTGTTCTGTCTCCATTCAATGGTGTCAGCCCACTTAACCTCCCGTCATAGGCTTCGATCTTCCCGCTGTAATCCTGGCTGGCGGCGTTTTGGTCGTACCCCCACTCGATTTCGAAATCCATCTGCTTCCACGTCTCTGCCACCAGCACGCGGACGGACGGAACAGCATAGTCGGCGGCGACCTTTCCACCCTCGACGCTGAACACCAAAGCGCAGCTTTCGGTTTGCAGGTCGTAGGCATAGGTTTTGCCGTCTGCTGTTACGGCTGGGTTCACCGCCTTCTGCGTGGGCACGAGGTTGTTCCACCACGAACTGGCGGTACCCTGCGCGTCCAGCGCCGTGATCGAAATCGCCGCTGGGGAAGGAGACGGTTGATCCTTTGCTGTCCAAGTCAACTCGATCCGTTGGATCGGACGGATCTCCTCCCATAGTAATGTGCTCAGCACTCGCCTAATGGCTGGCGCGCTAACGTCCGCCGCTTGATTGAGCGGCTGACGGGCATAACGCATGAGCGCCAGCCAGCTCTCCGGGGCATTCTCGGCGGGCTTCCGATCTGCTCGATACAGGTAAGCACTGGGGGCGATGTCTGCAGCTTGTCCGACCAGGGCACTCGTCGGCGAACTGGTCACCGAAGCTCCGAGAACGTGGAACTGGGCTCCGCAAAGAAGCCAGGCCACCGACAATAGGCAAATTGCAAGACGAGCGGCGATCATCGGTTAAGGCACGGCTTGCGCGTTCATGGCGTGTTGACGCCAGTAATCGCTGGCCCGGTCTAGACAGTCAAGCTGGAATGCCGCTTCCGATCTTTTCACCTGGTCTTCGCTGACGCACCCACAAACCCAACACCCAACGCCAGCCTCCCCCCCCAGAAGGCTTTGAGGGCAGACCAAAGGAAGTGTCGATCCAGACCAAAGGAAACACGGTCCTTTTAGCGCCTCTCAACGCCAGCCCGCACCGCCATGCCCGGGCATCTGGGTAGGGTGTCGCAATACCGTGAAGAAAATCACTCGATAAGCTCCTTCGACACGGCTTCGGCTACTTGGGCAGTAACCCTCAAGTTCCATTGGGGGGCACTGGGGGCGCTTTGGAAGCGGCGCTGGAGGCCGAACCAACGTCGGAGCCGGGTCTTGCGTCCATAGCGCTGGGGCCGGCCTCACCCCTTCTGGAATCTTGGGCCGGAACTGCTCGTAAAGACCAAATCCACACAGCCCCAGTTCCTCCGGGTCAAAAGCACCGGCCAACTCCCTCGTGGCCTTTCGGGCTTCGGGCAGGCTGTCGCCGAACTTGCGCCCCCAATATCGCTCGACGGTCTGAGGGTCAATGCGCTGGGATTTGAGAACCGCACGGAGCTCGCCGTCAGTGTTCCCGTTTCCCAGGGACCCCATAGAGCGGGAAACGGGAAACAGCGACCCGACGACCAGTCACGGCGCGGTTTAGGGTTTCGGTCAACAATCCACCTGGACGGCCCTTGGATGCGACCCCGGTCCAACCGAAACCGGCGGTGGACTTGAATCCTCCGCCGGTCCAGTGAAAAACCTGCGAATACCCGGTAAATAACTCTGCGAACAACTACTTGGCGCCCAGAATGGCGTCTTTGGCGGCCTTGGCGACCCGGAACTTCACGACGCGCTTGGCCGGGATCTTGATCTGCTCACCGGTAGTCGGATTTCTCCCCATGCGTGCTTTCCGATTCACCAGGACCAGTTTGCCGAGCCCCGGAATCGTGAAGCTATTCTTGGCGTTTTTGTACGCCAGCGCCACAAGGGCCTCAATGGTTTGAACGGCCTGCTTTTTCGTGAGGCCGACGGTTTCCGCGACCGACGCGGCGATTTGGGATTTACTCAGTGATTTTGCCATAGGGGCGGAATGAAAGAGGGAAAGGGGGAGAGGGGCAAGTGCTTTTCGGTGGCGATGGTGACCTCGTTTGGGCTGTGGATCAGGAGTCGAGAATCCCTGACGCGGCTTCAACTCTCAAGAGGTCTGGAAGACAGTTCTGAACCCCCTGGGGTAGAGGCGAGATTCTTGAACACGTTAGAGCCCGCGCCACGCCGCAACCGTCGCCCGTTCCGCCCGAGCCGGATTCTGCCGCAGGTTCATTCGCCGATGAAGTGCAACAGCAGGGAGCGCGAATGGGTTGCGTGGCGGTGTTCCCACAGGTAGAGCCCCTGCCAGGTGCCCAGGGCCAGGCGGCCGCCGGTGACCGGGATCGAGAGGTGGACGGAGGTCAGCGCGGTGCGCACGTGCGCGGGCATGTCGTCGTCTCCCTCGGCGGTGTGGATGAAAAGCCGGTCGCCATCCGGCACCAGGCGGGCGAAGAATGCCTCGAGATCGCGGCGGACGTCGGGGTCGGCGTTTTCCTGGATGAGGAGCGAAGCCGACGTGTGCCGAAGGAGCAGAGTCAGCAAGCCGTCGCGGAAGCCCTGCTCCGAAACCCAGCGCTCGACCTCCCGTGTCACCGAGTAAAGGCCGCGGCCGCGGGTGCAGATCTTCAATTCGTAAGCAATCTGGCGCATGTGCATTTGGCGTTCACGGCTTCAGCAGACGCTTCCATGGCGCCGGCGGGGATTCAAGCCTGGAATCAGCTAGCGCGGGCAAACCACTTGTTCGCAGTGCCGACAAACCCGGTGCGCGGTCGGGTTCGCCCTCGGCCCAGGTGCGCCTGCCGTGGCGGTGGATGATGCGGCGGACGTTGGCGAGGCCGATGCCGGTTCCCGCCGCCTGCGTCCGGGGAGTGGCACCACGACAGGAGTCTGACGTGCCCGAGGCATCTCTGCGATCCTGTGCGATGGCGCTTTGCAACGGGATGCGCACAGGTTTAGACTGGAGACAAGGACGTGTTATGAAACGCGAACTCATCCTTTGCTTTGCGCTCGCTGTCGCCGGCGGGTTTTTCGGCGGTGGAGCGAGTGCTCCTTGCCGGGCTGCGGCTGTGGCCACGGAAGGACTCCATTTCATCCGCATCCACATGGTCGACTCAAAGAACGGCTGGGCCCAGGCGGGCGCGCCTGAGGACCATCGGGTGTTGCACACGGCCAACGGCGGCGTGAGCTGGGTGGATGTCACACCGCACACGCTTCCCAATAGGCCATGGGATTTCCAGTTCCCCTCGAGCCGGATTGCCTGGATCTCCTCCTACAACCAGAAGACCGGTTTCCTGCTCACGACGAACGCCGGGGCCTCCTGGGTCTCCTGGGCGCCGCTGGTTCCTCCGGATGACACGCACAACTACTTTCTGGTCGTGGCGAACTGCCGCCTCCTCAACGCCAGGGACGGGCTGGCCGAGTGTGTTGACGGCGCCGCGGGGAGCTCCTGCTACACTTTTTTCGACACCCACGATGGCGGACTGCATTGGGAGGCCGTCCGAATCACCCCTCCGGGCCGCAACCCGGAAAACCCGCCCGAAGCGGTCCCGGTGAGCAATGCGCTGTGGTATGGCGCTGGGATCACCTATTACCCGCCCGGCAAGGTCGCCTTGGTTCACGGCGATCTTACAGAGGGAAAACCCGAGGGCATGGTGTGCCTTTCGCTCTCGACAAACCTCGGCAGGTCGTGGCGCGATTTGAAGCTGCCCTTGCCAGAAAAGCATCACGGGAGCTTCTGCCAGCCGTCGGCTCCGTTCTTCCTGGACGCGGGCAACGGGCTCTTGCGTGTGTGCGCGTTCAAATCCATGACCGACACTGGGGCTCTGGATCGGGTAACGATCTTCTACGCGACTCACGATGGCGGCGGCACGTGGACGCCCATGCCGGGGACCTTCAGCCCCAGGGATCCGTTCTCTGATCACAAGCTCAGTTTTGTCTCGCCCAGAGACATTTTTGTTGAGAACGGGGGGACCCTGTATGTGACGCATGACGGGGCCCAAAGCTGGCGCGCCAGCAACCTGGGTTTGGGTCTCCGTGAGACCGGGCACGACGTGTCTCAAATGGAGTTTGTGGATGCAGCTCACGGCTGGATTGCGGTCAGTGGCCAGGGTGGAACCTGGGCGTCGGGCCACAGGACATTCTACGCCTACGCAACCGTGTACGAGACTTTCAATGGCGGCGAGACCTGGACGGAACTTCCGTTGCGCGTCGACCAGGAGGCGAACAAGAGGGAACAGAGAGACGAAGACCAGCCCGAACGCAACTTCACGCAGTGAAACTATGAAACATCCTCGAACGTCGTTGGCGCGGGAATTCATCAATGGGGCTATTAACTTCATTCCCCTTGCCACAACCTGTAGTGGTCGTTGGCGGCGGTCCCGGCCGCTTAGCGGTCTCAACATACCACCGGTTGTGGTCAGGGGAATCAAGTTAATAGCCCTATTCATCAAATCACCTTTCATCGCAATGGCGGGCGCCGTCATGTTGGCGGGCCTGCTTGGCGCAACGGGGATTGAATCGGAGGCGCGGGCGGGCGACGCCGGGCAGCCGGCAGCCGGGCGGCAGCGCTTGCTGTTGGACGCGGGCTGGCGGTTCCATCGGGGGGAGGTGCCCGGCGTTGACATCCAGCCCGAGGGCACGCCGATCACGCGCTGGCGCTGGATGGCCGATGACGCTGGCCCCGGGGACGCGGACCGGATGGCCGTTTCCGAACTGGACACCTCCGGCGACGGGTGGAAAGACGCAACGACCGGCGAAGACACCTTCAAGGGCCGGGTGGGGTTTTCGTGGTATCGCACGATCCTGCCGGCGGCGTCCGGCGCCGCGCCGGCGCTGCACTTCGAGTGCGTGGATGACAACGCCCTCGTGTATCTCAACGGCCAGCGCCTGGCTTCGCACAAGGGCTGGGATGTGCCTTTCGACGTGGACCTCAAGCCCGCCTGGAAGGCCGGTGGCCCGAACGCATTGGCTATCCTGGTCGAGAACACGGCCGGCGCGGGCGGGATTACGGCGCCCGTTCTGTTACAGGAGATGCCGGGATACCGGGCGGCGGGATCGGCCCTGGCGGATTTCGACGACCGCTCATGGCAAACGGCGCACTTGCCTCATGATTTCCTTGTCCAAGGGAAGTTCGACGCGAGCGCGGATCGCAATCACGGCTATTTGCCCGCGACAACGGGCTGGTATCGCAAGAGCTTCAACTTGCCCGCGTCCGACAAGGGCAGGAGCTTGTGGATCGAATTTGAGGGCGTGTTCCGCGACAGTTTCGTCTGGCTCAACGGCCAGTTTCTGGGCCGCCACCCCGGCGGCTACACTTCTTTCCGGTATGACATCAGCCGGGCCGCGAACTTCGGGGGTGTGAACGTGCTGGCGGTGCATGTGGACCCGCGTCACTTCGAGGGCTGGTGGTACGAGGGCGGGGGCATCTACCGACATGTCTGGCTCAATGCGGCCAGCCCTCTCCACGTCGCGCCGTGGGGAACTTTTGTGAGCGCCGAGCTTCCGGAACCGGGCGCGGACGGGGAAGCGGCGCCGGCCACGCTTCGTATCCGGACGGCGCTCGTCAACGAAGGCGCTTCGGCCCAGGGTGCCGCGCTGGTCTCCAAGGTGATGGATGACGCGGGCAAGGTTGTCGCGACGGCCTCCTTGCCGGTCAGCCTCGATGCGGGGGCGCGGCGGGAGTTCCAACAGCAGGTCATTGTTCGGGAACCCCGGCTCTGGTCCCTGGAAACGCCTCGGATGTACCAGTTGGTCAGCACAATCGAAGAGGGCGGACAGCCGCTCGACAGCTTGAAGACGCCTTTTGGCATTCGCACGATCCGGTTCGACGCGGAGAAGGGCTTCTTCCTCAACGGCAAGGCGGTGAAGATTCGAGGGGTCTGCAACCACCAGGATTTCGCGGGCATCGGCACTGCGGTGCCCGACACGCTGGAGTATTGGCGGGTGAGGAAGGTCCAGGAGATGGGCGCCAATGCCTGGCGGATGTCGCACAACCCGCCGACGCCGTCGCTGTTGGATGCGTGCGACCGGCTTGGGATGCTGGTCATGGATGAGAACCGGCACCTGAGCGACTCGCCGGACAACCTGGCCGAAGTCGCCGGCATGGTGGAGCGGGACCGCAATCATCCATCGATCATCATGTGGTCGATGTGCAACGAGCAGCCGGAGGCCGGGAGCGAGGCGGGCGGGCGCACGTTCGCCGCGATGAAGGCCACGGTCCTCCAGTACGACCCGACGCCGGTGGAGGTGGATGTCCTCGACGCGCATGGCCGCATTGTGCCGACGGCGGACAACCTGGTCACGTTCAAGGTGAGCGGCCCCGGTTATGTGGGGGGCGTCGGCAACGGCAACCCGGCGGACCACGACCCGGACAAGGCCGATTACCGCCGCGCGTTTCATGGAAAATGTCTCGTGGTTTTGGGCGCGGGAGAAAGCACCGGTCCAATCCGGCTGGTTGCCACCTCTCCCGGATTGCCATCGGCCGCCCTCTCCTTGCGCGCCGCAGAGCGGGCCAGCGATTCCGAAGGCCTAACCTCGCGTATTTCACACCCGAACGGCCCAAACGGAGCGGCGCGCCCGTAGCGCAGGCTTCCAAGTCGGCTAGCGTGTCGCCACCGCCCTGCGCCTCGCGGCGGCGCTCCAGCCGGCGCCCCTGAATGCCGATGCTCATGTGTCCACCGTGTCGCAGGCCGCCGCCAGAGCCCAGCCCCCAGTGCAATTGCCTTTTCGGCTTGCCTTTCGCGCCGAAAAGCCTCAGCCTTCCCTTCGTCGGTCAACAAAGCACCTGAATGGTCAGCTAGCGGGCCGGGGCCGCCAGCGCCCTCCTGGGGGGGATGCACGGTCCACAGTCGTTCCCGCTCGAAACGGACCAGGCGACCGCCGACGGCCACTGATCGCGCCAACTCTCGCGAGGACAGGAGGTCGAAGTCTTCGGAATGGGCTGGGAGGAGACCAGGGTAATGGTCCTCTCCGAGGGCCTTCCAGGCAATGGCGGGTGGGTTCATTTAGTCGCGCCAATGGGCTCCATGAATCGGAGCGGCAGCGGGTAAGCCGGTCCAGGCATTCGCCCGTGATCGAAACCGCGAAGCTCCTGGATTTGGGTGTTCGCGTGGCCGACCTCCTTTATCATCCGCTACAGATACGCGTTCTCCTGGTAGCGCCCGAGCAACTCCAGGTCACGGTCCCCGGTGATCAACAACAGCGGCGGGGCGTCCTTGCGCACGTGGTAGAGCGGGGCCATGTCGTCCACCACCGGTTGTTTGTATGCGCCTGACGGAGCACGTCTGGTTTCGGGTGCCAAGTCACTGTCTTATTGCATCACGGCCTGATAGCCGGCAAAATGAAACCGGCCGTTCGGACACGCGTTGACGTGGTCGACTGATAGTCTGACCATATTCTCCTGCGGGAAGCCAAACGATTGATGTAGTCCCAAGTTTCGAGTCCGTCCACCGACCGGGATATAAAATGAGCGAAGCGTCAAAATCCAGTGCATTGAAACCAGCGGGTTTGCCTGACAGGAAGACGGAGGACAACGCCCCGGTCAATGTTGATGCCATCCTGCAATCGATACTCGGCAGGGGAGGCGAACGTTTCGGCATGGTCGCCGCCGTTCTGCGGGGCGAGCGCATCATCGCCCAAGGTGCCGCCGGGGTTCGAAAGAGAGGGACCGCAGAGCGCATCACGCTCGATGATCGATTTCACCTTGGTTCCTGCGGCAAAGCCATGACCGCAACGCTCGTCGCGATGCTCGTCGAGGAAGGCAAGCTAAATTGGACCACTACATTGGGCGAAGTTTTTGCTGACACGGTGAAGCCCATACACCCAGCGTGGGAGAAAGTGACATTGCGGCAGGTTCTCGCACACCGCTCCGGCTTGCCCTTGGATCCGGACGGTCTAGTTCGGGTGTTGAACTACGTGTTTCTCACACCCTACGCCAGCTTGCGCAGCCTTCCCGAGTCGATGCGTTCTTCCGAGGAAACTTTGCCGCAGCAACGCCGGGAAATCGCGAGGCAGGCCCTTTCGCGCCCGCCAGGAATCCCTCCGGGCACCAAATACTGGTATTCCAATGTCGGCTTCACTCTCGCGGGGGCAGTGCTGGAACATCTCACCGGTCGTGCGTGGGAAGACCTGATGCGCGAACGACTGTTCCAACCACTGGGCATCAGCACGGGCGGATTCGGGCCGCCGGGTGCCGCTGGTAAAATCAATCAACCCTGGGGCCACTCCTCGGTCATTGGCAAACCGCTTGACCCGGGCAGCCCTGCCGCGGAACAAATCTTTCAGGTAATCAAACGGGTTGATCCCTTGCCGGCGGCAACTGCCCAGCAAGGTGTAAATCACCGCGCTCCGTTCCCGGGCTTCAGGATGCCCAATGAACAACCAGTTTTTCTTTCCAAGAGCACTCGGCCGAATGGAGTTCTCAAGGAGATTTGTGTCAATTTCCAGAATGCCGTCCTCTACAAACCGGGTCAGTGCATCCCACCGTTTCAATGCATAATCAATGGCCTGACAGCAGGTTCACGTTGCAGGCGGCACGCGTGCGGATCTCATCTCAGTGTGAGGACTTTCCATCCGAAGGCTTCGCGATAGAGTTCGGCGACGCTCCCGATGACGAGTGAATACATCGTCACCGTGTACTCCTGGTCGTCGTCATGCTCTCGAATGAGGCGAGCAGCCCATTTTTGATCTCGAACCACTATTTGTGCCGAGGTATGATCAAAGGCCAATTCCTCGCACCGAATCCGCCATTCCCGCTCCCATGTGAAATCAGAAAAGGACTTTCCATCGCGCAACTCGAACGTCATGTGCCTCCAGGCATGGCTATCTGGCAATGCTCGGAACTCAGAGGCTGGCTGGTAAATCACCGGCCGGCCCCCTTGACGGAACAGCCACTTCTTGGAGACCATGATGCCGAACGGCGAATACTTAGAGTAATAATCTTCGTTCACCAGACCGTTCGAAAGACTGGCCAAGGGAGCCTCGGAAAAGCACACGCATCGATATTTTCCCTTTATCAGATTGGCCCCGCCAAGCAATTTCTTGCTTCGAATTATTCTCTGCAGCCGCCTGAATGCCGCTTCCTTAGTGTCGTCCCTCGTGAAATGAATGAGATTTGGCGAAATGTCTGGCCGACTCATGCCTACAGGATAAAGATGCTGTCCTTGTATGCCAAGTCGGAGCTTCCTCTTTGGCCCCGTCGCAGGTGGGTTGGAATCCCGCTTCAGTCTCTAACGGCAAAGCCTAATCTTCGCCCGCAGGGACTGGGTGGATGTGTGCAGGCGCAGAAGCGCGACTGTCGGCTAGGCGAGGACATAAACGATGTAGGGGATTGAGGCGGAGAGGCGGACTGTTTTGAGGAGGTTTTGGAATTCAGTGGCATCAAGCCGGTCCACATCGTCGATGACAACGAGGAAGCGATTTTGGATCGAGAGCACTATCGCTTCGAGGTAAAGCGAATCGATTAGGAGTCCCGACGAAGGAGATCCTCGGGACGTCCGGGCTCGGTATAGCGGAAGCTGTATGTGAAGGCTCCACCACCTGGCCGGTTTCTGGCCGCGCCGCGGCGCTTTGGGTGCTCGTCATCTTCGAGTCCCTCGTCCGCGCCAAGCCCGCCAAGGCCCGGCAGGTGACCCTCGAGGAAGTCGACCGCCGCAGCCTGCCCGAGAGGCTCCGCGATGGCACCGCCCGCCTCTTGACTCCTTGCTTGTGAGCGCGCGGCCACGCCGCCGACGAAGATCTTACCCCATGGCCGAAGCTCTGCCGCCGGCCGGAAATCCTCCCCTCAGCGAGGGGGTTGAGAGTCAGCCTGTCCGCCTGGAGAAATCGGCAAATCGTCCGGCCTGCCGCCGGGCTTGCCAGTCGCAGATGTCCGCCAGATCGGCGACGGGCGCCTGGGTAAAGGGCAGCGTGTGCAAATACGGCGCGGGGCCGAACTCGGGCGTGAGCGTGCTCACCGCCAGCCCCCGCCGCTGTTGGGAGGCCCAAATGGTCTCCCACCAGCCTTCGTGGGCCGCCAGATGCCGCGCCCATTCCGGCGCGCGCGGATCCGGCACTTGCGGCCCTTCCTCGTAACCGACGCGGGCATGGACGTGATGGCAGTGTTGCGCGGCGAGTTGGATGATGGGGCCGCAGTCCTCGAGCAGCCGCTCCGCCACGCAGACCCAGTGGCTGAAATCACAGGTCAGCTTCAGGCCGGGATAACGCTCGAGGATGGACCGCGTTGTCCACGGATTGCCGAAGCAACGCAGGCGGTGGGTTTCGTGCGCCAGGCTCACGTCTAACCGCTGTTCCAACTCCAGCGCGGCGCCGTAGAAGTCCTCCGCCTCGGCCAGGCTCCAGGTGTCGGACCCGCTGTGGGCATTGAAGAACAGCGGCCGGTGCTCGAGGCAATCCTCGATTTGCTGCCGCATCGAATCCAGGTGCTCCCGCACCGTGCCGCCGGGCGTGAAACCGCGGCTGAAGACCTGGGCAATCCACCGCCAGCCGCTCCCCTTGAGGAAGCGCAGGAGGCCCGCCCGATCCGGTGAGACCTGGAAGGCGGATTCCACCACCTCGTAGCCCGCCTCACGCCAGCGCGGTAGGTGGGCTTCCAGACCGGGCGTGTGATCCACGCCCCACAGATGACGGACGAGTGTGAGTTTCATGTCAGTTCAGTTGCGGGCCTGAGGCACGCAGGGCTTCGGCTTCAACGGGCCGTGAACCTCGCCCTCAGCGCCTCGAAGCCGTTCCAGCGTTCGTAGCCGGCTTCGTGCTCGACGTGTTCTTTGGCCTCCAGCACCGTGATCTTCGCCACCCGCTCGGTGAGCCCCAGCAGCAGACTGCGCACGATGAGCCGCGCGTGAGCTGCGCCCAGGCACAGGTGCGCGCCGAAGCCGAAGGACAGGTGCGGATTGGGCCGGCGATCCAGGCGGACTTCCTGCGGCGCGTCGAAAACCGTCGCGTCGAAATTCGCCGCCGCCCAGCCCAGGGAAACGCGGCCCCCCGCCTTGACCGCCACCCCATGAACCTCGGTGTCCACCGGGCAAACCCGGCCAATGTGCGTCAGCGGCATGAAGACGCGCAGGAATTCCTCGCCCGCGTGAACGATGCGCTTGGGGTCCGACCGCAGATACTCGAGCGCCTCAGGCTCCCGGCCCAGGTAAGCGAGGATCGAGGAAATGGTGTGGATGATCGTGTCGCGCCCGCCGGCGAAGGTGAGATTGCCGAAGCCCATCATCTCCTCGCGTGTCAGCCGCCGCCCGCGATACGTGGCCGTCGTCAGCGCGCTGAAAAAGTCCGCTCCCGGATTCGCGCTCGCCCGGTCAAACTGCGCGCGCAAGTAATCTTCCAGCACGGTGCCTTTCTTGAAGGCCCCGCCCGTGACCTTGAAGACGTGAATGCCCCAGCCGATCCAGGTTTCGGCTTCCGACTCGGCCACGTTGAGGAGATAGGTGAGCGAGCGCGACTGCACGGGCAGGGCGAACTCATTCACCACCTCCACGCTCTCGCGGCCCAGCGCCTCGGAGAGCTTTTCGGCGATCAACGCCTCCACCCTCCCGATCACCTCCGGCCGCTTCGCCCGTTGGAAGAACGGCTCGACGATGGCGCGATACTCCGTGTGCTCGGGCGGATTGGTCTCGATGGGCAACTGGCGCATCGTGCGGACCTCCTCTTCCGAGGGAATCGGCACCCGAAACGGCGCGTCCGAGCTGAACGTGTTCCAATCCTTGGCCGCCTCGCGCACGTCCCCGTGGCGCAGGAGCATGGGAATCGTTTCGCCCTGGAACGCGCATCGAAGGACGCCGTCTTTGTTCCGCGCTTCCAGAAACGGATCCGGGATTTGACTCATACGAACTAACTGCTAACCCTCAACGCCGACGCGCGCAAGGTCAATGACATGCTGTCAAAGCTTGGGTCAACCTCTGGCAGAGGGCAACCGTTTCGAGAAGCGTGGCGCCCTCGGCGCGGTGCATCACTACTTGGCCGCCCTCATTACGGATGGCCCCGCCGCCGCCGGGGATGGGCGGATGAAGCGCGCCGCTCATGGGACGGAAGGCGGCGGCGTTGGACGGGAAATCCGTTGGGGATCGATTTCCTGATCATGGACGACACCAATGGCGTGGACAACGACGGGGGCCGCATCAAGCAGAATATCCGAGCATGCTGGGACTGTGCCCGGTCTCATCGCCTTGGTCAACGTTGGTCGAACCCGGTCCCTGCTGCCTCGATGGCTTTTCTGCCGGAGTTCTTGACCGGTCTGGGCTGCAGCAACTAGCCGACGAATGCCGGTGCGCAGACGTTTATGACGCTTTGTACATCTGGCGGCTTGCGCCGGATGCGAGTTCGGACACAATATGTTCCGGCAGGTAGTTGCTGATGAATGGTTGCGCCGTAGCTCAGTCGGATGGAGCGTTTGCTGTATGAAACGACCAGTCGAAACCTATTGCTTATTGTTGTCGGTTCAGATTGTCTTTGGCCTCTTCGCCACCGCGGCGGAGGGCCGAGCCGCGGATTGGCCGCAATGGCGCGGTCCCGATCGTGACGGCATCTCCCAAGAAAGGGGGCTCCTGCAGCAGTGGCCCAAGGAGGGGCCGAAGCTCCTTTGGAAACGGACGGACATCGGGTCCGGGTATTCCACGCCCGCCGTGGTGGGCGACCGCCTGTTCCTGCTGGCCAACGAGGGGCTGGAAAATGAATTCGTCGCGGCCCTCGCCGTCCAGGACGGCCGGCGGGCCTGGTCCACTCGGCTCGGCGCTGTGGGCAACCCAAAGCAACAGCCAGAATTCCCGGCGGCACGGTCAACGCCGACGGTGGATGGCGACCGGATATATGCGCTCAGCTCTGATGGCGACCTCGCCTGCCTGGAAAAGGACTCGGGAAAGAAGCGTTGGCAGAAGAGCCTGCGAGCAGACTTTGGCGGCAAGTCTGGCATCTGGGCCTATGCTGAATCGCCGTTGGTCGATGGAAACACGCTGGTATGCGCGCCGGGCGGAAGCCAGGCGACGCTGGTGGGGTTGAACAAGACGAGCGGCGAGGTGCTCTGGAAATGCGCGTTGCCGGAGGGGGACGACGCCGCGTACGGCTCCGCCCTGGTCATCGAGGCGGGGGGCGTGAGGCAGTATGTGCGACTCCTACAAAAGGGCCTGGTGGGAGTGGAAGCCAAGACGGGCAAATTCCTGTGGCGCTACGCCAAACCGGTCAGCCCCTTCAATGCCGCGAACATCCCAACGCCGATCGCGGGGGAGGGCATCGTCTACGCCGCGGCCGCCGGGGCAGGCGGCGGGGCGGTGAGGCTCCAGGCGAAGGACGGGGCCATCGCGGCGGAGTCGCTCTATTTCAGTCCGAGCTTGCCCACAGCCATTGGCGGCGCGGTGAAGCTTGGGAACTACCTGTATGGCACGACCGCGCAGGCCATGCTGTGCCTCGAATTCGCCACCGGCCAGGTGAAGTGGAAGGAGCGCGGGCTGGGCGCGGCATCGCTGTGTTACGCCGACCGCCGGCTTTATCTTCACGGCGAGAACGGGGACGTGGCGCTGGTCGAGCCCTCGGCTGAATCGTATATCGAGAAAGGCCGTTTCACGCCGCCGGACGAGCCCAAGCACAAAAACCAGATGGAAATGGCGTGGGCTTACCCTGTCGTCGCCAACGGCCGGCTTTTCATACGCGATCACGGCTGCTTGTGGTGCTACGACGTCAGCGCCAAGTGAGCCGGGAGTAGCGCTAACGGCGTCGGCCAGGTTGAGCGCCCGGAAGTCGGCAACCCTGTCGGCCAGCCTGGGGAGCTGCCCAAGCATCTGAAAGCTGGCCCGGATGATCTCGGGCAGCTCGTGCCCGGTGTGGCGGACATGCATGCTTGGAATGAGCGAGTCGGCAAACCCATGTTCCGTGTGCTTTAGAGCGATTTGGGTCGCAAGTTTTGCTTTTTCTTTCAGCGCTTGGTTCCAGTGCTCCGTCGCTGATGCGAAGGCTGCTCGCATGGCCATCAACCTGCGAAGCGGCAGTGGCGGGTAAGGGTTTGTGGCAAGATCTGACGGACTGAAGCGCACGTCGCCGAACAGACGAAAAAGAGTGTTCACCGCGACTGCCCAATCAAAGATCAAACGCCCCACACTCCGCGGCGAATTTCCCCAATGTGGAATTGCTGTTTTGAACTTGGCGCGCGTTTCTCGAAGAGACTGAATGCCGGAGAATGTGGACCGCATGTCAGCGTTCGCCTCAAGGCATTGTCTTTCGAGTATTCTATCTGATCGGTTTCAACCCAGCCCAGTTCTTCGATCAAGGCGGCCGCATTGATTGAATTCAGATAATCAACATGCCCAAGTGTAATGTGCGCGATTTCATGGCCAATCAGAAAATGCAGAGCATACGCTCGGAGATGCATCGCATACTCTAAACGTGATTCATCTCGTGGAGGGATAGGGGTGAAACCAGCTTGGAACATTTTCTCGGAATTGGTGGTTTCTTTGCCGAGCGGCGTTTGGCTTTGGAAAGTCCGGAGCTTCACGCTTTAGACGCCCGCCACGATCTGCCAGTCTTCGGTCGAAGATCTCCGCGTCTGTCATAACCTTACAACCTATGCCACCGGACCGATGGAAAGGCTGGCGGCCCTGCGACCGCCAGCCCGTGAAGGGCTATGGCCGGCGCTGTCCGCCCTTGGGCAGACTGGCGATCCACTCGAACGCCCGCATGGCCATGAGGCTCAGCAGCAGCAGGCTCCTGCAGCGAAAAAAATGATAATGTCGCCTCCCGCACGGAACTCCGCCGGCGCCGTCACTCTCACGCAGGGGCGTGTCGCCGTACGCGATGTGGCTCGGTGTGACCTGATCAGCTTGCGCGCATCGAGGGGACGAGGAGCCGAGGAGTCGAGGAACTCCTCAACCAAGATGCATTGTCTGGTCCAACTTGTTAGGCTTTGGCTATGAAGCGCATCCTGTCGCTCTGGGTGTTGTCCGTGCTGCCCGCCCTGGGTGGTGCGGATCAACCCGGCTCCCAGGCCCCTGACGCCGGTCTGAAATGGAAGGAAGTTGCCGAAACCAGAATTCCTGTCCCTCCTCGCTGTGGGTTTACACCACCCGCCCGGACGGCCAGCGCTTGCGTGCCGGCGACACCTTCGCCGACAGCACGGCGCGTGGCCGGCCGTGGAGCGAGTATATGGGCACGCTCTTGACCGCCAGCTATTACCACGACGGTTGTCTGCTGGACGAATTCCTCCGCCAGGGTGGCAGCGGCGGCAACGAACTGCTCTTTGAAGTGCTCTGGCGCGACACCGCCCTGCAACCCGAACCGATTTCCAAGCTGCCGCTCTCGCGCTATTTCAGCGCGCCCTTCGGTTGGATGGTGGCCAGGACCAGTTGGGGCGAGGACGCCGCAATTGCGGAGATGAAGATCAACGAATGCAATTTTGCCAACCACCAGCACCTGGATGGCGGCGCGTTTCAGCTCTACTACCGCGGCGCGCTGGCGATTGACTCGGGTCTCTACTCCGGCTCCTCGGGCGAATACGGCAGCCCGCATTGCCGCAATTATTACTGGCGGACCATTGCGCACAACTCGCTGCTGGTTTACGACCCGCGCGAGCAGTTCAGCCGCCGGGGCGACTACGGCAATGACGGGGGCCAGCGGCTTCCCAATGGACGCTCGGAAGCCAGGACCCTGACGGTGCTGCAGGCCCCCGAGAACGGTTACCGTACCGGCAAGGTGCTGGCCCATGGCTTTGGCCCCGATCCTCAGGCGCCCGACTACACGGTGTTGCAAGGGGATATAACCGAGGCCTACAGCAAGAAGGTCAAACAAGTAGCTCGCTCGTTTGTTTTCCTCAACCTGCGGGACAAGCAAGTGCCCGCGGCGCTGGTGGTCCTGGACCGCGTGGTCAGCGCCGATCCGGCCTTTCAGAAGTATTGGCTGCTCCATTGCCTTGAGGAGCCGAAGGTCGGAAACAGCGCGGCCGTGGTGGATTGCACGCTGCGCGGGGCCCGGGGACGTCTCAACCTGGATATCCTGCTGCCCAGTGCTGACAACCTCACGCTGTCGAAAGTCGGCGGACCCGGCAAGGAGTTCTGGGTATTCGGGACCAATTACGAGAACAACGTGGAGCCAACGAGACTGGAGCGCGGCTCGATGGAGCCCGGAGCCTGGCGGCTGGAAGTCTGCCCCAGACAGGCCGCCGCGGAGGACCTCTTCCTCAACGTGATGCAGGTGAGCGATCGCGAAAACGGAGCGCACTGGCCGGTGAGCAAACTGGAGGGCGAAGGGCGAACCGGTTGCCTCATCACGGGTCCGGTGTCGTCCTGGTCGGTGCTGTTGCGTCGTGACGGAGCCCGCTCCGACCAAGAGGTGCGATTCCGGGTTCCAGGGCCGAATCCATGCCGGGTGCTCGTAACCGACCTGAGCCCCGGCCGCTGGCGGGCGGAACGCGCGGGGGCGGCCCGAACGTTGGATGTGGAGGTGACCGCAGAAGCCGGCGCCGCCTGGCTGGAAGCGGAAGCCGGCGCCTGGACCCTGCGTCGTTGACCTCACGGTGGCTTGGAGGAGGATCTGCTCCGGAAAGAGTTCCCAGCAAATCAGAAGTTGCCAGCACGCGGATTGGGCGATACGAGAATGGAGGCATGCATTTAAAGCATCCTGGACTTTTCATGGCGATGCTGGTTTGCGCCACGGTGTCGAACGCAAGCGCCTGCGGCCTCGACCCAGAGCCGGACGCGGTCGCCGCGGGGGCGGTTGACACTACTTGGATGGTCAAGGCCAAATACGGCCTCTTCCTGCACTACCAATACCGGATCCTCTTGGGTTATTCCATTCGCACCCAGCCGCAGTTTCCTCAGCCTGCACAAATGACGGCCCGGCAGTGGAACCAGTTTGTAGATGGATTCGACGTGCGAGGCTTCGCCGCCCAGATGGCGGAGGCGCGTGTGGGCTGGGTCATTTTCTGCCTCGACGACCACTACTTTGCCTGGCCTTGCGCGCCGAACCAGGCCTTCTGCCGATACACGGGCTATAAACCCGGACAGAAGTGTTCCCGGCGGGACCTGATCCGGGATTTGGCCGACGCCCTCAGCGCCAGGGGGGTGAAGCTCATCTGTTATTTTGCGGGGCTCAACGGCTACATGAAGGACCCACAGACCTATGAGGGCCTCAAGGACGACGGCAACTCGAAAACCCCGCCCTCCCCCGAGAGCCGCCGGCGCCGGCTGGAGATCCTCAGAGAATACTGTGAGCGATACCAGGACAAGATTGCCGGGTGGTGGTTCGACGGGATGGAATACGATTCGTACGCGCAGCCGCCCGACGACTGGGAAACGATCGGGTTCATTGTCCGGCGGGCCAACCCCAAGGCGGTTATCGCCTTCAGCGCGGGCGACAACGAGCAGGCATTCATCCGGCCCGGGCTGGACAACTTCACCGGAGGGGACACCTGGAGCAGGCAGGACCTCAAGAGAATCGTTCCGGAGCGTTGGCCGGCGCAAGGCGGCTTGCTTTGGCATGGTAAGATCTACTGCGGGAACATCTACCACGGCCTGGGCGGCGCCAACCAATTCAGCGATGAAGAGCTCATCCAGTGGATCAAGACCTGCAACCGGCAAGGCGGGATCTGCACGCTGGACTGGCCCTTTGACCCCAAGACCGGCCTGCTCAAGGACTTTGGCCTGGCGCAGTTGAAGCGAATTGCCGCCGCGATAAAAAGTCCATCACCTCACTGAAGCAGCGCGAAGACGCGGCCGGGGCCGCCGGAGGCGCCGGCGATCTTGGGGCTGCCCACGATGAGGGTTGCGCCCTTGGGCGGCAGTTCACCGAGATTGGCCGCGCACTCCAATCCCCACCGATTGCTGCCCAACCACCGCACATGCACCGGGAAATCGGCTGAAAGGCCCCGGTCCAGGCTCAAGGTGTCCACCACAATGCCCTTCACGTCGCGCTCGGCCAGGAGGAACTCCACCGCCTC
>Ga0181524_10002105_pt1 | contig 21323 bp, 10 predicted proteins | sample PEATcosm2014_Bin_34_FD_119761 | JGI IMG/M metagenome (GOLD analysis project Ga0181524, IMG submission 119761) | Peatland microbial communities from MTU Mesocosm Facility, Houghton, MI, USA - PEATcosm2014_Bin05_60_metaG | ecosystem: Environmental > Terrestrial > Soil > Wetlands > Peat | place... | reverse complement strand
GCAGAAGAAGGGCCACACGCAGGAGTTCTTGCGCACGATCGCACATCTGCGCCCGCGTTCGAACCTCTTCGGGGCCGTGTTTCGCTTGCGCAGCCAGTTGGCGTTCGCGGTGCACCAGTTCTTCCAGGAGCGCGACTTCGTCTATGTGCACACCCCGATCATCACCGCGAGCGACTGCGAGGGCGCGGGCGAGATGTTCCGCGTCACGGTTCTCAAGGGAAACATTGACGAGAAGCCGGAGGCGGATTTCTTCGGCAAACCGGCCTACCTGACGGTCAGCGGCCAGCTTGAAGGAGAGACGTTCGCTTGCGCGCTGTCCAACATCTACACCTTCGGCCCGACCTTCCGCGCCGAGAACTCGAACACGGCACGCCATGCGGCGGAGTTTTGGATGATCGAGCCGGAGATGGCGTTCTGTGATTTGCTGGGGGACATGGACCTGGGCGAGGAGTTCATCAAGGCTATGGCGCGGTATGCGCTGGGGCACTGCGCCGAGGACCTCGCGCTCTTTGCCAAATTTGTGGACAAGGGGGTGCATGAGCGGCTCAAGTTCGTGGTCGAGCGGCCCTTTGTGCGCGTGCCTTACACGGAGGCCGTCGAAATCCTCAGGAAGTCGGGCCGGCAGTTCGAGTTCCCGGTCGAGTATGGGCTGAACCTGCAGTCGGAGCACGAGCGCTTCCTCACCGAAGAGCATTTCAAGTCGCCGGCGACCGTGTTCAACTACCCGCGCGAGATCAAGCCGTTCTATATGCGCCTGAATGACGACGGCAAAACCGTCACCGCGATGGATGTGTTGGTGCCGGGGATTGGCGAGGTCATTGGCGGCGCGCAGCGCGAGGAGCGCCTCGAGCAACTGCGCGAAAACATGCAGTTCCACAAGCTCAAGCCCGAGGATTACTGGTGGTATGCGGACTTGCGGCGCTACGGCACGGTGCCGCACGCCGGGTTCGGCCTGGGGTTCGAGCGGCTGCTGATGTTCCTGACGGGGGTGCCGAACATCCGGGATGTGATCCCCTTCGCCCGCACGCCGGGCAATGCAGAGTTTTAACGCCAGGCTGAACGCAAGGGTTGTTAGCAACAAATTTGGCGCGCGTCCCTCATAGTTCTCTGGCCCAGCCATGATTCCGGGGGGGAGGAATGCGCCCGATTTGCCCAACTCTGCCGTGGAAACAATTAGCGGGAACTGCCGTTCGCGGCTACTACGTTGTAGCCGCCGACGGCAGTCGGCGCATTCTCTGCACTCACAATTGCATTGACCATGTCCTCGGCATCGTCTGGCGTGGCGATCGCGGCCGGAACCAGACCCAGCCTGTCCAGCGCCCACTGGATGGTGTCGCTGGCAAGTGCCAGTCGCGTGGCCGGGAACCGCGCCATTAGTCCCGGCAAGTCAAAGCGCTCATGGAAGTGTTCGATGGCCAGGCCGCTGGCGAAGACAATCCAATCCGCCCCTTCCTCGACCAGTGCCGCGGCCCCGCCAGTCAGGTCTTGTGTCTCCGGCTCGACCGCGTAGCAGGGTACGACATCCACTACCGCCCCCAACTCCTCGAGTGTTTCTGGCACCTTCTCGAAGGCAGAGTCGCCTCGCAACACCAGGAATCTCTGTCCCTGCACGCGGCCGCATTTCGTGATGGCCGCCATGATGAGCGGCGTCTTGTGGTCGGCGGCCTCTGCGGCGGGCTGCAAGCGCCATTCCCGCAGCGTTTGTCCGGTTCGGGGCCCATAGGCCCCCAACCGCGCCGGCCCCAGTTTGCGCAAGTCATTATGGACCTGGAAGAATCGCTCGAAGAAGAACTCAATCCCCAGCGGATTGGTGAACAGAATCCAATCGTACGACGCCAATTCCCCCAAGACTTGGTCCAGCCGCGCCTGGTCGGGATGCGGCACCCAACGAGTGGCCGGCACTTCCAGCACGTCCGCACCGCGCTCGCGCAGCGCGGCCACCAGCGGGCGGGACAGATCGAACCGCTGGGTGACCGCCACCCGGCGGCCAAACAGCGGGCGCTGCTCAAACCAGTTCAACTGCTCCCGCAGGCTCACCACCTCACCGATCACCGTCACCGCCGGTGGGCTGATGCCCGACCGGCTGGCCAGTTCCGCAATCGTAGCGAGGGTGCCGACCACCGTCTGCTGCCGCCCGGTGGTGCCGTGGCTGACGATGGCCACCGGGGTGCCCGGCGAACGTCCGTGAGCGATCAGCGTCGCGGCAATTGCCCGGATATTCCTCAACCCCATCAGCACGACTAGTGTGCCGGGGACATTGGCCAGCCCCGCCCAGCAGACCTTATTGGCCGGTGACGACGGACCCTCATGGCCGGTGACGACGGTGACACTGGACGCATGTTGGCGGTGCGTCAGCGGAATGCCGGCATAGCAGGGCACCGAGTGCAACGATGACACCCCCGGCACGATCTCGAAAGAGATGCCCGCCGCAGCCAGCACCTCGGCCTCCTCGCCGCCGCGGCCAAACACGAATGGATCGCCCCCTTTGAGGCGCACCACGCGCTTGCCTTCGAGCGCCTTGGCCAACAGCAACGCATTCAGCTCGGCCTGGGATACACACCGCGTGCGGTCATGTTTGCCGCCGTAAATGAACTCGGCGGTCGGCGGTGCGAAGCGCAGCAATTCGCGATTGACCAGGCCGTCATGTATCACCACCTCGGCTCGTTCCAGCACCTCCTTCCCACGCAACGTGAACAGCCCGGCGTCGCCGGGACCCGCGCCCACCAGATAAACGATGCCGCGGAATAGTGGTTTAGATTGCAAAGTCGCTGTGCTTGCGTTTCACAACTTCCAGGGAATCATTTGGCGGCGGCCAACTGCTCCGGCCATAGCACGCGGGCAACCCAGTCGCCGAATCGCTCATCGGCCAGCCGCTCCTGTGCGTAGCGCACAAAGAGCGGGCGCAACTCGGTTACGATGTCCGGGTCCTTGACCATGTCGCGATAGAGCCGGTTGAGGCGCGTGCTGGCCTCGTTGCCGCCGAGCCAGATTTGGTAACGTCCCGGCGCCTTGCCGACGAAACCGATCTCGGCCATGTAGGGCCGCGCGCAGCCGTTCGGGCAACCAGTCATGCGAATGGTAATCTCCTGGCCGCCCAGCCCCACCTCCGCCAGCAGGTCTTCGAGGCGCGTGATCAGGTCCGGCAGGTAACGCTCCGACTCGGCCAGCGCCAGGCCGCACGTCGGCAGCGCCACACACGCCATGGAAGCACGACGCAGAATGCTGCCCTGGCGCTCGGGTTGGGTCTGCACCCCGTGTTCGGCGAACAGGCGGGTGATGTCGTCCCGGTGCGGCGCGGTAAGATTGGCGAGGATGACGTTGTTAGACGGCGTGAGACGGACTTCCGGCTGATACTTCGCGATAACCTCGCGCAGCGCCGTCTTTATCCGCCAGCCGTCGCGGTCCCGGATGCGGCCTGTCTCGATAAACAGGCCGAGAAACAGCCGCCCATCCGCCTGCCGGTTCCAGCCAAAGGCGTCGCCCTGCCGCTCGAACTTGAACGTCATCGGTTCGGCGAGGTTGAAATTGACCCGGCGCTCCAGTTCTTCCCGGAACCACCGGGCGCCCCGGTCTGCCAGAACGTATTTCAAGCGGGCGTGCTTCCGTTCGGCGCGGTCGCCGAAATCGCGATGAATCGTCACCACCGCCCTGGCCACGTCCACCACCTTCTCCGGCGGCAGGAAACCGATGACATCCGCCAGGCGCGGGAACGTCGCCGCATTGCCGTGGCTGCGGGCTTGACCGCCCCCCGCCGTCAGATTGTAACCGCACAGCTTGCCGCTGCTGTCGCCAATCGCAATAAAGCCGCAGCAGTTGGTGAAGATGTCGATGTCGTTCAGGGGCGGGATGACAAAGGCGATCTTGAATTTCCGCGGCAGATAGGTCTTGCCATAGAGCGGATCGACGAAACCCTTGTTCGCCGGGTCTTCGAGATCGAGCGGAACCCCCTCGATCCAGATCGAATGATAAGCCCGCGTGCGCGGCAGGACCGCCGCCGCCACCTGGCGCGCGTGCTCCCGCACCTGCTCCCCCAGCGTATTCGTCGCCGGCGTCGGCGGGGCCATCACATTGCGGTTGTTGTCCCCGCACGCTGCGAGCGTGCCGAGCAGCGCGTCATTGATCTCCTTGACCAGCGCGCGCAAGCCTCCCTTGACCACCCCGTGAAACTGGAAGGACTGCCGGGAAGTCACCCGCAGCGTGTTATTCGCATAGCGCGAGGACAGATCGTCGCAAGCCAGATATTGGGCCGGGGTGAGCACGCCGCCGGGAATCCGGCAGCGCACCATGAAGATGTATTTCTTGCTCGTCTTGCGCAGGTCCCGGTCGTCCTGCTGATAGATGCCGTGGACCTTCAGGAACTGTATGTCATCTTCGACGAAGTGGTCGGCTTGCGCGTCCGCCAGCGTTTGCGCGATGGTTCCCCCCAGAGTCGGGTCCCTCTGTTTCAGAATCTCGTTAGCCGAGGGCTTGGCGGCGGTGGCAGTCGTAGAGCGGCTTTCTGCCGCCGAGGTATTCATAGTCAATTTGCGCTAATAATCAGGGCATTATACGCATAAACAGCCAAACATCAATCGCCTTGCTTAAGAGGTCATCAGGGCAAACTACCCGGAGAGCCGACGCCATCCTCAAGAAGAACTGATCCCCCGCGCCTTGACTGAGGCTCGACGCCTCGTAGGCACGCCGGATTAACCCCTGCGCTCCCGGGCCGCAGATGGCGCTCGCGTCATGGCCGAGCGCCTCGGGGAGTCCCCACCCCCTGCAAAATGCAACTCCCGGCTTAACGCTTTGCGGGCGTTCGCTTCCGCCGCCGGGCTGCGGGCTTCGGACTGGGGGCGGCTTTGGCGTTTCCGCCCGTTTTCGCCGCCGGTTGCGGAGCCGTCTTCTCGTGGATCACCTGCCGCATCCGCTCAAGGTTCTTATCGATTTCGACTTTCGCCCGCGTAATGCCTTTCTGGCTCAGGTTGATCGCATCGGCCAGCAGCGAACAGCCCGCTTGAATCCCTCGCGGGTAGCTGCCATCCTTCATCTCGATTCCCTTGGCTTTCAGGAATTGACTCAGGTGCTCGTAAAGTTCTTCTTTTTGAATCGGTCTCATATCGGGTCCTATTGTTTGCCCGCAGGATCACCCATTTCATTCAGCCCGGCAATTACAGAACCCGGCCCGGTTTGTAACCTCGGACTCAGTCGTAGAACCCGCACTCATACGCCGTGTCGAACAGCGCCACGACGTTCTCCGGCGGAACTTCGCCCTGGATGTTGTGGACATTGTTGAACACGTAGCCGCCCCCGGGCATGAACGCCTTCACGTTTCGGCGCACGTTCTCGGCCACTTCTTTCGGCGTGCCCCGGGGCAGGATGTGCTGGGCATCGACCCCTCCGCCCCAAAACGCCATTTGGCGTCCGAACCGGCGCTTGAGCTCGACCGGGTCCATGTTGCGCGCGCTGACCTGCACCGGGTTGAGAATGTGCGCGCCGTTGTCAATGATCTCCGGAATCAAATCCAGGCAGGCTCCGCACGTGTGATACCAAATCTTGGCCTTGGTGCGGGAGCGGATGTATTGCACCAACTGTTTGTGGCGCGGCTTGACCATGCGGCGGTAAATCGCCGGATTGAACAGCGGCCCGTTCTGGCCCGCCAGATCATCGCCGATCATGATCACATCCACCACGTCGCCGGCCTCGTCGAGGAACCGCCGGAACCAGTCCATCCAGAATTTCAGCGTCTGGTCCAGCATCGCCTCGCAGAACTCCGGGCTGCCCATCAGGTCGCAGAACCACTGCTCCAGGCCGCGCATATACCAGCAGATTTCGTACACCACGCCCGAGATGCCGCTGACCACTGCATAGGGCGTCTCCTTCCTCAGCGTCAACGCACGCTCGCGCAACCCGGCAAAGCGGCTCGGGTCGTCGCCTTTCGGCCAAGGGTAATCCTTGACGTCGGCCAGGCTTGCCTGGGCCAGCGGATGGAGCGTGATGTCCATGTAATAAGGCGCGTCTTCCGGCATCGACCACCGGATGCCGAACTCGTCCGTCAGGTCGTCCCAATTGCGGCCATCGCGCCGTGCCTTCACGATGCCCCCCTTCCAACTGGACGCCGCCCCGGCGGCCACGTAGCGCGTATCCACATGAAAACGCTCCAAGACCTGTTCGCAAGGTTTGGCCAACTGCTGCACGGCATCCATGATGCGGATTTCGTCTGTCATGCCGAGGTGCTTGATCAAGGCCCGGTAAGCATTCTTATGGATGCCGGTCTGGTTCCCCCCGAGGTCAATCGGCACCCGGTCCGGGATTTCGTGGTTAAGCGCTTGGTTGACCCGCTCGCGCGAGGTCATGGTTTCCTTCTTTGGCATAGGTCGCTGTTTTGGTATCTGGAGAAGGCAACGCCCTCGATCTCGACCAGCAACTCCGGCCGGCAAATATCTGCCACTGCGTAAATGGCCGGCACCGCTCCCAACCGCCGTCCGCAGATCGCCCGGCATTTTGCCAGGTCCTCGGGCCGCTTGAGATAGACGCGTATCTTGGCCAGGTCGCGCAGGCTGGCGCCCGCCCCTTTCAGGCCGTGCCGTGTGAAGTTCTCCGCCCCGATGAGCCGCTCGATGTTGTCAATGGTCTGCTCGGTTTGCTTTTCGGGGTCGCTCGGATGGCAGCTTTCCGATCCGACGATGCTGGCGGTGCCGGAAACCCAAGTGGTCACATAGTCCCCAAGCCCCAGCGCCACCGCGCGCGAAAACTTCGGGCTTTGGCACGAATACTTGGGGTCGTAGGCGTAAGCCGGAGTTTGCAGCGGATTCTCCAGTGGCAGCAGAAAGACGTCGTCTCGCCGCGTTTCCAGCGCCAGGCAACTCGCCACCAGCCCGCCGCCGGCCATGCCGATGCCGGTGCTGGCCGGATAAACGCCGCGCGGCGCCTTCGGGGCCAGCGAAGAACAGTGGAAGCGAATATCGCGGTAGAATTCGGTCCGCGCGCGGTTCAGTTCCTGATAGCGCTGGACCTCGGCCTCTGGCTCGGTGATGCCGCCCAAATAAAACCAGGTGCGGACGACGCGCTCGAAACTGCTGCCGGCCTCGGCCAGGGCGGCACCCAAACGCCCCAGCGCATCCAGCGCTTGAGGATAAACTCCCTCCCCCGAGGCGGCCGGCTTCACGCCCGCGCAATAAACCCAGCGGACGCCGTCATAGGCAACCGCCAGGGCGTGGGAACCGAAGCGCTCGACCCGCACGGACTTCCCTCCAATGGCCCACGCCTCCAGCGCCAAAGCCGCGCCGCCGCAAGGCGCCTGCATGACATAGTTGGTCACCGGCAGCTTGGCGCCCGAGAACTCTGCGAAAAGCTGCTCACACTCCGCCTGATCCCGGGTGTCTTTCAGGAAAACCGTCTGCACCGTCACCACCATCGGCTCCGGCTGCTTTTCCAGCACGACTCGCATGGTCGCCAACACCTCCCGGGCCTGATCGCGAAACGCGCCCCGTCCTCGGGGAGTAATCACGAGGGCAACCCGCGTGGAATCGCCCAAATCCACGTGCGAGTACCCGGCGCCTTCCGCCCGCCTCGACCCGATCTCAGCGATGACCATGCGCGACCGCGAAGGCAGTTCGGGGCCGCGCGACGGTTTCGCAACTGGCTCGCGCCTGCGCGCAGCCGAAAGAATGGCACACATGATGATTAGTTACAGCAAGATGGCTGCCCATCTCAAACAACTGGCTGCCTGGCTAGACGCATTCTGCCGGCGGTGGGTTTCACCTTTATTGGCTTTTCCCGGCCATTTCTTGGTTTCCAGCCCTTCGATGGTCTCTTTTCACCCGGGAGGGCGAGCGTCCCCGCGAGCCCTGACTATGTTCACCGCAGAGTCGCCATAATTACAAAACCGTGACAATTGTTGTGCTTGCGGCTGGTTAAGCTCGGTCCAGAATTGAACTGCCGATCAATGACCAGTCAGCGTCCAACGCGAAAGCCGGCCTTTCTCTGGCAAGCGGGCTTGATCCTGCTGCCGGTGGTGATTATCGCCGCAGTGGCCCTCACGGCCATCATCGAGAACCGGACGGCGGTCGAGCGCGAGGCGCGCCGGCGGGCCGAAGAGGTGGCGCGGCAATACGGCAAAGAACTGGAACATCCCTGGGGGGGCTTTCTGATTCAGCCGGAGCGGTATTCGCAGCGATGGAGTGTTTACCTGGCCGACATGGTGGGCGGCTGGCCCGGGTCCGTGCGGCGCGGGCTATTGGAGGCCGAGGCGGCGCACTTCCCGGAGCGCGACCCGCGGGCGGAGTTGGCGGAGTGGCAGGCGCAGTATCCGGGGTGGCGGGCTGAGGAAGTGTTCCCCGACAGCTTCAGGCTGACGGTGGAGGGGCGGTTTCACCCGGGGCTGGAGTTCAATCCGGCGCCGCAGCCGCCCGCGTGGTTCACCGCCCTTTCTCCGGCCCAACGCGCGGCCTGGGAGAGCCTGAAGGCGACGGCAGCGTCCGGGGCGGGCGTTGACGAAGTCGAGCAGCGCGTCGCGCAGTTTCAGGAAACCGGGCCTGAACCGGAAGCGGGGATGAATGCGGCGTTCATCGCCCTGCGCGCGAGGCTGCCGACGCTGCCGCCGGAGAAGGCGGTGGCCGAGGCGTTGCGTTCCGCCGACGAAAACTGGGAGACGCTTTCCGAGACGGGCCTGCCGCTGGCGAATCTCGCGTTCGGCGAGGCGCTGCGCTACGCCCGCGCGACCGGGCCAACCGAGGCATTATGGAAGGCCATTCCCAACCAGGTGCTGCGGGCGCCCAGCCCGCTGACCCCGGCTTTGCTGGATCAACTCGAGGCGCTCGCCGGCACGAACACGACGCTGCAAGCCGGCGTCACAGCCTGGCGCACGCTCTACGACGGCCAGGTCAGGTTGCACGACATCGCCGAGGCTGTCCGCCAGACCGGCAAGCTAAGGGGCCTCACGACGGCCAACCTCTGGATTGAGCACGACCAGACCCGCTGGCTGTGCCTGCTGAACTACGAGTATAGTGTGGCGGTGGGTGGAGTCGGCCACAGCAGGCTGATCGAGCGCAAGCCCGTTCAATCACCTCTAGTTGCAACGGATGCGGTGGGTGGAGTCGTCCACACCAGGCTGATCGAGTCCACCAATGAGCTTTGGACGGATGTGCAGTTCCTGCCCAAATCGGTCGTCGAACAGGCGCTGGTGCGGGCGCTGGAGAATTCGGAGGTGAAGTTGCCGGGCTACCTCGGCCTCGCCGCCTGGCTGGAGGGGGAACCGCTGACTCTGCCCGAACGCTGGTCCCCGGGCCGGGACACCAATTCCGCGCCCCTGCTGCTGGCCCAGGCCAACGGGGGCCTTTCCTGCCCGGGCAAGTTCCGGAAGAGACCAGACGGCCCGGCGATTGACTGGGACGGATTGCCGGGCCACCCCCGCTTCGTCTTGCAGCTTTACGTGGCCGACCCGGCGCTGCTCTACTCCTCCTACTGGCGTCACGCCCTGCTGCTGGCCGGGCTGGTGGCCGCGTCCGCCTTCGCGGCCCTCGTCGGCGTGATTGCCTCCTGGCGCGCCTTCCGGCGTCAACTCCGCCTCAACGAGCTCAAGAGCAACTTCGTCTCCAGCGTCTCCCACGAACTGCGCTCCCCCATCGCCTCCGTCCGCCTAATGGCCGAGAGCCTCGAACGGGGCAAAGTCTCTGAGGCTCCCAAACAGCAGGAATACTTCCGGTTCATCGTCCAGGAATGCCGCCGCCTCTCCGCCCTCATCGAGAACGTCCTCGACTTCTCCCGCATCGAGCAGGGCCGCAAGCAGTATGACTTCGAGCCAACCGACCTCGTCGCCCTGACGCAGCAAACCGTCAAGCTCATGGAAACCTACGCCGCCGAACGCCAAGTTAAGCTCAATCTCCAACTTCAACTCGCTAATGCGCAACCCTCCACCGCTCATCAACCCCCTGCTATCAACTATCAACTCCTCGACTATCAACTGCCTGCTGACGGCAAAGCCCTCCAGCAGGCCCTGGTCAACCTGATTGACAACGCTCTCAAACACTCCCCCAAGGGCGAGACGGTGACGGTAGGGCTGCAAGTGCGGAATGCGGAGTCCGAAGACCAGCCACACGCATCACGCATCACGCATCACGCATCACGCATCACGCATCACGCATCACGCATCAGCCTCTGGGTCGAGGACCACGGCGAAGGCATTCCGACTGCCGAGCACGAGAAGGTTTTCGAGCGCTTTTACCGCCGCGGCTCCGAGTTGCGGCGCCAGACCCAGGGCGTGGGCATTGGCTTAAGCATCGTTAAGCACATCGTCGAAGCCCACGGCGGCAAGGTGCTGGTCCGCAGCGCCCCGGGCCAGGGGAGCCGATTTACGATTGAGCTGCCCGTGTCAGAAACGAATGCAAAGCCCGAAAGCCGAAACCCGAAACCCGAATGAAATCCGAGCTCCGAAACCCGAAATCCGAAGCCAGCGACCCCTTCCGGCCTGTGCCGAGCGGATTTTGGACTTTCCCCTTCGGCCTTCGGAGTTCAGGTTTCGGGTTTCCTTCGGATTTCGGGTCTCGGGCTTCGGATTTCACCCCATGGAACGCATCCTGATCATCGAAGATGAACTCCCCATGCGCACCGCTCTCCACGACGTGCTGGCCGGGGAAGGCTATCGCGTCCTCACGGCCCCCGAGGGCGAAACCGGCCTCCAGCGCGCCCTGGACGAAAAGCCCGACCTCATCCTGCTCGACATCATGATGCCCCGGCTCGACGGCTACGCCGTCTGCGCCGAGTTGCGCCGCCTCTCCAATCCTGTGCCGATTCTTATGCTCACCGCCAAGGGCCAAGTCGAGGACCGCGTCCAGGGCCTGGATGTCGGCGCGGATGATTACCTCGTCAAACCCTTCAGCACCGAAGAGTTGCTCGCCCGCGTGCGCGCCCTGCTCCGCCGGGTCCAGCGGCAAACCAAGGCCCCCTCAACACTCGTGCTCGGCGAGGCCAGCATTGATTTGGTCAAACAAACCGCCCGCCGTGGCCGCAAGCCGCTCCATCTGACGGCTAAGGAATTCGCCATGCTCCGGCTCATGGCGGAAACGCCCGGCGAACCCGTCTCCCGCGAGCGATTCCTCGACGTCGTCTGGGGCTGCACCGCCTTCCCGACCACGCGCACTGTGGATAACCACATCGCCAGCCTCCGCGGCAAAATCGAGCGCGACCCCGAGGCGCCCCGCTGGCTCAAGACCGTCCACAGCGTCGGCTATAAACTCGACCTGTGAGCGGCCCGCTAAACACGCTAAAGACGCTATACGAAGTGGTATAATACCACTTGCCCTTCGTGGTTGCACTATTTGCGACGGCAGGGTCTCCCTCTCCTCCTCGGGAGGAGAGGGCTGGGGAGAGGAGGCCCTTTCCTCAACCGTGCAAATGCAAGCTGGACATGGTATAAGAGCAGCGGCGGCAGATGGCTATGCCTGCTGGCCATCGTGTCGGTCACAGGTAGAATCGGTATTCCTCCCCGCCCAATCCCGTCCAACCAGCGACTTCCGAGAGCTGGAGTGTCCTGTTTCTGGACAGTCAGCACGGCTGGCCCCACTGCCTATGCCCCCCACATACCGTCCACACTCCGCCCTCACCCCGTCCCCACACTGACGCAGAGCCGACTTTGGCATGAAGTAAACCTCAAAGCCACATTGTCTCATAATTGGACAGTGCGGGTGGAAACCGACGGCTGGGGCCAATACCCAATCATACCCTCCCCCGGCCTGCGACCACCCTCTCCCCTTCTCAAGGGGAGAGGGGTCCGTCTTTGCTTGGGGGTTCAGGGGCGGGGGCTTCCACTCATTCCTGCCGAGTTCCATTGCGAAGTGGTATAAGCGTGTTCGGCGGGCACTCCAATGGGCGCTCGGATTTTACAAAATGATGACAACTCCCGCCCCGCGCATCCGTCAAACTGAGCGCGAAAAGAATAGACGATAACTCTTATGAAAACGAAGACCATCTCATTAGCATTCCGCTGTGCGGGGCACTTTCCGATTCGGATTTCGGATTTCGGATTTCGGATTTCCCACCGGGCCGCCCTCTGCCTGTTGCTCGCCGCCCTCTGCCTCCTGCCCTCCCCCGCCCGCGCCGCCACCAACGACCTCACCACCGCCCTCCAGCGCGGCCTCTTTGAAGAAGAAGCCAACCAGAACCTGGCCGCCGCCATCCAGGCCTACCAAACCGTCGCCGGCCAATTCGACAAAGACCGCAAGCTCGCCGCCACGGCCATCTTCCGCCTCGGCGAATGCTACCGCAAACAGGGCAACACCAACGACGCCGCCACCCAGTATGAGCGCATCCTGCGCGAGTTCTCCGACCAACCCACCCTCGTCACCCTCAGCCGCCAGAGCCTTTCCGGGATGGGCAGCGCGCCGCCGGCGACCGCCGCAACGACAGCTAGCGAAACCGCCGCCAGCGCCGCCGCCGCCGCGGAAGCCGAGGCCGCGACTTTGGAAGCCCAGATTGCGGAACTGGCGCGCGGGACCAAAGAAGAGCGCCGCGTTGCGGTCCAGCAGGAAGATTTCAACCCGGTGGTGACCTCCCTGATGCTGAAGCTCGCAGAGGCGGAACAGAAGCTGGCAGCGCTGCAAATAGAATTCGGTCCTGAACATACCGAGGTCTTACAGACCAAGGCTTTGGTGGAAACGATCAAGAAACAGATCGATGAGCAGGTCGAAGCCATTTTGGGGGGCCTGCAAATCAAGCTCAAGGCCGCCAGGAAGGCCGCCGAGACCCTCCAGGCGCAATCAATTACGCACCCGCTGTCGGCAATGATCCTTGGTTCAGGCCCATCGCCCGCTCCCGCCACCGCCTCCGAAGCCGAGGAAGTCAAACGCATCCAGGCCCTGATCAAAGACAGCCCGGACCTGATTAACGCCAAGGTGATGTACTTCAACGATGGCTTCGCCAGCGAAGGCACGCCCCTTCACAAAGCAGCGGTCCAGGGACAACTCATCGTAGCGGGGTTCCTTTTGGACAACGGCGCAGACGTTGGGGCGAAGGATCGCAGGGGGCGGACACCTTTGCACGATGCCGCCGCCTCCGGCCACAAGAGCATGGTCGAGCTGCTGCTCAACCACCAGGCCAGCGTTCAAGCGGTGGACAACTATGGCTACACTCCGTTGCACCTGGCCGCTGAGCACGGCTATCGGAGCGTGGTCGAAACCTTGTTGGCCCACGCGGCGGAAGTCAACGCGAAGGACCGTTACGGTACCACACCCCTGCTTCTGGCCTCCACCCGTGGGTTCAAATCCATCGCGGAGCTCTTGCTCGCTCATGGCGCGGACATCAATGCCACGACTTCATACATCCAACCCGGCTCTGACCCTTTCTCCGGCACACCGTTATGCATCGCCGCAACCCGCGGCGACCAACCCCTGGTCGAGTTGCTCCTCTCGAAAGGCGCGCAGGTCAATGCCGAAGACAAGGATGGCCGCACCCCGTTGAGCTACGCGGCGGAGAGGCATTACCAGGCCGTTATGCAACTCCTGCTGGCGGCCCACGCCAACCCGAACGCGGGGCGGGTTGCCCTCCCCCTGGCCCTGGCCGCTTACGAGGGTGATATGGCCGCACTGAAACTGCTGCTCGCCAACGGCGCTGATCCTAATACCAACTCGACCTTACACCGGTCTTTGAAAGCGAAGAACGGCTGGGATTGGGGGAATGGCGACTTCACGCCGCTATTCCTTGCGATCAACCAACGACACGCCGACGCCGTTAAAGTCCTGCTCGAGGGCGCCGCCAACCCGAATGCGCGGACAGGTGGAATGCCGCTGCTCATGCAGGCGGTCTGGGACAATAATCTACCCGCGGTCGAGTTGCTGCTGGCCCATCAGGCCGATGTTAATGAAATGAATAATTCCAAGGTCTCAGAGCGCTGGACCCCCTTGCATTATGCGGCCTCATCCCGCGACAAGGCCATCGCCGAACTCCTCTTGAAAGCCGGCGCGGACGTGAATGCCCGGGACACGAACGGCGCCACCCCGCTCCACTTTGCAGTTAGGAATGGCAATCTAGAGTTGGCCGAGTTGCTGCTGGCCAACAAAGCCGATCCCAACGAGCAAAACAACTCCGGCCAAACGCCGCTGGATCTGGCAAAAACGTCACCGCCCTCTGAAGCGATGGCCGATCTGTTGCGCCGGCACGGCGCAGCCGACGACCTGCCGCAGCCCGGCCGGATCGAGGTCCGCCGCCGTTCGACTGGGTATTCCAGCACCCCGCTTACGAAAGGCACCCATGACTGGAGCCAATTCACGCTCTTGGACCTGATTGGTGTGGAATACGAGTTCCTGGCGGCTTCACTGCTAGATGGAGGGGGTGATTGGTATAGCCTGGAGACTTTCTTCAGCCACAGTTCACACCTGCCTTTTCCAGACCTCGCACACTTGCGCATCCGCCGTCCCGCTCCCGACCTGAAAAGCTGGCTGGAGCGGACCGTTGATCTCCGCCCGGTTCTCGAATCTGGCGATTGCTCCAAAGACGTGCGCCTGGAATGGGGTGATGTGGTGGAGATTCCCGAGGCCGACCACCCGCTCAATGAGAAGTGGCCGGGCTTTTCCAGGACGGAGCTGGCGAACTTGAAGAAGTGCCTGACGCGGCAGGTCCAAATCGTCATCAACGGCCAAGCCACAAACATCACCGTGGCTCCCAAGATCTTTGACCCTGGGGAGGGCAAGAATCCCACAATCGTTGCCCGCACACCCTTCTGGCTCAAGCCGGTCCTTCTACAATCCAAAATGGTCCTGACCTCCTCGGACCTTCGCCACGTCAAGGTCACCCGCCACGACCCGGTCACGGGCCAGACGCACGAGTGGGTCGTGGATTGCTCGCCAGCCATCCCCGCCCCCGACCGCCCGTTCCGCGACGGCGACAAGATCGAAGTCAACCTCTCCCCCGACCTCTGGCTCCGCAACGGCGACAAGATCGAAGTGCCGGAGAAGGCCGACTTGGCATCCGCAGAGGAGGCGACGAAGGCGCCGCCACCACATCTGCTAGGTCCGTGGTATCTAGGTCCGGTGCCTGCGCCTGCGGAACAAGTGCCGCAGGATGAGTCAGACCTTGACGTTGCGACGAAGGCGCCGCCACCGGCTATGTGGATAGGTCCAGGTAAGATACAACTGCCCCCAGGGCAGATCCCACCTGAGCTTGCGGCAAATGTGCGGTCTTCTCTCGCGCAGCGACTCAAGAGGATTCCGGCGGTGCCCGGCCCGGAAACCCCGTCGGCGGTCGAAGAAAAGTACCTGAATATCAACGGGGTGCTTTATTCGCCCAAGCCACATGATCCTGACTTGCTGGATGCCGGCTACCACCGGGACCGCCGCGTCATCACACGGAAGGCCGAATGCTGGGAACAGCGCGCCAGCGCGCCGTTGGCGGGGCGCGGCGGCAATGTAATTTGGACCGGCGCCGAAATGATCGAATTCGGCGGCGAAGGCATGGGCACGAGTTTCGGCGACGGCGCCCGCTACTGCTTCGCCGAAGATACCTGGGCCGCGCTGCCGCAGGAGGGCGCGCCTCGCTCAGGTCACGCTGACATTTACGTGCGTGGACGACACGTAGATTGGCCGCAGGAGGGCGCGCCTTCTTCCCGCTCGGGTCATGCGCTGGTTTGGACGGGCAAGGAGATGATTGTCTGGGGCGGCTTCGGCGGAGTCGGGGGCAACGATACACTTCACAACGACGGCGCGCGCTACAACCCTGCTACCGATACTTGGAAGCCGGTGAGCACGTGGAACGCCCCGTCCGCCCGCGTTGATTTTCCCGTCGTCTGGACTGGCCGGGAAATGCTCCTCTGGGGCGGCTTTACCGATACCCACAGCCGCTACCAGGGCTACCATGCCAATGCCCACCTCAACACCGGGGGCCGTTACAACCCTTCCTCCGATTCCTGGAAGACCATCGCCACCCAAGGCGCGCCCTCCAAGCGCTGCGGCCACACCCTGGTTTGGACCGGCAAAGAGGCGATCGTCTGGGGCGGCGCCAACGCCACCAAAGCCCTCAACGACGGCGCCCGCTACAGTCCCGCCCGGGATTCCTGGAAGCCGGTCAGCGCCGACGGCGCCCCCAGCCCGCGCCTGGCTCACGTCGCCTTCTGGACCGGCAAAGAAATGATCGTCTGGGGCGGCACGACCCGCGAAGTGGACACGCAAGGGGTCTATTTCGAGAATGGCGCCCGTTACAATCCTGAGACGGACACTTGGAGGCCCATCTCAACCATCGGCGCGCCGATGGGAAGGGTTGTGGGCACGGCCGTGTGGACGGGGTCCGAAATGATCGTCTGGGGCGGCGTCAACGACGCCCAGGCCCGTAAAGGCTTGGCTGGATTTGATCCCAACCGCTACGTCGGCACCGGCGCCCGCTACAACCCCGCCACCGACACCTGGACCGAAATGACCCTGGCCGGCGCCCCTTCGCCCCGCGGCGCGACCAGCGGCGTCTGGACCGGCGAGGGCCTCCTCACCTTCGGCGGCTACAACGGCACGCATTTCAACGAGACTTGGTTCTATTCCCCGTCCCGGACGCTTTATCCCTATGTGAAAAACGACACCGGCTCCGGCGTGACGCAACAGATTACAGCCGCTTGGAATGCGGACGTGCCCATGCCACCCACCACGCCGTTTGACTCCTCACCGGATAAGCGTGCTGCCTACTTGGAAGCTTATCGAGATGGCTATCGCAGTAGTCTGACATCCGCCAACGTGCTGTTTCGGATGCCTGCTGAGAGTGACACGGTTCGCGCGCGCGGTTGGCAAGACGGCGCCTCTGCCGGTTCCAAAGCGATGAGCAAGAAGCAACCGTGAGGACGACGATGCCTGACAAATCACTGGAGCCAACGCCGTTGGTGCCGTCGGTTCCGTTTGGCGGTTCACGTCACCGGCCCGGCGTGGCTCAGCTCTGCTAGACGTTGGGCTTATGAAACCACTTATATACAATCGTGACACTGTCGTGCGCCAGACAAGAACGCTGAATCTGGCTGACAGAAGACCAACAATGTGAACAGAATATGAATGACAAATCTGATAAAAAACGACTCGTTGCCTTCCTGACCTGCCTCCTGTTGCTGAGTTTTCATCTTCACGCCGAAGCGGCGACCCTGTTTCAATGGAGTTTTGATGGCCCCCCGGGCAGCACGTTGTCGTCTTCTGCGGATTCGGTTGCTGGCTGCCTGGTAGTCACCAAGTTCAATGATGCTACGCTAAGCGCAGGCGCCACTAACACGATTCAATACGGCCCTCCCAATCCCTGGTATAACACCAACGGCACGTCTGCTGATTTCCTGAACACGGCCGGAGTCAACGATCCTGGTGTCGGTTTGTTCGTGAATGATACCGGAATGAATAGTCCCTTGGACATTAGCACTCTAACCAATTTAACCATTGAGGCGTTCGTTTATCCTTATGATATTCGCCAGGCCGTCATCATCCGGAAATACGGCGGTACGGGTGTCTATTACATCGATATACGTTCTGACGGAAACTTCGGCTTCCGTCTTAAGAGCGCGAGTCAGGATCTTACCGATCAACTCGAATGTAATGATCTGCCTTATACCACCAACCAATGGTATCATGTGGCCATGGTTTGGAATGGGTCTGCTGTCACGTTTTATGTCAACGGTGTGCAGTCACACGACCTGGGCAGCAACCATCTGGCGGCGATACCCTTTTCGGGACCAATTGCGGATTCAACGTACTCACTTGGCATCGGCACCATTGTGCGTGACAACGCCAATCCGCCAGCCAACTCGGGCCAGTTCTTTTTCGGCCGAATTGACGAGATCCGTATATCAGACACGGCGCTTTCCCCCAGCCAATTTTTGCTCAATCAGACAATGCAGGCGATGGGTCCGGCCGATCATCTGGCGATGGGACAACAACCGGGCAACACGGCCGCCGACCAAGTCATTTCACCGGCTGTCACCGTGCGAGTGATGGATCAGTTTGGAAATCCCGCGGCCAGCACCACCAACGTCACCGTGGCCATTGGCAACAATCCTGACGGCGGAACTCTCAGCGGCACGGTCACGGTTGCGGCGAATCATGGCGTAGCAATCTTCAGCGATTTATCCATAGATAAACCAGGCAACGGCTACACTCTCATTGCCAGCGCCACTGCGTTGACGGGAACCAATTCGGTTGCTTTCAACATTACTTCACGAGCCTGGCAGAGTGGTCTTGCTTTCATTTACTCCAACGGCACATACACCATGCCGTATCGGCTTTACTTGCCCCTGAATTACAGTGCCGCAACACATTATCCGCTCGTGCTGTTTCTACACGGAGCCGGCGAGTACGGGACCGATAATATTGCTCAAGTCGAGAATCATATTGCCGGTCTCATTGCCCGAACCTATTCGGATTATCCGGCCATTCTGGTCGCCCCTCAATTGGACACGAGTTATTGGTCGTCAAGTACAAATCCCGACGACTTAACGCTCGGTATTCTCGCGCAGGTGCGGCAATACTACGCAGTGGACGAGCGCCGCATCTATCTGACCGGTCTTTCCGCTGGCGGATACGGCACAACTGATTACGCGATCAGCTTTCCCACCATATTTGCCGCCATCGCGCCGATGTCGGGTGCGGAAATCGTCACACCGAACACCGACACACAGGTCCAACTCTCCAGAATTCCCACTTGGCTGTTTTGCGGCGGCGCGGACACCCTTATTTATGCCTGTCGCGATTACTACATGAACGTTAACGTGCTGACGAACATCACCTTCACCCAAACCAATTACGGGTATCCAACGGCCGTGTCTGGACTGATTCGTTACACCGAATTCACGGGCCTAGGCCACGACATTTGGGAATTGATCTACGGAGCCACAAACACGGATTTCTATGACTGGATGTTTTCCCAGACCCGTCCACCTGCCATATTCACCTTTACCGCCGCGTCCGCGAATCGCGGCACTTTCGTTTTCGGTGGCTCAAACAACGTGCCCTTCGCCACGGGCTATCTTTTAACCTCAACCAATCTACAGATTCCGCTGTCGCAGTGGCTGTTCATCGCCACGAATTGGTGCGATGTGAATGGAAACCTCATGTTCACCAATGACCTCGATACGAATGCAAACCAGCGGTTCTACATTTTGAAGTTGCCGTAGGACGGTCAGCTATCAGGTTTGGATTGCATATTCTGCAGAGACGGAACGAGGCAGGGAAATGTTTGTAAAGAGGGCCGACAATTCATGGCATCCATAAAAACAGCAACAACGTTCGCGGGCATCATGCTCTGTGCTTTATGTCATTTGGCCGCTGCTCCAGCCACAAATGACCCGGCAGTACGCGTTGCGCGCTGGCAGGAAGACCTCGACTATTTCGCCAGCGAACTTCCGGCCAGGGAAATGGACCTTTTCAAGCTCATTCCCGAGGGGGAATTCAAGCGCGAAGTTGCGGAACTGAAGGCGGAAGTTCCGACACTCTCCGATGCGGAAATCGTCCTTCGCTTAACGCGTCTTGCAGCCCGTTTAGGGGTGGCACATGCGCTCGTCAAAATCGGCTCCGCAACCAGCATCCATGCCTTGCATCTGTATCCAGTGACGATGAGGTGGTTTTCCGACGGCCTGGCCATTGTCGCCACGGCTCAAGAGTATCAAAGAATGCTCGGCACCCGCGTCGTGCGGATTGGTTCAATGACACCCAAGCAGATCGAAACGGCTGTAACTCCTTACATCGCCCACGAGAATGACGCTCATGTCCATGCCGAGAGTCCGCGATACATGTCGATAGTTGAATTGATGCAACACGAAAAAATCGCCGGCGCCGACGGCCATCTGCAATTGACCTGCGCAAAACTTGACGGCCAGGAATTCACGATGGAAATCGCTCCGCCCGGACGGGGCGAAACCAGACGGAAATTGGCGGATGCGGCTGACATCCCGCCCGCTTCAACCGCCTTGTGTTGCAAACACCGCAAAAGTTTGTACTGGTGCGAGTATCTGCCGGACACGCAGACGCTCTACCTGCAATTCAACAGCCACCATGAGGAGCCGGGCCGTCCCTTCAAGGATTTTGCCCGGGAACTATTCGCCGTTGCCGATTTATACCCGGTCCGGCGCATGGTCCTGGATTTGCGCTTCAACAAGGGTGGCCACTCGGAAGTCGCGGCCCCCCTCGAGGCCGGTTTGCGGTCGCGACCGGCGCTCACGGCCAAGGGACATCTCTATGTCCTCATCGGCTGGACCACTTTTTCCGCCGGGATGGACGAGGCTGCGTATTTCCGCAAACATTTTCACGCCATCCTTGTGGGTGAACCTGCCGGCAACAAACCCAACCATTATGGCAGCGCCGAATCTTTCAAGCTGCCGAACTCAAAGCTGGAGGTGGAGTACTCGACAAGATATACCCGCTTGATTCGCGATGCCGATCCCTCCTCGCTCGATCCGGACATCCCCGTGCCGTCGAGGCTGAATGATTTTCTGGCAGGACGCGATCCGGTTTTGGAAGCTGCTCTTCACCACCCTTTACAGTGATTTAACTGCGACGACCAAAACTCAAAAAATGGCGGCTGAAAGGCCAACAAACCATGAAACGAACGATTCTCACCCTCGCCGCACTGCTGCTGGCTTCAGCAGCATTTGTCTTGGCCAGCGATGGGCCAGCTTCGGGGGTTAAACCGGCTCCCATCACCAACGGCGCGGAATGGAAGAACGGCAAACCGGTGGCGCTGCCAGGCGCGCGGCGGCCGAAAGTGGAGAGCGTTTTTCTCTACCGTCCCGAAACCGAGTGGACCTATTCGCATCACCCGCACCTGGCCTTTTTCAAAGGGCGGTTCTATGCCATTTGGTCCAATGGCAGAAAGGACGAAGACCGGCCGGGCCAGCGCGTGCTGTTTTGCGCGTCGAAGGATTTTGCGCATTGGACTGAGCCGCGTCCGCTCGTGGATTCAGTGAAGGACGACAAAGGCGTCGAGCGCGTGTTGACGCCGTCGGGATTTCACGAACACGATGGGACGCTTGTCGCGTACTTCGAAAACGAAGGATTCCGCCGGGCTTGGACATCGCAATTGCAGGCGGTGACGACGACTGACGGTGAGCATTGGAGCGCGGTGCGCGATATCGGTCCCCTGGCGAAAGTCCAGGACTCGCAACGGACAGCATCGGGCCGGTTGATCCTCAGAGGCAACACGTGGTTCCCGTGGACCGACGATCCATCGGGCCTGACTGGCTGGCACATGAGCGGCTTTTACATGGACAACAGCATGGCGGCGACAAACAAAGACCAACCGGCATCGTTCTGGAAAGCCGCGGAACGGAAAGTCGCGAAAAGTCAAGGTTGGTCGGCAGGGCTTTGCGAAGGATCATTCTACCAAACCGACGACGGCGTGCTGCACATGTT